>Ga0213864_10000173_pt1 | contig 28889 bp, 24 predicted proteins | sample PICome_5_FD_160078 | JGI IMG/M metagenome (GOLD analysis project Ga0213864, IMG submission 160078) | Coastal seawater microbial communities near Pivers Island, North Carolina, United States - PICO247 | ecosystem: Environmental > Aquatic > Marine > Coastal | place: USA: North Carolina... | reverse complement strand
GGTTGAAGAAGCCTATGGCGATAGCACACCAGGAGGTGATTCAATAGAAACTATTAGAGATGAAAGTGAAGAAGGTGAGGTTTCACATTTTCAGGCGCTTGCTACTGCAGTTTCTGGAACAGTTGGAAATGGGAACATTGCCGGTGTAGCTTTAGCGATTGCATTGGGTGGTCCTGGAGCGACATTTTGGATGATAATTTGTGGTTTCTTAGGGATGTCAACAAAATTTGTGGAATGTACACTTGGTGTTCAATATAGAGATGTTGGAGAGGATGGGACCGTTTATGGTGGCCCCATGTATTACATCTCAAAAGGTTTAAAAGAAAAAGGATTTCAAACGTTAGGGAAATTTGCGGCAGCATTGTTTGCAATTTTCTGTATTGGAGGATCTTTCGGTGGAGGAAATGCAGCACAATCGAATCAGGCAACAATTGTAATCAAAGAAATGTTTGGTTGGGAAAGTACTGCGGCAGGAGCTATTGTTGGAATAGTACTTGCTGCTTTGGTAGGTATTATAATTATTGGTGGAATCAAGAGAATTGCCTCCGTAACTGAAAAAGTTGTACCGTTTATGGCTGTTATGTATGTACTAGCTTGTCTATATATTTTAGGAGCGAACTTCTCTTTAGTTGATGATGCTATTGCGTTAATCGTAAAAGAAGCATTTAACCCAACTGCAATTGGAGTAGGAGGGGTTATTGGTGTTTTATTGGTAGGTTTTCAAAGAGCTGCTTTCTCGAATGAAGCGGGTGCTGGTTCTGCATCAATTGCACACTCTGCCGTTAAAACTAAATATTCTGCATCTGAAGGTTTGGTTGCATTATTAGAGCCATTTATTGATACGGTATTAATTTGTACAATGACTGCTTTAGTAATTATCATTTTCAACTTTGGTGGATTCTTCCAATATGGTGGTGATGGATCTGGAGCTGTTTTAATAGATGGAATTCCTTATGAAGGTGCCGGAATTACTTCTAAAGCTTTCGCACAATACATTCCTTATTCTGATGTATTTTTAACTGTTGCTGTTGTATTATTCGCAGTTTCTACTATGATTTCTTGGTCTTATTACGGATTACAATCCTGGAAGTTTTTATTCGGAAGAGGTAAAGCTGCTGATTTAACCTACAAAATCTTGTTCTTAATTTTTGTTGTGATTGGAGCTGCGGCAAGTATGAAATCAATCTGGGCATTTTCAGATGCGATGATTTTCGCAATGGTATTCCCAAACATGGTTGGGTTGTACTTTTTATTCCCTGTAGTAAAGAAACAATTAAGACGTTATTTAGATGCTATAAAATCGAACGCGAGTTAATTATAACGCTCAGTTCAGTTTACATATCGGTTGCTAAGAAAAAGAAAATAAATGAAAAGAATTTCACCCCATTTCTGGTACTCAAAGAGTCAGCGAAATGGGGTTTTTATTTTACTCCTGTTTATTGGGCTGTTACAAATTATAAGTGGGTATCTCCATCATCAACGATCCACAGAAGTGATTCCAACTAAACAATTATCCATTTATCAAAGGCAAATTGATAGTCTTAGAAAACTAAAGTCGAATCCACCGAAAAAGAAAATTTTTCCATTCAATCCGAATTACGTTTCAGATTTTAAGGGGTATCAGCTTGGGATGTCTATTGAAGAAATAGATCGATTACATAGGTATAGAGATCAGGGAAAGTTTGTGAATTCAGTTCAAGAATTTCAGAAAGTAACTCGTGTTTCAGATCGTCTACTTCAAACGATTTCTCCGTATTTCAAATTTCCAAAATGGAAAACGAATTCGAATCAGCAAAAAGAAGAAACATTTAAGATTTCGGAAAATCGTGTCTTGAATACTTCGACAAAAGATATCAATAAAGCGACACAATCTGATTTGAAACTAATCAATGGAATAGGAGAGAAGCTTTCTGCTCGCATTATAAAATACCGTAATCGAATTCAAGGATTTACATTTAAAGATCAACTCGATGAGGTGTGGGGATTGGATGCTGCGGTAATCCGTCGAATTTGGAATTCTTTTCGCATTATCGAAAAGCCAACAATTGAAAAGATTAATATCAATACCGCAAGTTTTAAAGACGTTTTGAAAATCCCCTATATCGATTATCAACTATGTAAGAGAATTTTTGAATATCGTGATCAGTTTGTTGAGTTTCAAAATTTAACAGAATTACAACGTATTGATAGTTTTCCAAAAAATAAATATGATAGAATAGTCTTATATTTGTTAGCTGATTAAACAAACGACTTATATTAGGTATGAACAGTATGTACTTCACTGAGGAGCATGATGCGTTTCGTAAGAGTTTCAGAGAATTTTTGCAGAAAGAAGTTGTCCCACATATAGAGAAGTGGGAAAAGAATGGAAGTATCGACCGATTTATTTGGGAGAAGTTTGGTGAAATGGGATATTTTGGAATTAGTTATCCTGAAGCTTATGGCGGATTAGATTTAGATATGTTCTATACGGTAATCTTCCTTGAGGAATTACAGAAAATCAATTCGGGTGGATTTGCCGCTGCCATATGGGCGCATGTCTATTTAGCGATGACGCACTTAAATGAAGAAGGAGATGAAAGAATCAAACAAGAATATTTAATTCCTAGTATCGAAGGAAAGAAAATTGGATGTTTATGTATCACTGAGCCCTTTGGTGGTTCTGACGTGGCAGGTATGCGGTCCACTGCAATTAAAAACGGAGATCACTATGTTTTAAATGGATCAAAAACATTTATCACGAATGGTGTGTATTCCGATTATTTAATTGTTGCTGCAAAAACTAATCCAGAAGAGAAACATGCGGGGATGAGTATTTTTGTGGTAGATAGAGAAACTCCTGGAATTAGCGCAACCAAACTAGATAAGTTAGGATGGCGTGCATCTGATACCGGAGAAATTGCTTTCGACAACGTTAAAATTCCGTCAGTTAATTTGTTGGGTGAAGAAGGAAAGGGATTTCCTTACATTATGCAGCACTTTGCTTCGGAGCGATTGATTATGGGAATCAATGCCCATGCCAGAGCGGAGTACGCAGTGGATTATGCCTTACAGTATATGTCAGAAAGAGAAGCTTTTGGAAAAACCATAAATAAGTTTCAGGCGTTACGGCATAAAATAGCAGAAATGGCTTCTGAAGTTGAAATGTGTAAAGAATTTAATTATTCGATCACAAAACGATTAGATCGAGGAGATTATGTCGTAAAAGAGGCGAGTATGTCTAAGCTTTTATCGACGAAAATTGCCGATCAGGTTATTTATGATGCTTTACAGATGTTAGGCGGCTATGGCTACATGGAAGAATATCCTATGGCTCGATTGCTTCGCGACAGTAGATTGGGTCCTATTGGTGGAGGCACCAGTGAAATCCTGAAAGAGATTATCGCAAAAATGGTCATTGATAAAAAGGAATACAAGCCTGCTACGTAAAAGATTTTTGCGAAAATGCGCTTTGCGCAACGCAAAAATGGTCATTGATAAAAAGGAATACAAGCCTGCTACGTAAAAGATTTTTGCGAAAATGCGCTTTGCGTAATGCAAAAATGGTCATTGATAAAAAGTCCTAGAAAACAGGAAATTAAAATAAAATCAAATTTAATTTTTCTTACAAAATCTTTTGTATATTTGTCGCCCATTTAATTTAAAAGGCAGTTTATGAAAGGAGGTGCAATCATATGTTAATTATTCCAGTAAAGGAAGGAGAGAATATCGATAAGGCATTGAAGCGTTACAAGCGTAAGTTCGATAGAACCAAAACGATGAGATCACTGCGTGAAAGAAAGACATTCACAAAGCCTTCAGTTGCCAAAAGAGCACAGAAAATCAAGGCTTCATATATCCAGAGATTGAGAACTCAAGAAGAAATTGGATAGAAGTTCAAACGATATACAGATAAAGCACCATTTAAATGGTGCTTTTTTTTTATCTTTCCGTTAACGAATGGCAAGCGTTTATGATGCTACAAAACTTTCTTGATTATCTTAAATTAGAGCGAAATTATTCTAGCCATACCATCAAGGCTTACCAAAATGATCTAACTGCTTTTCAGGAATTTTGTTCACATGAGTTTGAAGTGACTTCATTGGCAGAAGTTGGGTATCCAATAATTCGCTCATGGATTTTATCACTTTCGAAAAAAGGCATTTCGAATTTGTCTATCAATAGAAAGGTAAGTTCGTTAAAAAGCTTCTTCAAATTTTTACAGAAAATAGGCGAAATAGAAACCAATCCGTTGATTGGTCATAAAGCACTTAAAGTTCAAAAGAAAATTCAAGTACCATTTTCAAAAAAAGAGATTTTGGAAGTTATGGATGCTATTCAAGGAGATGATTTTGAATCCGTTCGAAATCGACTAGTCATTGAAATGTTATATGCCACAGGAATTCGAAGAACGGAGTTACTTCATATTAAGGTGCAGGATATTGATTTTTCTGAAAATGTAATTCGAATATTAGGGAAGCGAAATAAAGAACGATTCGTACCTATCTTAAGCACGATGTTAACTTCAATTCATAACTATCTTCCCTTACGCAATGAGCTTGCAGAAAATGACTATTTGTTTGTGACCTCAAAAGGGAACAAAATGTATGAAACCCTTGTTTACAGGATTATAAATTCGTACTTTAGTTTGGCTTCAACAAAATTAAAGAGGAGTCCGCACATCTTACGACATTCTTTCGCGACTCATCTTTTGAATGAAGGAGCAAATCTTAATTCTGTCAAAGAATTACTAGGACATTCGAGTTTAGCTTCTACCCAAGTCTACACCAAGAATAGTCTTGAATCGTTAAAACAAATGTATAACCAAGCTCATCCCAGGAGCAATAAAAAGTAATCGCTTATGAAAGTATCTACCCAATCCATTAATTTTAATGCAGATAGAAAATTAATTGATTTCATTGAAAAGAAATTAAGCAGCTTACCAAGATTTCATGACAAAATAATTGGTACAGAGGTGTTTTTGAAGGTTCAAAAAACAAGTGATAAAGAAAACAAAATAACAGAAGTAAAGGTTAGTATTCCGGGGAATGAATTAATGGTGAAAAGAGAAACAAGAACCTTCGAAGAAGGTGTAAATTTAGCCACTGAATCTATGAAAAGACAATTGAAAAGAACGAAAGAAAAACAGCGGGTCTAGAGAACTCATTTTTTTGAAAAAAAATTCAGAAAAAAATACTTTAAATAATAAAAAAACTTTTTACATTTGCAATCCGTTAGAAATAGCGGATTGTTTTTGTATAAAACATGCCGATATAGCTCAGCTGGCTAGAGCAGCTGATTTGTAATCAGCAGGTCGTGGGTTCGAGTCCCTCTATCGGCTCCAGGTTCTTTAAAATATTGATCTCAAATGGGGAGATTCCAGAGCGGCCAAATGGGACGGACTGTAACTCCGTTGTCTTTCGACTTCGCAGGTTCGAATCCTGCTCTCCCCACATTTTTGAGAAGCTAAATTATAATGCGGGAGTAGCTCAGTTGGTAGAGCGTCAGCCTTCCAAGCTGAATGTCGCCGGTTCGAACCCGGTCTCCCGCTCTAAAAAAATCCAACATAAGCCGGTGTAGCTCAGTTGGTAGAGCGCATCCTTGGTAGGGATGAGGTCACGGGTTCAAATCCCGTCATTGGCTCTAAATTAAGAATAGACACTAAATATATAATTAAGAATTAAAATTAATAATCATGGCAAAAGGAACTTTTGACCGTTCGAAACCACACTTAAACATTGGTACAATCGGACACGTAGATCACGGTAAAACTACCTTGACAGCGGCTATTACTAAAGTTTTAGCTGATGCAGGTTTATCTGAAGCTAAAGATTTCGATCAAATCGACAACGCTCCAGAGGAAAAAGAAAGAGGTATTACAATTAACACCTCTCACGTAGAATATCAAACTGCTAATCGTCACTATGCACACGTAGATTGTCCAGGTCACGCGGATTACGTAAAGAACATGGTAACTGGTGCTGCTCAGATGGACGGTGCAATTTTAGTTGTAGCTGCTACTGATGGTCCTATGCCACAAACAAGAGAGCACATCTTATTAGGTCGTCAAGTAGGTATTCCAAGAATCGTTGTATTCATGAACAAAGTGGATATGGTAGATGATGAGGAATTATTAGAATTAGTTGAAATGGAAGTAAGAGAATTACTTTCTTTCTACGAGTACGATGGTGATAATGGACCTGTAATCGCTGGTTCTGCATTAGGTGCATTAAATGGTGAGCAAAAGTGGGTTGACACTGTATTGGAATTAATGGAAGCTTGTGACAGCTGGATTGAGGAGCCATTAAGAGAAGTTGATAAAGACTTCTTAATGCCAATCGAGGATGTATTTTCTATTACTGGTCGTGGTACTGTTGCTACTGGTAGAATTGAAACTGGTATCATCAACTCTGGTGAGCCTGTAGATATTATCGGTATGGGTGCTGAGAAGTTAGCTTCTACAGTAACTGGTATTGAAATGTTCCGTCAAATCTTAGATAGAGGTGAAGCTGGTGATAACGCTGGTATCTTATTAAGAGGTATTGACAAGAACCAAATCAAGAGAGGTATGGTAATCTGTAAGCCAGGTTCTGTAACTCCACACGCTAAGTTTAAAGCTGAGGTGTATATCTTGAAAAAAGAAGAAGGTGGACGTCACACTCCATTCCACAATAACTATCGTCCACAGTTCTACGTAAGAACGACTGACGTAACGGGTACTATCAACTTACCTGATGGTGTAGAAATGGTAATGCCTGGAGATAACTTGACAATCACTGTTGACTTGATCCAACCAATCGCATTAAACGTAGGTTTACGTTTCGCGATCCGTGAAGGTGGTAGAACAGTAGGTGCAGGTCAGGTAACTCAGTTATTAGACTAAACAGAAAGTTAACATTTCACTTAACAATAAAAAGGGTATCTCTAATTCCTAACAGTTTTAGGGATGCCTTTCTGAGTGAATAAACGGGTTTAGCTCAGTTGGTAGAGCACTAGTCTCCAAAACTAGGTGTCGGGAGTTCGAGTCTCTCAACCCGTGCAAAACATATCAATACATGAATTTTATACAATACATAAAAGACTCTTTTGAAGAATTGAATAACCATATGACGTGGATTTCAAAGGAGGAAGCTCAAAAAACAACAGTAACTGTTGCCGTATTCACTATAATTTTTGCGCTGGCAATTGCTGGGATTGATTATGTTTTTCAAACAGGATTGGATGCCTTTTTTCAACAATTCAAATAGAATAAAATGGGTGATTCAGTAATGAAATGGTATGTAGTTAGAGCTATCGGTGGCCAAGAGAATAAGGTGAAATCATATATTGAAACCGAAATTTCGAGAGTTGGTCTTGGAGATTATGTGAATCAAGTAATTGTACCTACCGAAAAAGTAGTGCAAATACGCAACGGGAAAAAAATCAACAGAGAGCGTGTGTATTTTCCTGGTTACATAATGATAGAAGCTAATTTATCTGGAGAGGTGCCTCACGTGATTAAGTCCATTACTGGTGTAATTGGATTTTTAGGTGAAACAAAAGGTGGTGATCCAGTGCCTATGCGTAAGTCAGAAGTGAATCGAATGCTAGGTAAAGTTGATGAATTGGCGATTCAAGATGAAAATATTGCTATTCCATATAACGTAGGAGAGACGGTTAAAGTAGTTGACGGTCCTTTTAATGGATTTGATGGAACTATCGAAAAAGTAAACGAAGAGAAAAGAAAACTTGAAGTAATGGTGAAAATCTTTGGTCGTAAAACGCCATTGGAATTAAGTTACATGCAAGTAGAGAAAATATAAATGTTACGTAACCGGTTTGTTTCAAGCTTCCAAAATGAAACGAATCCAAATAAACATTTTTTACAATGGCAAAAGAAGTTAGTAAAGTAGTTAAATTACAAGTAAGGGGAGGTGCTGCGAATCCGTCGCCACCGGTTGGACCCGCTTTAGGTGCTGCTGGAGTTAACATTATGGAGTTCTGTAAGCAGTTTAACGCTAGAACTCAGGATAAGCAAGGTAAAGTTTTACCTGTGGTTATCACGGTGTACAAGGACAAGTCTTTTGATTTTATCGTTAAGACACCTCCTGCTGCAGTACAATTACTAGAAGCGGCCAAAATCAAGAAAGGTTCAGGAGAACCAAACAGAAAAAAAGTAGCGTCAGTTACTTGGGATCAAATCAAAGTTATTGCAGAAGATAAGATGGTAGATTTAAATGCCTTCGAAGTTACTTCAGCAATGAAAATGATCGCAGGAACGGCACGTTCTATGGGTTTAACAGTAAAAGGTGATGCACCAGCTTAATTTTTTTAGATTATGGGAAGATTAACAAGAAAGCAAAAAGAAGCATACGCTAAGATCGATAGATCTCAATCTTACGATATCTCAGCAGCTTCTGCATTGGTGAAAGATATCACAAATGTTAAATTCGACGCGTCTGTAGACTTAGCAATTCGTTTAGGAGTTGATCCTAGAAAAGCTAATCAGATGGTTAGAGGTGTTGTAACATTACCACACGGTACAGGTAAGGATGTGAAAGTATTGGCATTAGTTACTCCAGATAAAGAAGCAGAAGCGAAAGAAGCAGGCGCTGATTATGTAGGTTTAGATGAATACTTACAGAAAATCAAAGGGGGATGGACAGATGTTGATGTGATTATCACTATGCCTAGTGTTATGGGTAAATTAGGTCCTTTAGGAAGAATTTTAGGTCCTAGAGGTTTAATGCCAAATCCTAAAACTGGTACAGTTACTATGGATGTTGCAAAGGCAGTTAAAGATGTAAAAGCTGGTAAAATTGACTTTAAGGTTGATAAAACTGGTATTGTTCATGCAGCAATTGGAAAAGTGTCATTTGATGCTGATAAAATCGCTGAAAACGCTAAGGAATTAATTTCAACGATTATGAAGTTAAAGCCAACGGCGGCTAAAGGAACTTATGTAAAGAGCATCTTTATGTCTAGTACAATGAGTCCAAGTGTAGAAGTAGATGTAAAATCTGTTTAATTAAGTTAAATTCAACATTATGACAAGAGAAGAAAAATCGCAAGTAATACAAGATTTAGCACAAACATTAGCAGATAACAATAACATTTATCTAGCTGATATTTCTGGCTTAAATGCAGAAACAACTTCTAACTTAAGAAGAGCATGTTTCAAGGCAGGAGTTAAATTATCAGTTGTTAAGAATACACTACTTGCAAAAGCAATGGAGGCTTCGGATAAAGATTTCGGAGAACTTCCATCTGTATTAAAAGGAAATACTTCATTAATGTTAGCAGAGTCTGCAAATGCACCTGCTAAATTGATCAAAGAATTTAGAAAGAAAACTAAAGATAGACCATTACTAAAAGGAGCCTTCGCAGAAGAATCTGTATACATCGGTGATGATCAGTTAGACGCTTTAGTAGATATCAAATCTAGAGAAGAATTGATCGGAGAAATTATTGGATTACTTCAATCACCTGCTAAGAATGTTGTTTCAGCATTACAGTCTGGTGGTAACAAATTATCAGGTATTGTAAAAACATTATCTGAAAGATAAAAAGCGCACAAATAAACTATAATAAAACAAAATTAAAACACAATTAAAATGGCAGATTTAAAAGATTTCGCAGAACAATTAGTTAACTTAACGGTAAAAGAAGTTAATGAATTGGCTACTATCTTAAAAGATGAATATGGTATCGAACCAGCAGCTGCTGCAGTAGCAGTAGCAGGACCAGCAGCAGGTGGTGCTGATGGTGACGGAGGTGACGAGCAAACTGAGTTTGACGTAATCTTAAAAGCAGCTGGAGCATCTAAATTAGCAGTTGTTAAATTAGTTAAGGAATTAACTGGTTTAGGATTGAAAGATGCTAAAGGTATTGTAGATAGTGCTCCTGCAGCAGTTAAAGAAGGCGTTTCTAAAGATGAGGCTGAAGGTCTTAAAAAGTCTTTAGAAGAAGCTGGAGCTGAGGTAGAGCTTAAGTAATTTATATTCCCGTATAATACGAGGTATTTATACGGGAACAATTTTAGGTTTAGGTCTAGAAACATTCGTTTTTAGTCCTAAACCATTTCGTGTATATAATAGTTCTTTTAAAACTTGATTTTTTAATCATAAAAAATTTACTCTTTTGGCAAATACAAACACAACAGAGAGAATAAATTTCGCAACTTCTCAACTAGCAAAAGATTATCCTGACTTTTTGGATATTCAAGTAAAATCCTTCCAGGATTTTTTCCAATTACAAACAAAAGCAGAAGAAAGAGGTAGTGAAGGTTTGTACAAAACCTTCATGGATAATTTTCCGATTACAGATACTAGAAATCAATTCGTACTTGAGTTTCTAGATTATTTTATTGACCCTCCAAGATATACCATTCAAGAGTGTATCGAAAGAGGACTAACCTACAGTGTACCTCTGAAGGCAAGATTAAAATTATACTGTACCGACCCAGAACATGAGGATTTTGAAACGATTGTACAAGATGTATATCTAGGTACAATTCCTTACATGACGCAATCTGGAACTTTTATTATCAACGGTGCAGAACGAGTTGTTGTTTCTCAATTGCACAGATCACCAGGTGTGTTCTTTGGGCAATCTTTCCATGCTAACGGAACAAAACTTTACTCTGCCAGAGTAATTCCGTTCAAAGGTTCATGGATAGAATTCGCTACAGACATCAACCAGGTAATGTATGCCTACATCGATCGTAAGAAAAAATTACCTGTAACAACCTTATTTAGAGCAATTGGGTTTGAAAGAGATAAAGATATTCTTGAAATTTTCGATTTAGCAGAAGAAATTAAAGTTTCTAAAACTGGATTGAAAAAAGTATTGGGTAGAAAACTTGCAGCGAGAGTATTAAAAACATGGTTTGAAGATTTCGTAGATGAAGATACAGGAGAAGTTGTATCTATTGAACGTAACGAAATTATTTTTGACCGTGATACCATTTTAGAAAAAGAACACATTGATGAAATTATCGATTCAGGTGCTAAGACCATCTTACTTCACAAAGAAGATAACTTACAGGCTGATTATGCGATAATTCATAATACACTTCAAAAAGATCCTACGAACTCAGAAAAAGAGGCAGTAGAACATATCTATCGTCAATTGCGTAATGCAGAACCGCCAGATGAGGAAACTGCTCGTGGTATAATTGACAAGTTATTCTTCTCTGAGCAACGTTATAACTTAGGTGATGTAGGTCGTTTTAGAATGAATACGAAACTTGGTCTTGATGTCGACATCGATCAAAAAGTATTGACAAAACTTGATATTATCACAATTATCAAATACTTAATTGAGTTGATCAATTCTAAAGCAGAAGTTGATGATATCGACCACTTATCGAACAGACGTGTACGAACTGTAGGAGAGCAGTTAGCTGGTCAATTTGGTGTTGGTCTGGCGCGTATGGCCAGAACCATCCGTGAGCGAATGAACGTTAGAGATAATGAAGTATTTACGCCAATCGACTTGATTAACGCTAAAACATTATCATCGGTAATTAATTCATTCTTTGGAACGAATCAGTTGTCTCAGTTTATGGATCAAACAAACCCATTAGCTGAAATCACCCACAAACGAAGATTATCTGCATTAGGACCTGGAGGTTTATCTAGAGAAAGAGCAGGATTCGAGGTTCGTGATGTACATTATACGCATTATGGTCGTCTTTGTCCTATTGAAACACCAGAAGGACCGAATATTGGTCTTATTTCTTCATTATCTGTATTCGCGAAAGTCAATCCGCTAGGTTTCATTGAAACACCATACAGACAGGTAGAGAATGGTGCTGTGAACGTGAAGGAAGAACCAATTTATTTAAGTGCTGAGGAGGAAGAAGGAAAGAAAATCGCACAATCGAACTTGGAATTAAATCAGGATGGAACCTTTGTTGCAGATAGAGTTATCGCAAGAGAAGAAGGTGACTTCCCAGTTGTGACTCCTAATGATATCGATTATATGGACGTATCTCCAAATCAGATTGCGTCTATCTCTGCTTCTTTAATCCCATTCTTAGAACATGATGATGCGAACCGTGCATTGATGGGGTCTAATATGATGCGTCAGGCAGTTCCATTATTAAGACCTGAGTCTCCAATTGTAGGTACTGGTTTAGAGCGTCGTGTTGCGAAAGATTCGAGAATCTTAATTAATGCAGAAGGCGCTGGAACAATAGAGTATGTAGATGCAAATAAGATTACCATCAAGCATGACAGAACTGATGAAGATCGTTTAGTTAGTTTTGATGATGATTTTGTAACCTATGATTTAATTAAGTTTAGAAAAACGAACCAGGGTACTTCTATTAACTTGAAACCAATTGTAAGAAAAGGTGATCGAGTTGCCAAAGGGCAAGTACTTTGCGAAGGATATGCAACTCAGCAAGGTGAATTAGCATTAGGTAGAAACATGAAAGTGGCATTCATGCCTTGGAAAGGATATAACTTCGAGGATGCGATTGTGATTTCAGAAAAAGTTGTTCGTGAGGATATCTTTACTTCTATCCATATCGATGAATATTCACTTGATGTAAGAGATACAAAATTAGGTACAGAAGAATTAACGAATGATATTCCAAACGTTTCAGAAGAGGCCACTAAAGACTTAGATGAAAATGGGATGATTCGTATCGGTGCCGAAGTAAAGCCTGGTGATATCTTGATTGGTAAGATTACTCCAAAGGGAGAGTCAGATCCAACACCAGAAGAAAAATTATTAAGAGCAATCTTCGGAGATAAAGCGGGTGATGTAAAAGATGCATCATTAAAAGCTTCACCATCTCTTAACGGAGTTGTTATTGATAAAAAATTATTCAAGAGAGCTATTAAAGATAAAAACAAGCGTTTAAGAGATAAAGAGGCTATTGCTGAATTAGAAGCGTCTTTCACTTCTCAATTCGAAGCTTTAAAAGACAGGCTTGTAGAAAAATTATTCTCAATTGTAAGCGGAAAAACATCACAAGGAGTATTTAACGATTTAGGTGAAGAAGTATTGCCAAAAGGCAAGAAGTACACACTTAAAATGTTGAACGCTGTTGATGATTTTGTTCACCTATCGGGAAACTGGACTACAGACGATGAATTAAATAGATTGGTTAGCGAATTATTACACAACTACAAAATCAAAGTAAATGATTTGCAAGGAGTGTTGCGTCGCCAGAAGTTTACGATCTCTGTTGGTGATGAATTACCAGCCGGAATCTTAAAGCTTGCTAAAATTTATATTGCTAAGAAGCGTAAATTGAAAGTAGGAGATAAGATGGCAGGTCGTCACGGTAACAAAGGTATTGTTGCTAGAATTGTTCGTCAAGAAGATATGCCATTCTTGGAAGATGGAACACCAGTGGATATCGTATTGAATCCATTAGGGGTACCTTCTCGTATGAACATTGGTCAGATATATGAAACTGTATTAGGATGGGCCGGACAAAAATTAGGTAAGAAATTTGCCACTCCAATTTTTGATGGAGCCTCGTTAGACGAAATCAATACATATACTGATGATGCAGAAATTCCAAGATTTGGTCACACCTACTTATACGACGGTGGAACAGGTAAGCGTTTTGATCAGCCAGCAACTGTTGGTGTAATCTATATGATCAAATTAGGTCATATGATTGAAGACAAGATGCATGCCAGATCAATTGGTCCTTACTCATTAATTACGCAACAACCATTAGGCGGTAAAGCACAATTCGGTGGTCAGCGTTTTGGTGAGATGGAAGTTTGGGCTTTAGAAGCTTATGGTGCGTCTAGTATTTTACGTGAAATCTTAACCGTAAAATCAGATGATGTAATGGGTAGAGCTAAAACATACGAAAGTATTGTTAAGGGTGAAACTATGCCAGAACCTGGTTTACCAGAGTCGTTCAATGTATTAATGCATGAATTAAAAGGTTTAGGTTTAGACGTAAGATTAGAAGAATAATTTATAATAGTTGTTAGTTAGTAGTTCTTAGTCGTGAGTAGAGAACGAAAGATGAAGACAGAGCTGATTACTAAAAACTAAAGACTAAAAGCTAAAGACTATAAAAAGACATGGCAAGAAAACAAGAGAAATACACAGTAAAAAAGTTTAATAAAATTTCAATTGGTTTATCATCACCAGAAGCTATTTTAGGGGCTTCTAGAGGTGAGGTACTAAAGCCAGAAACCATTAATTACCGTACACACAAACCTGAACGTGATGGTTTGTTCTGCGAGCGAATTTTTGGACCTGTAAAAGATTATGAGTGTGCTTGTGGTAAGTACAAGAGAATTCGATACAAAGGAATCGTTTGTGATCGTTGTGGTGTAGAAGTTACAGAGAAGAAAGTTCGAAGAGATCGCGTTGGACACATTAATTTAGTAGTGCCAGTTGCTCATATCTGGTATTTTAGATCATTACCAAACAAGATGGGTTACCTATTAGGATTGCCATCTAAAAAATTGGATATGATTATTTATTATGAGCGTTATGTAGTTATTCAACCTGGTATTGCTAAAAATGTTGAAGGAGAACCTTTACAAAAAATGGATTTCCTTACAGAAGAGGAATACTTAGATATCGTTGATGCACTTCCACAAGAAAATCAATACCTAGAGGATTCAGATCCAAATAAGTTTATTGCGAAAATGGGTGCTGAGTGTTTGATTGATTTATTAGCTCGTATCGATTTAGATGAGTTGTCCTTCCAATTAAGACACAAAGCAAACACTGAGACTTCTAAACAGCGTAAAACAGAAGCGTTAAAGCGTTTAAATGTTGTTGAGGCGTTTAGAGATGCTCAGAAAAACAGAGAAAATAATCCTGAGTGGATGATTATGAAGGCGGTGCCTGTAATTCCACCAGAATTAAGACCACTTGTTCCATTAGATGGTGGACGTTTTGCAACATCAGACTTAAATGATTTATACCGCAGAGTGATCATCAGAAACAATCGTTTAAAGCGATTGGTTGAAATCAAAGCTCCAGAGGTAATTTTACGTAATGAAAAACGTATGCTGCAGGAGTCTGTAGATTCATTATTTGATAACACGCGTAAATCATCAGCAGTAAAAACAGAATCAAACAGACCTTTAAAGTCATTATCCGATTCATTAAAAGGTAAACAAGGTCGTTTCCGTCAAAACTTACTTGGTAAGCGTGTGGATTATTCTGCACGTTCGGTAATTGTTGTTGGACCGGAGATGAAATTACACGAATGTGGTTTGCCAAAAGATATGGCGGCTGAGCTATACAAGCCTTTCGTAATCCGTAAGTTGATAGAAAGAGGGATTGTAAAAACAGTGAAGTCTGCTAAGAAAATTATTGATAGAAAAGAGCCAGTTGTTTGGGATATTTTAGAAAATGTAATTAAAGGACATCCTGTATTATTAAACAGGGCCCCAACATTACACCGATTAGGTATTCAGGCATTCCAGCCAAAATTGATCGAAGGTAAAGCGATTCAATTACACCCATTAGTTTGTACGGCTTTTAATGCCGACTTCGATGGTGACCAGATGGCGGTACATTTACCATTAGGACCAGAGGCTATTTTAGAAGCGAAATTATTAATGTTAGCTTCTCATAACATCTTGAATCCTGCCAACGGCGCACCTGTAACGGTTCCTTCTCAGGATATGGTTCTTGGTCTGTACTATATGACCAAGGAGCGTAAGTCCACGAAAGAGGTTTCTGTGAAAGGGGAAGGATTGACTTTCTATTCTCCAGAAGAGGTAACTATTGCCTTCAACGAGGAAAGAGTTGATTTGAATGCTGGTATCACGGTTCGAACTAAGGATTTAGATGAAAAAGGAAACATCGTTACTAAAATGATCAAAACTACTGCAGGTAGAGTATTATTTAACGAAGTTGTTCCAGAAAAAGCTGGATTCATCAATGAAGTTCTGACCAAGAAAAACTTAAGAGGAATTATCGGTAGGATTTTAAAGGTAACTGATATTCCTACGACAGGAGCATTCTTAGATGAGATCAAGAATATGGGATACAAATTCGCTTTTCAAGGCGGATTATCATTCTCATTAGGTGATATCATTATTCCAGAAGAGAAATACAGCATGATTGCAGATGCCAACGAAGAGGTTGATGCCATTGTAATGAACTATAATATGGGTATGTTAACCCAGAAAGAACGTTACAATCAGGTAATTGATGTTTGGAGTTCTACCAACAACCGATTAACCGAATTGTCTATGAAGCGTTTGCGTGAAGATCAGCAAGGATTTAACTCAGTATATATGATGTTAGATTCTGGAGCGAGGGGCTCTAAAGAGCAGATTCGTCAGTTGACTGGTATGCGTGGATTAATGGCGAAGCCTAAAAAATCGACTGCAGGAGGTGGGGAGATTATTGAAAACCCAATTTTATCGAACTTTAAAGAAGGATTATCAATCTTAGAATACTTTATCTCTACGCACGGTGCACGTAAAGGTCTTGCCGATACAGCCTTAAAAACTGCCGATGCGGGTTACTTAACTAGAAGATTGGTAGACGTTTCTCAGGATGTTATCATTAACGAAGAAGATTGTGGCACTTTACGTGGATTAGAAATTACTGCGCTAAAGAAAAATGATGAAATCATTGAGCCATTATCTGATAGAATCGAAGGCCGTGTTTCTTTACATGATGTATTCGATCCAATATCTGATGAAGTTTTAATTCATGCCAATGAGGTCATTTCTTCTGAATTAGCAAATAAGATTGATGCGTCTGGAATTGATAGAGTAGAAGTAAGGTCTCCATTAACTTGTGAGTCTACGAAAGGTATTTGTGCAAGCTGTTACGGTCAGAGTTTATCGACGCGTAAGAATGTTCAAATCGGTGAAGCTGTTGGTGTTATCGCTGCACAGTCAATCGGTGAGCCTGGTACTCAGTTAACATTAAGAACATTCCACGTAGGTGGTGTGGCAGGAAACATTTCTGAGGAAAATAAATTAATTTCTAAGTTCGATGGTAAAGTTCAAATCGATGATTTAAGAACGGTTAAAGGAAAGGATAACGAAGGAAACGAAGTGGATATCGTAATCTCTAGAACTGCAGAAATCAAAATTAAAGACAAGAAAACAGATATTACACAAAGCACAAGTATCATCCCTTATGGATCTATCATTTTTGATAAGGATAGAAAATCAATAAAGAAAGGTGATGTAATTTGTCAGTGGGATCCATTTAATGGTGTGATCGTTTCTGAATTTGCTGGTACTGTTCAATTTGATAACCTAGAACAAGGAATCAACTATACAGTTGAAATCGATGAACAAACAGGATTTAAGGAAAAAGTAATTACTGATTCTAAGAACAAAAAGATTTTACCATCATTAATTATCGCAGATAAGGATGGAAATGCCTTACGATCGTACAGTTTACCTGTAGGTGCTCATTTGATCGTCGATGACGGTGAAAAAGTAGCATCTGGTAAAATCTTAGTGAAGATTCCAAGAAAATCTGGAAAAGCAGGGGATATCACTGGAGGTTTACCAAGAGTAACAGAGTTATTCGAAGCAAGAAACCCATCGAATCCATCTGTAGTTTCTGAGATTGATGGTGTGGTATCTTTTGGGAAAATCAAGAGAGGTAACCGTGAAATCATCGTGGAGTCGAAGACTGGAGAGTTGAAGAAGTACTTAGTGAAGTTATCGAACCAAATCTTAGTACAGGAGAATGACTTTATTAAAGCGGGTATGCCATTATCTGATGGAGCTACAACTCCTTCTGATATTTTGAGAATTAAAGGACCATCTGCGGTACAAGAATACTTAGTAAATGAAATTCAAGAAGTATATCGTTTACAAGGTGTGAAAATTAATGACAAACACTTCGAAGTTGTTGTACGTCAAATGATGAGAAAAGTAAGAATTATTGACTCTGGAGATACTTTATTCTTGGAGAATCAATTAGTTCACAAGAATGATTTCATCGAAGAAAACGACGCAATCTACGGAATGAAAGTTGTTGAAGATGCTGGTGATTCTGAAAATCTTAAAGCCGGTCAAATCATTTCTGCTCGTCAATTAAGAGATGAAAATTCTCTATTGAGAAGAAATGACAAGAACCTAGTTGCTGCAAGAGATGCAAAACCTGCTACTGCAGAGCAAGTTCTTCAAGGTATTACAAGAGCATCACTACAAACCAAGTCGTTCATTTCTGCGGCTTCCTTCCAGGAAACAACCAAAGTATTGAATGAGGCGGCTGTAAGCGGTAAAGTAGATACCTTAGAAGGTCTTAAAGAAAATGTAATTGTAGGTAAGAAAATCCCTGCCGGTACTGGTATGAGAACTTATGATCACATTATCGTAGGGCCGAAAGATGAAATAGAACAAAGTTTTTAATCATAATAAAGCCTCTAATTTTTAGAGGCTTTCTTTTTTAGTTACGTTATGGACGAAAATCAAAATCAAGAAGGACAATTAAATATAGAATTAGATCAAGAAGTTGCAGAAGGAACCTATTCTAATCTCGCAATAATCAATCATTCGATGTCTGAATTTATTGTTGACTTTATTAATATTATGCCAGGGATTCCTAAAGCAAAAGTGAAATCGAGAATAATTTTGACTCCGCAACACGCCAAAAGACTGGTGAAAGCCTTGTCAGATAATGTTCGCAAATTTGAACAAGCTCATGGTGAGATCAAAGATTACGAACAGACTCCAATCCCATTAAACTTTGGCCCTACAGGACAGGCTTAAGAATGTAAGTTTCTAGTTTTGTTTAAAAGGAAGAAATCAGCAAGAACTAATGCAGTTAATGCTTCCACTACAGGAACGGCTCTTGGTACCACGCAAGGATCGTGTCTTCCTTTACCCATTATTTCCGTTTCTTCGCCTTTTGAATTGATGGTACCCTGACTTTGCATAATTGTTGCTACTGGCTTAAAAGCAACTTTAAAATAGATATCCATTCCGTTGCTAATTCCACCTTGGATTCCGCCTGAAAGATTCGTTTTTGTGGAACCATCAGGATTAAAAATATCGTTATGTTGACTTCCTCTCATTTTAGTACCTTCAAATCCACTTCCAAATTCAAATCCTTTTACAGCATTCAAAGATAACATGGCTTGTCCAAGCGCAGCATGTAACTTATGGAAGATAGGTTCTCCTAGACCTACTGGTACATTTTGAGCAACACAAGTAATTGTACCACCAATAGTATCGCCCTGCTTTCGAATCTCTTTGATTTTATTAATCATTTTTTCTGCTGCTGATTCATCTGGACAACGTACGGCATTCGTCTCCGTTTTTGAAAAGTCAAATGTGCTGTAATCAGAAATTAACTCAATGTCTCCAACAGATGAGGTAAAGGCATTAATCGAAACTTGTGATAACATTTGTTTTGCTAGAGCCCCAGCAACCACCCAATTCGCTGTTTCACGAGCAGATGATCTTCCACCGCCACGATAATCGCGAATACCATATTTTTTATCATAGGTATAATCGGCGTGTGACGGTCGATATACATCGGTATTGTGTGAATAATCTTTCGATTTTTGATTGGTGTTTTTAATAACGAATCCAATCGGCATACCTGTGGTAATTCCCTCAAATATCCCAGAATAAAACTCAACGGTATCTGGTTCTTTTCGTTGCGTTACAATTTTTGATTGTCCAGGTTTACGTCTATCTAACTCCTGCTGAATCGCTTCAAAATCTACTTTAACACCTGCTGGAAAACCATCAATTACACCACCAATTGCCTCACCGTGGGATTCGCCATAGGTTGTAACTTTTAATAGATTTCCAAATGAATTAAACATAACTCTTCCTTTATTTTTAAGTAGACGAATATAAGTCAAATTGTAAAAAAAATCAGGAATTACTTCTTTTAAATTAAAAAGCATTTTATATTTGCATCCGCTAACGAAAACAAAGCTTTTCAAAAGGAGAAATGGCAGAGTGGTCGAATGCGGCAGTCTTGAAAACTGTTGACTGTAACAGGTCCGGGGGTTCGAATCCCTCTTTCTCCGCAAAAGAAACCCGAAACGAAAGTTTCGGGTTTTTTATTTCCAGAAACGTTGAAAACTTGTTTTCACAAGTGGATGGAAATAAAAAACCAATCGAACGCAGTTCGAAGAGGGTTTTATGCTTGCTCAGGATAACTTTATTGGGATCAACGCAGTTAATCCCATTATCTTGTTTTCACAAGTAGATGGAAATAAAAAACTGATCAAACGCAGTTTGATTAAGGTTTTATGTTTGCCCAGGATACCTTTCTGGGATCAACGCAGTTAATCCCATTATCTTGTTTTCACAAGTAGATGGAAATAAAAAACTGATCAAACGCAGTTTGATTAAGGTTTTATGTTTGCCCAGGATACCTTTCTGGGATCAACGCAGTTAATCCCATTATCTTGTTTTCACAAGTAGATGGAAATAAAAAACTGATCAAACGCAGTTTGATTAAGGTTTTATGCTTGTCCAGGATAACTTTATTGGGATCAACGCAGTTAATTCCATCATCCTGTTTTCATAAGCAGATGGAAATAAAAAATCAATCGAACGCAGTTCGAAGAGGGTTTTATGCTTGTTCAGGATAACTTTATTGGGTTTAACGCAGTTAATCCCTAATTCATTGGGATTCTTACTTAGAATTCCCTTTTCGATTAACCTTTCATCTTATGTCCTTTTAAAGCAAAAAATAGGATAATCGCATAACAGGGTAGTAAAATCCAATAACTTTCGTGAGAAGCCGTTGCCAGGGCCGCTGCTTCTGCCATTCCGCTTTCTATCAAGGCCTCTTTGCCAGTATCGACTAATCTTCCATATAACGGCGGAATAATCGCACCTCCGGCAATTGCCATAATTAATAAGGCAGATGCTTTTTTTGTGAACTTCCCTAGACCGTCTAGAGTTAATGGCCAAACGGCTGGCCAAACTAATGCATTTGCAATTCCTAAGGCAGCCACAAACAGTACCGATGTAAATCCGTTGGTAAATAAAATGCAAATACTAAAAACGATACCTAGAATTGCACTGTAGACCAATGCTGTCTTTTGCTTCAGATATTTCGGAATCAAAACGACTCCTAAGGCATAGGTGACTACCATGGCCATCAAAGTTAAAGTTGTGAAAAACTTCGCCTTTGCACCAGAAATCCCTAAGGCTATTCCGTAAGCTATTATTGTGTCACCCGCAATTACTTCGGCACCTACATACACGAATAAAGTTAAAACACCAAGCCACAGATGTGGAAATTGAAATACACTTGTTTTTTCTGTATGTGCTTCGGAAATATCTTCTTCAACCGCTTCCACATGAGGAAGTGGAGCTCTTCTGATCAAAAGGGCTAAAATTCCTAAAACTATAGCCATGACAAGGTAAGGTAGAAAAACACTATCTGCCATTGTTTGTAATAAATCATTTTTCTCTTCTAGTGACACCGTTCCTAATTTTTCTTTCACTTCATCAATTCCCTTTAAGAGTAGTGCCCCAAAAATTAAGGATCCTAAAGCACCCGCGACTTTGTTAGCAATCCCCATAATAGCAATTCGCTTTGCACCACTTTCGATAGGGCCAAGAATAGTGATGTATGGATTGGCTGCCGTTTGTAATATGGTCATTCCTGTTCCCTGAATGAAAATTCCTGTTAAAAACAACCAATACGTTCTGGAGTTTGCAGCAGGAATAAATACTAACGCGCCTAAGGCCATGATGAATAGTCCTAAAGACATACCCTTTCGATATCCGATTTTTTCAAGAATATAAGACGCCGGTAAGGCCATTACAACAAATGAAATGTAGGACGCACTGGCAACTAAATAGGATTGCGATTCTGTCAATTCATTGATGGTTTTCATAAACGGAATCAAAGCTCCGTTAATCCAAGTGATAAATCCGAAGATGAAAAATAAGCCGGCAATGATGGCGATTGCCGTTGTATTATTCTTTTGAGTCGTAGTCATATATGATATCTATAATTTAAAGTTGATGAAATTGAGTCTCTAGTCGCTGAATCAAGGTAAACTGATTTGCAGCTCGATCTAGATTATGATGCTCGTATTCTGTTTTGTAATATAAATCATTATTTAAAAAATCTGTCAAAAAACGAAGCCCCATTATAAAAATCATGGTTTTCACAGATAGGGGAAGTAGCTCCATTTCAAGTGGCGTAATGGATTCACTATATTTTTCCAAAAACCCTGTTTTATAAGCGTGATAAAATTCATTCTGAAATTGAATCTCGTTTAAATCTGTCTCATCCTCTTTGGCTGTATTACAAATACTACGCAAGGCATCTCCAAAATCATAATGAATAATTCCTTTCATTACGGTATCCAGATCAATCATGCAAAGGCCTTTATCATTTGCTGTAAATAAACAATTTGAAACTTTGGTATCGTTATGAGTTACGCGAATTGGAATCTTATTTTCATCCTTTAAATTTTGAATGATGAGCATTTCTTTTTCAAGTCTTCGTATGTTTTCAATCCATTTTTTTGCTAATTGTAATCGTTCACGTTTTACATTCTTGAACGCTTCTTCAAACTGCCAGAAACGGAATTTCATATTGTGAAAATCAGGAATAACATCATATAATAAATGAGCATCAAAATCTGCAGTGTCATTTAAAAAATTACCTAAAAGTTTTCCGGCCTCAAAAGCAACTGTATCATTGGGAACTACAGTATATACCTTACTGTTCTCAATGAACCGCATCAAATTCCAGAAGTTATTATCTTGAATTATATAATATTGATCGCTATTTTTTATACATACAAATTCGAGTATAGTTCGATCTGATTTTGATTGTAAATGTTTGCTGATCAGTACTTTATTCTGAATTAATTTTGGAACATTCTTGAATACCAGATGGTTGATGCGCTGAAGTACATAATTGGAATCCTGATTCGTTTCAATAAAAAAAGTATCATTAATGTGGCCAGATAACAATTCCTGATGTGATAGAAATTCTCCTTTGTGCTGAAATTGATTGAATATATACTGAATTTGATCTTCCTTCATTTTAGTCCCACAACTGTTTTGGATATAATTCTTGATTTTTCAATTTTCGCAAAGATTGAGTAACATATTCCTTGTCTTCTGGATAGGTCACTCCAAGCCATTTGGCATCAGACTCTAGCACCTTAACGGTTGCTTTTTTGGTTTGCAATAGTTCATTTACAACAGTAGGAATGAAAAGTTCTGATTTTAGTTTTTTCCAATTGTTTGATAGAAAGTTTTCAAATATATTGTCCACATAATTGAAAATCTCGGGTGTAAAACCCCAAAAATTCATAGAGACAATGGTTTCTCTTTTGATAGGTCTGATTTCCCCATCAACATCCATAACCAAATCACCTTTGTGTTCAAATATTTGAGTCCTTTCGACCACATCAATCAGGTTTTGGTTGTTATCAACGAGACATTCTCCTCGGGATACAGATCCAAATTTTGAAAGGGTATTTTCTAATTGATAACCCATCATTGAAAAATTGGTGCTCTTAGCATCAACTTCATTGAGAAATTCCGACATTAACTCAAAAGCTTCCTTTCCGTAAAAATCATCAGCATTAATCACGGCAAAATTTTCTATTGCCTTAATTCCCGATTTTGCACATAACAAAGCGTGACCGGTTCCCCAGGGTTTTACTCTATCTGGATTGAGGAATTGTGAAGGAATTTCATCAATCTCTTGAAACACGTATTCCACTTTGACTTTGCCTTCTAGTTTTTTTGAATACTGCGCAATAAATTCATTTTTAAAATGTCTGCGAATAACAAAAATCACTTTCCCAAATCCTGCTGCTATGGCATCAACTAATGAAAAATCGATAATGGTGTCATGTTCAGGCGTAAAAGTATCGAGTTGCTTAAGTCCACCATATCTGGAACCCATTCCGGCTGCTAGAACTACCAATGCTGGTTTTTGATGTAAGTGCATAAATCAATATTGAATGGCATCTAAAGGTACACTTTTTAACATAAAATCAAGGTTAATTTGAAGCTATTGTACTACTTTCGAATGTGGATTTGTTCAATCAAAAATCAATAAAAAATATTCTTCCTTACGATGGAGTCACCAACTATCATGGTGTAATTTTAAATGCTGAAAAATCGCATTTCTATTATTCAAGATTATTGGATTCTATTCAGTGGAAAAATGATGAAGCAATCATCTTTGGTAAGTTAATAACCACCAAGAGAAAAGTTGCTTGGTATGGAGAAGAAGAATTTTCATACACCTATTCTAAAATTACGAAAACAGCGAATTTGTGGACACCAGAATTATTGGAATTGAAACATCTTGTTGAAAAGGAGAGTGGCGAAACCTATAATTCCTGTTTGTTAAATTTATATCATTCGGGAGAGGAAGGAATGGCGTATCATTCTGACGGAGAAAAAATGCTTAAAAAGAACGGAGCCATTGCTTCTTTCTCACTAGGTGCCGAACGCAAGTTTTCGTTTAAACATAAAAACACCAAAGAACGAATCGATATTGTTCTGGAACAAGGAAGTTTATTAGTTATGAAAGATGTCACTCAATCCTTTTGGTTGCACCGACTTCCACCAACAAAAAAGGTTCAAACTCCACGAATTAATCTTACTTTTAGAACCATAGATTTCCAATAATTTTTACATGTCTAACGAGAATTCAATCAATATCAACAAGTTCATTAGTTCTACTGGTTTTTGTTCGCGGCGAAAGGCAGAAGAATATATTAATGATGGTCGAGTTACTATTAATGGAGCAGTGGCTGTTTTGGGGAACCGAGTTTTTGATAATGACATTGTAAAGCTGGATGGTAAACCCTTACAAGCTAAACCTAAAGAAATTTATATTGCTTTGAATAAACCGGTAGGCATTGTCTCAAGTACGAATCCGAAAGAACGAAAAAATATTATCGAATTTGTCGGTCATCCAGAGCGATTATTTCCAATTGGTAGATTAGATAAACCATCTGAGGGATTGATTTTCTTGACTAATAACGGAGATATTGTCAATAAGATTTTAAGAGCGGGTAATAATCATGAAAAGGAATATATCGTTTCAGTTGATAAGCCAATTACGAATGCTTTTATCGATCGAATGAGAAATGGGATACCAATTTTGGGAACCGTAACTAAGAAATGTAAAGTCGAAAAAATATCAGAAAAGGTATTCAAGATTGTCTTGGTTCAGGGATTAAATCGACAAATCCGAAGAATGTGTTCCTATTTAGAGTATGAGGTAATCAAGTTGAAGCGTACTCGAATTATGAATATTACGTTGGGTAAACTAAAAGCAGGGGAGTGGCGAGATTTGACTACCAAGGAATTAGATGAGATTAATAGACTCATAAAAACGTCTTCAAAAACACAGGAAGCATCAGTAGAACCGACACTTAAAAAGCATTTTAAACCACCAAAAAAGAACAACCGCAGAAGAAATTCAAGACGAGGCAATTAACTTTTTTAGCCTATGCTAGTAATGAATTAATGGTATCTTTGTCCGCAATGAAATTCGACCTACTTCATAAAGACCCTAAAAGTGCTGCGAGAGCAGGAAAAATAACAACGGACCACGGAACCATTGAAACCCCGATTTTTATGCCTGTTGGTACTGCAGGAACCGTAAAAGGAGTGCATCAAACAGAGTTGAAACATGAAATCAATCCAGATATCATATTGGGAAATACCTATCATCTGTATTTGAGGCCCAAACTGGATATTTTACAGGCAGCTGGAGGGTTGCATAAGTTTATGAATTGGGATCGAAATATTCTGACCGATTCTGGTGGTTACCAGGTGTATTCATTGGCAGATCGGCGAAAAATTTCAGAACAAGGGGTGAAGTTTAAAAGCCATATTGATGGCTCAACACACTTTTTTTCACCGGAACGCGTGATGGAAATTCAGCGTGTCATCGGAGCGGATATCATAATGGCATTTGATGAATGTACGCCGTATCCATGTGATTATTCGTATGCAAAAGATTCAATGCATATGACGCACAGATGGTTGAAACGTTGTATTGATCATTTGGAAAAGACACCATTGTGCTACGATTTTAATCAAACATTATTTCCCATTGTTCAAGGAAGTGTTTACAAAGATTTAAGACAACAATCGGCAGAGTTTATCGCGTCTGTTGAAGCTGAAGGAAACGCAATTGGAGGTTTGTCTGTTGGAGAACCTGCCGAAGAAATGTATGCAATGACGGAGGTGGTTAACGCGATTCTTCCGGAGGATAAACCAAGATATTTAATGGGTGTTGGAACTCCGATTAATATTCTTGAAAACATTGCCTTGGGTGTTGATATGTTCGATTGTGTCATGCCAACCAGAAATGCCAGAAACGGAATGTTATTCACGGCGCATGGAACCATTAACATCAAAAATAAAAAATGGGAAAATGACTTTTCTGCAATTGATGAAATGGGTCATACTTTTGTAGATACCATGTATTCAAAAGCGTATCTGAAACATTTATTTGCAGCTAATGAAATGTTAGGAAAACAAATTGCAAGTATTCATAATTTAGGTTTTTATCTTTGGTTGGTTCGCGAAGCTAGAAAGCACATTATTGATGGAGATTTTCGTGAATGGAAAGAGAAAATGGTAAAACAAATGGATAAGCGATTGTAGCATGAGGATACTCGATAAATACATATTAAAGCGGTTTTTAACCACCTTTGTATTCACATTGTTGATTCTAATTCCTATTGCTATTGCGATTGATGTTTCTGAAAAAATTGACAATTTTTTAGAGAATCCAGACTTGACCTTTGCCGAGGTAATTTATGATTATTATGTCAATTTTATCATTTACTACACAAATACTTTTATGCCACTCGGCCTTTTTATAGCAGTGATTTTATTCACCTCAAAATTGGCAAATAACACCGAAATAATTGCCATTTCTAATGCAAGAGTTTCTTTTATACGTTTTTTATATCCGTATTTTTTGGGTGCTACCATCATTACGATTTTGGCTCTTGGTATGAATCATTTTGTAGTACCAAATAGCAGTACGACTAGAAAAAATTTTGAGAAGAAATACATTAATAGCGCAAGACAAAAAAGGGAATTGAAGTTTGTACAGGATTTCAGTTTACAGCTTACAGATCGTAATTATATTTTCATTCGAACCTATAATACAGAGAATAATGTCGGTTATGATTTTACCTCCGAAATCTATGATGGATTTGAACTAAAATCTAAGATAGCTGCAGATCGAATTCAATATAACGATAGAGATTCTGTTTTTTCGCTAATCAATTGGCGATTCAGAGAACGATATAAGGATCGTGATAGTATTTCTTCTGGTGTCAAGCTTGATACTGTATTTAATTTTACCCCGAAGGATTTGGTGTATCAATCCTCATTATCACAGGAGATGCCTTCTGATGAGTTGTTAGATTTTATTGAAATTTCTAAAAAGAGAGGGGTTAAAAATCTAAATGCTTATTTGGTAGAGTTTCACAAGCGCACCAGTTTACCTATGGCGTCTTATTTCCTTACATTAATCGCTGTGTGCTTGGCATTTCGAAAACGTCGGGGCGGAACCGGAATTAATCTCGCTATTGGTTTTGGAATTATGTTTATGTATGTTTTCTTAATGAAGGTCTTTGAGGTTCTTGGGGCTGTGGCCGGAGTTAATTCTTTTGTTTATGTTTGGATTCCGAATCTATTATTTGGATCGCTTTCCGTTTACCTATTTTTAAATGCCAGAAAATAATTTAAAGAATTACGCGCTACTCCATATGATTGTTTTCATTTGGGGGTTCACTGCCATTTTGGGAGCATTAATTTCGATTGAGGCTATTCCTTTAGTGTTTTTCCGTATGGGACTTGCGACCATTTTTATCGGACTGTATTTTTTTGCCATCAAAAAGAATGTTCGAACAGATTCCAGTTCGTTACTAAAATTCTTCGGAACAGGAATCATAATTGCTGTCCATTGGATATTTTTCTTTCAATCGGTCAAAGTGTCAAATGTTTCTGTTGCTTTGGTAACGATGAGCACGGGAGCGTTTTTCACGTCATTGGTTGAGCCTTTTTTTTACAATCGAAGAATCCGTTCCATTGAAATTATTTTAGGATCTATTGTAATCCTTGGGTTATACATTATTTTCAATTTTGAGTCTCAGTATAAGCTGGGAATCATATATGCATTGATGTCTGCCTTCCTAGCGTCACTATTCACTGTTTTTAATGGGATTTTTGTGAAGTCTCATGATGCTGATAAAATCTCATTTTATCAATTAGGATTCGGAACAATAGGGATACTGATTTTTCTGTTTTTTCAGAATGAATTCACTTCAGAAATGTTCAATTTATCGCTTATGGATTGGTTCTATCTTTTCGTATTGAGCAGTGTTTGTACTGCTTTTGCCTTTATTATGTCGGTTAAAATCATGAAATACCTTTCACCGTATACCGTCATGCTTACCATTAATTTAGAACCTATTTATGGAATCATTCTCGCCCTCCTAATTTTTGGTGAAAAGGAACAGATGAATGTTGAATTTTATATTGGAGCAATGATTGTTTTTACAGTCGTTTTGGTCAATGGAATTATTAAAAATCGGGACCAAATAAAAAATAAGATTGCCTTAAAATCCAAGAGAAAAAAATAATTTTTATTAGTATGTTTGTAGATGCAAACGACTAACAAAAGAGATCAGATTTATGGAGTATTTAGATTTTGAAATGCCGATAAAAGAGTTGGAGGATCAGCTGGAAAAATGTCAAATTATTGGCGAGGAGAGCGAAGTTGATGTCTCAGCAACTTGCAAGAAAATCCAAAAGAAATTGGCAGAGGCAAAAAAAGATATCTATAAAAATCTTACTCCCTGGCAACGTGTTCAATTATCGAGGCACCCAAATAGACCATATACGTTAGATTATATCAATGCGATTTGTGGAGATACCTTTATGGAACTTCATGGTGATCGAAATGTAAAGGATGATAAAGCCATGATTGGTGGTCTAGGTAAAATTGGT
>Ga0213864_10000171_pt1 | contig 29102 bp, 25 predicted proteins | sample PICome_5_FD_160078 | JGI IMG/M metagenome (GOLD analysis project Ga0213864, IMG submission 160078) | Coastal seawater microbial communities near Pivers Island, North Carolina, United States - PICO247 | ecosystem: Environmental > Aquatic > Marine > Coastal | place: USA: North Carolina... | reverse complement strand
CTCATTATGCGTTCTCCAAGACTGACATAACCACATCTACTCCTGCACCTGTGGGTATTACATCTATATCATCCCCACTTTCTAGTACGATTTTACCTTGGATAATCTCTATTGCACCACCAACAGGAATCTTTACATTATCTAGTAACTTTGTTCCTGCCATCTTAACGGCAACTGTAGCAGTAGCACTTGCACTTGTGTTTGCTATGTTAAGACCAATGATTACATCGGTAGAAGTTGCTTCTCGTACCTGGGTATCAGCACCTTCAGAAGCACCAGCAGCTATAGTTTTTGTGTAGTTTTTGAATGCCATATTTTATCCTAGTGCCAAAGCGAGAGCAGTGGCTTGTGAATCTGTGTATGCTTTAGTAGAAGCATGGTTATCTGCGGTAGGTGCTCCAGACAGGGTTAGTGCTCCTGTCATTGTGTCACCTGATTTAGAGACTTTTGCACTAATAGTTGCAATATTAGTTGCTACGGTATTGATGTTAGCTATATTTAAATTAGTACCTGTAGTCTGATCTGTAGTTCCATCGTACCTATCAGCTAACGTCTGCATGTTTGTTACGTTATCTGAGGTACCAAGCACGTTCATATCGTTGACAACATCAGCCGTACCAAGAACATTCATGTCATTAACAACATCTGCTGTCGCTAATATGTTCATATCATTGACTACATCGGCAGTAGCCAGTATAGCCATGTCAGCTACAGCATCAGCAGTGCCTAAACGTCCAATCTCAGTTGCCTGACCTGCTACTGTACCAATATCTGTGGCATCGTTTGCTACTGCGGTTACATCGGCTGATATACCTGCAACTGTAGTTACATTACTTGAGATTCCAGCTACAGTAGTCACATCACTAGCAATACCAGCGACTGTAACTGTAGAACTACTTCCGTCTACATAGGTCTTATTTGCGGCATCATTGGCAGACGTAGGTGTAGCAACACTAGAAATACGTTTTGGAGTGGATGTCCCAGGTTGTGTAGATTTATATGTATCGGTACCTGAGTCATACAGCATAGCATTTTCTGTACTAATTACAGCTTGCTGTGCTACGTGGAATACGTTCTTAGCAGAGTTATCTAGGTCTTGTTCTGTTAGGATTGATGCGTTACTAAAGTCAACCGCTGGTGTCTTTAGGTCTTGTACTGCTCTACGTAGTTCGATAATAGGTGCAGTCTCAGATGTTGTAAAATCAATAGCCAGACCACTAGGCCCATATAAAGTAGTAGCGGCTATAGCTGACTTACTAAGTAAGATTTTTTGAGTTGCAGTATCAATAGTCCAAACAGTATTACTTGTATCTGTCCAAACGGCTGGTCGGTCATTTAACTCAATACCTGAAGAATCAGTATCTTCAAGAAACCCATTACCTCCTGCGTAATTCTGATCATCTGTCCTGTATATTCTTATACCATTAACATATACCTTAAATACGTCACCACTTGTGGATTTGTATGGGTCATTAGCTGATGGAATATAGTCAAGATCAGCATAAGACAAAGCAATTAAATCTGTGCCTCCACCATGGTGAGTCCCAGTCCAGGGATTCAAAATATAACTGGTTAATGTAACGTCTGTACTCATGTTTTTCTAAAGTTCAATCCGTAAATGTCGTATTATCTTTGGTTCAAATCAAAGAATGCTTCGTCACCTTGTAATACGGTTGCTTCATTTATCTTGTCTTGAATGACTAAATCAAGTAACTCAGGGTCTGAGCTTAGTAACCTCTTTTTACCTGCGTCTTTGTACCTGCGTAAAATCTTCTTGACTCCTTTAACTCTAAAGTCATCGTAGTCAGGATCGTACTTCCTATTAGGATTAAAGTTGTACTCTTCAGATTCCATAAACACCTGGAGTGCCTCAGTCAACCTTAACCCACCAAGTTCAGTAGTACCAATTAACCTATTTAACTCAGCATACTGAGGTCCGTTAAGTTCTACGTTACCCATGTACGTGTCAGGAGGATCTATTGATCTACCCATACGTACTATTTCATTAATGTACTTGTTAGGCCGATCTGGTGCTACTGGTATTCCTGTGTTATACCCAAAAGGGGAAACTACAGGTTCACCAGTAATCCAGTTATGCTTAATAGCATTGTACCCTGTAAGTTGAGGTGCTCTACGTAAGAACTTCTCCTGCCATTGAATAGCTTCTTGGAATCCTTCGGCCCCTTCGTAAAGACCATAGCTTGTGGCTACATCATGGGACTGTTGAATGATACCAGGAATCATGTTGGCACCTAGTTGAACAAAAGGTTCATGCCATCTGTCTGCATTACCTGTGGTAGTCATGGTAATAGAGTCAGCCATGGTTTTAAGACCTTGTAAATAAGTCCTATCCGACATTGCTCTAATTCCACCAAGTATACCCATTAACGCCATTTCCTCTAGTGTACCTTCTTCTTCTGCAAATACATGTGCATTCTCGTAGGCAGAAGCAGCAAATACATAAGGCATAGCTGTTGGGTCAAGTCTGTTGTAAGAAACCCAGTTTCCACTAGGGGTTAGTATAGAGTAAGGTTGGTTTCCTGCTTGTCTCCAGAGTTTGTTCTGATCTGGGTCAATAGGCCCACCACCAGTGATTCTACCACTCATAGCCCAATACATAGCAGAACCCCACAACATAGTACCTAAAGCTGTGTTACCTACTGCTTGTGCTCTTGCAGTCTTGTCACCCGACATAAACATATCCCTATGGTGTTTTCTAACCATATTAAGAATAGGTGTACGTTCTACTGCTCTACCTAATATATTAACAGGTGTGCGAATAAAAGGCAAGAACAACTGTAATGGAGGAAACTTAACGGATGCTCTGTGTAGTCCGTCAGACCAAGAACCTCTTCTGAGTTCCTCTGTAAATGTAATCTTCCTAGAGTATTGAAGTAAGTCTTGGTCAGTTGCTGCACCAACATCATTGAAATACTTATCCATCTCTCTAGCAATATAGTCTTTCTTTTGTGCTCTAGTGAGATTTTCTGGAACATTCTTTGTAATCTTGGCATACGCTTGTGCCCTGTAGTTCCACTGTTTAAAGAACTCGTCCTCACCTCCAAGTAGCCTCATAGAACCACGAGCTACTTTACCTGTGGTATTTACTGCCAGAGTCAACCAATTAACAGGGTGCCACGAAGATTGATTAGGTGCTAGTTTTGACATAGCAATTCCATTACCATACGGAGAGATCAATCCATCAATCTTGGTACCCATGGGATCAAGAATATTACGTTCATGCCATATAGAGTCAAGCATTTTCATAAAAGCCTCATTAAAACCATATCCTAGTCCAATAATGTGTCTTCCAGTTTCTTTGATTAACTCTTTGTCTCCTGTGAGTGCTCCACCTATCATTCTAGTAGCTGGAGTAATCATAGTTTCTACAGTACCTGAGACTACGTTTGTTACATGGGTCTTAGCACTAGCAAGAAGCATACCACGATAGAACTCCATTAAACCTCTGGCACCCTTCTTTAACCAAGTCTCTTTACCAATCTGTGCTAAACGTACAGACTCAAGTGGTCCTTTACCCATACCCAATACTTCAGCAAGTAATTGAGTCTTCTTTGTGTCCATACCAGAGTCTTCTAATGCTTTATAGAAGTCCTTTACTTCATCAGTATCCACTTTCCTTTGGTTCATGTTAGGAACCTTGATACGTTGGGCTGTAGTGGCTCTAGCGGCTGTTCTACGTACCTCGCCAAAGACTCTCAGGGCATCCTCTGTTTCCACAAGTAGATTGTGAAACCTTGCTCTTAGAACAGCATTGTTATCTGGGTTATTCATTATTTGCTTACGGAGACTCTGTAATTCTGATCCGTACTGGCTAATAACACCTCTGTACGCAAGTATCCTGGCTTCTAATCCTGCGATGTCGTTGAGGTCTTTCATCATGAGTTCCATCAAGACATCTTTTTCTAAACCAAGTTGATTAGCAGTATCCTCTGTTAGATTGGATATACGTTGGCCTTGAATAGTATCAGCTAAAGCTAATCCTTGTTTCTCTATTTCAGCAAAGGTTTTTGGGCCTTTTGGTACATCTAACCCCTCAACCTTACGACTCATTTCTTTACGAATCAGAGTCTCAAACATATTGATTGCTTCAGCGGCTCCTTCGTCCTCTAGGTACTTTGTATTGAATACTCGGTATCCTGTAGGATTGACATCACGGAAGTCTCCACGGACTAGGGTCTCAACAATTCTCTTGGCAGCATCTGGACTTGCAAAGATTGTAGGATCTTCTAGTTTAGCATTGAGAACCTTAGTAGCAGGTGATTTACCTGTGTACTCAGGGTTACCTGTTGCTAGTTCCTTCTTGGTAACTTTGTTAGACTTAATAGAAGCAACTTCCTCTGCCTCTATTTTTGCTATTTCATCTAATGGTTTCTTGAGTAACTGGCTTTTTAAGATGTTCCTACGTGCTCTCCACAGTTTAAATACAGCACCAAAAGTAGCATCAAGAGCAATAGACTCAAGTGCCATCTTAAACCGTTCTTCTGCCTCATTATTACTGTCATCTGCTTGTAACCACTCAAAGAAAGGTGCGGCTACCTCGTATGGTGTGTCTTGAATAATCTCATTAATTAAATTAGCTGTACGTTCTTCGTATGGATTGAAGGATATTTGAGACCCTACGGCCCCAGGTGCAACATAGGCAAGTGCTCCTGTCCCACCTGTGAATGGTTTAGTAATTGTAGACCCCATCTGAATACCACGTATTACCTTACCCATGGTTCTAGTGAATTCAAATGTGGCTGTACCTTCGTTTGCTATTTGTGGAAGATAGCTAATCTTTTGTTCTTCTTTAAGTTTGTCAAACTCATCCCCTTCCATGAGAAACATGTAGGGTCTTGTTTTATCATAGTTCTTTAACCCTGGAATATTAAAGATGACTTTTGTTTTGTCTAACGAGTCAGGCTGAAAGTCTTCTACACTGGTTATAATGTTCTCCCCCACATCAAATAGAAAACCTTGTAGACCCCCTTTTACAGCTTCTGTTGCAATAGTATCTGCTTCGGTAGGCTCTATTTCATTTATGTCAAACTTTAGTTCTTGGGCTGAAGGAGGTTCGATCCCTGCTTCCTTTAGTTTTGTGTAAAGGTCTTGCTCTGATCTACTTGTAGCTTCGGCTATACTGTAACGTGTGTTGTTTTCTTCGTGTTGTGCTAGTAATCCGTTAAAGTCCCACTTCATTCAGATTCCTTTTCTTTATCAAGGTTTTGTAATTCAACAATGTCATCATTTAACAATTGTAAATATTCGTCTATATCAGCTTGATCTTCGGCTGGCAACTCAGACCAACTACCAATATCAAGACCCTCAAAATGTTTTTCCAAATGAGCTTCAAGAGGATTATCAAAGAAAGTCCTGTCATTTTTCATATCTCTTTGAAGTCTAAGAAAACGAGTCATGAGCTTTCTACCATCCAACTTTTTACCCTTGGGTCTTTGTTTGTCATAGACTGCTTCGTACAAGTTGTCTTGAAGATTATTTGCTCTCCTCATTATACTAATAGGATCTTTTTTACCTACAAAATCATCCATAACCTGAGTCAACTTTGAGGCAGTATCGTTGTAAATGCCTCCAAGTGTGTTTAAATCAGTTGAATTCCAGTCTGGTTGTAGTAGTTCTTGAAATAAGCCTCTTTGATCCTGGTTAAACTCAAGAAACGGGATATTACCATCTTTCATTGTGGCAATATTCCTGTAGTTTGTAGCTAAATGTTGTCTTATTTTAGCTAGACCATCACTAAGAATAGGAAAGAACTTTGCTGGCAACTTCAGATTACCTGCTTGATTTGGGTCAAGGTTTAGACTCTTTATAAAATCATTCATCTTTTGAGTACCTAAGTTCTTTAAGGTAGACTCAAAGTCAGACATTCTTTCTTTGTACTCAGGTATACTAGAGATAGGAGTTATTTGTTGGTCTGTTGCTACTAAATAGTTGACATACTGAGGGTCCAACTGCTTGCCGCTATTCAACAACTCTAGTATCATAGCAGATTTACCTTTGTTCTGGAGTGTCTGGAGGAACGAGTTAGTTCTAGTGTCTCCAAATGTAATAGTTTCGTCTTTTACCTTTTGATTTTTGAAATCTTCTTCGTACTTGGCAGCACTCTCTGCTTCTTTAGTAAACCCTTGTGCATTCATATTTGAGATCCACTGGTTCATCTTTTGTTCAAAACCTTCTTGACCTCTGTTATTTCTCAGTTCCCCAAGTTTTGTATATTCACCCCAAAGGGTTTGTTCTTTCTGTCTTTTTTTTCGTTCCCAAGCTCGTGCTTCATCTTGATCATTTTTAGCATCAATTTGATCACTAACCCTCATTATTAAGTTCTGACCTGCGGCTGTTTGTCCGTAGTTAGATCCTCCATGGGTCTTAATCTCGTACATAAAGTCAAGAAAGTCTTTGTCACGATACAACAAAGCCTGAGTAGCTATTTGGTCACCTACCATCTTATTGAGTTTACCCATGTCATGAAACCCTTGTTCCCTTGCATCCTCAATAAACGTGTTTAACTCACGTTTTAGCTTGAAACCTAAGTTAGCTTTTGACTTTTCTGCCTCAAGAGCTATGAGTTGTTCTTCTAAAAACTTTTGTTTCTGTTGATTTAAAGTTAGTTCTTTCATGAAGATTTAATTGGAAACATGTCTCCTGCTTTGTAGGGCTTGAGGTCATCCCATGATAAATTATGTTTTTTCATCCAAGCCCGTTTCTTCTCTTCGTCCACAGGAATTCTTTCTTTCTTTACTTTATCCTTTGGTTTCTTAGGCTTCTTTTTCTCATTTAACTTATCCCACGACTCAAGAAAGTTACGACCATACTCTGAACTCTCAAAATACTTACGTGTAGCAGGTGTAATATTTTTATCTTTGAGTGCCTTGAGCATCTGCTCTTGGTTTTTACCAAATTTAAAGTTACTAGATTCTTGATTACGTAACTCTTCTCCTAAAGGGGTATCACTCTTTAACAAATCAGCATACACACCATCAGAGTAGCTTTTAAATATACCAAATAACTCACCATTCTTCTGGTACTCAGCTTGTTCTCTATAGTCTTCTGCAAGTCTACCTGTGTGCATCTGCTGTAACTGTCTACGAATACCCATCTGTCCAGGTACAAAATGCTCTACTAGAACACTATCATGTATAGTTTCAAAGTTGGGAGAAAACTTAGAATCGAAGTTATCCAGAAATTTATCAAACGATTCACTTGAGACATCATTTTTACTCCTCCAGTCTTCATATTCAAGAAAAAGATCCTGATTGTATTTACCCAAGAGATTCTTAGTGTACGCAATGCTGACACCTTCTCTAAAATAAGGAGACTGGGATTCTGTAATATACCCCATTTTAATAGCATTACGCATTTTAGCACGTTGCTCTGGCGTAGCATTCATAAAATGTGCTATACCAGCGTCCCTCTCAGCTTGTGCAAACTCTTCTACCTTCTGTCCCATAGCTTGAGCTAGAGGTTTAGAAATAGAACTTAGAAAATCAGCAACTACTTTTTGGTCTTTACCAGCTTCAACATCAGGTCTAGCACCACGATAGTAAGCACTTGAGTTTGTAACTCTTCCCCTTCTGTATATCTGTGGTGACTGAGGTTCTCTCCCACTTTTAGCTTGTGCTAGTATTTGTTGTTGTTTACTCATTATCTTGTGTGAGGATTGGGTGTCCTTGAGTATTTACGAGTAGTAGGGGTATCAGCATCTGGAGTCTTATTAAAAGACTTACCCATGGACCAACCTTGTGCTCCTGCACCTATGTAACCTAACATACGCTCAGAACTACTTAATCCTGGGTCTCTCTGCATTGAATTAATTTGACCCATAGCACTATACCTACGTGCAATCTTGTCATGCTGAAGTGCTTTACGTTCTCCTTTTAGGTTAGTAATACCACGTTGAAACTGTTCATCTAGGTCAAACCATCTGTTTGCCATATCTCTACGTAATATATGAAGTGCTCTATTTGGAGAAGCACCACTAGCCCCAGACTCAAGATTAGCCATTTTCAATGATGCACTAGCTTCTTGGCTTTGAATAAGCATGTCAATTTTAGCATCAGCGGCATCCTCTGCATTCTGATAGGCTTGCTTTTGTATAGCAATCTCTTCACCCCAGAATGCCTCCATGTCTTTGGTATACGCTTCATTCTGTAGTGCTTGGTTTGCAGAAAAGGCATCATTAGTAGCTTGAGCACTAGCCATAGCCGATTCTTGACTTTGGTATGCCTGTATTACCATCAATGCCGCCATTGGTCCTGCTACTGGATCACACATTATTTGCCTTTACAAATTCATAGAATGGTTTTTGTTCATAGCCATAGTTATCTACTAACTTAGTAAAAGTAAAACCAAGGCTTTTTATCCATTTGATAGCCTGAGTATTCCGTTGGTCTACATAGTTAAATAATACGTCATACTCGTCCATAAATGTATCTATATGCTCTTTTGCATGTTTATGAAATTCAAACTTATGTTCTGTCAACTTGTCAGACCCAAGTAACCAAGGTGACCCTACACCATCACGTATCTTTGATATACCAAACATACCCACAACCTTATCATCTAGTATTATTGTATAACAATGTAAGTGAGATGTCAAGTAGGCTCTAATTAATGCTTGAGAAGGATTACGTCCTCCAGAAGCAAATACTTCTTGTACATCTTGTTGTCTTAAAGTTTTAGCTAATTCATAGCAATCATTACGCTTTGACGATCTAATGTAATAACTCATATTCTTTTGTTTCTCAGGACTTGGAATGCCTCAAAGTCAGCCGACTGTAGAGCCACAGGTAACCATGAGTCTGACTGTACAGTAATCTTGACATCCTTACTATTGACATACACTGGAACTCTGAACACCCCTGTGTCTAATTCTTGCTTACCAAGAAACAGAGACCCGATCTTTCGTCCTGTAAAGGTTTTATTAAATATACGTCTAAGTCTATTGTCATAGGGTTTAGGTGAAACTTCCACCTCAAAGAATCCAGTACGATCATAGGAAATCTCAAAGTTCCTCATCTGGAGTCTTCCTGAGTTAATAGATTCTTCACCAGATTTTACAAATTGTTCTGAGAACTCGTATCTAAAATCATAAGGTATCCCCACGAATACCACTGGGTGATTGTTTCCTCTTGATTGTGAGTACGTTGTCCCTTCTTTTAATACACCTGCTACTTGTTCTTCTTTAAGTATTTCACCAGTTTCACAAACATATAAAACATCTCTCTCCTCAAAGATTACTGAAGTGTTATGTGGTAACGGACCACCTTGGTCAATTGAGGCTTCTGAAGCAATACTCGGAGTAAACTCAATCTCAACTGTAGTCCCTATTTTATCTGAAACATCTGTTACAGTATATGTATTGTTTCTATCGTGGGCTAGAGTAAACTTCTGTCCAACTCTGGGTTTCTCTTCTATGTTATCTAGGTTAATTCTTTTACCCCATTGATCTAAGTATTCATTTGTTTTAGTATCCAAGACCCCTTTTGCCTTCGTGTCATCAAATACAGCTTTGATAGTCCCTGACCCAGCATTAGCTATTACGTGGGGTGTACCTTCTTGTACCTTTGCTACTTGAAAAGTATTGTCAGTTTTATTGACTATATAATATTTTGTGTCAGCTTTGATTTCCCCAGGTAACGTAGTGGTACTTGTAAAGTGAACTCTGTAGTCATTCTGAAATCCATGTGCTGTTGAAGTAAAAACATTATTAGCTACATCAATAGAAGATATTGTTTTCTCAACTGCTTGTCCTACTTTATCATGATTGATGTCATTGTAGTAGCTGGACAATGCTGGAGGATCAGCACTAACTTCATCCCACTCAAGTTTAACTCTTCGATCTAGCCTTACTCCAATCTTGTCGTCCATTGTGTTTGTAGCAACATCAACAGACAGGTTTAACTTCTCTAAATAGATTTTGTCATTCCTTCTAAACAAGAGGTACGCAACAGAACCTATGAACTCCATGTCAATAATCTCAGCATCAAATATCCACTTAGACCATGATGACTGGAGTTTCTCTTGGTCAGAGTAGTAGTATTTGTATACTATAAGTTCTTTCCTTTTTAAACTATCAGAATTATTAGAGTCATCTGCAAGTACACATAGTAGTTCTTCGTTTGAAGATACAGCCATTTTCTTAACCACACCTTCAATATAGTCAGGTACATGTGATGTCACCTCATTGGCATCATTGGTTTCTGATGCAACATCAATCATGTACTCACGTATACCTGAGAAAGCCCCACGTTGAAATGGGAAGAATATAGTCTTACCCGCAGGTACTGGTTTTGCTTCCGTTGAGGTCTCAAAGTTTGTAGCAACAGCAACAGAGACAGAGGTAGGAGTGAGAAACTCATCTGACGATAGTTTAAACTGTTGCAGGTCAGAGAACAATAGCAAACTCTCTTGAAATGGTATAGCTGATTTCAATATAGCTACTTGGTTGTTAGATACAGCCACATCAACAACACTGGTGTCAAGAACAGAAAGTACAGTATTAGCAAAGAAATTAAAGTAATTAGCGGCTTCAGATAGTATAACATTTTCATCCGAAATAAACCCAAGTCTATTCCTATGAAAGAATATATCGTTAATCTTATATAGTCCATTAGGATGCAAGTCTTCATCATAGTCAGCAAACGAAGGGAAAGGGTTTGTTACATCATCTCCCACAGTTCTACCTGGGTACTCAATTAACTTTAGTATAAAGTAGATTTTATCGTTGGTGTCGAATGCCTTGTATAACTGTACTGGCATTGTAGTTTCATCGATTTGATCTCTTGCCCTCTTGTCTGAGATTTGGGAATACTTAGGTCTAAAGGTTTCTTTCCAAACACTACCATTCCAACTAACATAGTAATCATCCTGGCCTGTGGATTTATCTCCTGAAATCTTAGCTACAAACCCAGGTTCAACTTTAGACCCTGGAAGTTTACCAAAAGCAGGTACTTCGTCAGCACCATTAATTGCCACCATATTAGCATCTCCTTTACCATCAGATGCTTCTATGTCAAAAGGGTATGAGTTTGTTTCATCATAGTCAGCAGAAATATATATTATACTTTCGCCGTGGACATAGCTAGTAGTCCAGCTAGTTGCTGATCCTTTTCCACTAGGTGGTAAGTAATCATTAATATTCTTTAACCCTGCGTTATCTTGTGTTACTAAAAGAGTGTTACCTCCAGCAGTAGTTAGGTTTATAGCAGTTCCACCCTCTGTTAACGCTAGCTTAAATTTACCAGCAGTTTTATTTACAACATAATAAGTTTTAAACTCTTCTAATGGAGCAGGTAGACCATCTGATGAGTGAACTATAACCTTATCATTATCAGCAAATGTTGTACCTGCAATATTAATAAAGTCGTCATTTGGGGTAACACTATCAACAACTTCTTGTTTTGTAGATATAGGAGTCCAAGCACCAAATTCGTTAGTTGTATGGTTCCAATGCCTATATCTAGTTTTAACTACACCTTTATCTCTTACACCTGTTTGACCTACGTATTCTGGGCTTCCATCTGCATTTATATGTGAGATTATGATAGGATCGTTATTACTTGTCTCTTGAATTAAATAAACTTTATCTGTGTTATCAGCACCAAAAAACAATGACTCTGCAATATTATTTACTACTACAGCCGCTTGGTTGTTGATAGAAGCTGAGTTAGCGGCAGCAGTACTACCACCTTGAGTCTTACTTTCGGTGTTATTTTGTGGAGTATCGTATTCTACTTCATACTGAAACAAGTAAGCATCATGATCTATTTCTCCTGCTTTCTCATGTCCAGCGGGATAGACATCAAACTGTGTAACAAGAATTTTATAATGCCCATCATAGTCACCAATCTTAACAAAAGCCATAGACTCATATTGACGATTACTATGAGTAGTGTTCTTCTTCTTTACTCTCTGGGTTTTATTTAAGATAAAACTAAAGTCAGCAACAGTAGTTACTGAAAGTTTATTTGGTGTAAAATCATTAGAGCCACTAGATGTAAAGTTCTTTAGATAGTTTTTTACATCTGTGTTAATTATACCGTTACCCGTTACAGCACCAGTTTGTTCAGTAGGATGAATGTATACTTCATTACCTGGAGTTCCTGTAGCAAACCCTGTTAAATCATATAGTTTAACTACTGGATCTGCACCACCAGATACTCCCCCTTTAATAAGTAAAGCATACGCTTCATCTTCTGATCGTCTTATTGTGTGAATAAAGACATCATTAGAGTTAGCAGAGGTAATACCTTGGATCTCAGCTAGGTGCTCAGTACATGGTCTTTTCTCTAACCCACGTGAAATATGTGAGAAACCATTCTCCTGCCGTTGACCTTGAGTTGGCATACGTAAGGTCGCAGGTTGCTGAGATACTCCATTAACTAAACTAGGTACAGTTCCAGATATTAAAGGCATTATGCAGTTTCTACTGAGTCTACTAAGTTACGTCTAAGGTCATAGGATGAAGTGTGACTTCTATCAATAACTCTAAATACATCGTAGTTGTCGAATATATTGTAATCAGCTACATCACCTTCGTACTCAAGTAAAGTTTGCCACGCATACATCTCATCTTCTTGAAAGAATCTATGTAACTCACCTGACCCTACAACACGATCATGGAATATCCTAGCCGCACGTATTGCTATATATCTACGTGCAGGTTCAGGAAGAGAATCAAACGTAAGTTGTGTAATTAGATCAACTCTAACTTTAGTTCCAGCGGGAAACTTAGTTGTATTCTTTTTTCTATCGTACAACTTTCGATCACGTTCCACAATGTCTGTATCACCGCTTCTAACTAGAGATGTCGTGTCTACTCTTAGTATACTTGGGTCAACAACTATTTCATCACGTTGATTTGTTGTAAGTTCAACATCTAAGTCAGTGTTGAATATCCATCCTCTTGATTGAACTGCTCTTGACACATTATCAAGTATTTGACCTGCTATAGAGGCATCAGATAATCCAGCAAGGTCGTTTTCGTTTTGAATAGGTTGTTCACCAATACTGGTCAACATAGTATTAATAGCCTCTAATCTGGACGTTGGACTAAGACTCATGATACCTTTCTATATCTAGCTGTTTTTTGATATTTAGACATGTGTGGTCGTTTTGATTTATCAAAGCCTTCACCTGCCTTCTTACGTTGTTTAATGTTTTTAAACTGTGACCCATCTAAGATGATGTAAGACCAGTCAGATTTTAACTTGTCTTCAATAGCATTAAAGAATTGAATTCCATCGATACCTAGGTCTTTGAGAAGGAAATCTCTAAAACCTAAATTTACAAAATAGTTAAAATCATTTTCATACTCGTCTGGTGTGCCTAATAGGATCTCGTCAGCTACAGCATCCTTTTCTTCATCTGATAAACCTGAGTAATCAGAATAAGTTTCAGATTCTGTGTAGTCAGACACAGCATTCATATCATCAAAATACATTTCTATTTCTTCTTCCTCAGTAAGAGGAACATCCCAATCATCACGAGCAGTGTCTGCTGTAAAATTCCATTTTAAAGTTTTTGGATTACCATTAGCATCTAGTTCTTGGTTAGCCCTTTTTTCTGCATACTCCATAACTCTTTGGAAAGCTGTTCCTGATCCAACATAAGCAGAATCTCTTACATCCTGTGGTATGTTCCAGTTTCCCGCTTCCCAACTTTCTTCAAAGTAATTTTCTTCAGGCCAATATGTAAAATTACCTAGATAATTAGGTCTTTCTTTTGGGCCAGCCGCTAGAATGTTTATTGATAAAGGATTTGTATCATCCCCAGGTTCATTATACATGTTTTTAGCCCCAGACATAAATCCAAGTATATTCCATACAGTCCAATAACCAATATCCCCTCTTACAATCATAGGATTTTTTACATCTAGGACTCCTGCATAATATTTAGGTGGAACTTGTTTTCCGTCTACCACTCCCGCAAACGGCATAAATCCAAGAGCAGATGTTCCCTGCCTACCCATTCTAGTACCAGTAGTAGAAGTAGCACCTTGCTTTCTCTTTAGTTCAAGCATTTGTATTTCTCTTTCTACTCCCTCTGGGTCAGGGAGGACAAAGCCTTCTTCACTTTCATCCCCTGCTTGCCTAAATCTAGCAGTAATATCTAAAACTTGTCCTGCACTACCGAAAAATGCTGCTCCAAACTCAGGTTGTGGAGAAAGACTCCATTTAGGATCTCTTTGTTGTTCAAATTGTCTAATAGCTTTTCCACCTTTTTGACCATGAAAGTATAACCTAGGTAACTGTGTTTTGAAATCTAGTACAGAAGATGGACCTTGTAAGTTTGGATGATCGGATAATAATGATGGAGATTCCAAATAAGTCCAAAGTTCTTCCTGATGTAAAGCCTCAATGTACTCAGGTAACACATCTATTCTATTTAGTTCTCTGTGGTCTTCAATGACTCCATATAATTGATTTTCATACATATCCTGATCAGACCCACGGAACAAGAAATCTGCTATCTCTCCTGCATTTTTCATAGCTAACTCAGGATTCCTTGTAGCATACACAGTTGCTAATGCCAATCTTCTATCAAATTCATATTTTTCTTGTGCTCCATATTGAAAATAAGGATCAGTAACAATACCAAGTGGTCCCGCAACTTTACGCATATAGAAGTTAAACATTCCACCTGCTCTACGTTGTAATGACTTTAGCAACCCTTCTGGTGCAGGTAGTCCTTTACTTTTTCCTAAAGAATAATCTGTAATATCACGTTGTCTCGGTACTCCTACTCTTTCAAAAACCTCCCTCCAATTTTCTTTAGGTGGGTCTGTAAATTGATAACCTATTTTTCTGACCCTTCTAAGGACTTCCTCTGCTCCTTGTCTTGTAAATGTAGGACTTTCAGCAGTCTTTGTAGGAGTTCGGTGCATCTCTTCTAGTATAGCCCTACTAGACGTTGCTTCTTTAGGTAATAATGGTTTTTTAGTTGGATCTTTTGGCATGATGAAAAAAAAGGGAGAACCCTAGTTAAAGAGTCCTCCCTATGCGGAGTTACATAATTGGATTAAACACTAAATAATCCAACCGAGCAAGCAGGTCTCAAGATGTTGTGACCCATGGCATATTTGGATACCATGAGTGTACCCTGCCTAGTGATTTGATACTCTGATTCAACAGACATATCCATCAACTTAGCAGTAGCAACTGCATCCTGAGTCATTACAAGTGCTCTGAGCTTCTGAGCAATCATTGAGGAAGCAAACTTAGTTGCTTGTCCTGCAATAGTGGATGAGTCTCCTTTTGGAACATCGTACACCGAGTTTCCTGCACTGGAAGGATTACCACGACCTGAACCAGCAGTATTCTGTAATGGAATAGGTGCATTGGTATTAGCTATTTCATCCTTATGAGCCGCAGGTCTACCAGCAATGGCAACAGTATCTGAGCCAGGAGTTACTTGGTAGTACAAGTTGGAAACCCAAGTGGTACCAGTGGTGTAGTAACCAAGGTGTTGGGTTACGTAGATAGGCATACCAAGAATGGTAGGTACCTGTCCAGTAGCAACACTTCCTCCACCTCCAACGTCACGGTTGAAGATAATGAGGTCATTCAAGTTACTGGTTCCTGAGACTTTGAACAAGTCATAGTACATGTCAACAGGCATGACAATGAAAGGTTCCCCAGGTACATTGGCATTATCCAATACCCTTCGTGCATCCATAATCGCCTGAACGATATACTTAGGATCACGTGCATCAGCGGCAGCGGCTGTATGACCAGTTACGTCACCAAAGGTTACGTTTCCAGTGTAATCTTCGTCATCGAATGCACTGTGCTTTTGGATGTTTAATCCTCCAATAGTTGCATTCTCTGAAACAGCAGCTTTTGCCGCCATACGAAGGATGTTCTCATCGGCTACCTTTGCTAATGCAAATCCAGCTTCTTGAGTGTAGACGGAACGGATGTCATAGTGTGTCATCGCTTCGTCAATGTTGGGAATGAATTGTGCGTTGATGAGCAAATCATCAATCTCTACAATCCTTTCACCTTGTTTTGCGGCTGAAGGAACGATCTCAGCCCCCGGTGTGTGATAGGAAGCATCTCGGTACTTTCCTGTCATCGGAAATTGTGCAGACTTTCCTTTTGAGATAGTACGCACACGATGCAAAGGCATCATAATATTCTTTGACTGAAAAGCAGTAAGAACTTCACCTGCATACAGTTTTAGATATAGTCCTCTAACGTCCCCTGACGCATTATTTTGACCAGACCTATGTATCGAGGTATAATCTAACTCAGCCATAATAATCTCCTATTTAGGCTGTTACTACTTAACTAATGATGCTTGAAAGTTCACCAGAGTTATCCCACGCATGGGGCAATGATTACTATTTTTAGCTATTAGTCTAAAGCACAGTTGAGTTACTCAACATTTGTGCGACTGATGCCCTGTAAGCAGGGTCTTCAGCATACTTTGGATCTTTCATAGCCTGTGTAACTTGGGCTAAAGATTCAAATCTTGGTGCAGTTGATGGTGCAGATTCTCCTGTCATGAGTTTTGGAGGGATTCCCTCTTTATTCTGCATTCTCGCCATAAGACCTTGAACAGCAAACATCGCATTAGGATCAAGATTCTCAATTGAGTTATTGAAGGCATCTATTTCCCATTGTTCAAGATTGTCGTTGGCCCATCGTAACATACTTTCGTAGTTCTCTTGACCACCAACAGCATTATAAATGTTACTAATGTTTTGATCAGCAATTGCTTCTTGTCCTGCTAACCATGTATCCACTACATTGCTTGATATTCCTACTTCTTCTAAAGCATGATAAGCATCTTCGGATAGTCCCCCTGTTTCGTTGTACTCTTGTTGGAACACATCTATATCAAGCCCACGTTCATCCAGCATTTCTGCTACCTGGGGCACACTAGCATTTTGTATATTAGCTATTTGTTCTTGTGTGACTTGTTCTTGTTCCTGTTGTTGTGCGACCTGGGTATACTGTTGTTCCAATTGGTTGTAAGCATTAACCAAGTCCTCTGGTGTACTGAATTTCTCAGGTAACCACTCTGGTTTAGTAGGAGTTTGTAAGGTTAGTTCTTCACCTACGTCATCTGGTTGTACACCGTTGTCAACCTTGGCAAGCATTTCATTAATATGCTCTGGTGAACCTGCTTGGTGTACACCTTCAGCTTGCCCTGTTTGTACTTCTTCCATATTATTGTTGTGTCATAGCATTTACCATCTCCTGAGTCATTTCAGGATTCTGGGCCATGCCCTCTGCCATACCTTTTACAACTCCAGGTGTTGCACCCTTAACAACATCTTGCATCATTTGCTGTTGCATCATCTGTTGTTGTTGTTCCATTTGAGCTTGTTGTTCTGCTTGTTTCTGCTCTGGTGTCTTGACAAGTCCACTTGTGTCGATACCAAGTGAAGCACCAAGCCTATCAATGTAATCATCAAGATTCAAGTTACTCATGATTGCCTCTGGTCCCAAAGGTTGAAGGAACTGTAGGAACTGAGATAACTTATTTAGATCCTGTCCACGACCAAGTGCTTCAATACCTGTGATAACTTGTGGTTTCACAATGCCTTTTGGAAACTTAGGCATCTTCTTTTGTTTAGTCAACTTCTCCATGAGGATGTTGATCAATGGTAACTGAAACTCTTGAGACAGAACAGAATACACACCACCTAATGCAGACTCTAGCTCTTGTGCCATGAACCTAACTTCTTCTGCTGTTACTCTTTCAGCATTACGCTGTACAGAAGAGTTTAAAAGAAAAGCAAATGATAACCTATCTCTAATTTGTGTGATTGTGTCAAGAGCAATACGAAAGTCTTGGCTTTTCTCAAGTTGTAATGTAGATACATCATTTGCATCCCCTTGTACAATTGCACCACTTGGTGACTTAGCTAACGTATTAATTCTTGTGGTTCCATTGGGCCGAACCATAAACAATATTTTAGATGCAGCCGCTGATCCTTCTACAATTGCTTGTGTAAGAGCTTCAAGGGAGCGTAAGTCTCCCAAATACTCCTCCACGAGACCACGACCATAAGATTCTCCGTCAACTCTACTGAACCTAAGTGGTATAAATGGGTTCTTATCTTTGGGGTATTTACCATAACTGTCTGGTATTGGTACATTCTGTATTTCCTGATGTATATGCCAGTATTTACCTTTGTCACAAATGTAGGTGTAAAGGTCGTATGGTTTGTGGGGTGTCTCTGGTGCATCTTCAGAGGGTTCAGGTAGACCAAGAGTCTTACGTGCTTCCTCTGTTAAAGTCTTAGCATTCAGAGATTCTTTTGTAATCATATATAACACGTTGCCCATAGGATCACGCTTGACAACATAACGATCCAAATGGAACACACGCATTTGTCCCTCATCTGGGACATATAGTAAGACATTACCTGTGACAATCAAGTGTTTAAGTGCTTCAAACACAGGTACACGATAGGCTTCGCCTTCAATCATCTGAAGAGTGGCCCGTTCGATCTTTGCTAAACCCTCTTCCACTGGTCCCCTTTGTTCTGGACCAACTAGATTCTCTATATCAAAGTCATCAATAGTTAGTCTAAAGAAAGGTGAGTTTGGAGGAAGCAGGGTTAGTAGTAGTTTGGATGCTAAGTGGTTGACACCACGAGCACCGACTGACTGATATGGTGTAGGGTAGTCTGTAGAATAAGTGCTACCTTCGTCCCTAATAAGCATAGGGATTGTCAAATCAGAACATTCCCTTGCTCTAGTTAGGTATGTTTCACGCTCACCATAGCAGTTTTGATACATACTAGCAATGGTTGACTCATTACTATATTCCATATTATCTTGAAGCTATTCTAAGAGCACGTTTGTTTTGTCTAGCACGTTGTCTGCCTGACTTCATAATACCAGTACCTCTCATCCCTTCCTGACTACCTGCACCAATGGTTGCAAATTGTCCTGGTCCTTGACCAGAAGTAGAAGCGGCTGATGAACCACTGTCTCCTCCACCTTTGTCTCCACCAAATATCTGACCTTTAGCGTACTGCTTGAACTCTTCGGCTTTCTTACCAATGTAGGCACCAGGAGCATTAAGTACATCTTTAGCTTGGTTACTAATGATACCAAGGTCACTTCTTTTTATTGCTTCTTCAATAGCACCAGACCCTAAGTCAGAACGTGCTACGTCAGACTTAACGGATTCTATTGTGCTCGATACTCCTCTACCAATGTCTGACTTAGCTACGTCAGATTTGACAGACTCAATTGTACTGGAGACACCTTGTTTAATGTCAGTGACACTAGGTACTTTAGGTGTTTCTACCTTTATAGTAGGTGTTACACTACTTACAGCTTTAGTAACTTTTTTTACAGGGTTTCCCCCACCACCACCTCCACCACCATAGCAAATGGTTTTAGATTTTGGGAATCTTTCGCAGTCCCAAGGTTGATGCAATTTTAATAAATCTTCCATAGTTATTTTACGTAAAGTTTCCCTTTACCTTTTATTTTTCTGCTTTCTCTAGTTTCTAGCTGAGAACCTTTGGCCCCACTTTTGCCTGATTTACCTTTAGCTTGAGCAGAAGTTGAATACTTACCTACTGCTGTTTGAGCACCTTGGTCTTTATCATCTCGTTTACCCCAGTTGGTAATGTTTAGATCAGACCTGCTAAAAGCATCAGCAGTGTTAGTCATTTCCTGGTTAAACTTGTCCATTAATAAACCAGTCTGCTCTCCCACATGTGTCAACTGGGAGTCCAATATTCTATTTTTTCTTCTACCTTCTTCTGTGCCATATACTTTCTCAGCAATAGTTCCACCCCCCATGTTATCCCTTATTTAAAAATAGTTTAAAATCATCACCTTCTTTTGTTTGTATAGTATTCAACCTTTTAGATAGAAGACTAAAATAAGGTGACTCAGGTTCACAGGGTATGATGTAACTTTGGTATCCCTGCTCTGTCATTAGTGTGTCACAAGCCTGGAAAACACTAAGTGATTCTCTTGGTTTAATAAACTCAGGTGCCATCCACCAGTACACAGTTGGACTGTAGATACTAAAACAACCAACAATTTCATTACCTTTTCTTACAAAGTGGGTTGGAAATATAGGATATACACCTCCTTTCTCTTGACACGCTTGTGCCAAAAGTTCCCTTTCTTCTTCAGAAACTATAGGCTTTATCTCAATATCAAGTAATGCCTTATAATCCACTGAGACCACCACCTTTGTACTTTTTGTGACCCCCTGCTGTACCAGTACCTCTGCTACGTTTTCTATACTTACGTTTAGATCCAGTAGTAGGTTCTTTTTCTGAAGGGGTTGCCATCTCAAGTTCTGCCTCTGCAACCTCTGGAGCATCCATAGGTGCAGGAGGGGGTGGAGGAGGAGGCATCTTGATCTCAGGCATTGAAGGACTCGGAGTCAGTATTCCTCCCATATTCATCCTCGTGTATTTGTTTTATTCTTTCTACAACGCTACGTTGTCCCTGAAGGAAAGACAACTGAGTAGCGTTTAAATCACCCACAGGTAATTTGTCAGGATAATATTTATCCAGATATTCTATTAGTTCTCGTATAACCATAGTCCATAAATGTCAGTTATATTACTTCACATGCGTTTCCAGTACAAGCGAACTCCTGACTGGATGTGGTGTAGTCTTCTTTTTCATAGTCACTAAGTTCATTCCATGTGATCATAGGAACCTTACTGACCATCTCAATGTACGTTTGTTCATCACACTCTTCATAGGGTGCCTGTTGGTAACTATGGTCACTATGTGGTAGAAAGCTAATGCCGCTTATACCATCGAAGTGATCGTACACCCATGCACCTACGTCTACCCACTCATCCTCTCGTACTGAGATGGTGACTGAAGGTTTGTGTTCGCACCAATGTTCAGCGTACATCTGCCAAGTCTGCAACTGTTCTATTGCAGTCATGTCATTACGTTTGACTGACCTAAGTGGACTCTGCATTGGAAATGAGAACACCATGTTAGAGTTATTCATCACATCTTCTTCACACGGAAACCCTTTCTCTACCATGAACTTAGACAATGGATCTTTTTTATCCATTCTGACTCTACGTATGTAGTAGGTTGAGTGTCTAGCATGAATACCAGATGCTGAGTTACAGAGTTGACTTACAGTACCCGAAGGTTTGACACAAGTTATTGCAGAAGAGGGGTTGATGTTAAGTTTCTTAGCCCACTCCTGATTTGTCTTGACTGCTACTTTCTTAAAGTCCTCTAGCATACCCATAGTAGGATAAGATGTCAACTCATTATCCATGATACCAGTTAGAGACACACCTAGCAACCTTTCCTCTTCACAGTTCTTTGTCCATTCTGCACTAAGGTACTTGAAGTCAGTCAATGTAGACTGCATAGTACCTAGTATGGTTGCAAACTTAATCTTGTCTTTTATTGTTGCTTGGGTATCCCCTTCTCTGACCACAACCTCTGATAGATTACAGAACTGTCTGGATCGTAGAATGATTTCGGAACATGGATTGGTACCGAAGTCCTCTCTAGCATCTCTTCTATCTCCAAGTTTTTCTGTGTGAGTCTGAGCGTTCTTTGACGAGTAGATACCACGCTCTCCAGACTTCGACTCGTAAAGGGAAGTCCATTCATTAAGGAATGTTCCCGTGTCAGGTTTGGAGTGATAGTTGGCAGAGTTGTTTGCGAGTGCTCTGTGTGGGTGTTCGTCCCACCATCTTCCACTTTTCGCCTTCCGCATTTGTTCATCCCCAAGATCACTGATACTAATAAGAGCAGACCTACGAACCCCACCAACGACAACCACTTCCGCTGCTTTACATACGATGTCGTGGCATTCAATTGGCTTGAGTTTTCTTCCTCTTGCATTTTCAAATGTGCGTACTGTAAAATTAAATAGAGAATCCAGTGGCTCTGGTCCAGAGGCTCTGCCTCCAAAGGTTTTCAATACAGAACCCGCAGGTCTCACTTTGCTCATGTCCCAATCAGGTACCACACCTGCATACAAAAGAGCAATCAGATCCTTGAATGCTTTTGCCCACCCAAGTTTACTATCTCTGACTGTGATCTTTGTGTCAGTCTTGTGTAGCTTGTCTGGTATCACAGGTAGTTTGCTTGTGAACTTCTCTTCCACACTAAAACCTACACCAGTACCATTCATAAGAATGTACACAATCTCATCAAAGGATCGTGGTGAGTCAATGTTCACGTAGGAACAGTTGTACCCTGCTACATTCTCTTTTTCTAACGCTGGTCCTGCTGTCATGAGACACCTCATGCTTGGCATGACATCCAGGTTCTTGACTGCATCCACGAGATCACGTAGTGTCTGTGTAGATGTAAAGTCAATATCTAGTTTCTTACTAAAGAAGTTGAAGTATCTGTTTACTGTCTCTTCCCATGTCTCTCTTCTGTTTTTCTCATAGTCCCACCGAGAGTAGCGAGACAGATGAATAAATTGTTGGTATTGCGTTGGTAGTGTCACGTATACATACTCATTGAATTTGGTTAATATATAATCACGGAACTCAGGAGTCACGCTTTTCTTTTTCTCGTTCTATTAGACGATCTAAGTAGAACCTAGCTTTCTCCAAGTCCTTAACTCCTCCCTTCATGTCATAGCGAGATACATATTTTATAATGTTTCCCTCTAAAAAGTCAAGTCCATTCTTTTGAATGTAATCCAGAGGCTCTATGTTGTACCCTGCACAATAGTGTTCAGGCTTTGTTATGTCATCATACTGACGATTAGCAAAGTCCTTTAGGTCTTTAACGAGTTCCTCAGTATCTTTAGGTCTGACATTATCAGGAAAGTCTTCTTGACCCAAGGTCTCCACGTACCTCATCTGTGGGTCATACTGTCCTAAGACTCTTCTTCCTGTTCTTTCATCTCTGGTCATTTGATCTCTGTTGTAGTCTGCCATCTGTTCACGCTGTTTCAACGATTTCATCATAAGGATACCATAACTTTGGGTAATTGTCAAGACCATCGTACTGGTCTTTACGTAGAATGTATGCCATACGTGCTTGTAGTATAGCCTCATCCCTACTTAGTTTAGCTTTGATAAACGTATCAACAACAGCATCCCACATATCTATGTCTTCCTCTATTGCTTTGTCAAGTATACGTTTAGCTTTGACCGGACCAACACCAGGGCACCCTTTGTACCCATCGGTAGCATCACCTGTCAACGTCTGCATATAGAAGTGGTAGTCTGCTAGACCCTCGTCAACATAGAACACTTCTTTCTTCTCAAAGTCCCAATGGTAACCTGGAACTGTAAGAAGATCCTTATCAACAGAGACAATACAACAATGATCTGGAAACATGGTGTTCTTTACACCTAATAGATCATCAGCCTCTAGCCAATCAGACTCAAAGGCATCATATTTTTCTCTTACGTAGTCTTTTGCATTGTTAAAGCATAACGGTTTCCTAATTCCTGAACGATGTTGTTTATATTCCTTGAAAATTTTTTTCCTAAAATTATTCGGACTTGAGAAGCAGATAGACACCTCATTGACACCTGAGTCTCTCTGTAAATTACCAAGCTCAGAGTCTATCATTGTCTTGACTTCTTGAAAGTCAGCATGGAGTGTCCAAAAGTCATTACCCCAATGTATCTCATTCTCAGCCGCTGATGTATTCTTGTATATCAGAATATCACCATCAATAAGCAACTGCTCAATCTTTGGCTTCGCTTTCACTACTAAAACCTTTTGCATTCAACGCAGTCTCAAACCCAAAGTCATTAGTGAGTTTCAGCCCAGTTGTTCCCAATTTTATATTCTGCGTCAAGCTCGATTCGCAGGTCATAGACATCCCTGGCAATTCCAATTGCTTGAACTGCTTTTTCTCCGATTGTTCGCTCATGTCCCTCTTTGGCTAGAACTTGTATTTCATCATGTACAAATGCAACTTGTTGATAGTCAGTCCCCTCTTGAAGACCTGCTTCTTTCAACAGTTTGTGGAACTCAACAACCCAACGCTTGCAGATGATAGCACCTGCTGATTGACATAGCGTATTGATTGCTGAATGTGCTGAACGAACTGGTATCCAACGTCCATCAAGACCTTTGATATACCCAAGTTCCTCAACACGTGCATTCAAGTCCTCTTTGAGTCTCTTGAACGCAGGTAACTTTCTAAAGAATCTATCCCTGAGTTTAGAACCTTCCGCTGGTCCCTTACCCACAATCTCACCGAGTCGCTGTACACCTGCACCATAAAGTATAGCATATAAAAATGTTTTCGCAAGTTCTCGACTAGGTAAGCCCAAGGCTTTTTGATTGTCAGTGTGTATGTCTCCCTTGAGAACAGTATCACCAAATAACCCGTTGTCATACCTAGCAAGGTAATGAGCAACAACCCTAGCTTCAAGACCTGAGACATCACATCCCACAAGTTTATAACCATCTGGAGCGTAGAAGAGTTGTCTACATTCTTTCCCAAAGGGTGAGTGGATATTCGGTACTTGACCCAAGTTAGGGTGCGAGTGAGAGCAACGAGAGGCGATTGTGCCCATAGTATGGACCGTCCCATGTAACTTGCCCTGTTTCTCCATGTGTAACCAGCCATTCTGTCCTTCTGATAGTTGACCAATCATTTTATTAGTACGGAACGCATCTGCCATCATCTTTGCTTCAGGATATGGCAGAGATTCTAAGATCGTTTCATCAATCTTTGCTTCACCAGATGGTGTAAATTCCTTTGGTTTCCAACCGTGAATGTCCTTCAGTCTCTTGGCTATATGTTGTCTTGAATTAGGATTGAACTCAACAGTCCTAAGTTTCTGAACTTCTTTACCTTTTACATAACCCAGACGTTTGTTATTCACACGTGGAACAAAGGGTGGACCATCAGGTACAGTCCACGTTCCAAACTTCTTCTTCAGTTGTTTATGAAGTAGAACACGATGTTCGCATAAGATAGCATAAAACCTAGCGGCTTTTAAGGAGTCAAATGGAAAGCCATTTTCCTTCTGTTTTTCACATATACGATAAATATCGTGTTCTAATTCAATGGACGAACTAGAGAAGTTACGTTTGCATAGCAAATCGTATAATTTGTAGTTCAATTCAACATCACGTGCACAGTAGTTGAGCATATCAACACTGAAGTTGTTGAATATCTGTTCACCTTCACCAAACTTACCCTTCTGGAATGCTAGTCTCTCACCCCATGACTCTAGTGAGTGTCTGCCGTACAGATTAGGCATGATTCTGCGTTCATTGAAGTCACGTTCCTTCATGTCAGGGTACATAAGCCTTGACATGATCAGTGTGTCCTGAATCTGAACTTCAGGTCTAGGTGTCCACTTGAATACCTTCTCTAAAGCAGGTATATCAAATGATATGATATTGTGACCAATGAGTTTGTCATACTCAGACAACTTAGCAATCCCATCTGGTACGTCATCAGGAGCATATTTGTGATACTCTTGATTCTCAATATCATAGATAACAATACAGTGTACCTTGGTTAGCTTTTCGTTCAGACCATTGGTCTCTATATCAAACACGCATGAAGGCATTAGAAATCCCTTTTCATCTCTTCGATTGGGAAAGGTATAGTGTCCTCTTCTTCATCAAAGTCAACATGATGATCCACCTCGTGCAATCTACCTGTGTCTTTGTTGTAGTCAAGAAAACATGCCTCTCCAGTTTCACCAGTCCATCGGTTCTTCAATATGCGAACAGTAGTTCGGTCTGGTAGTTCACCCTGTTGGTCTCTCTCTGCACCAATAACGATGTCAGATAGTTGACCTATAGCCGCAGATCCACGTAGTTGTGCCATAGATGTACGTGCACCATCCTCGTGGCCTTTGTTGCCCTGTGGTCTCTTCAGATGTGATACCAATATCATACCACAATTCACCTCTTCTGTCAAGCCCCGTAGTTTTGTCATCATATTGTCAATGGCTCTGCGTTCATCACCACCTTCCATACCTGACACTACAATAGATATATGATCAAGAAAGATGTAGTCGCAACCACAACCTCGTACCATATAACGGATCTTGTTCAGTAGATTGTCTGACTCAAGAGAACCCCAATGGTCATACAAATAGATTCTACCTGTGTTCAGAGTAGCATCAAATGCTTCTTTGAAGTCATCTTTGTCAACCTCGATATTACCAAGGTGCAAAGGTTGATTCAGGTAGATACCCATGAAACCAAGAGCAGTACGTTTGTTGTTCTCCTCAAGAGCAATGTAACCAATAGTCTCACCTTGGTTCAGTATGTGATTGGCAAACTCACGGCATAACTGTGACTTACCAATACCTGAACCTGCTGTGACTGTTACAATCTCGCCCTTTCGTATGCCAAGAGTCTTCTGGTTGAGACCATTGTATGGGTAGGACACAGAAGACATGGAGTCCTCTGCATTCACGATGTCCCATAGCTCAGTCCCACATATAATACCATCAGGTCTGAAGACTGTGGCTTGCCATATACAATTGATCAGGTCCTGTACACGATCCTGTACAAGCATCTCATTTGCATCCTTCAGTGGCAACTTGGCAATCTTAGCCTTACCTGGAGGCATCAACTGTGCACACTCCAGTGCAGCTTTCTGACCTGCCTCATCACTGTCAAACATGAAGACAACTTCTTCATACCCAGATAGAAGCTCAAGAGACTTACGAATACTTTTGACTGCACCACCTGCACCCGTAGGTACAGAGTAGACAGGCCACTGGTTACCCTGTGTCTGAGAAACAGACAAAGCATCTATCTCACCTTCTGTGATGATAGCTTTCTTGCCTTTGCCAGACCATAGGTGCTCACCATAAAGACCTACTTCCTTCATGTCTCCACGAACTGTGAAGTCTTTGTTCCTGAAGCGGATCTTCTGTGCAACTCTCGTACCATTCTTGTCACGATAGTTTGCAATCTGCACCTTCTGACCGCCCATCTCACCTACACGATAGTCCCACTTCTGACATGTTTCTTCAGTAAGACCACGTGCAGGTAAAGGAGTCACCTCACCATCAATTAGATCCAAAAACTTTACCTCATTTTGTTGTTGATAAAATGTATCACCATCATAGTCACCAGACTCACGATAGTGACACCCAAAGCAATACCCATGTCCATCAGAAAACCTTCCTAAATTATCTCTTGACCCACAAGAGGGACAAGGTTCATGTCTTACAAATGTACTTTCTGTCTCCATAGAATCATTGACCACCTCTTAGGTTAGCTAATTCCTCTTCTGTTAAATTACGACCACCTTCCTGTGGTTCGTGTCCTTCATGCCAATCAGGTTGAAAGACAATCTCTGCACCTTCTACCTCATCGTCATCATACCTCTCAGTCAGATGATCTCCTATTATATACATACACTCAGCAATAGCAAGACCAACTGCTTTACCTACGTTGGGTGGCAGGTTCTCATCCAATACACCCATAACCTGTTCAAAGGCTTTTTGTAGGTCATTAGAGAACACATTTTCCCACCTCTTGTCCTCAAGGTTTATAACCTTATCCGTTCCTGTACCCTGTTTTTCCATATAGTATCTCTCCGTTTTGTGCCCACCATTTCTTTACAGAAAAGCCTGGACAGTTAGATCCAACCAACTCACCATGCCCTACTACTTTAGCACCTTTGAACATAAATGTCAAGGCATTGGTCAGGCTGAATAATGCTTCCCATTGGAAAGCAGTGAAATATGGGTCAGGGTTGCCATTCTCGTCAACACCACCAACCAAACATATACTGACGGACTTACCATTGTATCCTTTACAATGTGCACCCACCTCATGTGGGTTACGTCCTGTCTCAATGGTACCATCCTTTTTGATCAGATAATGATACCCGATCTTTAACCAACCACGTTTCCTGTGCCAGTCATCCACAAGTTTAATATCCACGTGCTCCATTGCAGGTGGGGTACCTGTGGAATGAATGACTATAAAATCAGTTGTCTTTCGTCTTGACACCTGTGTTCCTTTTTGTTGTAGGTGGATCGATAAGTTCTAAGAACTCTTTAGTTGCGTCCTGTCTATTGATAACAAAAGTAAAAGTAGATCCTGCATTATAGACAATGCTATATGTAATAGGTTCATCTCCCTTTTGCTCTACGTGTGCGATGTTGTCTGGGTTTATCCACACGTTTTCTGTTGCTTTTATTAGTGCCATGTTCTATCCATTCCTGTGGTATAACACGTTCTGCATATTCAAAGCCGTACTTCTGGCACCACTGATAGTTTGTGAACTTACTGTTCTCAACACGTTTGTTGATGTCAGTAAAGACAAACCTTATGTCTAACTCAGGGTGCTGTTTCTTGATTGCTCGGTGCTTTCTAGCATCCTTTTGTAACAATCGGCCTTTGGTCTCAATGATGATCCCATTAGGCAGGATGAAGTCAGGTGTGTACCTGCACTCCAACACATACCTAATGATCTCACTCTCGTACTGAAAAGGTACCTTGCGTTGCTCAAGGTTATTGGCAACGCTTAACTCAAACTTAGACCTGTAACCCTGAAGGGTTTCAGAAGTCTCCGTTGTCCTGATCGGGAAAGATTTCTTCCGCTTGTGGTTTTGTGCTTTCGACATTCACCTTCACCTCGTATCCGTCCTCTACGCTGAACATATCGTCACCACCAGAGTCACCATGATACTCGATGAGAGAGAGAACCTGTACTCCACGTAACCTGAGTTGTACACCTAAAGATGCACCATGTTGATAAGGTGCCAACTCGTATGCAACCTTACCCTCACTACCATTACCGATCTTAATCTCAGATGGTAAAGGTTTCTTGTCAGGACCAACAACCATTGGTCTCTGAGTAAAAGCCTGACCAGTACGTGAGTTGATACCAGATGCTTTCATCTTGAAATGAAACTGGATACCTGACTCCATACCATCGTCATCCAATACAGACTTGTATGGCATGAACTCCTGGTACTGCTTCTGACCTTTGGTCTTATTGACCTCGGACTTCCAGTTGTTGTGGGTTGTGTCCACAAGATGCTTCATTTGTTCAGCATCCTCTCCAGACAACTGGAGCTTGATGTGGAACTGACCTTCAGCTTTGAAGGTTGTGTCTGGGGTACCCACGTGTGCCCAGTGAAATTGACCTTTTGGTGTTACGTTATATTTTGCCATAATATCTCCTATGAG
>Ga0213864_10000170_pt1 | contig 29205 bp, 34 predicted proteins | sample PICome_5_FD_160078 | JGI IMG/M metagenome (GOLD analysis project Ga0213864, IMG submission 160078) | Coastal seawater microbial communities near Pivers Island, North Carolina, United States - PICO247 | ecosystem: Environmental > Aquatic > Marine > Coastal | place: USA: North Carolina... | reverse complement strand
TCTTGTTCTTGTTCTTGTTCTTGTTCTTGTTCTTGTTCTTGTTCTTGTTCTTGTTCTTGTTCTTGTTCTTGTTCTTGTTCTTGTTCTTGTTCTTGTTCTTTTAAATTTCTTTTAATTGATTCCAACGGAAAATCAATTATAATTTCAATTTCTTTATATAATTTATCTTTATCTTTATCTGTTTCCTTAAATTCTTCTGATTCTTCTGATAATTTTTTTGCTTTTTCTGCTGCTTTTTTTGCTGCTTCTGCTGCTTCTGCTGCTTCTGCAGCTTTTTTTTTTGCTGCTTCTGATGTTTGTTCTTGTTCTTGTTCTAGTTTTAGTTCTAGACTTGGAACTTTTGCTGCTTTTGGTGCTTCTGATGTTTGTTCTTGTTCTAGTTCTAGTTCTAGACTTGGAACTTTTGCTAATTCGGATTGTACACCACTAGCTTCTGTTGTTGATACTTGATCATTTATAGTTATAGATTGTAGATTTAAATTATTATTTTCTCCACCAGCTTGTGATTCTTTTGATTCTTGTGGTTCTTGTGGTTCTTGTGGTTCTACATTTATATTCAAGTTATTTTTATCTTTAAAAAATCTAAAAAAATCTTTTGAAAAATTAAAAATATTAAGAAATTTTGATTGAGTGTCTTTTTCTGATTTTAATTCATGTTTTAAAAAATTATTTAATTTCTCTAATTCTGCTTTTAAACAAGGAATATTATACTCTAAATTTAGTTTATGATTTACTGAGTTATTATCATCTGTACCACCATCAATTCTAATATTATTTTCTTTTTTAAATAAGCTATCAAAATCTCTAATTTCAAAAAATTTATTATTACATGCTGTATCAATATATTTACTATATTCTTTATTGTTTTCACCACCTTGTTTCATTATTTTTTTATAACTTTTAATTTTAAAATTTTCAAATAAAGATATTAAATCACTTTCATTTTCTCCAGATACTTCTCTAGATTCACTTTTTATTGAAACATTTGGTTGATCAGTATCAAATATATCTTTTATTATACGTAATATTTCATTTTCAACCTTACTACTTTCCTTACTACTTTCATTAGTTTTTTCTTGAATTTTAATTTGAATTTCTTTGACAAAATTTATTAATGGTGTAATATTTATTTTATTTTTACTTTCTTTTTCTTTAACTTTAACTTTATCTTTATCTTCATCTTTTTCTGGAAATAATAATAATGATGAATCTTTTTCTAATGATAAAATTGAAATATAATGATTTTGTCCAGTACTATCTATTTTAAATAAATCAAAAAAGATATTTTTAATTGTTTTTAATACTGAATCATGTGTTATTTCAAATAATAAATTATATACAGTATCCAATAGTCTTATTCTAGAAACTATAAATGCACGAAAACTAACATTATTATCTTTACCTATTTCATTATTATAATCACTTATTATTGATGAATTATAAATATAATAATAATATTTTTCAATTTCTAACATTGTTTCATATTTTTTACAAAAATAGTCAATATCTACTTTAGTATCAGTTTCTAATCTTGAAATATATTTATTAAATTTACTTTTTCTTTTAGTATAAAGTTCCGAACGTAATTTAGTATCTAAAAAACAATCAACATGAAAAAACTTATCAATTCTTTTAATTTTTGTATCTAATTTATATTTGTCAGCATCAATTTCTGCTTTAACTAAAGTACTATGTAAATCATTTATTTTATTTATAAAACTATATTTTGATTGATTTAAATTTATTAATATAGAATATAAATTATCTAAAGATGTTTTAAAATTATTTGTAATTTCAATATCCTTATTATCTTTATATTTATCATTAATACTAATACCTTCTATTACGTTCTCACCTTCGATTTTAATAACTTCAGTTAAAATATCATTATGATCTATTCTATCTTTATCTAGATTTGTATCTACATTTGTATTTAGAGAATCTAATATATAAATATCTTGTTCTATAGAATTTAAAAGATTTATTACTCTTGTTCTCGCACTTGAATCATTTATTTCATTTAATACTTTAACAAATTTTGTTATTTTACTATTGTCTGTTTGATTCAATTTTTCTATTAAAGATTTATCAGCCATCTTTTATTATATTCTTGAGAATATAACTTCTCCTAAAATAAATGCAATTATAAATAATATAATTATAATTAATGAATAAAATTCTGGATTTTTTATTATATTTTGTTCTTTAATAAACTTGAAAATAATCGTAATAAAAATTATTCCAGTTATTATTGATATAACTAAAGCTATTATATAATTTTCAATTTTAATATTTTTATTAATATCAATAAAATCTATTTCAAAAATATTATTTATCTTATTTACTTTATCTACTTTATCTTTATCTGTTTCCTCATATTTTTCTTTGAATTTGTCAGTGTCAATACCACCATATTCATAATTATTAAAATAATTTAAATAAGCACATGCATAATTTTTAGCTGGAACTTTATTTATAAAAGTTTCATAATCCATAACAGTTTCATTTTCATTATAACCAATTAAAAACATATTAATATTAGTATTATCTGGTGTATTATTTAATATCATTGTTTTTATTTCACCAGCTTGACCATTAATATATTTATAATTTTTATTAATTTCTTTAAAATAAACCGAACTCTCATTATTTTCAATTTTTAAATCACTTAATTTTGATTCTATAATATTAGAGCTACTAGTATCATTATTACTTAAATCATATATATTTTCAAAATCCGAAAAATTAAAAGTATCTGGTATATGTAAAATTAAATAATTATGTAATTTTATTAATAACTTTACATCAACACTATTTTCATCTTTAAGTTTTTTAAGTTTTTCTTTTATATTTTCATAATATTCTCTATACTGATTTTGACTATATAATTCTGTATCATCTTTATCTAAATTATGTTTAACATCAAAATTATCATTAATAGTTGTAATAGTTGTATCAAAATCTGTTACATTTTCATCTATTGGATCATAAAATTTAATTGCATATTTATCAATACTATGTTCTTTTTTATTATTATCATTTAAACCAAGATGATTATTTAAATCTATTAATTTTTTTTTGTATTCTTTTGATAAAGACTTACTTTTATAAACACTTTGAATCATATAGATACTAATATAAAATAAAAATAGTAAAAATATACTTAATAAAATAAATATTAATATTTTATTATTATTCCTATAACAAAAGTTTGGATTTTTTTTAAAATATATAAATAGTAATAATAAAATTAGAATACTAAAATTATATATAAAATTCGGTATATAATTTTCATTATCTATAATTCTACTAAAATCAATATTTAAATTATTATATTTAAAAATTAAGTTTATGATAAATATAATTAAATAACTTAACAAAGACATATATAATAATTTTTTAAATATTTTATCTGGTTGAAAATAATTAGAAGCAATTATTAATAATATAAAAGCAAATGAAATAGTTACAGTAAAAATTACGGCAACCTCATTATTTTCTTTTAACATAAAATAAGAATAATGAATATAAAAATACCAACTTAAAAACATTGTAATAAAAAAAGGTAATATATATTTTTTAAAATCAAAATCAAAATATGTTTTAATTAAATCAAGTTTATCAAAATCAAATATTACACTAAAACAAATAATTAAAATTAAAAATATTAATAACAAAGTTATACTAAAAACTATTTCATTTAATGTTTTTTCCATTTTAATTAAAATATATATATATTTTTACTATTTACATTTACCTTGATTTTTACTTTGATTTTCACTATATTCTTTTATTTTAACTCCAATAATAGCAAATAAACCAATTAATAACATTATATCCATAATAATAATTGCTATATCCTTATATGTAGGATTTTCATTAAAGAATTTCATTTTATTTATAATCCAATTCCAGATATAAATTATAATAATAAATAATATTATTAATAATATTATTTCACTAACTAAATTTAAAAATTTATTATTTTTTAAACTTTGCATACTGAATCCACTAGTTTTTACGACTAGATTTTCTTCTTTATTTATTTCTTCTATATGATTTATTGTAAAATACTGTAATTTACCACCTATTTCATGAAATTTAAAATCATCATTATCAATATTAATTATTTCAGTTGTTAAATCATTATTCCAAGTTAATCTTATTTCGTCTTCTGTAATATTAATTTTACCATTATTTTTAATATAAGTAAAAAGTTTTTCTAAAAATTCATAATATTCTTTAAAATTAGCTTCAGTAGGTTCATTAAGTTTATTATTTTCTTCTTGATGAATCTTTTCATTGATATATATAGTATTAGGATCTAACTTTTTTTCCTTACTAAAATCTGAATTTGTTAATTCTTTATATTTTATTTTATTTATTTCACAAAGGGATTTAAAAGGTAACTTTAAAGTATCATTAAACTTAAAATATTCTCTATTTTTATCATGTTTTAAAATCCATGAATATAATTTAACTATATCATTATCATCTGGAATTTTAACTAAATCATTGTAGGTTGCTGTTACATTATAAAAATTATAATTAGAATACATAGATTCATTATTTAATATTTCTAGTGTTTTTTCATTTTCATTTTCATTTTCATTTTTTGTTGTAGGAACAAATCTTACAATAAGTAATATAAATAAAACTATGGATATGATTATAAACACCTTCATAATATATTTTAAAGTATTAGTGTCAGTGTTAGTGTCAGTGTCTATTATTAAATAATCAAAATCAAACATATTTTTTTTACTAAATAAATTCCATAGGATAAATATAACTAAAAGAATATAAATGTATTTTAAATAATCATCAGTGTTATTATGTTGTAATAACATATGTCTAAAAGTTTCTGCTTCACATATATCGATACCACATTTTGATTTAACTACTTGTGCTTTAATATAATTTTCATAATAATTTACACAAATTATAGTTATGTAGTAGAAAATAACTATTAATATTATTATAAAAATAATAAATATATCTTTGTGGTATTGTTCCGTTTTATATGCAGTTTCTTTTAAATTACCTATAATTTCATCTTGTATATCTTCCATAATTTAATTATATAATAATATAGAAAAAAATACATAAATTATTGCTATTATAATTAATATACCAGATACAATATATATATTCGTATTATAATCTTCTTTAATAAAATAAATAAAAAACATTAACAATATTGTTGATAATATTGCAATTATATCCATAATATATAAACTATTTTTAAATAATGGTTTTCCTAAATACTTATCATTTGCTTTCTCATTAAAATCAATTTTATCATTTTTTAAATTTTTAGATACAAATTTTTTTAATATATTTTTATTATCTGGATCATTATACATACTAAAATCATCGATCATATTTATTATGTTTTGATAATCTTTTAAATTACTATAATCAATATAGTAACTAATTAAATCATCTTTTTTATTTTTATTATAAAGATCTAACTCTCCATCTTCTGTTTTTAATTTTTCATCTTCATTAATTTTTAAATAAAAATTATTGAAATAATATATAGCATCTTGCCTAAATTTAAAATTATTAAAATCTTGAATATTACGTATTATTTTATATTTGAAATAACCATATTCAGATGTTTCTTTTTTTTTTTTATAGAATTTATCATGGATTTTAATATAATCCTTTTGATATCCTTTAATAATTTCATTATTTTCATTTTTTATATATCTTTTATCTGAATCAAAAGTATAGCTATTTTTAATATCTACATTTGAATCTGATGGTTTAGAATTATCTAATTCCCATAAATCATATTCATAAGTACTTAATTTAACATCTTTTAGCTCACTAAATAAAATCCAAGATAATAATCTCATATTTTTAATATATTCATCTGTCATTAAAGAATTATCAGTCATTATTAATAATTAATAAGTTAAAAAAACTGCAATCAATATTAGAATTAATGTTACTAAAATAACAACATAATAAATGTTTTGATAATTTTTATATAAAATTAATATCTGTGTTATACATAATAATATTATTAATATTATTTGTGTTCTTAATATTTCTAAAGTTTTTTTAAATTTTTTATCAAATCTATAAAAAATATTTCTTGATGTTGAACATTCAATAGAATGAAGAACTTTTTTACAACTTTTTGAATTATGTAAATCAAATCGTAATTTATTTGTTATATAAATGAAAATTAACAATAATAAGATAATAGTTATTAATATTAATGGTAATGTTCTTGTTTTATCCATTTATATTAATAAATTATTAAATTATTAATTAATTTTTTATTAAATTAGTTTAATTTTTTACAATTATCTTTTTGTTTTTATTTAATATATTTAAACTTTAAGGGATTTTGGATATTTTTATTGCTAAATCACTTTCTAACCTTTTTAGTGTTGTTGGTTCTTTTAACAACTCTTGTAACAACGCTTGTATTTCATTTTTATCTAAATTTAACAGGGGTTTTATTTTATTTATATCTAACTGTAACAGTTGTTTTAAATTTTTTATATCTAACTGTAACAGTAGTTCTATTTTATCCATATCTAATTTTAACAGTAACAGGTTTATTTTATTTATATCTAACTGTAACAGTTTTTTTATTTTATTTATATCTAATTTTAACATTGCATTAAAATTCGAGTTCCACTTTCTTGTTTTTGTTTTTGAATTTTTATTAATGACTGTAAGTTTCTGAAGTTCATTTTCTAAAAGTTTATTAAGTGTTTCTACTAACTCTTTTTTATCTTTCTTCTTATTTACGTAGTTTTCTGCTTTTTGTATATTTTCATCAGTGTAATTTAATTTTAAGTTATCTTCAAGATTTTTAATTTCAAGTAATTCTTTATCAAAAAATGTGTCTTTTAGAAAATTATTACTCCTTAAGTCTTCACTCATATTTTGCCAATTTTTTATCCAATCATCATTTAGTATTTGTAAAGTAGAAGATAATTTCTTTAATTTTAAAATTACTTCATTCTGTTTTGCTTTTTTTTCTTCATTTTTTTTTTCTTTTTCTTCTTTTTTTTCTTTTGCTTTTTTCTCTGCTGCTTCTTTTTCTTCTTGTTGTCTTTTTTTTCTACTTTCTTCTGCTTCAATTCTAAATTGTCGATTACTCAATTCTTGTTTTATAGTATATTTAGATTTAGATTCCATATCTTCCAGTTCAAAATCCAAACTATATTTATTTATTTTATTAACATCTGTTTCATTTTTAATTTTATTTAATAGTGGTTCCAGTATATTATCTCGCTGTTCTATTAACGACTTATCTAGGTTCATATTATCTATTTGTGTATTTATAGATTTTATCTTTAACTCTTGTGTTTTTTTTAGTTTTGCTTTTGCTTCATTAATCAAAATATTTTTTATAGTTTCTTGATTTTCTTCTATTTTTGAATCCAAACTATATTCATTTATTTTATTAACATCTGTTTCATGGTAAATTTTATTTAATAGTGGTTTCAGTATATTTTCTATCTCCTCTTTATCCAGTATATCCAGTTCCATATTACTTATTTCCTTTTTTATAGATTCGTTTTGTAACATTTTAGTATTGGTTAAATGTACTTTTTCTATTTTCTGTTTTTGTGCTTCTGATGTTTGTTCTTGTTCTAGTTTTAGACTTGGAACGTTTGCTAATTCGGATTGTACACCACTAGCTTCTGTTGTTGATACTTGATTATTTATAGTTATAGATTGTAGATTTAAATTATTATTTTCTCTACCAGTTTGTGATGCTTGTGATGCTTCTGCTTCCTTTCTTGCTGCTTCTGCTTCTGTTTTATTTTTTTCTTCTTTTATATATTCTACTATATTATTGAAATATGAATTATACTGTACCAGTTTTTCTAATATCTTTTTCTTAAATTTTTCTGTTTCGTTCTTTATAGTTTGTTGCCTTTTTATATTAAAATTTCTTATTCTTCTTATTCTTAGGTTCTTTATAGTTTGTTGCCTTTTTATATTTAAATAACCTTGCTTTATATTTGTTTTATTTATCAGTTTTTTTTCATTAGTTATTTCAATTATTTTTATCAAATTATTTATTTCTTTTTGAATATCATTTAATTCTAAACTATTATTAAATTCAGGAATTTTATTTATATCTATTGGTCCAGAGTAAAATGAATTGGAACTGGTATTTAATAATGTATTTAGTTGTTCTAGATGTTTAAGTATAATTTTTAATTTATTATTACTATTTAATATTAAACTATATTTTTTTTGAATTTTATTTATAGAATCTAGTGCTTTTTTTTTTGCTTGTTCTTCTTTTCTTGCTGCTTCTACTCTTGCTTCTTCTTCTTCTTTTGCTCTTCTTGCTGTTTCTTCTGCTACTTGTTTTTTTTTTTCATTACCTAATCTCTTTCTTTCAACTAGTTTGTCTTTTGCTTTGTTAATAGCATATATTGGAGTTTCTATTAATGTTGATAGAACTGGTTCAACAAATTTTGATATAACTGGTTGAAAAGTAGTTAATACAATTTCAATATTTTTAAATAATAATAATACTAAAATAATAATTATAGAAAATTCTATTTGTATATTAATATCTTCAAAAAAATTAATATTTTTTGATGAATTAATTTTTTCTTTAACTTGAATTAAATTATAAATTAAAATTACAGTTATTAATAAAATATATAAAATATTATACATTATAGTTATTTGATTATAATATATTTTTATAAAAATAATTGCAAAATAAATTAAAAACTATATTTTGCTAAAAATATTAATAAACTAATAATTATTATAATACTAATTAATAATATTATGGAATATAAAGTTACATTAGAATTATCCATTGATTGATTTGATTTATTTAAATTTTTAACAATAGTAACATATTTATCAGTAGCCAATTTCTTAATATTAGAATATGAATTATTTTTTTCATCACCAAATATATCTTTAAGTAATTCTGTATTAATATAAGAATTAGGAGTAATATTATTTTTTTGTGATATAAATCCAATTAAATTATCTTTATTTTCATGTGGATTCATAAAGTAAGCTTTAATTTTATAAATAAAATCTGGATTTTTTTCACTATAATCTAAATTATTATTATTTAAATAATTAAAAATTGGATATAAAGTAATAAATTTAGATTTACTATCATCAGAAAATTGATATTTATTATAAAAATCTTTCATAGTATCTTTAATATTTTTTTTATTAATTAAAATATCTGTTAAGAATTTATCTAAAATATTTTTATCTTTAAATATATTTTTGTCAAAAACAATATCGGAAATAATTAGATCTGTATAGTGATTATTTTTAGTAATTTCATTAATACTCGTCATAAATGTAAATTGAAATACCAAATAAAAAATAACCCATAATGAAATTAAAATTAAAGTGAAAGATGCTAAATATTTACCAATAATTGCAATATCTTTATCATATGCTTGTTCTGGTTTAATGTCTTCTGTAAATAACATGTAGATAACGATTATAAAATTAATGAAAGCAATCATCAATATAATACTAATAATAAATGAAATTAAATATATAATAACAATAGGAATATAATATTTATAAGTTTGAAAGTTATTAGAATTTTCAAAAAATGTATCATATGTACACCAAATATAATTAGAGATTTCATATTTTAATAACAAATTAATAGGAACATCTATATTCATATTAATATAATGTTGTTCTTGATATTTTTTGTATAAAATAATTAATGGTAACATAAATATTGAAAAAACTAATGATATAATTAAAATAACAATTAAGAATAGTAATAAATAATAAATATTTTTAAAAGTAAAATTAACTTTTTCAACATTAGTCATTCTACTAAAATCTTGTACTGAATTCATTGTTGATTTAATAAGTCCAGAGGGTTCTTTATTAGTAGAAATAGCAGTATTAGCAGTAGGTGTAGTATTATCAGCAGTATTAGCAGCAGTATTAGCAGTATTAGCAGTAGGTGTAGTATTATCAGCAGTATTATCAGCAGTATTAGCAGCAGTATTAGCAGTATTAGCAGTAGGTGTAGTATTATCAGCAGTATTAGCAGTATTAGCAGTATTAGCAGTAGGTGTAGTATTATCAGCAGTATTAGCAGTAGGTGTAGTATTAACAGTAGATATATCAGTAGGTGTAGTATTAACAGTAGGTATATTAGATGTCATACTTTTTATAGCGTTTTGTCCCATATCACTATTTATAGCTCTACTTAATACTTTTTGTCCCATATCACTACTTATAACTCTACTTAATACTTTTTGTCCCATATCACTACTTACAGCTCTACTTAATACTCTTCCGTATGGATTAGAATTAACAAAACTCATTAATCTCTGACCATCTTTAGAATTAGCAGCATCTTTAGCAACATCTTTAGCAGCATTTATAAATCTCTGACGATCTTTAGAATTAGCAGCATTAATTAAGCTTGTTAGTTTCTCTGTCATATTTAATTATTTATTTTTTAATAATATCTTTAATTTGTTTATAGAATAAAGTAAGAATAAAATAATAAATTAAACAAATTCCAATTAAATTTAAAAATATATTATCTTTATATATAAATGAATATAAAAGTACTAAAACAATACCAGCTATAAGTAATACCCATTTTAATTTATGATAAATTAATAATAATATAATAATAATAAGTATAATGAAAAATAATGCAGAATCAATTATAATATTAATTGGATATTTTTGTTTTTGTATTAATTTTAAAAAATTTGAAAAACTACTTTGAACATTTTCTAAACCTAATGTTATATCATCTATAACTTTTTTAACATTATTAACATCAATGTTAATATCTAAATCAATATCAAAATCTATAAGTAATTCTTCAAATGAATTAACATCTTCTAATATTAATTTAATAAAATCATTACTTTCATCTGAAATAAAATTAATAATTTCTTTACCACTTTCTTTAAATTTAGCTTCATTATTAGCAATTAATTTATGTGTAATTAAAATTTTGGCTTGTTCAGATTCTGGACGATTTTTAATATTATTTTTAATTATTTCATAATAATTATCTTTTAATTTATATGTTTCTTTATCAAAAACTTTATCTATAATATCTTGATCTAAACTATCTTTAATTTTATTAACTAATTCTTCAGAAACAATATCAATTTCTAATGAATTATTATATTCATAAACAATATATATAACTAAACATATAATTTTCACAATTAAATATAAAATTAAAATAATTAAAATTATATTACTTATATAAAATTTACTAAAAATTGCATTTTGAATTGCAGAAACATTATTAGAAACTGAAGAAAATAATGTATCATTTTTTCCAGTTTGTTTATCAATAACACTATCAATTTTTTCAAGTAATTCATTTTTTAAACTCATTTTAGATTCTATTTTATTTGTGTATTAATATAATAAACTAAAAAAATACATACAAATAAAAATATAATTGAAATAACTAATTCAGGTATATATTTCTTTTTTAAATTTGATTGAATATCAATATTTAAATATTTTATAAATTTATAACTATTTAATTGAAAAATTTCAAAATAAATATCATTAATACCTAAAATAGAATTAAATAATATAACAAAAGAGATAGCTATAAAGGATAGTATAATAAAGCCAACTAAAGCGTATTTAATATACTGATTATCTCCAAATAAATTATTTTTAAAAATTAAATGTTCATATATTTCTTTAACTTCATTAAAAAATGTTAATAACATATTTATAATACAAAAATAAAAATAAAATTATATTGTTTTAAGTATCCAAATAACAACAACAATTGCAATAGGATATGATAATCTAATAATAAATTCATTAGTAGATGTTAATATATTTTCGTCAATATATTTTTTAAGATAATTAAAAACTAATCTATCGAGTGATATAGCAATAAGTATAACTAATGCAAACATAAATAATTTAAAAACATCACCTTTAGTATTTCCTAATTTATCAAAAAATGATAATTCGGGTTCTTTAATTGGTTGTGCTTGTTGTTGATAAGTAGGTTCTGGAACATTATAATCAACATCTGGTGGAACTTGTGCTTGTTTAACAACTTGTTTAGTAGGTTGTTGTTGTAAAGGTTGATTATTTTGTTCTTGATTTAAATCTCCATAAACTAAGGATAAATCTGTGCCATCAAACATTTTTGTTGATATATCTTTTTATTATCTACACCTAAAATAAAAATATCTAAAATGGATTTTTCCGATAAAATTATAATATTTTGTATTATATTTTTAATTTTAGCAATATTATCAGTAATATTCAATTGTTATAAATTAAATAAAAAGTCAGAATTCTTCAAAAATAAAAGTAAAAAAGAAAAATTTAAAGATTCACCACCAGAAGAACCAACAACACAACAAGTTGGTTTAAATGATAAAACAAGAACTCAATTAGAGAAATTAAAGAATAGTGAGGAATTAAAGAGTAATGAACCTTTCACATCAGCATCTATTAATAAAGCAGTTGAAGAATTTTTTAATAAATCAGATGAAAAGTTTATGGAATATATGAAAAATAATAAAGATTTATTTAATAATGAAAAATTTATTGAAAAAATGTCCCAACAAATTTCAAAAAAATTAACAAATAAAAAGAATTAATCATTTTCTTCACTACTTTCTTGACTATTTTCATCGCTACTTTCATCACTACTTTCTTTTTGTTCAATGAAATTATCTAAATAACTATTATCCATAACAGATTCTAATTTATTTTCCATATTATCATCATTATCAGAATCAGAATCACTTTCACTATCTTGATTATTTAATAAATTCATTTTATATGTTAAAATATTAGGATTATAATTAGGATTTAAAATAGATTTATCAAACTGAATATCTGTATTTGTCTGATAATAATGAATATTAAACATTATATTATGATTAGCACCCTTAAAATCATAAAATTTACCACTTTGATTTATAAATTGTAAAGTCATTTTTGAAAATTTTCCAATTGGATGAAATTCTCTAATTTTAGTTTTATTAATTGAAATAGATTCATCATTATATCCTAATGTTCCTAATTTAAATCTAGCTAATCCAAGACTATGTTTAGAATATGAAAGTGATGAACTAGAATGAGCTTCAATTTCAGGACAATTTAATATAACATATTTTTCACCAATCAAATCTATAATACCAGGAGGTTCAATTTCATAATTATTATCTTTTTTTTTACTAATAAAAAATCTGAATTTATTAATATCAGAAATTATACTAGGTTCCACAATAGATGTAAAAAAACCACTTGATACATTTTGTGACAAATTGAATCCAAAAACATTTCTAATTGTAGAATTATTCATATCAAAAATAAATTGTTTTGATGAAATAAATTTAACTTTATTTTTAACTTCTGGTGGAGTACTTAATGATTCAATCGTTATATCCGGTATTATATTATTAAAATGTTGTATTAATTGAGATAATGAAAAATCACCAGTTTCAAATTCAATTTTATTAAATTGAATATTTTGATTAATAAGATTAAGTGTAAGTTGTTGTGTGGTAATATTCGCATCTTGTTCAACATAATAATATAAAATATTGTTATTAACATCAACATTATACATAGTTCTAGGAACGGATGCATCTAATACTTCTAAACCAAAAACATTACGGAATGGTGTAGTAAATTCAATTGTATAATGATTAGGATGAGGATTTTTAATATAATCTCTATCTTTAGAATCTATTAAAAAAGTATAATTTTGTTTGAAACTATTTGATTTTAAATATTGTATATCATCAATAGACATTTATATTTTTATATATAGTAAATATGTTTAAATCAAAAATTATATCAAATGTTTTAATCTTAATATTTATATTAATTTTAATATTAATCTTATTTTATCAATATAAAATTGAAAATTTTAGTATGAGAAATGCTGTATTTGATATAACTGATAAAGAAACACAAGAATTAATTACTGAAAATTTAACTAATATTATTAATAATCATACTAATTTAATTGAAAGAATAAATGAAAAAAATGAAGAACGTAGATTAATAAGAATTAAAATCGGTGAATATACTGAAATAAAAAAAACAATACGTAATCGAGAATATTTCGTAATAAATAAACAAGAAGAACTTGCAAAACAACAAGAAGTATTAATTAATATAGAAAAATTAAAAACTAATAAATTAAAAGAAATTGAAATTGGTTTTCCAAATTTAAATAATTTAATAAGAGACTATACTAATAATATAAATAATAAAAATAATACAATTTATAATTTAAATAATCAAATAAATACAAATCAGAATATACTAAATAGATTAAAAAGCTTTAATATATATTTAAACAATAAAATAAATTATGTTATAAATCAAATATCAAATTTAAAACCATATAAATATATACATACATATATAAATATTCCAATTCTGGGACGTAAGAAAATTACATTAAAAATACCAAATACTTCATATAAATCTAATTTAGCTAATTTAAATAATCAAAAATCAAATTTTACAAAAGCTAAAAGTTATATTTTAAATCCAATTAAAAATTTAATACAAAGTAATATAAATAAACAAAGAGAAATAAGAACATTAAAGTGGAATATCATAGGTTTAAAAAGAAGTAGAAGAATAAATAGAATTAACTTAACTAGAAATTTACGTAAATTAAATTATGATTTAAGTTTAATTCAATATGATATATCAAAACAAAAAAAAAAAATTAAAACTAATGAAAATATAATAAATAATAATAAAAAATTAATAAATAAAAAATAACATAAAAAAAATAAAAAAAAAAAAAAAAAAAAAAAAATTAAAACTAATGAAAATATTATAAATAATAATGATAAATTTATTAATGAACAATTACTTAAAAAAAATCAATTAATAACAGAAATAAGAAATAGAATAAAAGAATTAAAATTACTTTATGCAAATATTAAAACAGCACGATTAGATGTAAGTTCCATAATAAAAAAATATAAATTAGAAGAAAATCCAATAAGAAAATTAAAAGATATAAAGAAAGAATTAAAACATTATGAAGAAATCTTTAATAAATTTAAAGAGACCCATAAAATTTATGTTCCATTATTTCATAAATTAAAAGAACTTAAAAAATATAAAATGGATAGTAATAAAGATGAATTAACGAATAGAAATAAAGTTTGGATTGAATTTAGAAAATCAGAATTAATAGATGAAAATAAAAAATATTGTGATAATTTAGAAAATATAAATTTTTTAGATAAAGTTGAATTTAAAAATTGTTTAGAAAAAAATTGTAAATTAAATAATTCAAAATGTTTTGAAGATGTATGTAAAATGAAATTAATAGATGATGAAGTAGTAGATACAGGTGACAGAATTTATGTAAATAATAAATGTTATCAACAAACTAAAAAAGATATTCCTTATTTATAAATGAAAACATATGTATTTTTAATAGTATTTTTAATATTATTAATATTAACAATATTATTTTATAGTAAAACAGAATATTTTGCCGATTGTATTATACATATTAAAAATAATGAAAATATATGTAATTCAAAATATTCTGATAAAGGTGAATTACAATTGATATATGATAGATATATGAATAATGATGTTGATGAAATTAAGAAAATTTATTTAAATAAAAAAAAATATAATATAAAATCTTGTCAATTAAAATTAGATAAATTATATCGTCCAGATAATTTAAATAATAAAAAAATTATATTAGATAATAGTTTAAATACTAATATACCAGAAAGTACTTCTGAATGGGCAAATTGTCATTTTAATGATACTATAGATTTAAAAAATTTAAATGTAAAAAACAATAGAGTATTATTTAATGATCCGGATTATGATAAAACAATAAAAAATATTTGTTTAAATTATGATAAATTAATAACAGTTCCGGAAAGTAATGTTTTTAAAAAATTATTAAAAATTGAATGTTATATTAATGAAAATTTTAGTATTAATTCACCAAAAAAACCAGAAGAAATAAATATAAAATCAATAAGAATCGTTCATTATGATGGAAATAATATGGAGATCCAAGAAGATAATGAAGATTTTATAAATACATTTTTTACTTTATATTATAATATAAATGAATTTATATATATTCCAATAAAAAAAGAATTTAAATTTAAATTATTTAAAAATAATATATGTAATAAATATGTAGAAGATGATATAAGATTATCAAAAGAATTTGATATCGGTGAAATTGGTTTAACAAAAATAAAATTGTTAGATAATCCATTTAGTGATTTAAAAAGTCTAGAAAATGATAATTTTGCAATTAATAATGATTATACAGTTGGTATTAAAGATAAAGAAAACATGGAAGAAATAATAAAAAATAATATTAATGATGTTAAAGATGATTTATTAAATAATACTAAAAATCGTTATGTTAATTGTAAAAATAAATTAAATTTAGAGAAAGTAAATAGTAATACATATTATTCAAAATGTGCAAAATCGATAAGAAAAGTGACAGGTAAAAAACGATTATATGGAGATGATAATTGTGTTTATTATGATTGTGACCATCATAAAATAAGATGTGATTTAACAAATGTAAATAAATTTATTGATAAATTAAATGATGTAGAAGATATTAATGATATAATTAATGATAGATCTTTAAAAGATAATGTTAAAGAAGTTTCTGAAAAACCATATAATATATGTAAAGATAAATCAGATTATATTAAAGGTGAATTTATTGATAATTTAGATAATATTCAAAAATATAGTTCTATAATTATGGATCAAAAATATAAAGATAAAGAATTAAGAAATTTTGATAATAAAAACTTAAAATGTGATTTTAGTTTATTAAAATATATTTCACAAGATAATTGTATTTATATTGAAATAAATTAAATATGATAGAATAAAATAAATATGAGTTGTACTAAAGGTTGTTCTGAACCGTTAAAAACAAAATCATGTCCAATGTGGATGGCTGATGGTAGAGTAACTACAGATTATAAACCAAGATGTGCTGTAAATGAAGAATTAAATCAGATATTATTAAATGAAAATAAAGAAATAAGTTCATATAATTTAAGAATGTATTTACAACAAAATGCAGAAAAAGAAATGGAACGACAACGTAAAAATTCATTAAGAGATGTTGCAGATTGTGTGCCTTGTAGAAATATAGTTAATAATAATATTGTTCATCCAGAGAGATATGTAGTATCTTGTAATGAAGTTTCATGTTCTCGTAAAGAAGTTTCGCCATCTGGGTTAGGTGATGGTAGAAATTATAACTGAATATTATTTTTTGTATCATTCCAACCTAATTCAAATAATATTTTAGAACGATTATAATCCGTATATATAAAATCAATTAATTTAAATTTACGATTCCACATATTATAACTTATATCTATTCCTTTCTCAAATTTATTTTTTTTGTTGAAATAACCATCTATTAACTTATGTTCCTTATATTTATAATAAAAACTATTACCAGATATTAACGGTATATATGAACTTATATAACATAATTCAATTAAATTATCCATATCTTGAAAATTATTAAATTCAATTTTTTTATAATTATTATATGATGTTGTACTAATAGAAATTGGTATATCAAGTTTTTTATACTTATATCTTTTTTTTAATTTTTCTTTGGCATTAATAAGGAAGTAATCTAAATTAAGAGGTAAATAAATTTTACTATTTTTATCTATATTTAATATATCACATAAATCATCATAATTATCTAATTTATTTTCATAATGAAATAAAAGAGCACAAAAAGCGCCACCAGATATTCCACGTAATTTATAATTTGAAATATTATAATGATGCTTTATATAACTAGTTATACCTAATGAATAAGGTAATAATAAACCAGTTGAATGAAAATTTAAAAAGATATATGATTTACTTAAAGTTACAAGGGATAATAATAAAAATAAATATTTCATATTATTAATAATAATGGATATAAATATTCAAGGAGATAAAGTCATAATTAATGGTAATATTAATAAAACATTTGTTAAAGCTAAACTTTTAGCTGCAAATCCAATTGATCGTATGAGTAATTATGCAGGTAGTGGATTACCATTTCCATGTTCTGATATTGCATTTGATAATACACCAAATATTCATCATATAAATACACCATCTTTTACAGCAACTTTTAGTTATCCAAATAGTTTTTATATGCCAAATGGAATTGATAAAGTTCCACCAACAATTTATTTAATTGTTGATGATGAAATTTATGAAACTAAAGTTCTTAAAGATCCATTACCATTAAAAACTTTAACTTATAGACAATATGAATCTAGAGAAAAATTTCATAGTTATAAACATCATAATTTACCTATTGCTAATCAATATGATGTTATGATTGCTTATAAAGATATGAAAACTAAACAAAATATTAGTTAAATAATTCATTTTGAATTACTAATGTTTTAATATCATTTGAAGCTTGACTATGAGTCATTATTTCATATTTATTTAATTCTTTACACATAAATACCAAATATATATTTGGATCATAACTTATTATGTTTTTCAATTTATTTTTATAAATTAAATGGTCCTTATAAGAACATGGATATTTTAATAATTTTTCATTTTCTAATTTTACTTTTAAAATATCAATCTTATCTTGTAATAATTTAATTTTATGGTCTTTAGATAAATGTCTATTTAAAGAAATGGATTCATCAATAATAATCATATCAACATATGGTTCTTGTTTCCAATTATTATTTTTTAATTTTTCATAATAACGTAAATCAATCATAATTATTATTTAAATATATTTATTATCATTTTTTTGATACACAACCAGATAATTTATAATTATCTGGAACATTTGAAATTATTTTACCATTTTCAATATAAGCTGAACGATGTTTTTCTTCAGAAATTTTAAAAACACATCTTGTAACTTTATCTGGATTTATTAACAATGCTAATAATGATACAATTAAATTAAATGACCAATTAAAATAATAAATATATTTCAAATCTTTTATTTTATTTAAATGTAATTTTATTTTATCTCTAATAAAACTTGTTCTTATTACCATTAAATTATCATTTGGTATAGTTGGTTCTTGTAATGTTGAATTTTGATATTCTTTATTAAATATTAACTTATATAATAACTTAAATTGATCATCATCACTTATTTTTATTTCATTAAATATTGAATCTATTTTATCATTATCTTCTGAAAAATTTGCTTTTAAATAATCTTTTATACCAAATGATCTATAAGGACAATATTGAGTTAATGTACAAAATAATAAATTATTTGCACGATTATCTAATATTTTAAATAAATCATCTTTTATTGGTTCTTCAATTAAAACATCATCATTCATTTTTAATATATAATCAAATTCATTACCAATTTCTTCCCAAAATGTATATAACATATAATAATTTAAATTTCTTTCTTCTATTTTATCCCAATCTTTTGTAATATTATATTTTAAAGACTTATCAATATTATTATCAATAATTGGATTTTCTAATTTAATATCTTTAAAATTAATTAAATTTCTACAATCATTACGAATACCTAATAATATTTCTTCTTTATCATCTTTATTTAAATCTGTTGATAAAATATATACTGGATTTTTATATTCCGAATTATAATTTTTAAATAAAAAATATAATGTTAATTTAATGTGAAATTTTCGATTTCTTTTAGTATAAATAAAAATACCGTTTTTCATGTTTATTTAAAATAATTGTCATACCTTTATGTAAAATGGAAGTATCAAATGAAAAATATAAAGATTTTGTATTTTCAAGTATCTCTGAAAATGAACAATATAAAAAAGTTTTTATTGTTTCATTACATGATGATAATGAACATATGAAAGAAAATATACCTTATGTTACTATTATTTCTAACCGATATTTATTTAAACTTAATAATAAAAAATATTTTGTTCCTAGAATCATAAAGTATCTTTTAATTTTAGATAAAAAAAAAGATAAACTTATAGCTGATGATAAAATCTTAAAATTTTTAGATGATTATATTAGATTTTTATCTAAAATAGAAAGAATACTTTTAATATTACGTAGTGATATTAATAATCTTGATTTTTATATGTTAAGAAAAGCTAGTAAAATGATTGGTATATTAGATATAATTATCTTTGAATTTAAAAATTCTATTGAATTTTTTATTAACAAAGAATATATAAAAAAATTAGATAATGTTCAATCTTTATTAGAAAGTGTTCGTAATTTAATATCTAATAAAGTTGTTTATTTAGATATATTAAATTCAAGAGTTTTAAATATTGTTTCTTTATCAACTTTACCAATTTTAGTTTTAATGACAATATGGAGTACTTCAGTTAATGAAAATGATAGTTTAATATCTAAAAATAGATATAAAATACTTTATCGTCTTACATTTGTTGTATCATTTATTATAATTTGTGCTATTATTTATTCATATAGAAAAGATTTTATGTAAAAAATTATTCACATTTACCAGTTTTTTTATTACATTTATTAGTAGCACAGTCCGAATCTACTTTACAATCTGAACTAAAATAATCAACACTATTCATACTAAAATATAAATAAACTGTTATTAAAGCAATTAAAAATGCTATAATAAATCCAAATAAATATTTAGAATCTAATTTTGTTTTAACCATCTTTTAATATATATAAAGATTTCTTTAAATTATTTAATAAATTATGTCAGATTTATTACAAACTCAAGAAAATATATATTGGACCAACAAAGAAATTTTAGATGAATTAAAAAATATTAATAAAAATATTCAAGTATTAACAGAAGAAATTAAAAATAATAAAACTCAACCTAATTTATTTGATCTATTTGGACAAATTCAACGTAATAAAGATGATGATTCCGATGAAGATGAAGACGACGAAGATGAAGAAGAAGAAGATGAAGAAGAAGAAGATGAAGAAGAAACAGAAGAAACACCTAAAATTAGTGATGTTGATTAATCCATTTTAAAACTTTTGGATGTGCTTGAAAAGCCATCTCATCTAAACTTATAATATTGATATTTTTTAAACTTTTACCTCTAGATAAAGCTGTATATGCTTGTCCATATGAAAATATTTTTTTTCCAATATCTATTGATAAATAATCTATAGTTGCACCTTGACTTTTATGAATCGTTATTGCATAAGCTAATTTTATTGGCATAAATAATATTTTTAAATTTTTAACATAATCATTTGGAATATCTTGACTATATAAATTTATTTCATATATATTATTTTCAGTTTTTATTATTACAGATTGGTCTTTTATATCAATTATTATTCCTCTTGTACCATTTATTAATTCATTTTCAATTGAAATATTCTTTGTAATCATTATTTGAGCACCAACACATAATAATATATTATAATCTTTTAATTTTTCTAATAAATAATTATTTACTTTTTTATTATATGTTGCTAAAAATACTTTGGATTTACCTTTTAATTTATCTAATTCTTTTTTATTTATTAAATCAACATCAACATTATTTGGATATAATATTGTTGGTTTTATATCACTATTATTAAATGATATATTTATATTTTTCTCCAATATCTCATATATCTGTTTTGTCATATTTCCATATCTTAATTTTGCTAAAATTAATTGAAATAATTTATCATTACTTTGTCTAACTATTTCTTTTAATTCAATAATTTTAGGGTTTAAATTAATCCAAGAATTACTAGTAAAACAAAATGTATTAGATACTGGTGGTAATTGAAAAAAATCCCCAACAAAAATAACTTGAATACCACCAAATTCTTTTTCATTTTGTTTAATTGTTTTTAAAATAAATGAAATTTCATCACATAATATATTATCTAACATAGAAACTTCATCTATAATTAAAATTTCTAAATTATATAATTTTTTATAAGTTGCATTTTTTCTTTTAATTAATTCTTCTGTATGTTTTTTTATATTTTGATTTGGTTTTAATCCAAAAAATGAATGGATTGTAGTTCCATTTATATTAATTGCCGCACAACCTGTTGTTGCTGTTATTCCTAATTTTCTATGTAAATTTTTATTTATAATATATTGTAAAATATAAGATTTACCCGTTCCTGGAGAACCAGTTAATAATACATTATGACCTTTTAATATAATTTCAATTGCATTTGTTTGACTTTGTGTTAGCATTATATGATTATTTTTCTTATCTATATCATTTTTTCTTTATTAAAATTAAAATATACCAGATGTAAAAAAAACTGGTATCAAAAATCCACATCCAGTTCATAATTCCATAAAAAAAGAAATCAACAAAATACACGAAGTTTTTTATTAGTTAGAAGAAAGGTGAAAATAAAACTTCAAATTCCACCGGTTAGTGTCTTAACTAGACAAATAACACCAGCAGTATCTACAAGTTTAACAGAAACACTTAAAAATACGAACTTATAACATATGTATCAAATAGCATGTAATAATTTTAATTTATGACATTTAGTCATTGTAATATATTTTGATTCATCATTTTCATAGGAATCTTTATTATATTTATTTAAAATATTTTGAATATCATCAACTATATATTTCCAATAAATATAATCATAATTTTTATAATCTGGATTTTTACTAGTAAATCCATAATAATAATCGTAATCTTCTTTATATTTTAAAAAATATAAAATATTATTATATTTTTCTTTAATTTTATAAAATAATCCCCATATTAATGGTGTTTTAATATCTTTATTATGAAAAATATATGTTTCTTTATATATCATTTATTTATATTTGTTAAAATTCTTTATATAAAAAATGATAAAATTATATAAATTTTTTTCATATAATGTTCTGTTATAAATTTAATAATGGTTATTGTAATGACCGTAATTGCAAATTAGGTTTTCATAAAATATGTAAAAATAATCTTAAGTGTATAGATGTAAATTGTATGTATGGTCACGGAACTTCTTTAATAAAAAGACATATTATTAACCATGTATATAATAAACACCTAATTAAAAATCAAAATAATTTAGAAACTTGTTTTCATTCAATTAATTGTTATAATGAAAATTGTAATAAATATCATGAATTAGATAAAGAACATAGAATATTTATAAAAACTATATTGAATAAAAATATAACAGATGATATTTCAATAATGAGATTTGAAGATAAATATAAATTTAATTTAAATTACTTTGATGATTTTTTAAATTGCAATTAAATAAATGATTGGTGGTATTCCAAGAAATCCAAATTCTCGCGTCCATAAACGTTTAACTGCTTTAAATCAAAGAAAAACTATAACAAATACTAGTAAAAAAACAGAAGTAAAATCACAAATTCCTAAAAATTCAAGTATAATTGATAGAAAAAATCAAAAACAAATAGATGCATTAAATGATTTAATTGGAAATTTAGGTTTTAATGAAAAAAAAACAAGAACACGTAAAACAGTTAGAAGATTAGAACCAGAAAATTTTAAACAAAATACTAGTACTAGAACACGTGTAATTAATGTTAATAAAAAAAAGAGAGAATCTACTGTTAAAAAATCAGTTATAAAACCAGTAAGTGTAAAAAAAAAACAAACAACAGAAGAATTAAAAGAACAAGCCAAAAAAGAATTAGAATTATTTAATAAAAAAATCACTATGAAATTAACTCTTGATGGTTTAATTGAAAGTTTAAAACAAAAAATAAGAGAATGTATAAACAATCCAAAAAATGCTTCTGAACAGTTAAAAAATAAAGAACAAGAACCAAAATATATATTATATTCACAACATTTTAATTCTTTAGATAAAGAAACTAAAAAAAATGTTGAAGATATAAATAGATTAATAAAAAAAATTGTTCATAATGAATATGTTACTTCTCAACAATATAGTGGTTTTAATCTAAAAATAGAAGATTGTTTGAAATATAATAGTATTAAAGTATTTTTAGTTGCTGCATTAAAGCCTGGAATAGATTTCTTTTAATTTATCTTTACTTAAACTAATATTTTCATTATTTTTTTTTATATATAATCCATATCTACCATTATATAAATAACTTTCATTTTCTATTTTTTTTGGTAAAGAAATTAAAAAATCTATTTCTTTATCATTTAAATTTGTCTTTTTAAATTGATTTAAAAAACCATCTATACCAATATATTTACCATCTAGAGTTAATATACATTTTCCATATTTTGTTTTTATTACTTTATTTTTTTCTACTGCTTTTTTTATATTTTTAGCTACTTCTATGGATTTATCAATTTCTTCATTAAAATGATTTAACATAGTTTTATAATCAGTTTTACCTTCACCAATTAAATCTATTTGTTTCTCCATTATTTTAGTAGTTTCTTCTTGAATTATATATGTAGCAACTTCATTTAAATATTTTATAATGTTTTTACCAATATCCGTATTTAAAATCATTTTATTATTTCCTTTTGTATATAAATCTAATGAAATTTCTTTTTCAATAACTTTATCTAAATTTCTTTCATATTCTAGACATTTTATTTTTTTTACTGGATTAGAACCATATGTAATATATCCTTTATTAAATAAATTATTTAATATTGTAGCAAATGTAGATGGTCTTCCTATACCACTTTTTTCCATTTGTTTTATAATAGTAGTATCATTATATAAAGATAATTTTTCTATTGAAGCTTCAGAATATAACTTTTTAATTTTACTTTTTTTTGGAATATGAATAACTTCTTTATCAATTTGTTTATTATCTAAAATTAAGAAACCAGTAAATTTTAATTTTTTTTTTGTTACAATAAATATATCATCGTTATTTTTTAATTTAATATCATATTGATCAAAAATTGCGGATGAACATTGTGATATAATACTTCTTTTCCAAATTAATTTATAAACTGGATTATTATCAACTTCTTTTATATTTATATCTGTAACTCTAATACATTCATGAGCAGCAGTATTTTCACCAAAAATATAATTACGTGGTTTAGAATATTCTGAACCATAATTAGTAATTATATATTCTTGTGCTTGTTTTTTAAAACTATTACTTACAGATATACTTGATGTTCTATGATATGTTATATTTCCTGCTTCATATAATGATTGTAACATTTCCATACATTTTTTACTTGGAATATTTAAAATGGAACTACAATCCATTTGAATTGTTGATGTTATATATGGAGGTGGTGGATTTTGTAAAGTTTCTTTTACATCATAACTTATTTTATAATAATCTTCAATATTAATATCTTTAATTAAAGAATTACCAATATATATACTATTTAAAATATTATCAACAAAATCAGCTTTAATTTTATTTGTTTGATTAATTACAGGATTATTTATTTCATCTGTTTTTTTAACAATCATTGCTAAAATTGGACTCTGACATCTTCCCGCACTTAAAGTATTTTGATTAAAATTATTCCATAATAAAGGACTCAATTTATAACCAAAAATTCTATCTGCAAATCTTCTTGCTATTTGACAATTTACACGATTTAAATCTATATCATGCTTTCTTTCTATTGCATTTAATATCGCTGATTTTGTTATTTCACGAAAAATTATTCTATATTTTTTTATTTTATTACTAATAATATCTGATATAGATTTAGCAATAAAATGTCCTTCATCATCATCATCTGAAGCAAGTAAAATATATTCACAATTTTTAGATAATTCTTTAATACTATTAATACTTTTTTGATTAATATTTTCATAAATACCAGTCCAATTACTAAAATCAATAGACATTTCTGTTTTTTTTAAATCAATTATATGACCATAAGATGCTATACAAATATATTTTGTTTTTTCATTCAATAAAAATTTAGTTATTTTTTGTGCTTTTTTATTACTTTCAACTATTATTAATACTGTCATTTATAATCCTAATAATTTATAATCATTTTTTATTAAAAAAATCATTTATTTTTTTTATATTCTTATTAGATACATCTTTTAATTTTTCTTGTAAAATCTTAAAAAAATCATCATCTTTACATTCAGCATTTATAATTTCAGTTCTTTTTATTTGTAATATCTTATTTAATTCATAAAATTCTTTATTTTTACATACTGGATTATTAGATTTTTCATTAAAATATGGTATATCGTATCTAATAAATTCTTTTTCGATAATATCATTATTCATTATATCTATACCATATTTATTTAATAAATTATTATATATATCTCTATAAATTATATAATTATATGATGGACATTTAATTTGTCTTTCCTTATATGTATTAGTATTTGATGGTAAATCATCAATAAATATTAATCTATTAGAAATTATTTCATTTGTTGAATTATATTTAATACTCAATAAATCAATTAAACTTTTTAAAGATTTTTCATTTAATATAGTATCTTCTCTTGTAAAAATTGGTTTTGAAAATTTAATTTTACATACATTTTCAATATTTTTTACAATAACATTTGCCCATTTTGTAGTTGATTTTGTATTTATATAAAATAAACATGGTTTATATTTTTTTTTACAAAAATTTATAAAATCTATAAAATATGGTCTTAATAAACCATTTTGTAAATTATCTGAATAATCATTAATATTTTTATTTTTACTTTTACTTTTATTTCTGGAAATAGCATTTAAATAATGTTCAGATGTACAATAACTAACATCACCTATTATAGTATTATCTATATCAAATACAAAAATATAAGGAATCATTTATTTAAGATAAATGAATTTTTTTTTAATTTATTCCATTCCTCTAATATTTTTTCATCTGAAATTAATTTATGTTTTTTATTTTCTAAAAAATGATTCCATGAATTAATAATACTATTATTCTCTGGAATTTTAATAGTTAAATTACTTTTTTTCATTTCTATAACTTAATATAAAAAAATATTTTTATATGGATATTCCTAATTTCCAAAAAGTTTTTAATAATAATCAAAAAGATATTTATGGATATCTTTATTCTGAAAAAATTGATACAAATACATATAATAAATTGTTAAATGCATTTAATAATTGGAAAACTATTTCAGATAATGAAATTATTGAAATTAAAAAAATTATTACAAATTATGTTAAATTAAATGAAAATGTAAAAGGATTTACAACAAATGATTCTATTACATTATTTGATAATATGGATAATCATTATTATGCAGTTTTTAATAATAATAATATTGATATATGGTATATAAATGGTTGTTATGATGAAATATCTATTGAAAATTTTGAAGAATTAATATTTATGTTGCAATACTAAAAAATGAATTGTATTATTCAAATATGTAGATATTTATTTTATAATTTTACTTTTGAATCTGAAGAATCTTTACTTTCTGAACAAACTTTAGAATATGAGGAATTTTTACTTTCTGAACAAATTTTAGAATATGAAGAATCTTCACTTTCATCAATATCTGAAATATCTAATGATACTTTTGATAATTTATCAGATTAGTTATTTTATATACTAAAATAAAATGACTTACTTTTGTAAATATCGACATATTTTCGGTAAAGAAAATGAAGGTGTTCATTCCTATCGGTTATTTGATATTGCTATCGTTGATTTAATAATGACAATTATTTTAGGAATTATTATTTCATATTTTACAAAAATAAATGTATTTTTAATAATATTTTTATTAATATTATTCAGTATTTATATTCATTATATTTTTTGTGTCGAAAGTAAATTTGTAAAGTTATTTAAAAATTTAAGTAAATCATTACAATAGCAATAAGTAACATAATAATAGTTAATCCTGCATAATAATTAAGGAAATTATTATTTTTATATGTTAAAGCAATTCCATTAAAAGTTACTAAACAAATAATAGTATATAACATAATAATCATAGCAATTTTTTTTATCATGTTTGATTTAACTGGATCATTTTCATATTTGCTTGCATATGAATATAAAGAAACAGATAAAACTGTTCCAGTAATACAACTACGGTTGATTGAGATTATATCACTAAAAGAAAAGGTCATTTTATATATAAAATTACAAAAAATTTATAAAAATGATAAAAAATTTTAGGAAATATAAATACATAATGAACAATTGGATAATTCGAATTCAAGATGGAAGACATTTTTTTTCATATGCAAATAATGGAATATGGGCGATTCGTAATTTAAGTAGATACGTCAATATCTTAAAAAATATGAAAGAAGGAGATAATCTATATTTTATTCAAAATAAATCATCAACTAATAAAAATGGTTTGATAACGGCATATGCTAAATTTGATAGTTATTATGATAGGAATAATAAAACTTTAGATAAAGAAAATATTTCTAGAGGTTGGAATAAACATAAACCATTATTTGGTGGTATATGGAATCTAGAGATTAAATTTACTAATTTCAAAGATCTTAGAATAGAAAAAATAGGTATAGATATATCTAATAAACTAATAACAGGAATATCAAGTACAAATCCATCTGCAATTATGCCAAAAAAAGAAATTGAAAAATTTATAAATGATTTTACAATATTTTTAAATATTATAAAAAAGATTGCAGATAATTAAATTTATTTTTAATAACTTTTGTGATCTTTTTTAAGAGTGATCTTTTTTTCTGAAAGATCTTTTTTAAGAGTGATCTTTTTTTCTGAAAGATCTTTTTTAAGAGTGATCTTTTTTTCTGAAAGATCTTTTTTAAGATTTAAAAAGATTTTTATATTTTTTAAAAAATATTTTATAAAGATAATTTTATATTTAAAAAAGAATTTTATATTTTGAAAAAATATTTCAGAAAGATCTTTTTAAGAGTGATCACTTTTCACAGAGTGATCATTTTTCACAGAGTGATCTTTTTTAAGAGTGATCACTTTTTACAGAGTGATCTTTTTCACAGAAAGATCTTTTTAAGAGTGATCTTTTTCACAGAAAGATCTTTTTAAGAGTGATCTTTTTCTCTGAAAGATCTTTTTAAGAGTGATCTTTTTTCAGAAAGATCTTTTTTCAGAAAGATCTTTTTTCAGAGTGATCACTTTTCACAGAGTGATCTTTTTTAAGAGTGATCACTTTTTACAGAGTGATCTTTTTCACAGAAAGATCTTTTTAAGAGTGATCTTTTTCTCTGAAAGATCTTTTTAAGAGTGATCTTTTTTCAGAAAGATCTTTTTTAAGATTTAAAAAGATTTTTATATTTTAAAAAAATATTTTATAAAGATAATTTTATATTTAAAAAAGAAT
>Ga0213864_10000169_pt1 | contig 29238 bp, 24 predicted proteins | sample PICome_5_FD_160078 | JGI IMG/M metagenome (GOLD analysis project Ga0213864, IMG submission 160078) | Coastal seawater microbial communities near Pivers Island, North Carolina, United States - PICO247 | ecosystem: Environmental > Aquatic > Marine > Coastal | place: USA: North Carolina... | reverse complement strand
AATCCAAACGCAACCTATTTGGTGGTCAACAATGAAAAGATAGTCGCCGTTGGTTCAGATGAGAACGATTTAGATGGATACCAAGCAAAAGAGATTATTGATGCTGATCAAAAGACGCTCATCCCAGGAATTATTGATGCGCATTGTCACTTTTATGGACTTGGATTAAATCAACAACGTGTAGATTTAGTCGGAACACTGAGTTATGAGGAGATCATTTCTAAAGTTCAAGCTTTTGAGCAAGAGAATCCTGATATGCAATTTATTTTAGGTCGAGGATGGGATCAAAACGATTGGGCGGTAAAAGATTTTCCGACCAAGGAAAAATTAGACGTCTTATTTCCTGATAAGGCTGTAGTGCTTGAGCGTGTTGATGGCCATGCCTATTTAGTGAATCAAAAGGCATTGGATTTAGCTAATATCACATCAAGGACGCCTTCTAATGGAGGAGCAATTCTCAAGAAAAACGGTAAGCTTACAGGTGTGCTTGTAGATAATCCTATGCAGCGTGTTGACCGCGTTATCCCAGAATTGAGCAGAGCAGAACAAATTCAAGCTCTAAAAAAAGCCGAAGATATTTGCTTTAGTTACGGTTTGACTACGGTAAATGATGCTGGCCTGAGCAGAAGCACGATAGAACTCATCGACAGTTTGCAGCAATCCGGAGATTTAAAAATTCGCGTTTATGCGATGGTGAGTAACAGTCCGAGAGATGTCAATCATTTTCTAGACAAAGGAATACTCAAGACCGACCGATTGAATGTAAGGTCTGTTAAGGTCTACGCCGATGGTGCTTTGGGGTCGCGAGGGGCTGCCTTAAAAGAAGAGTATTCAGATCAGCACAATCATTTTGGGGCAATGGTTACTCCAGTAGCAGCTATAGAGCAGCTCGCTCAGCGCATTGCTGACAGTGAGTATCAAATGAACACACATGCCATTGGTGATTCAGCAAATGCTGTAGTATTGCGAGCTTATCAAAAGGTGCTAAAATCAGATACCGATAGAAGATGGAAAATTGAACATGCTCAAGTTATTGACTTAGATGACATTGAAAATTTTGGTACTCAAATTTTGCCATCTGTTCAGCCCACTCACGCAACAAGTGATATGTATTGGGCTGAGGATCGACTGGGGAGCGACCGAATAGAGGGTGCTTATGCCTTTAAGACTTTATTAGAAAAGTCAGGCGTGTTACCTTTAGGAACCGACTTTCCTGTAGAGCAGGTGAGCCCATTTTTAACATTTTACGCTGCAGTTACTCGACAAGATACTGCCGGATATCCTGAGGGAGGGTTTATGGAATCTGAAAAACTCTCTCCAGAACAAGCCTTAAAAGGAATGACATTGTGGCCGGCCTTTTCCAATTTTGAAGAAGAAGAAAAAGGGAGTTTAGAACCGGGTAAATGGGCAGACTTTGTCATTTTATCAAAGGATATCTTAAAAGCCGCTTCCGACGAATTGCCTAATATCCAAGCCGAAAAGACTTTTGTGGCTGGAGTGCAAGTTCACTGAGAAATTACAGATTGTTTTACAACTTAAGCTCAAAGGGTTTAAATGTTTAAATTTTTAGTTTAAATCTATTTTTATGTTATAATATGTAAACAATATTCCATTAATAGTTTACGTTTTGTAATATAACACCTTATTTTGACTAAAATTTTAAAACTTTAACTATGTGTGGTATTGTTTGCGCTTTTGATTTAAAGCAACCAACAGATGATTTAAGAGGACAATTGCTAAATATGTCTAAGAAGATAAGACATAGAGGTCCGGATTGGAATGGAATATATGCTGATGAAAAAGCCATCTTGGCGCATGAGAGACTGGCAATTGTAGATCCAGCATCAGGTAAACAACCTTTACTCAGTGAAGACGGTACAGTGGTTTTAGCTGCTAACGGAGAAATTTACAATCACAAAGAACTCAGAAAAAGTCTGAGTATTCCTTATACCTTTAAAACAGAATCTGATTGTGAGGTGATATTGGCCTTGTACAAGGAGCACGGAAAAGCTTTTTTAGACCAGCTTAACGGAATTTTTGCTTTTGCCCTTTACGATTCAAAAACAAACGAATTTCTTATTGCGCGAGATCATATGGGTATCATTCCACTTTATATGGGGTGGGACCAATACGGTACTTTTTATGTAGGCTCAGAATTGAAATCTCTAGAAGGGGTCTGCTCAAAAATTGAACTTTTTCCTCCAGGGCATTTACTGACAAATGATTTAGAAGAACCTGAGCAGTGGTATACTAGAGATTGGATGAATTACGATGCTGTTGCTGATAATACAACTTCAATTGAAGATTTAAGAGCGGCTCTAGAGGCTGCTGTTAAGCGTCAATTGATGTCTGATGTTCCTTATGGTGTTCTGCTTTCTGGAGGCCTTGATTCTTCGGTTACCTCGGCTGTGGCCAAGAAATATGCTGAAATGCGGGTGGAGAGTAATGATGAGCAGGCGGCTTGGTGGCCTCGATTGCATTCATTTGCCGTAGGTTTAGATGGATCTCCGGATTTAGCGGCTGCACAAAAAGTAGCAGACCAGATCGGAACCGTTCATCACGAAATAAAATTTACAATTCAAGAAGGTTTAGACGCGATAAGGGATGTTATTTATCATCTTGAGACATATGATATCACTACTATACGTGCTTCAACGCCAATGTATTTAATGGCTCGTGTCATTAAGTCAATGGGTATAAAAATGGTTTTATCTGGAGAAGGAGCAGACGAACTTTTTGGAGGATACCTTTATTTTCACAAAGCTCCAAGTGCCAAAGATTTTCATGAAGAAACCGTTCGAAAGCTGAGTAAACTTCACATGTACGATTGTCTCAGGGCAAATAAGTCGCTCGCTGCTTGGGGTATTGAGGGTCGAGTTCCTTTTTTAGACAAAGAGTTTATAGATGTGGCTATGCGTCTTAATCCCAAGGATAAAATGGCAGGAAATGGCAAGATTGAAAAATATGTCGTTCGAAAAGCTTTTGAGGATTACCTACCACAAGAGGTTGCATGGCGTCAAAAAGAACAGTTCTCTGATGGGGTAGGGTACAGTTGGATAGACACCCTAAAAGAGGTCGTAGATCAAGAAGTGAGCGATGATCAAATGCAGAATGCGCACTTTAGATTCCCGATTCAAACTCCTCAAACAAAAGAGGAGTATTATTACAGAAGCATCTTCGAGAGTCACTTCCCCTCAGATGCTGCAGCCTTGAGCGTTCCACAAGAGCCCTCAGTGGCCTGTTCTACTCAAATTGCGCTAGAATGGGACGAGGCTTTTAAGGCCATGAACGAACCTTCTGGAAGGGCAATTGCAAGCGTTCACGAGCAGGCGTATGACTGATTTTTTGTTCACATCTAATTGTTGATAACTTAAGGTGTTCACAGCCCTTTCAGGGCGGATAAAAACAGGGTGAAATCTTATATTTGTAAGGTTACTTTCCAGTTAAATGAACACGAGTTTATGAGCGAAAAAAATACGAACAAAAATTATTCTGCGGACAGCATTCAGGCCCTCGAGGGAATGGAGCACGTTCGTATGCGTCCCTCGATGTATATCGGTGATGTTGGTGTAAGAGGATTGCATCATTTGGTCTATGAAGTTGTCGATAATTCCATCGATGAAGCGATGGGGGGCTTTTGTGATAAAATAGACGTTGTCATCAACGAAGATAATTCTGTTACTGTCCAAGATAACGGTAGGGGTATTCCTGTTGGAATGCACAAAAAAGAAGGCGTTTCAGCACTTGAGGTCGTTATGACCAAAATTGGTGCGGGTGGTAAGTTTGACAAGGATTCTTATAAAGTTTCAGGAGGTTTACACGGTGTTGGGGTGTCTTGTGTGAATGCACTTTCCGCTGCCTTAAAGGCGACCGTTTACCGAGAAGGAAAAATTTGGGAGCAAGAGTACGAACGAGGTAAGGCGCTCTACCCGGTTAAAACCATTGGAGACAGCGATAAAAACGGAACAAGCGTAACTTTTCATCCAGATCCTGTAATTTTTACGCAAACCACAGAGTACAATTATGAGACTCTTGCCAATAGACTGAGAGAATTGTCTTATCTGAATCGAGGGGTGACTATTTCACTTACTGACAACCGTCAGAAAGACTCAGAAGGTGCATTCGTCAGTGAAACCTTTTATTCTGAAAAAGGTCTCGAAGAATTTATTTTGTTTTTAGAGGCAACTCGAGAGCCACTTATTCAAAAGGTGATTTCGATGGAGGGTGAGAAAAACGGTATCCCAGTTGAAATTGCAATGGTGTACAATACTGGTTTTTCCGAAAACCTACATTCTTATGTAAACAATATCAATACCCATGAAGGGGGAACTCACCTGTCAGGTTTCAGAAGAGGTTTGACTTCTACCTTGAAAAAATATGCAGAGCAATCTGGAATGCTCGACAAATTGAAATTTGAAATATCAGGAGATGATTTTAGAGAGGGATTGACAGCAATTGTTTCTGTAAAAGTTGCTGAGCCTCAATTCGAAGGACAAACCAAAACCAAATTAGGTAACCGTGAAGTAAATGCTGCGGTTTCTCAATCGGTTTCTGAAATGTTGACCGATTACTTAGAAGAACATCCTGATGATGCAAAACGCATCGTTGAAAAAGTAGTTATTGCAGCAACTGCAAGACATGCCGCGGCTAAAGCTCGTGAGATGGTTCAGCGCAAGAACGTAATGCACGGTGGTGGATTACCAGGAAAACTCTCTGACTGTTCAGAACAAGATCCAGAAAAGTGCGAAGTTTTTCTTGTGGAGGGAGATTCTGCAGGTGGTACAGCAAAACAAGGTAGAGATCGAAATTTTCAAGCTATACTTCCCCTTAGAGGAAAAATCCTCAATGTTGAAAAGGCGATGCAGCACAAGGTATTTGAAAATGAGGAAATTAGAAACATTTACACCGCACTTGGAGTAACTGTAGGTACCGAAGAAGACAGCAAAGCCCTTAATCTAGAAAAATTGAGATACCACAAGGTGGTCATCATGTGTGATGCCGATGTCGATGGATCTCATATTGAAACACTTATCCTCACCTTTTTCTTTAGATATATGAGAGAACTCATCGAAAGAGGACATGTATACATTGCAACTCCGCCATTGTATTTGGTCAAAAAAGGTGCAAAAAAGAGATATGCCTGGAATGATGAAGAACGTGATGCTATTCTAAATGAATACAGCTCAGGTGCTTCGGTACAGCGCTATAAAGGTCTCGGTGAAATGAATGCTGAGCAACTTTGGGATACTACAATGAATCCCGAGTTCAGAACTTTAAGAAGAGTGAGTATCGATAATGCTACTGAAAGTGATCGGATTTTCTCCATGTTAATGGGAGATGAGGTTCCGCCTAGACGTGAATTTATCGAGAAGAACGCGGTTTACGCCAACATCGATGCGTAAATACGATGATCTTTCACCTTTAAAACTCGCTGCCCCACCAGCGAGTTTTTTTCCCTTATAGAATAGAGAAAAATTTAACTTAAATATTATGTTGTCCCCAAAATTTAAATCCTTAGTTGTTTTTATTTTATTCAGCACTGGTGGTGTTTCCGCTCAAAACTTAGACGCCCTTTTTGAGTCTGGCGTGCAGGATGCACAAAGATTTGTACAAGGTTATTTTAATCCTGCGATGGAGTTGGGTATTCACAACCTGTCAGGAGGTTGGTACAATTCAGGAAAATCAAAAAAAACCCTGGCTTTTGAAGTTTCGCTTATTGGAAATGTCAGTACATGGAGTGAGAAACAAGAAAGTTTTTTATTGAATACAGCGAGTTATTCTAATTTGAAATTTTCTGACGGAGCTCAGGAAAAGTATGTTGCAACGGTTCTTGGCAACTCCTCTACTTCTGCATATGCCGAGGAATCCTTAGGTGAAGACCTGCCCAATATTCGAACAGATTTCAGTCTGCCAGCAGGACTGCGTTCAGAAGGAATTCAATTTTTGCCTTCGGCATTTCTTCAAGCGAGTTTGGGGCTTATCAAAGGAATTGAAATTAAAGGCCGATTTTTACCTTCAGTGAGTTCGAATGATTTAAGTGTATCCATGCTTGGAGGAGGTGTTCAATTTGACATATCAGAGATTCTTCCTTTGGATCGGGTTCTGCCTTTAGGAATATCATTTCTTTTGGGATACACACAGCTCGATGCGAACTATCAAATCGAATCGAATCAAAGTATAGAGAGCCAAATTATTTCGAGAAATATGAGCTTAATCGTCTCAACAAGATTACCTGTCTTTAACTTGTATGGAGGCGTAGGGCTTATCAGTGGATCAAGTGATTTAAATTTATTGGGAACCTATCAAATTGCTTCTGGGGTAAATTTTGTCGATCCTATAGCGCTGCAATCAGAGGTTAGTGATATTGGCGTGACCCTTGGTGCCAAGCTAAAACTGGGCTTTTTTCGCTTGAACGTAGACCACAGTTTCTCAGAATTTAATACCACAAGAGCAGGAATCAATATTGGATTGAGATAATCTCACGAAAAGATTACTTTTGTGCCTGATTAGAAAACACTTAAACAAATAAATATGAAAATTACTGTAGTTGGTGCAGGTGCCGTTGGTGCGAGCTGCGCAGAGTACATTGCCATGAAAAATTTCGCCTCAGAGGTAGTCTTGTTAGACATCAAAGAAGGTTATGCAGAAGGAAAAGCAATGGATCTTATGCAAACAGCTTCTTTAAACAATTTTGACACCAAAATTTCGGGTTCCACTAACGATTATAGCAAAACAGCTTCAAGTGATGTGGTGGTCATCACTTCTGGAATTCCAAGAAAACCAGGAATGACAAGAGAAGAATTGATAGGAATCAACGCTGGTATCGTCAAAACCGTTTCTGAGAATTTACTTCAACACTCACCAAATGCTGTAGTGATTGTAGTGAGCAATCCAATGGATACCATGACCTATTTGGTTCACAAAACTACAGGCTTACCTAAAAATAGAATCATAGGAATGGGGGGTGCCCTTGATAGTGCTCGCTTTAAGTATAGAATTGCAGAAGCCTTAGACGCACCTATTTCTGATGTTGACGGAATGGTTTTAGGTGGACACAGCGACACAGGAATGGTTCCTTTAATCGATCACGCTACGCGTAATTCAGTTAAAATTTCTGAATTCTTGAGTGCAGAGCGAATGGATGAAATTGTTGCAGAAACTAAGGTTGGTGGAGCGACCTTGACTAAGTTACTCGGAACATCAGCATGGTATGCTCCAGGTGCAGCTGTTTCGTCTTTGGTACAGGCAATTGCTTGTGATCAAAAGAAAATATTTCCTTGTTCTGCCTTATTAAACGGAGAATACGGTCTCGATGATTTATGCATTGGTGTTCCTGTGGTTTTAGGCAAAAACGGAATTGAATCTATTGTAGAGATTGAACTTTCTGCTGCTGAAAAGGCTAAAATGCAAGAGAGCGCCATCGGCGTTAAGAAAACGAATGGATTGTTAAATTTATAAGTTCAAAGGGGCAGCATTTTTCAGTTCATCTTATCAAAATTCATTTTGACGTATAAATTGTCAATTCGATAGGGAAATAATATATTTGCAGCCATTTGAAATTTTACTTTTTTAAAAATTATTTTCATGCAAAATAAAGGACTCATAAGGCTCTTTGCTTTTCTTTTCGGATTTGCGAGCTTGTACCAGTTGTCTTTCACATTTATCACCAATAAAATTGAAGGTGATGCAGAGCGCTATGCTTTAGTCAATGTAGAAGATACAGAAGAAAACTACGTTGAACAAAGAGAACAAGTAGAAGCGGTTTATCTCGACTCAGTTGCAGATTTGCCAGTCTTAGGCTTTAGTAGTTATGCAGATGCAAAAACCAAAGAGCTCAATAAAGGTCTTGACCTTAAGGGGGGTATCAATGTTACGCTTCAGATTTCGGTTAAAGACATCCTTAAAGGTTTGGCCAACAATACCTCTAATCCAGCATTTAACAAAGCGATAGCAGATGCTGATGCAGCATCTAAAAGCAGTGATGCCACCTATTTAGAGTTATTTTTTGAGGCTTTCGAAAATGTAAAGGGAGACGGAAAACTTGCCTCACCTGAAATTTTCGCAAACAAAGCCCTAAGCGATGAGGTTAACTTTCAAATGAGCGATGATGAGGTAAAACCTATCATTCGAAGAAAAATAGATGAATCAATAGTATCTGCTTTTGAAGTTCTACGTGAACGTATTGACGGTTTTGGAGTTACTCAACCCAATATTCAAAGAGAGGGGAATTCAGGAAGAATTCTCGTTGAATTGCCAGGGGCGAGAGACATCAACAGAGCACAAGAACTACTTTCTTCAACGGCCCAATTAGAATTCTGGGAAACCTATCCTCAGTCTGAGGCAGCGCTCAGTCAATTTCTTTTTGATGCTGATCAAGTACTAAAACAAATCTTAGATAGGGAACAAGACGAAAATGAAGAAGCATCTTCAGAGATCGATTCTTTACTTGCTGATGTTGCTGAGGATTCAATAAGTGCAGCAAACGCTAATCCATTATTGAGCAAACTCATTGCACCAGCACAAGGTTCAAATGCTTTTATTCGCATAGCTGTGAAAGATACAGCCGCAGTAGGATCCTATTTGAGAATGCCTGAGGTTAGAAAGGTATTACCTCAAGCTATTCAATTTGTAAAGTTCGCATGGCAACGTGTGGGTAAACAAGATGAGGTGGCTGAGTTGTATGCATTAAAGTCAAACCGCGAAGGACTTCCTAGAATTAGTGGAGACGTGGTGTCTGACGCACAAGATACATTCGATCAATTCGGTAAACCGGCGGTGAGTATGACTATGAACACCAAGGGTGCACGCGAGTGGGAGCGAATGACAGGGGACGTTTATCAAAATAAAACAGGAATTGCTATCGTACTTGATAACAAGGTGTATACAGCTCCTGGAGTTTCAAGTGGCCCTATTTCTGGAGGACGTTCTGAGATAACAGGTACCTTCACCATTAACGAAACTAAAGATATTGCTAACGTGCTGCGTGCGGGAAAACTGCCGGCATCAGCTGAAATTATTCAATCTGAAATCGTAGGTCCATCTTTAGGTCAAGAAGCTATTGACAGTGGATTTATGTCTTTCATCATTGCCATGATTTTTGTTTTGGTATGGATGGTCTTCTATTATGGAAGAGCTGGTATCTATGCTGACATTGCCTTGGTCTTAAACATCTTTTTGATTTTTGGTGTTTTAACGAGCTTAGGCGCAGTACTTACTTTACCTGGAATTGCGGGTATTGTCTTAACAATTGGTATGTCGGTAGATGCCAACGTACTGATTTTTGAACGTATCAAAGAAGAATTAAAAAGAGGTAAGGGAATTGCACAAGCCGTTTCTGACGGTTTTGCTAATGCACTATCCTCAATTTTAGATGCAAATATTACTACTGGTTTAACGGCGATCATTTTATTTATGTTCGGTTCAGGACCCATTAAAGGATTCGCAACGACCTTATTAATCGGTATTATAACATCACTGTTTACAGCTATATTTATCACTAGAATGTTGATAGAAGGCTACTTATCGAAAAAGGGTAGAACCTTAGCATTTGTTACCACTATGACGAAAAACTTGCTTGCAAATGTGAGTATAGACTTTTTGAGTAAAAGAAGAATTTCTTATCTGGTATCAAGTGTTGTTCTTATAGGTTCTCTCGCATCACTATTTACATTAGGCCTTCAGCAAGGTGTTGACTTTGTCGGAGGAAGATCTTATCAAATCCGATTTGTAGATGCGGTTAACCCTTCTGAAATAGCCTCAGATTTAAATGACGTATTTGGTAGTGGAACCAATGTGAAAACCTTTGGAGAAGCGAATCAAATTAAAGTTACAACCCCATATAAGGTAGATGTAGAAGGCATTGAAGTTGATCAGGAAATCCAGCAGAAATTATATGATGCCCTTATGCCTTACTTACCAGAAGGAATTTCAATAGATGATTTTGTAGTGGGTAGTTCTGAAAAATCAATTGGTATTCTTCAGTCGGTAAAAGTAGGTCCTACAATCGCTGATGATATTAAGAAAAATGCTGTTTGGGCCATTATCGGTTCATTGACCATAGTATTCTTGTATATCCTATTGAGATTTAGAAGATGGCAATTCTCGTTGGGAGCTGTTGCCGCTGTTTTTCACGATGTACTTGTGGTATTAGGTATATTTTCAGCAACAACTGCGCTAATGCCGTTCAATATGGAAATTGACCAGGCCTTTATCGCTGCCATCCTTACCGTTATTGGTTATTCATTGAACGATACGGTGGTAGTTTTTGATAGAATTCGTGAGATTGTTGGCGTCAAGGGATGGAACAAGGGTAACAATGTTAATGAAGCATTGAGCAGCACACTTAGTAGAACCTTAAATACTTCTTTGACCACATTAATCGTACTTCTGGCAATCTTTATTTTCGGTGGAGAGAGTCTTAGAGGATTTATGTTCGCAATGATTGTGGGTATCGTAGTAGGAACCTATTCATCATTGTTCATAGCAACTCCAGTAATGTTTGATACCTTGCGCAAGCAAATAGAAGACGAAAAATAAAAGGTATTTACGACTTATAAAATAGTTTCAGCAGGTGGATTAATAGAAGATATTGATCCACCTGTTGTTTTTTTCAAGACAATGGTATCATTTGCTGTGAGCTCACCAATGGGTTTATGCGAAACGTAAATTACAGCGCTTTCACTTTTTTCTACATAGGTATTGATTAGCTGATGGAGCTGAGATTTGCTTTGAGCATCTAATCCTACTGCAGGTTCATCTAGAATTAATAAAGAGGGATGTTTAATCATCGCTCGTATAATCATGATTAGGCGCTGTTCACCTGTACTGAGATGTTTAAAATAGCGATCGCGCATCGAGCTCCATCCCATTTTTTCAATCCATCTGTGTGTGGCTTGAATTTCCAAGTCACTTGGTTTTCGATACATTCCGATTGCATCTTGAAATCCGGAACATATCATATCAAATACAGACTTTCGTTTAGGGTAACTCAAAATACTAGAAGGAGAAAAATACCCTATTTTCTTTTTGATGTCCCATACACTCTCACCGCTTCCCTTAGGACGATCAAAAATCCGTATGTTCTGCCCGTAGGCCTTAGGATTATCGCCAATAACTAAGGATAGTAGCGTACTCTTACCACTTCCATTTGGACCGATGAGTTGCCAGAAACTTTTCTTCTCAACCGACCAATTGATATCTTTTAAGACGGCTTGGTCACCGTAAGAAAGTTGAATGTTTTTGAGTTCAAAAATAGTTTCAATGTCGTCTTGCTCCACAGTGAATTTGTTTAGGGGTAAGTCGAATGTCTTTAATTCGGTGATTTTGCTGTATCTCTGAAGGGCTTCAGTATTTGCAAATGAAGTTAATTTTTCACCCTCATAGACTTCGATTTTATCCCAATCAATTTGTTCAAAACAGTCTTGAACCTCAGTGCTTATAAGGGTTATTCTGGCCTTTGTTTGATAGTTGTGCAATTCTAATTTGAGCTGGAGTTCTCTTTCTGTATCAAGGCTGTCAAAAGGATTAATGAGTACGAGTTCCTCAGGTTCTAGCTCTAACAAATACTTAAAAAACGCCCATTTCTTTTCGCCACTGCTATAGGTAGAAAACAGCTGTTGTTCCTTGTTTTCAATGTGGAAATCATTTTTTTGATACCGGTTTGAGCGTTCTGCAAATTTCCCAATGGTTGTAATGTCAAAAATTGGTGCGGACGGGTTGACGCCTAACTGATTTAAGTGTTTTGCTGTGAAGGTGTAATCAACAAGTATAAATCTATTGTTCATTGAAATTATCGAATGTAAAATCATCCCCGATTTCAATGTTGAGTCGATCGCTTAGTCCTGCGTTTACCTCAAAAACGTACATGGATGGAAATACAGAACTAATAGAACTTAAATCTAAGGGTTTAGCGTATTTGTGAATGTGAACAATTTCTGCTTTTTCATTGGCGAAAATTAAATCTAATCCGATGTAAGTGTTTTTCATGTAGAAATTCAAGGGTCTTTCGGTTGGAAAGATAAAGAGCATCCCTTGGTCATCTTTCATGCTTTGTCTGTCCATTAAGCCAGTTGCTCTTTGATAGTCGTCATCTGCGATTTCTATAGCGAACTCATAATTTTTTTGAGCGCCTTTAGAATTTAATGTTAAGTTACCTTCATGCACAAAAGCATGAGTAATTTTGGCCGATTTCAGCGGTGCTTTATTCTTTTGATTGCAACTTGCTAAGGTAAGGGCAAGGCAAGCATAAATGAGAGTAACCCCTTTATTTCTTAGCTGCATTTTTGATTGATTTACCTTCTCTTGGTTTGAACATGAGGTATAAACCTGCCAGAACGAGTGGAATACTCAGCCATTGTCCTGTCGAGAGCAGTCCTAAGCTTTCTTCAAATCCACCTTGACTTTTTTTGAAGTATTCGACCACAAATCGAAAACTAAAGAAAGAAGCTAACCAAAAGCCAAACATAAATCCTGGTTTATCTTTTCTGTCTGTTCTTTCGTAGAAGTAAAAATAAAGAACTGCAAAAATGATTAAATAGGCAAAGGCTTCGTATAATTGAGCGGGGTGTCTAAAAGGGATGTCTTCTAAGATGCTTGCAAATTGTGGATTGTTTTCCAAGGCTTTATACGCTTCATTGATATTGCTTTCTTTGGTAAGCATTTGTGCTCTGTATCCTGGCATATCAGCACTGTCTCTTATAAAGCGGGTCGCAAAAATGAAGCTTTCGTCAACTACTTTTCCATTGATTTCAGAGTTAAAGAAGTTTCCTATTCTAATAAATGCTGCTCCGATAGCTGCTGGAATGGTAATTCTATCGATGAGCCACAGAAAGCTCATGTCTTCAAATTTCTTACTGAAGTAGTAGAGGGCGCCTATTGCCGCTAATGCTGCTCCATGACTTGCTAAACCTGTAAACCCTGTGAATTGGTAACCATTGATAAGACCAAATAAACTGCTGTTTGGATTTTCTCTAATCGGAAGCAAGATTTCAACGAGATGCTGAGAATAATACGCCCAATCGTAGAAGAAAACATGACCTAAACGCGCTCCTAGCATAATCGATAATACGCAATACACAAAAAGTGAATCTAAGCGCTCTAAGGGTTTCTTTTCTTTTACAAAAACCGATTTCATCAGGTACCACCCCAATATAAAGGCTGCAATCCAAAGAGAATTGTAATATTTTATTTGAATAAAACCAAGGTTAAATAGGGTATCGTTGGGGTTCCAGTTAAAACCGAGAAAGTACATATGGTTAAATTTTTTCTAAAGATAAAAAAAGACTCGCTACAAAAAGCCTTGTTCAAGGAACAGGATCATAGCCGTGTCCTCCCCAAGGATGGCAACTAAGAATTCTCTTAATACTCAGTAGTCCGCCTTTTCGTACACCGTATTTTTGAAGGGCTTCGCTCGCATAAGAGGAGCAGGTAGGGGTATAGCGACAACTGCCTGGTGTATAGGGTGAAATACCTACTTGATAAATGCGAATTAGAACGAGAAGGAATTTTAAAAGCATTAGTTGAAACTGAATGAGGTTCCCTCTTTGGAATCCTTGATTTCAATTCCAAGTTGTTTTAATTTATCCCTGATTTCATCAGACTTTTGGTAGTCTTTGTTGTCCCTGGCTAAATTGCGCTCTTCTAATAGCATTTCAACTAAAGGAGAAATCAAGGCCGTATTTTCTTGAGAAGCTTTTGAAGTTTCAAATTGAACTCCTAATACATCCGTGGTGAATTCTTGAATTTTGTTTTGCAGTAAATTCAAATCTTCGGAAGAAATAGACTCTTTGCCCTCCTGAATTCCTTGAATGAATTTGCAGGCTTCGAATAATTTAGCAATGAGCATGGGAGTGTTAAAATCATCGTTCATTGCAGCATAACAATCAGAAACCCACTGCTCGACATTCACAGATGAGTTGCTGGAACTCTGTATCGTACTCAATAACTCTAAGGCCTCTGATAAACGCTGATAGCCTTTTTCTGCAGCAGCCAATGCGTTATCGCTTAGATCTAAAATACTGGTGTAGTGGGCTTGTAACATAAAAAATCGCACAACAGCAGGGGTATATACTTTACTGAGTATGTTGTTTTCTCCACTAAAAATTTCAAAGGGATAAATGTTGTTGTCTGTTGACTTGGACATTTTCTTGCCGTTTAACGTCAACATATTGGCGTGAAGCCAATATTTAACAGGTGTTTTGTCTGTATGCGCTTCGGCTTGTGCGATTTCACACTCGTGGTGCGGAAACTTTAAATCCATTCCTCCACCGTGGATGTCGAATTGGTCGCCAAGGTATTTGCTACTCATAGCGGTACACTCAATGTGCCAACCGGGAAACCCATCACCCCATGGAGAAGGCCATCTCATGATGTGTTTGCTGGAGGCTTTTTTCCATAGCGCAAAATCCTGAGGATTCTTTTTTTCATCTTGAGCACTCAGTGTTCTTGTTTCAGAGCGCATATCATCAATATTTCTGCCGCTTAATTTACCGTAATCGTGAGAAGCATTAAAGGCAATGACGTCGAAATAAACAGAGCCGTTCTTTTCATAGGCGTAGCCCTTGTCAATGATTGATTTGATAATTTCTATTTGCTCTATGATGTGACCTGTTGCCGTTGGCTCTATGCTTGGTGCCAATACATTGAATTGATTCAGTGTTTGATGAAAATCAACCGTGTATTTTTGGACGATTTCCATCGGCTCTAATTCTTCGATTTTGGCCTTTTTTGCAATCTTATCTTCACCCTCATCTGCGTCGTTTTCTAAATGACCGGCATCGGTAATATTGCGTACATAGCGCACTTTGAATCCCAAATGCATTAGATATCTAAAGATGATATCAAAAGAGATAAAGGTTCTACAATTGCCTAAATGTACATTGCTGTAAACCGTAGGACCACATACGTACATGCCTACATATCCTTCTTTTAAGGGAACAAAAGATTCTTTGGTTCCACTGATAGAATTGTAGACTTTAAGTTCGTTGGCAAAAGTAGAGCTCGACAGCGTCATTAAAACTCGGTTTCGATATTGATGTATTCTAAAAACTCTTTTCGATAAGATTCTTGTGCAAATACTCCACCGTATTCGGCAGTTACAGTACTTGAAGCAATATCTCTAATACCTCTTGAATTTACGCATAAATGTTTTGCATCTATGACACAAGCTACGTCTTGGGTGTTCAAGATGTCTTGTAATTCTTTGACAATTTGAATGGTAAGTCGTTCTTGAACCTGTGGTCGTTTTGCGTAATAATCAACTATTCTGTTGATTTTAGAAAGACCTACTACACTTCCTTTAGAAATATAAGCGACATGCGCTCTTCCCACAATGGGTAATAAATGATGTTCGCAGGTTGAATACAGGACTATATTTTTTTCTACAAGCATCTCACCGTAGCTGTACTTGTTTTCAAAAGTTGACGAGTTAGGCTTGTTTTCTGGAAATAATCCTCCAAATATTTCTTTGACGTATGCGTTTGCAACACGCTTTGGAGTTCCTTTAATACTGTCATCTTCCAAGTCCATTCCAAGGGTTTCTAAAATATCCCGAACAGACTTTTCAATTCTTGAAACTTTTTCTTCTTTGGAAAGTTCAAACGCATTCTCACGCATTGGCGTTTCTGAATTGCTGCTGTGATGGTCTAAATGACTATCGTCTTCGTTAAAGGTATTTTCGATTAAGCTCATTAAACTGTAATTCTGCCCGCAAAGATAGCCAATAAGTCTTAGTTACAAATTAAGGGTGTAGGTGAAAACAGCACTCACATTGTTGATTTTTGTAGAAGCCGAATTATTCAAAACCGTATCGAAGAAATATTGTTGCTCTTGACGGCTTGATCCGACCAGCGCAAAGTCTATTCTGCTCAGTCCGTAAGTGTATCCAATTCCAAAGCTATTCACCTTCATCTCGCCTAAATTGGAGTTTTTCTGAGTCGCGCTTTGTCGTTGAATTCCGAATCTTATGCTGATTGGATTTAATTTTAATTCTGATCCAATTCTCAGGGTATTGGATTTTTGAAATATCGAAGCCACCTGACTGTTTTCGTTGTCAAAAATTCCTCTTTTGTCTTTAAATTCTGCCGTGGCGTAGTCAGTTGTGCTGTAATCTGCACTAATCAAAAGGGTTTGACCAATCACAAAGGCGGTTGAGGCCGTAAAAATACTCGGTGTTTTAATTTTGTAATCCTCAAAAAGATTGATGATGCTGTAGTCGATATAGCGCACATCTTCAAAGGCGTAATTCGAGTTTATTTGCTGTGATGTCTCATCGGTAAGTTGATAAATGGTAGGTGTTTGATAGCTCAGTCCTAATCTGAAAAGATCTTTTATGCGCAAAATACCACCGAGGGATACATTAATACCGTTTCCTCTTGTAAAGAGGTAATTGTCAAAACTTGCATTTTGTATGGTAGAATTGGCACTGAAGCCATTCTCTGTGATGTAGTTAAAGCGCTCGTAGAAGAGGTCATAAAAATTAACTGATGCCCCGAGGTATAAGAAATCTTGATAGGCGGCAGAAGCGTTTAAGGCATATTTTCCAATTCGTCCACGACTCTCCAGTTCGAAAACTTGATTGAGGTTGTCGTAGTCTGCATTTGAAAAATAAGAGGAAGTCGATGGATTGTTGTCGTCTGCTTCAATAAGGCCTCCATATAAGCCTAAAAAGGCCTGTTGATTGCCGTACCCTTGTTCGATTCCGATGCGTTCGTAAGCTTCTTCTATATATTCGTTTTCAAAGAGTGATAAATCGTTTAGAGGAATACCCTGAGCGAAATAGAGAAAAAATTGATCCATCCCTTGGGTAGTGCTCCCTTCCGCATATACAGATTGATTGAACTGCTTGCTCAAATCATAACTGAGTCCAAACGCAATTTTGTTCCAATTGCTTTGATCGGATTCATATACGATGGCACCCCCGGCCTGGGTCATATCAATATTGCCACGATTGCTTTTGTTTTGTTCTCCGCCAAAGTCAGCAATGGTTTTATCATTAAAAATAGAAGCTGTAATAGCGAATTGCCCTTGAGTCATCACCGCGGATGCAGCAGGATTGATTTGGGATGCAGAGACGTCTCCGCCAAGTGCACCAAAAGCACCGCCCATTGCTTGAAAACGAGCGGTGCCTGAGATGAACTCTCCACTATAGCGGTATAAATCATCAATCGTTTGTCCAGTTAATGAAATAGTCGTGAACAGACTCAAAATGAAATATATCTTTCTCATAGCGTAATATTTGGATTTTATTGATTATTAGATCTTCCTCGCGATGAAGAACTTCTTCCAGAGCTGCTGCTTCTTGAAGAGCTGCTCGAAGATCGAATAGCCGAACCTCTTGATGAAGAACTTCTCGAACTCGAACTGTTGAAACTTCTATTACTTGTAGAACGACTTGAAGAAGATCTATAACTATTGCTATTGGAGCTTCTCGATGACCTCGAGTAATTTTGAGTCCCACTAGAGCGATTGCTGTTTTGATAAGAACTCGGTTTAGAAGTTCTTGATTGAGCTCTATTTGGACGATTCAAGCTTGAATTTGAATTCGAATAGCTTCTTCTTCCGGAATCTGTTCTCCATGATTCAGGAGCATTCGATCTGCTTCGCGTATTGTAATCGTATGAATTACGAACGGGTTCTCTCGTAGTTCTTCTGTAATCTACAGTTCGATTAGAGCGCGTAGATATCGATCTTGAATTCAAATAATCGGTATTGGATCGACCTCTATTCGCATCTCTATACGTTGCTTTAGAAGTGGTGCTTCCTCTTCTCGATCTATTCAAATTTCTTCGATAGAAACGGTCCCAGTATGAATTGTTATACACGTAAGAGTCGTATCCCCATCCCCAAGCGTTATAGCGGTACGGATTGAAGTAAAATGGATTTCTGTTCCATCCCCATGACCAATAAGGTCCTCCCCATCCGCGATAAGCGTTCCAAGGATTGTACCAACCGTATCCAAAAAATCTACCGTTGTAAGTCCAGTGATCGTAGTGATACATATAATCGTAGAAGAAAGGATCGTATCCGCCCCATCCCCAAGCAGGACTGTTATAGACATTGATGCTTAGGCTTTGAGGATTTTGTCCCCAAGCAGGATTGCTATTTCCTGTGTAATCATCAGAATTGGTAATTTCGTAATCTGTGTTGTTATTCTCCCATTGGGCGGCCTTTCCAGCAAAATAACTGCTGTAAAATGATGAGCCATTAGAATAAGTCTGATAGGCGCGATTGTCGCTTCGGACATAAATTCCATCTGACACATAAGATGCTGGATAGTATGAAACACATGACTGAAGTACAACGAATGCGCTTGTCAAAAGCATAAAAAATGCAAAACGGGTAGTAAAATTGATTGTTTTCATAGGCGTTTTGTTATTGTTGTACAATTTAAATTTAATTAGTTTTACCAAACTATTATGTTAAATGGCAAACTTTATGCCAAAACGATTTAAATGAGCAAAAAACTTACAAAAAGAGCTGAAGATTACTCAAAGTGGTACAATGAATTGGTTGTAAAAGCAGACCTCGCAGAAAACTCTGGGGTTAGAGGATGTATGGTAATTAAACCCTATGGATATGCGATTTGGGAGAAGATGCAAGCAGCCCTTGATCAAATGTTTAAAGATACAGGACATCAAAATGTATACTTCCCTTTATTCATTCCAAAATCTTATCTGAGTAAAGAAGCTAGTCACGTAGAAGGATTTGCGAAAGAGTGTGCTGTTGTAACGCATTACAGACTAAAAAATGATCCCGATGGAGAAGGTATCATTGTAGATGAGGATGCAAAATTAGAAGAAGAACTCATCGTTAGACCAACTTCTGAAACCATCATTTGGGATACCTATAGAAGATGGATTCAATCGTATAGAGATTTACCATTATTACTCAATCAATGGGCCAATGTCGTCCGCTGGGAAATGCGCACAAGATTATTTTTGAGAACGGCAGAATTTTTATGGCAAGAAGGGCATACGGCACATGCCACTAGAGAAGAGGCTTATGAAGAAGCTGAGCAAATGATGCGGGTCTATGCGGAATTTGCAGAAAAGTTCATGAGTGTTCCGGTAGTGCGAGGACTAAAATCAGAGAGTGAGCGCTTTGCTGGTGCTGAAGAAACCTTTTGCATAGAAGCGCTTATGCAAGATGGTAAGGCTTTACAAGCGGGAACTTCTCATTTTCTCGGGCAAAATTTTGCCAAAGCTTTTGATGTTAAGTTTGCCAATAAAGAAGGAAAACAAGACTATGTTTGGGCTACCTCCTGGGGTGTTTCTACACGACTGATGGGTGCACTTATCATGACCCATAGTGATGACAATGGCTTGGTGCTGCCTCCACTTTTGGCGCCCATTCAGGTAGTTATTGTTCCTATTTATAAAGGAGAGGAACAATTGGCACAGATCGCTGAAAAAGTGTTGCCTCTAAAAGAAGCACTCAAGGCTCAAGGGATTTCTGTGAAATTTGACGACAGGGATACTTTTAAGCCAGGTTATAAGTTTAACGAATACGAGTTAAAAGGTGTTCCAGTTCGGATTGCTATTGGCGCTCGAGACCTAGAAGCGGGTACTTTTGAATTGGCTCGTCGTGATACACTACAAAAGTGGACTGTTAATGCTGAACAAGTCATCGAGGCTGTACAGACCACCTTAAAAGAAATGCAGCAAAACCTTTTTGACCAGGCATTAGAATTTCAAACGCAAAATACGCGGGAGGCCAATTCTTATGAAGAATTTAAATCGCTCATCGAAACCCACGGAGGTTTTGTTTCTGCCCATTGGGATGGAACTACAGACACCGAAGACCGCATAAAAGAAGAGACTAAAGCTACTATACGCTGTATTCCTTTGAATCAAAAAACAGAGGATGGTCAATGTATTTATTCTGGAAATCCTTCAAAAGGTCGGGTGCTTTTTGCTAAAGCTTATTAAAAAATCAGACAACTTATTGGAAACCATGAAAATTGTGTTAAATTTGCATCCGCAAAATACACATGTATTTGGCCCGTTCGTCTAGGGGTTAGGACGCCAGGTTTTCATCCTGGTAACAGGGGTTCGATTCCCCTACGGGCTACGAATTAAATTATGAATTAAAATGGCCCGTTCGTCTAGGGGTTAGGACGCCAGGTTTTCATCCTGGTAACAGGGGTTCGATTCCCCTACGGGCTACAACATTTGAATTAAAATTATGGCAAATCATAAATCGGCATTAAAAAGAATCCGCAGAAATGAAGCGGTAAGACTTAGAAATCGCTACCAACACAAAACTGTTCGTAATGCGATTAGAAAATTGAGAAACGAAGAAGACAAGAAAGTAGCTTCTGAGATGTTACCTAAAGTGGTAGCAATGATTGATAAACTCTCTAAGTCAAATATCATTCACGCCAACAAAGCGGCCAATTTAAAAAGTAAATTGATGAGTAGAGTTGCAGCGATGTAATTACTACATATAAACGATGTATAAAAAAAGCACCTTTACGGTGCTTTTTTTATTGGTTCATTGTGAGTAAAAACTCTTCGTTATTTCTTGTTGTTTTGATTCGCTGTTCTATGAATTCCATAGCTTCGACTGGATTCATATCGGCCAAATACTTGCGCATGATCCACATGCGTTGAATGGTGTTATCGTCTAACAGTAAATCGTCTCTACGGGTTGATGATGAAATAAGATCAATGGCTGGGAATATTCTTCTATTCGAAATACGTCTATCGAGTTGAAGTTCCATATTACCTGTTCCTTTGAATTCTTCGAAGATGACTTCATCCATCTTAGAGCCAGTTTCTGTAAGAGCTGTAGCGATAATAGTCAGAGATCCTCCGTTTTCTATATTACGGGCTGCTCCAAAAAAGCGTTTTGGTTTGTGTAGCGCATTGGCGTCAACACCTCCACTCAATACTTTTCCTGATGCTGGTTGTACTGTATTGTATGCTCTAGCCAAACGTGTAATTGAATCTAATAAAATCACTACATCGTGACCGCATTCTACAAGTCTTTTGGCCTTATCAATTACAATATTTGCAACACGAACGTGCTCTGAAGCCTCCTTGTCAAAGGTTGAAGCAACTACCTCTCCTTTAACATTTCGCTGCATGTCTGTAACCTCTTCAGGTCTTTCATCAATTAACAGAATGATTTGGTATACCTCGGGATGATTCGCAGCAATAGCATTGGCGATATCCTTTAACAACATGGTTTTACCTGTCTTAGGCTGAGAAACAATCATTCCCCTTTGTCCTTTACCTATAGGTGCGAACAAATCCATAATTCTCGTTGAAACGGTAGACTGTTTATCGGCGATATCAAACTTTTCTTTTGGGAAAAGAGGGGTGAGGTGCTCAAATGAGACTCGGTCTCTTACAACTTGAGGATCTAAACCATTTATTTTAGTCACTTTAATAAGAGGAAAGTACTTTTCTCCTTCTTTGGGAGGTCTAATACTACCTAAAACGGTATCACCTGTTTTTAATCCGAACAACCTGATTTGAGATTGAGATACATAGATATCATCAGGAGATGATAAATAGTTATAATCTGATGAGCGTAAAAAGCCATAGCCGTCAGACATGATGTCTAAGACTCCTTCACTTTCTATAATACTGTCAAACTCAAACTCTGGTTCTTTGTATTTATTTTTAAGGTCTTTGTCAAAATTGACATTTCGCCTGTCGTTGTTATTATTGTTGTTCCGCTGTTTATTGCGGTTGTTGTTGTTGTTGTTGTTGTTGTTGTTGTTGTTGTTGTTGTTGTTGTTGTTTCGCTGATTGTCTTTTTGCTGGTTTTTTTGTTGATTTTTTTGCTCAGCATGCTCTTTTGCAGGCTTGTTTTTATCAGCTTCGTTTTCTTGATTTCCAGAAGCCTCTGAACCATTGGCTTTTCGAGGTCTTTTGTGACGAGGATTATGCTCTTTAGAGCGGTTAGCTTTAGGAGCGTCTTCGTTCTTTTCTTGAGCGGGTTTTGCTGCACTCGGTTGCGCAGCTTGCAAGTCTAGGATTTGATAAATCAAATCGAGTTTCTTTAGACTTTTAAATTTTGGGACATTTAATTTCGTTGCAATTTCATGCAATTCTACAAGCTTTTTAGCTTTGAGTTCAGAGATTTCGAACATTATAATTGAATTGTTTTTTCTAGGAAGAAGTTTAGACCTATTTTTTGAAGCATGTTGTGGCTTAATAAGTCGATGCAAGTATACAAATAATTTAATTCGTTTTCAAAAAATGACTAAAAGTATCTACATTTGTCGTTCCAATAATTTGAAGCGGATATGTGGCAGAGAATTCAAACCTTATATATGAGTGTGGTAGTGCTATTAGCAGTATGCCTCTTGTTCGTATTTGAAGTTGGTGTCGACGCTAATGGTGTCGCCTTATTAGGTAAAGATATTGTGTTGGTCTTTTTCGAATCAGTACTATCAATGCTGATTGTAACTGTGGCCATATTTCAATTTAAGAATAGACAAAATCAATTTGTACTCAACAGAGTAGCAATTTTGATTCAATTTTTTTTACTAGGATTTTTTGTATATCGTGCACTAAGCTTGCCTGGAGAAGGACTTACTTCTGAGAAAGGCATTGGGGCCTTTGTTCCTATTGTTTCTATCGTTCTTTTGGCTTTGGCTAATCGAGCAATTAAAAAGGACGAGGATCTCGTAAAATCTGTGGATCGAATACGATAAACCTTACATCTTAGTAGTATTAGTGCGTAAAATCCCGATTTATTCGGGATTTTTACATTTTTAAACGCATGCCTTCTCTTGCAATATGATATCCTTGCTCAATCACAGCTTTATAGGCGGATGAATTTACGTCCAATAGCGGATTGGTATGATTGAAATGTATGAAATAGACCTTGTCTTTAAAGGCCTTAGGTTGTGATTTAAATAATGCTAATGATTCGATAACAAAGGGATGTGGAATTTCTGAAATAGCTCTATAGCTGATTTCATTTTGATCAAAGAAAGAAGCATCTATAAACGCGTAATCAACTTGGTCGATTTCATCTACAATAGATTTATCCCATAAGTGCCATTTGTCAATATCTGGAATAAATAATGCTTTTTTGTTTTTGGTCTCAATCCTGTAGGCAGCTGTTTCAGAAAATTCATCACGATGAACTACTTGTATCGCTGTGACTGTAATTTCATTTTCCAATGCTACTTTACGTTCGAAAGAGATTGGTTGCAGTAGTATGTTTTTTAGCGCTACCAATTGACTCCAAGGGCCGTTATGCGTTAAATAATCATTCATTTTGGGCAGGGCATACACTGCTTGTTCTTTGGCTCCCATGGCTTCTCTTCCTAAAAATTGTAAGCCAGTATAGTGACCGATATGCGCATGGGTGAGAAAAACACCTTCTAAAGAATACCCGTTGTTTTTAGTGAGTTTGGCCATTTGGTTGGGCAGATCTGGAGTAGCTTCAAATAAATAGGCCTTTTTTTCATCGTGCAGTTGAAGACCAAGGGAGACGACTTGATTCTTTCGCCCTTCTGCTCTTAGTAGACTGCAACACTCTTTGTAACAGTTGATGTGAGGACTTCCGCCATCTTGAGCAATACCTAATACGAGTAGTTCTGTGTCATTTTGACCAGAAACCATACCGTAAATAAAACAACAGATAATTAGTAGTGTTTTTTTCATTCTTTTGATCTTTTTCCGAGTTCTACGACCTGTAAATTTTCGATTTTAGCTGCATTGATTTCAAATTTAAGTAGGGTTCTAATTTGATGAAAGCCGTGTCTTCCTGCAGCGCCTGGATTCATGTGCAGTAATTCATGTCGCTTATCATACATTACCTTTAAAATATGCGAATGCCCCGAAATGAACAGATCGTAAGAATTCGTCTTGAGTTCTTCTTTTACTCTTGCAGTGTATCGATTGGGATAACCGCCAATATGCGTCATAAAAACCTTTACCCCCTGAATTTCGAAAATTTGATTGAGCGGTAGATGTGCTCTGATTTCTGATCCATCGATATTTCCGTAAACCCCTCTTAATGACTTGATGCGCTCCATTTTTTCAATAAGTTCTGTACTGCCCACATCGCCTGCATGCCAAATTTCATCAGCTGATTCGAGGTGTTTGATAATACCCGAATCGAGATAGCCGTGTGTATCTGAAATCAAGGTAATGCGCATGTTCAAATGTTTATATTTGTTTCGAAGTTAAAAAAAAGAATATTGCGCTATTTTGTTGAAATATCTTATCTCGGTTCGGCTTATCACGGTTGGCAAAGACAACCAAACGCCTTGAGTGTTCAACAAGTTTTAGAAGAATCATTTACAACGCTAATGTCAAGTCCTATAGAACTTGTAGGTGCGGGTAGAACAGATACAGGTGTACATGCGCATCAAATGTTTGCGCATTTTGACGCAGATCCTATAGAAGACCAGGTACACTTGATTTTTAGACTGAACCGTTTACTTCCCAGCGACATTTCTATTTTGTCTTTAAAGAGCGTAAAGCCTGATGCACACGCACGATTTGATGCCCTTTCAAGAACCTATCATTACAAGATTGTCAATCGAAAAGATGTCTTTGAATTCTCCATGAGTCATAGTGTTCTTCAGCCTTTAGATATAGAGGCCATGCAAAAAGCCTGTGATTTACTTTTAGGCACTAAAGACTTTCAATGCTTTTCGAAATCCAATACAGATGTAAAAACATTTATTTGTACTGTAACGGTAGCCAAATTCATTGCCATAAAACAGGGACTGATTTTTGAAATAAAGGCAGATCGATTCCTTAGAAATATGGTCAGAGCTATTGTCGGTACCCTTTTAGAAATAGGCCAAGGTAAACATCCCTACACCCGTATGAATGAAGTGTTGGCCTCTAAAAACAGATCTGAGGCAGGGCCATCCGCCCCTGCAAAAGCATTATCTTTGGTGTCCATTGAATACCCTGAGCATTTGTTCGTATGAAGGAAGAAAAAAAATTAGGTAAGGCCTTTGATAGAAAACTATTTGCTCGAGTTTTTAGAAATGCCCGAGAATATCGATTGGTTTTCGCATTATCTGGAATCTCGGCAATTTTAATTTCAGCCTTTTCTGTATTGACTCCTTCCTTAGTAGGTGCTTTGATTGACAATGCGATTACCAATAGAAACGCCGAGCTTTTATTTCAACTCATCATGGCTATGTTGCTCGTGCTCATAGGTGAGGTTAGTTTTCAGTTGATTTTTACGTATACGGCGAATTTATTGGGAGAATTGGTTATTCGAGACTTGCGCATTCAACTTTTCAAAAAAATCTTGCGATTTAAAATGACCTATTTTGATCGTTCGGCAATTGGAATATTAGTGACTCGTGCGGTGTCTGATATGCAGAAAATCGGTGAGATCTTTTCACAAGGGTTTTTTACCATTATTGCTGATTTGTTGAAGATGTTTGTGGTGGCCTGCGTGATGCTCTACCTCAATTTTAGATTGTCTTTGGTTGTTTTTGGAGTGTTGCCAATACTTCTTATAGCTACCAGATGGTTTCAACAAGCCATGAAACTGGCTTTTGTGGAGGTTCGAGCCCAAGTAGCCCAGCTCAATGCCTTTGTGCAAGAGCGTTTAAACGGCATACGTATAGTGCAACTTTTTAACCGTTTTAACCAAGAGCAGCAGAAGTTTATCAACATCAACGAAAAGCATCAAAATGCATGGCTTAGAACAGTATGGTACAATTCTATATTTTTTGCTTTAGCAGAACTCATTGCATCGATTACTACAGGTTTAATCGTGTGGTATGGAGGTCTGCAAAATGTAGGTGGAATTCGGGCTGAAGAATACGGTGATATTTTCACCTTTATACTTTTGTCTTCAATGCTCTTTAGACCCCTTAGACATATAGCAGATAAGTTTAATGTACTTCAAATGGGAATGGTTGCAGCCTCAAGAGTTTTCGCCATTCTCGACACAGAGAGTAAGATTGATGATGCAGGCAGCGAAACAGCTCCTCGTCTTCAAGGTGCTATCGAATTTAAGGATGTTCGTTTTAGCTATGTAGAGGGTGAGGAAGTTTTAAAGGGTATATCCCTCAAAATAAAACCGGGTAGTAAAGTAGCCATAGTTGGTTCTACAGGTGCTGGAAAGTCTACCATAATAAATTTACTCAATCGTTTCTACGACATTGATTCAGGAGAAATTAGTGTTGACGGGGTCAATATTAAAGATTTCACTCTTGATTCTTTGCGCTCTAATATTGCGGTGGTTTTACAAGATGTATTCTTGTTTGCAGATACCATAGCCAATAATATTAGCCTTAAGAAGGAATCCATAAGTTTAGAAAAGATTAAAGAAGCAGCCAAGCAGATTGGTGTAGATGAATTTATTGAGCGCTTGCCAGATACCTATGCCTATAATGTCAAAGAGCGGGGTAGCATGTTGTCGAGTGGACAAAGGCAATTAATATCGTTTTTAAGGGCGTATGTAAGTGATCCTAGCATTTTAATTTTAGACGAGGCTACTTCATCTATCGATTCTGAATCTGAACAATTGATTCAGAAAGCTTCAATGAAAATAACCGAGGGAAGAACTTCAATTATCATTGCACATCGATTGGCGACGATTCAATCGGCAGATGTGATTTACGTAATGAGCTCTGGAGAGATTGTTGAACATGGCACGCATAAAGACTTGTTGGCGCAAAAAGGATATTATTACGAATTGCATCAAGCTCAATTTTTAAAAGAGCAAAAAGAAGCGGCGCTTAAAGTGTAAGATCGGCCTCGATTTTTTCAGTCAGCTCTTCTTTAGTGCTGTAGGGCACAAATTCCTTGTTCTTAATATAGCTGATTTCACCTGATTCTTCACTTACTACCAAACACAAAGCATCGGTCGATTCAGAAATTCCAATAGCTGCTCTGTGTCTCAAGCCAAATCGCAGCGGAATTTTACGTTCATTACTCACAGGGAGGATTACTCTAGTTGCTGTAATTACGTTGTCTTGAACGATAATGGCTCCATCGTGCAAGGGACTGTTTTTGTAAAAAATACTCTCAATTATTTCAGCCGTGACCTCAATGTTCATTAAATCTCCTGAATTCTTTATAAAGTCGAGGGAGTTGTTGTTTTCAATGACGATTAGTGCTCCGTTTCTTTTCTGTGCAAGTCGAGTGCAAGCTAAGACCAGAGCTGAAATGTCTGTTCGACTCTCTTGTTCAGTTTGCTTGAAAAACTTGAAATATTTGACCAAATTTCTTTTGGAAGCGAAATTTGTCGACCCCAATACGAGTAAAAACTTTCGGATTTCTTGTTGAAAAACTACGACCAGAACAATGAATCCAACCTGCATAAATCCTCCGACGATACTGCTGATCATTTTCATCCCGATCATTTCGGTGATATTCCAAAAAAGCCAAACGATCACCAGTCCGATAAAAATATTGATTGCTACAGAGCCTTTCACCAATCTATAGACGTAAAACAAAAGGAGTGCCACTAAGACAATGTCTAAGAAATCAGTGATTTGAAATTCTAAAAAATTGAACTGCTCCAAGGTGTTTTATTTATTTTCTTTTAAGCTCATATGCAAAGCGATACATTGTTCTGCTTCTTTCACATCATGAACACGAAGAATGTGTGCGCCTTTGCTCAGAGCTGTCATATGAAGAGCTGAGGTTCCATTAAGGGCTTGCTCGGCATCTAACTGAAGCGTTTTGTAAATCATTGATTTTCTGCTCAGTCCCACTAATATAGGTCTTTTGAATATATGAAAGGCCTCCAGAGAGTTTAAGAGTTGAAAATTTTGTTCAAGTGTTTTAGAAAACCCAAAACCAACATCCAAAATTAAATCGTGAATTTGCAATTGAGCGGCCTGCTCCTCAAGGGCTGAAAAATAGAACTTGAGGTCTGTAATCAGATGCTCATAAGCGGTGTACTCTTGCATGTTTTGTGGTGTTCCCTTCATATGCATTCCGATATAACAAACTTGATGTTTTGCCACTAAGGGGAGCATTTTAGCATCGAGCTGTCCGGCAGAAATATCGTTGATTATGGCTGCTCCATTTTCAATAGCGGCCTCTGCAACTTCAGCTCTAAAGGTGTCTACAGAAATCAAACACTCAGGAAAAGCCTTTTGTATTGATTGCAATGAATTAATTACGCGCTGGTGTTCTTCTTGTAGGCTTACGTGAGCTGCACCTGGTTTAGAACTGTATCCTCCGAGATCGACGAATTGAGCGCCATGCTCAAGATGTTCCTCCACTTTTTGAAGTACATCAAGGTCATTTTTTAGTCGGCCTCCGTCGTAAAATGAATCCGGAGTTAAGTTGATAATTCCCATTGTTTTGGGTCTATCGAGATCTATGAGTTGACCTTTACAATTTAGGGTCATAATAAATAGCTTTGTGTATCTTTGAGCACCCTTTTTTGAGTGTAGCACAAAATTAGAATAAATACCTGTAGATGAACGATACTTCGAGTCAATTTGACCTTGTCATTAAAAAGTGCCAATCCCTTTTTGAAAAGAAAACCAAGGATTATGGAACAGCTTGGCGCATTCTTCGACTACCGTCTTTAACCGATCAAATCTACATCAAGGCTCAACGAATCAGAGGTTTGCAAACCAACGAGGTTCAAAAAATCCAAGAAAATCAAGAATCTGAATTTATAGGAATCATCAATTACGCGGTGATGGCTTTAATTCAAATCGACAAAGGTATTGCTGAGCAACCTGATTTAGATGAAAAAGAGGCTTGCGATTTATACGCTGAAAAAGTACAGGAATGCAAGCAGCTCATGATGGATAAAAATCACGATTACGGTGAAGCTTGGAGAGATATGCGGGTGAGTTCACTAACTGATTTAATCATTCAGAAATTGTTGAGGGTAAAACAAATTGAAGATAACCAAGGACAAACGCTAGTCAGCGAAGGCATTGATGCAAATTATCAAGATATGCTGAACTACGCGGTCTTCGCACTCATACACTTAAAAGAATCAGAATGAATATTATCGTAAACATCTCTAGAGGATTTGTAGGCCTGCTCTTTATTATTAGTGGCTTGATCAAACTGAACGACCCTCTAGGATTTTCATTTAAACTCGAGGAATACTTCTCAGAGGCGGTTTTAAATTTACCATTTTTAGTTCCCCTTGCATTAGCCTTATCTGTGGTTATCGTTATTACAGAGGTCCTGCTAGGTGTTTTATTACTCATAGGATACCAGACAAAATGGGTACTCTACAGCCTGTTGGGGATGATTGTCTTTTTTACCTTTCTCACATTCTACTCCGCCTATTTCAATAAGGTTACCGATTGTG
>Ga0213864_10000167_pt1 | contig 29295 bp, 37 predicted proteins | sample PICome_5_FD_160078 | JGI IMG/M metagenome (GOLD analysis project Ga0213864, IMG submission 160078) | Coastal seawater microbial communities near Pivers Island, North Carolina, United States - PICO247 | ecosystem: Environmental > Aquatic > Marine > Coastal | place: USA: North Carolina... | reverse complement strand
ATAAAAAAATAATGTGTGTAATTATGGAAGAAAGTGGGATAATGTGGATCACTTTTTCTTTGACACACACAAAAAAATAAAATTTGTACAGAAAAAATAAAAAAGATCTGTTGTTTTACTTTTTTTTAGAGATAAGTTGTATTTCTTTTTAGTTTTATTAAAAAAAGAAAGAAGTGCTACACGTTATGCATAGCACTTACTAATCTTACATGTCAAATGCGTCCTCTTCTACTAACTCTTCTTCTTTCTCTACCTCTTCTATTGCATCTTCTAAGTCAACTTGCTTATTGTCCGCAGTTTCAGTAGCAGTAGTAGAGTTACTATAGAAAGCTCTTATCTCATCACCATTTGCATGAGGAATAAGCTTATCAGTTAGTGAACCACTTGGGTCATAGAACGTCTGTCTGTAGATGAATTCACCATCTTCAGTAACACAATGAGGTCCATCTTCACCTGCTCTCTTAGGTTGAGAAAGAGAGTTAAAAGGTTCAGTCTGTTCTTTAACAATAATGTTACCAACTAATGTCTGACCTTCTACCCAATTAAGGTTTTTAAGTTGCTCTACCTTAGCTAATAATAGGGCACTTAAAGTCCTTTCTTGACCTGTATTATTAACAAAGGTCATTTCTTTCTGAGTGATTCTGATTTGTCCCCACTCAGGATTCTTTGTCTGTCTGATGACATTGCCTTGGTCATCTGCAGTCACAACTATCTTACTTTTCATAATTTTAATTTTTGTGTAAGTAAATATATGTACAGACATACTCTTGTATATCTGACGGGGCACCCTGCACCGCAAGATACAGCCGGGGAGTCAAATGCTAGGACCCTTTCACAATGCAACACACAAACTTTTTCCAATACTAAAAATTGGCGGGCAATAAATTTATTTGTATATTATGTTATGGGACATACATCATATAAGAGAAAAGTTCAAAAGTTTATAAAAGAATCAGTGGACCATTTTTTTAAAACACGTGAGTTTGATAAGAATGTTACTAGGGTGATGAACAAAGGTAAATCCCCACGTATAGAAGAATTTGAGGGAGATGCTTATAATATCACTAGAATATCTCTAGGGGGTAGTGAAGTTGATATATTCAAAGGGCCTGCTGATAAAGTATCAAGTATAAGGGCTTTTGTTAATTTTTCTCATGATGATGGTCATAAGTTAGTGACTGGTCATTGTAGTTTGCCTGGGAACGGGGTCTTTTTTGATGGTGTGATTGCACATTCGTATGGCGGTCAAATAGGAGATGCGCAGTTGAAGTTTGAACATGATACCGGAGCAAATTTAGTAAGAGTTTACATTGAGAATATACAGTCTACTAATCCAACGTTTGTATTTAGCGCAACTTGGAGAGTAACCGTATTTTATAAATAATTGTTACATTTAAAAAAAATTTAAAATGGACTCAGACGGTTTTGAACATGATGATCACTTAAGTGAACATGAAAAAATAAATATAGAAAACGCTATACTGGAGATTGCTTATGATAATTCCTATAGAGTTTTAGTAAAAGAAGTAAGCTTTGATGATTTATTAAACCGTCACGTAGCTCAAGAAAAAGAATATGGCTATTCTGCATTGATGGCATTTGATCCTGATAATGGTCCAAAGAAAGAAGAGCTGGAGAACATGATAGAGTATTATGCTGAACCAGAAAGAGAGATGTATGAGAGATGTGCCAAACTAAACAAGATTATGAACGAAAGATATCCAAGTGAAGTGTAATGAAGAGATGGCTACTGATTTTATTATCTTTCTTAGGTTGCAGAAAGATTGACTCTAATGGGTACACCACCTATGTTATAAAGGAGGGTGGGCATCGTTCAGTATTCCGTATAAAAACAACTCGTTCAGACAAAATAGAATTTTCAGTATTATTTGATCAAAGTGCTGTATATCAAACAAAAGATTCCGTTAATCAATTAGATATAAATAAATTATACGGATTAAGTGACTGTGGGGCAACTCATATGGAGTCATCTATGAGATTTGGTTGGAGATGGTATAATGATAGTTTAGAAATACATTGGTTTAAGCATTCAGATAGTGAATTCTCATTTGAAAAGATTTGTGATGCACCTATTGGTTTACCTATTAGTTGTTCACTAGAAATAAAAGAACATGAATATGTAATGACTGTTGATGGAACAAAAGTGAATGTTGTTAGAGCACCTTGTGATTTAAATCAACGTAAATATTATCTATACCCTTATTTTGGAGGAGATGAAACAGCTCCTCATGATATTAAAATTAAAATAAAAGAAAGGAGGTAAAGTTGAAATATATATTTGACATGATAGTTTTCATTGGTCAACTATTTATTCTTTCCGCTTTACTAGGAATATACTTTCAATTTATAAAAGGTTTTATAGATGGATATATGGATGGAGTAAAAAATAAAAAGAAAAAAGATGATTAAAAATATTTTTATAATACTTGGATTGTTGCTAACAGGATGCAGTGCAAAATACCAAGTTGTTCAAGAATTAGATGTAAATATGTACCATATGCATAGCCCAAAGAAAAGAGATGTGGTAATTATATTTACAGCAGATAAATTAGAACTAAACGGTTGGTATAAATTAAAACAAATAGATATCATACAACCAGAAGGTAGTATATATGAAAAATAAATTTATTATATTTAGTACAAAAAATTATGAAAAATATAAGCACACCATCATATATCAAATGGGTATTTACTGATCACTACTTTAAAAATAAACAAGGAGTACTAAAGTTTTTAGCTACTTTATTGGCTATTTTTATGAGTATTGCAGTCCCAGGTCCAGTAATGGAAGAATATATGGGAGGCTGGATACCTATCTGGCCAGTTGTAGGTTGTTTTATTGCAACTTATGGCTTTTTAATAGGAATAATTTTACAACCCTACATGATCTATAAAAGACTAAAACAATTAGATTGGTGGAAAACTATTGATAATGACTTAAAAAACTAGAAAAAAATGATAGAACTGTTATTGCTGCTTACCGCTATAATATTATTATTAATACTATTGCCAATAGCATGTTTCTATACTTTTTTAAAATATGTTTTTACAGCAAATAAAAGAATGATAAAAACATGGGCATGTAAAACAGCTAGATCTATAGATGTTTTTGCCAATGTTGAAGCATCAGAACTATTTAATGACGCACTTATAAAAAAAGGTGGCTATAAATTTGGCAATAGACAAGAAACCATATCTTCTGTAATGGGTAAAAACCAAAGATCAAATACACTCACACATACTGGAAAAGTAATTAGAGTCATACTAGACTTTATTGACAAAGATCATTGTTTAAATTCTATAAATGATGATTTATCAAACACAACAAAATAAAAATAAACCTTGAGTGTTTAAACTTTTTTTATTAAATTAGCTTAAGTATTAATTAAAACCAAAAAATATGACTAAAGTAAAAGAAGCGCCAGTTTCAAATGAAACAAGTAATGATAAATTATCTAAAGAAGAAATCATTAAGCGTAGAGTTGAGGTAACAAATTTCTATAAAGAAAATATCAAACATCTCAAAGTTCAGCTAGAATATGAACAACTTTTAACTGATATTGAAAAATTAAGAGCAGAGAGATTGCAAGCACAAGCATTTTTAGCGCAAGCATACGCATCTCCTGAAGATCAACAAGAATCATCAGATGCTAGTCAAGATTTTGAAGCTGCTATGGAAAGTCCAGGTAGAACATTAAAAAGAAAATAAATGCATCAAATAATGGAATTACTTAAACAAGGTTCAAGTGGTAATAGAGTAAAAGACTTACAAAGGAAATTAGGTATTACCGTAGATGGTGATTTTGGTCCTAAAACCAAAAAAGCTGTTATTAGATTTCAATTGTTAAAAAACTTAAAGCCTGATGGACTTGTAGGGGCTGAAACATGGGCAAGTTTGATGGGGGCAGCTGTTGTATTAGAAGCAGCAGATGAATCAACAGACTCAAATGAACAATACTTTACAACAAGATTTGATCAAACAATACATAAATATTACTTACCAAAAGGTGAGTATGTTAGTAGAAAGTATGGTAAAAATGAATACTTTTTCTTACATCATACAGCAGGTGGTGATAATCCATTTAGATGTATTGATCATTGGGGTAGAGATTCAAGAGGACGTGTTTCAACTGAATTTGTTTTAGGTGGGCAAAACTATAGAACAGGAGATGATGAGCATGACGGGGTTATGGTTCAAGCTTTTCCTGAGACAGGATATGGTTGGCATTTAGGTAAAACAGGTTCAGGTCATATGGTAAAACATTCTGTTGGATTAGAGATATGTTCAATAGGTTATTTGGATGATGAATATAAAAGCTACGTAAAAAGAAAAGCTCATGAGTCACAAGTTATAACATTAGATCAAGCTTTTAAAAAGAAAAAACATTGGCATAAATATTCTGATAAACAAATAGAAGAAACAAAAAAATTAATTGAATATGTTGCTGAAAGAGACAATATTGATGTAAGGCTGGGACTTCAACAATGGATTAAAAAATATGGTCCTACAAAAGCTTTTGAGTTTCATGAAGATGCTTATTATGGAAAAGTAAAAGGATTATTATCACATACTAATGTAAGAAAAGATAAAATGGATGTATATCCAGATCCAAGATTAGTAGAAGTAATATTAAGCTTATGACACTAGTAAAAAAAGTAGATAAAAGAATTAAATCAACTATTGATAATACTATACAGTATCAAATATTAACTTATTGTTTTTTCAATGATATACAGATTAGTACTTCCGATCTTAAATGTTTATCAGAACTTGCTAAAAATGATAATATTGAAATAACAAAATTTTGTGAATTAGCAACTGAAAAAAGCATATTTAAAAGTTGTCAATCTGCACGTAATGCTATAAATAAAGCAGAAAGAAAACAGTTGGTTATTAAATCAGGTAAGAATAAAAAAACAATTAAGATAAATGATGAGATAAATATTCAGACTGATGGTGTTGTATTACTTGATTTTAAAATATTAGGAAGTGAATCCTAAAAGTTATAAAATATTTAAAGAAGGAATAGCTGATGAAGTGGGTGTTCATGAAAATGTTGTAGATGATCTTGTAACTTTTTATTATGGAAAAGTTAGAAAAAATTTATCTGATCTTACGCATCCTAATATTAATATAACTGGACTAGGAACATTTACAATTAGAAAAGTAAGACTTGAAAAAAATATAAAAAAGAATAAAAGTTATTTAGGAAACATAACTAAAAATACAATTAATGGTTATGAAAAACATCTTACTATACAAGACAAAATTGATAAGATGGAAAATATGTTAGATATGTGTAATAAATTACTAGAAGAAAAGAAAAAATTTAAAGCTAATAAGAAATGAATAAATATTTAAGAGCACTTAAGTCTAGTAAACAAATATTAGAAGGTTTTAAAAACAGAATCTTTAAACAAGAGCATATTGAAGCAGAAGCAAATCTAAGGATGGAAGTATGTAATACTTGTAATCATTTAGACACCAAAGGATCAAAATGTTTAGTTCCAGGAACACAACCATGTTGCTCTGATTGTGGATGTAGTTTAAGTCTAAAAACTAGATCTCTTTCATCAGAATGTCCTCAAGGTAAATGGCCTGCATTATTAACTGAAGAAGAAGAAGATTTATTAAATGAACAACTAATGGAAAATGGCAAAGAAGAGAACACTTGATGAATACAGACAAAGTAAGGATTTTGGTTATACTAATCCTGAAAAAGAAGAACTAACTGGTATGGTTACAAAAAAGGGAACTAAAATTGTAACATATCAAGAAAAAAGAATGTTAATTCATGTAAAATCTTTACATGAAACCTACCCAAACAATCAGGAGTTTGGTTATCATATAAGAAAATTTTTAAGAGATGTCAATATTATTTAAAGAAGATGGTCATATTTATGAAAGTATTGAGAATGATTCAATAAACTGGACAAGCGTTACATCATTTATAAGCATGTTCAAACCAAAGTTCAATGCAAAACAGCAGGCAAAAAAATCATCTAAGAATAAAAAATCAAAGTGGTACAATATGTCTGAAAAAGACATTTTAAAAGCATGGGATAATGAAACAGAAAGAGCTATTACTTTGGGTAACTGGTATCATTTACAAAGAGAAAAAGATATATTAGATTGTACAACAATACAACGTAATGGTGTAGATTTAGCTATTATAAAACCAATAATAGATCAAAATGGTATTAAAATAGCACCAAAACAAAAATTAGATGAAGGGTTATATCCAGAACACCTGGTATATTTAAAATCAGTTGGGTTATGTGGTCAAGCAGATTTAGTTGAAATAATAAATGGTACAATTAATATTACTGATTATAAAACAAATAAGCAGATTAAAGAAAAAGGTTTTAAAAACTGGGAAGGTATTACATCAAAAATGTTTAATCCAGTAAATCATTTAGATGACTGTAATTTAAATCATTATAATTTACAATTAAGTATATATGCGTATATTATAAAGAAGCATAATCCTAAATTAAAAATTGGTGAATTAAAAATACAGCATGTTAAATTTGTACAAGTAGGTGAAGATGAAAATGGTTATCCAATAAATGAACATGTAGATGGTGAGCCAGTAATAGATGAAATTAAAATATATAAATTACCATATTTAAGTGATGAAGTTAATTCTCTTATCAGTTGGTTTAAAAGTAGAAATGTATGATAACAAGATTATTTGATATACAGAACGGAAAAGTAATTCCTACTGAGCATTGCTATACATTAAATTTTTTAAAAGAAATTATGGATGAATATCCTGATACGCACTTACAAATCTATTGTTATTTATTTTATATGACTTGTCCGAATCCAGATTTGAATCCTTTTTTTAATTTACCAGAACATGAGAAAGAGGATATTATAATAAATGAAATAGGTTTAGAGGAATCAACTGAAGATGGTAAAATACAGATGGGTCTTACCATGTGTAAAAAGCTATATGAAACCCCTACATATAGAGCATATAAAGGTATTAAATCAATGCTTGATAGATTAGCAACATATATGGAGCATACTCAAATTGAGCATGGTAGAGATGGAAATATTAACTCATTAGTAAATGCTGCTGCAAAGTTTGAGCAGATTAGAAACTCATACAAAGGCGCATTTAGTGATATGAAACAAGAACAAGAAAGTTCTGTCCGTGGTGGACAAGGACTTGCTTATGATCAATTATAAACAATTAAATTAAATTAAAATGGCTATAGGAACAAGATTAGCAAGCGCATTAGCAGCAAAAGCTCATGCAGATAAAGAAAAAGCATTATTAACATTAGAATTATTAACTACAAATGCTGTTGGTGTAGGAGATCATAGTTTTGATGATCTTATTGGTGATGCAGAAAAAGCTTTGTCTTTATTATCTGATGCTGATGATAAATTAGAAACAATTAATAAATACTTCAAAAGTTCTGAAGAAAATCAAAGTGGAGATGAAAACGCAAAATAGAAAAACCTGGGATAAATCAAGAGGGTATGGTGAACTTACGTTTCAAGGTATTTTAGATCTTATAGGTGATATTAGAACTCACCAAGCTAAAAGTTTTTTAGATATAGGATCTGGTTATGGATATATATCAAGAATAGTAAGAGATGCAGTTGGAATAAGATCAGTGGGAATAGAAAAAGATAAAAAAAGATATGATGCATGTAGAATTGTACATGCATATGCTCATAGACAAGGTCATGTTCCAGCAATTTTAGAATATGCTAATTATGATATATATAAACACACAGATTATATTAAAAGAGCTGATTACATATTTTCTAATTCATGTTTATTTGATGAAAAATTTCCTGATTTTGTTATAGAGCATATGAAACCAGGTGCTGTTTTTATAACAAATAGTGCTTATCAAAAACCTGATGAGCAAATATTTTTAAATGTGACTTGGAATAAAGAACCACATAGATTTAATAAAATAATAAAAAAATGAAACAATCATCTAATGATTTTATATTTATTTATTGGGATGATTTAGAAAGTCTAAAAAATAAAAAAAATGAAAGTAAAACCAATAGGAAGCAGACTGCTAATAAAAGAAAAAAAACCAAGTGAGTTTTTTCCAGGTACAAAAATTGTTAAAACCTCAACAAAAAAAGAATATGTTGCTGATGTTATAGCAGTTGGTGAGAATGTTAAGTTTATAAATGTAGGTGATACAGTTAAGTATTCAGAAGATGCAAGACTAATACCTATGAGACATAATGAAGAAGAACATTTTTTGATATCAAATGATATGATTTTTGCTATTATATCTGATGAGTGATAATTTAAATGATAAGAGAAGTACCAACATATAATAATGGTAAGTGGGAAGAAACTAAGTTTAAAGATGATGAATCATTTTCTGAATTTTTAAAGTCTATATTTAAAGAACCGGGTAAATATAATTTTAATGAAATTGCTTTTGAGTTTAATAAAGAGGCAAGAACATTTAATAAAGAAGGATTCTATTGCTCTAGCCCTTTCAAATCAAAAGATTTTTTAACTTATTGGAATGCTGAAAAACAAAAATGTAGAGAGGGTGTTATATATAGAACAAAAGAAGACATCTGGTATTTGACACGTGATTATTATATGTGGTTAAATTTTTTACCAATATATGATAAAGAAGAAAAAAAATATGGTTTTGCAAAAGTAAGAGATGCTCAATATCATATGGCAATATATGAATTGTTAGCAGAGCTAAATAATAAACATTGTGCTATATTAAAGAAAAGACAGATTGCGTCATCATATTTTCATATGGCAAAGCTTATAAATCAGTATTGGTTTGAAGAAGGTAGCGTTTGTAAAATAGGTGCATCACTTAAAGACTATATAAATGATAAAGGTTCTTGGAAATTTTTAAATGAATATAAAGACTTTCTTAATGAGCATACTGCTTGGTATAGACCAAGTAACCCTGAAAAAGTTTTATTATGGCAACAGCAGATAGAAGTAAGAGTTGGTAATAGAAAAACAAATAGAGGTCTAAAATCAAAAATACAAGGAGCATCATTTGAAAAAAATGCAACTACAGGTGTTGGTGGACCAACTACATTCTTTTTTCATGAAGAGGCTGGTATTGCTCCTAAAATGATGGATACATATGAATACTTAAGACCAGCAATGAGTTCTGGCATGATGACAACAGGTGTATTTATTGCTGCAGGCTCTGTTGGTGATTTGGATCAATGTAACCCTTTAAAAGAAATGATATTGAATCCTACAAGTAATGATATATATGCTGTAGAAACAGATTTAATGGATGCTGACGGTACTATAGGATTAGCTGGATTATTTATTCCAGAACAATGGTCTATGCCTCCTTACATTGATGATTATGGTAACTCAAAGATAGATGATGCCCTTACAGCTATAAAAGAAGAAAGAGAAAAGTGGAAGAATGAATTGACTCCTGAACAGTATCAATTAAGAATATCACAGAAACCAACAAACATAGCAGAAGCATTTGCATATAGAAAGGAATCAATATTTCCTCAAGCTATTATATCTCGTCAATTAAAGAGAATTGAAGAAAAAGAATATTTATATGAACATATTGAACTTGAAAAAGATGAAAAAGGTATAATAGCAAGAAAAAGCAAAAAACTTCCTATATCTAAATTTCCAGTAGATAAAAAAATGCATGATAAAAGTGGATGTTTAGTTGTATGGGAAAGACCTGTCAAAGATCCTGGATTTGGTATGTACTATGCATCAATTGACCCTGTATCAGAAGGTAAAACAACTACATCTGATTCATTGTGTAGTATATTTGTTTACAAAAATCCTGTTGAAGTTACAAGAGAAACATCTGCAGGTTTAGAGCATTTTATAGAAAGAGATAAAATAGTTGCAGCATGGTGCGGAAGATATGATGATATAAATAAAACACATGAACAACTAGAAAAAATTATAGAATGGTATAATGCATGGACTGTAGTTGAGAACAATATATCTCATTTTATAAACTACATGATATCAAAAAAGAAACAGAAATATTTAGTACCAAAACAACAAATGGTGTTTTTAAAAGATTTGGGTTCTAACTCAAATGTTTATCAAGAATACGGTTGGAAAAATACTGGTACATTATTTAAAAATCATTTAGTATCTTACGCAATAGAATTTTTACGTGAAGAATTAGATGATGAATTAGATGAAGATGGAGAAGTAAAAAATAAAATTTTAGGAATATCAAGAATACCTGATCAAATGTTACTGAAAGAGATGATTGCTTATCAACCGGGAGTCAATGTGGATAGACTAGTAGCTTTTTCAGCATTAGTGGCTTTTGCTAAGATTCAGCAAGCAAATAGAGGATATAACAAAAGAAAAGAGTCAGATACGCATTTTTCTTTGGAAAATTCACAAAATTTGTATAAATTAAAATATAGTCCATTTAAAAACATTGGACGTAATAAAAGTACACTTAAAAAAGTTAAAAGATCAGGCTTTAAAAATTTAAGATGATGATTGAATATACACTAACTTGTACACATTATATAGAGAATATAAATTACATATACTCAGATGATATGGGTATATATTCTACTACATACCCAATTGAACAATTATGAAAGTATTAAATGCAATGCAATTAAAAGCGGGAGCAAAGGGAGAAGGATACCCTACTTCTTCAAGTTTGACTCAACCAATTCAGTTTTTACCTAGTAAGAAAAAAGATGATGATTGGGCTGCTTGGAATATTGATTGGCTAGAACTTCAAGGATTAGAGTTTTTAAGACATAATGCAAGAAAATTACTTAAGAACTATAAATTAGCAAAGGGTATTATAGATAAGACAGATTACATAGTTGAGGATGATAATGAGATGGGTAATCTTATTGATGTTTTAACTAAAGAAGATGATTCAGCATTAGAGTTAAAATTTTATCCAATTATTCCAAATGTTATAAATGTATTATGTGGTGAGTTTTCTAAAAGATTTACAAAGGTTCAATTTAGAGCAGTAGATGATTTATCATACAATGAAATGCTTGAACAAAAAAGAATGCTTGTTGAAGAAAATTTATTAGCTGATGCTTCTGCAAAACTTGTTGCAAAAATGTTACAAATGGGCGTATCTTTAGATTCAGAAGAAGCACAACAAGAACTTTCTCCACAAAATTTAAAATCATTACCAGAAATTGAAGACTTCTTTTCTAAAGATTATAGAAGTTTAGTTGAAGAATGGGCTAGTCATCAGCTAAATGTTGATGAAGAAAGATTCAAAATGCATGAACTTGAGGAAAGAGCTTTCCGTGATATGCTTATTACAGATAGAGAGTTTTGGCACTTTAAAATGTTAGAGGATGATTATGATGTTGAGTTATGGAATCCTGTTCTTACTTTCTACCAAAAGTCACCGGATGTAAGATATATAGCTGATGGTAATTATGCTGGTAAAGTTGATTTAATGACTGTAGCAGACGTTATTGACAAATATGGGTATCTTATGACTGAAAAACAACTTCATTCATTACAAGAGATTTATCCAGCACGTTCTGCAATGTACCAAGTAAATGGATATCAAAATGATGGTGCATATTATGATCCTTCAAGATCTCATGAATGGAACACTAACATGCCTGGTCTTGGATATAGACAATATGTAAGTAATTGGTCTAATGATCCAGCAAAAGGTGGTGATATTTTAAGTATGATCTTAGATCAAGGAGAAGATGTACAAACTTGGGGTGAAGGAGAACTTATGAGAGTTACCACTGTTTATTGGAAGACTCAAAGAAAAGTTGGTCACCTTACAAGAATAAAAGAAGATGGAGAGATTATACAAGAGATTATTGATGAAACATATAAAATAACAGAAAAGCCTTTATATGATACTTCAATATTTAAAAATAAAAAGAAAGAAAACTTATTACAAGGTGAGCATGTAGAATGGATATGGATTAATGAAGTATGGGGTGGTGTAAAAATAGGTCCAAACTTACCTGCTTTCTGGAGATCTAATATAGGTGAAAATATAAATCCTATATATGTAGGTATAAATAGAACTAAACCTGGAAGAGTTCCTTTCCAGTTTAAAGGTAATAATACACTTTATGGGTGTAAACTTCCTGTAGAAGGAAGAGTATTCTCAGATAGAAACACAAGATCAACTTCTTTAGTAGATCTTATGAAGGCATATCAGGTAGGATATAATATGGTAAATAATCAAATTGCGGATATATTAGTAGATGAACTTGGTACAGTGATTATGTTTGATCAGAATGCATTACCAAGACATTCTATGGGTGAAGATTGGGGTAAAAATAATTATGCTAAGGCATATGTAGCAATGAAAGATTTTCAGATGTTACCTTTAGATACTTCTATCACTAATACGGAAAATGCAACAAACTTCAATCATTACCAAACTCTTAATATGGAGCAAACGGGTAGATTAATGTCAAGAATTCAATTAGCAAACTATTTTAAACAACAGGCATTTGATTCAATTGGTGTAAATCCTCAAAGACTTGGCGCTCCTGTTTCTCAACAAACTGCTACAGGTGTTACACAAGCTTTAAATCAATCATATGCGCAAACAGAAACATATTTTACACAACACTCTGATAACTTAATGCCAAGAGTACATCAAATGAGAACAGATCTAGCTCAATTTTATTATAGCTCAAATCCAAGTTTAAGATTACAATATATATCATCTGAAGCTGAAAAAGTAAACTTTACTATAAATGGTACTGATCTATTACTTAGAGACTTTAATGTATTTGCTACAACACGTACAAATCATAGAGCAATATTAGATCAATTAAAACAAATGGCTCTAACTAATAATACTACTGGAGCTAGTATATATGATCTTGGTAATATAATAAAAGCAGAATCTATTGCTGAGGTTTCTGATATACTTAAAGATGCTGAAACTAAGCAACTTGCACAAAGACAGCAAGAAATGCAACAGCAACAACAAATGCAGCAAGAGCAATTACAAGCTAAACAACAAGAAGAACAAATGAAACTTCAGTTTGAGCAGCAAGAAAATGATAAAGAAAGACAAAAAGATATTACTGTTGCAGAAATTAGAGCTGCTGGTTATGGGGCTATGCAAGATATTAATCAAAATTTGCAATCTGATTATGTAGATAGTTTAGAAAAAATACAGCAATCATCTCAATATCAAGAACAAATGAATATGAAAAGAGATCAATTTGCTATGAAATCAACACTAGATAGAGACAAAATGCAAGTTGATAGAGAAAAAATTGCTGCACAAAGAGATGTAGCTGAAAAAAATCTACAAATAGCTAGGGAAAATAAAAATAAATATGACGTGAAACCTGGCAAAAAAGATGATAAATAAAAACCAATTTACATTATAGCTATATACTGCACAAAAAGATTTTTTATTTAAAATAAAATAAGTTTAATTTAAAAAAGATTTTTTATATTGTATATGTAAACATTGTTAAACTATAAAACCAACAACAATTATGAGTACTGACAATCAAACTATGGACACAAAAGTAGAAACAGTAAATATTGATATTGATGATATATTTGGAGCTGATGCAGGTAGTGTAACTCTACCAGAAGAATCAGATGCAAAACCAAATATATTTTCAAATAAAGGTGGAGCTGATTTCTCTTTTACAGAACCTACTGATTTAGATGAAAAGGTAGAAGAGGTTCAAGAATCACAGTCTGAAGAACCAGCTGCAGAAACTACAGAAGAACCAAAAGAAGATAAAAAAGAAAAAGCTGAAGAAGTTTTTGCTTCTCTAAATGAAGAAGATCCAGAACCTACTGAAAAAAGAGGTAGAAAGCCTATTTCAGGAATGTCTGATGTATTTGCAAAGCTTATTAAAAGTGAAAAGATTATACCATTTGATGATGATAAATCTTTAGAAGATTATAGCGCAAAAGATTTTGAAGAACTAATTGAAGCAAATTTAGAAGAAAGAGCTAATCAAGTTAGAAGTGAAACACCAAAACAATTTTTTGATAGCTTACCTGTTGAACTTCAAGTAGCAGCTAGATATGTTGCTGATGGAGGTAAAGATTTAAAAGGTTTATTTCAAACATTAGCTAATGTAGAAGAAAGCAGAACTCTGGATGTTAAAAAAGAAAGAGATCAAGTAAAAATTATTACTGAGTATTTAAAAGCAACTGGCTTTGGTACTGCAGAAGAAATACAAGAAGAAATTGAAGTATGGGCTGATTTAGGAACATTAGAAAAACAAGCTTCTAAGTTTAAACCTAAATTAGATAAAATGCAAGAAAAAGTTGTAGCTCAAAAATTGCAAGAGCAAGAAATGAGAAAAGCACAACAAGAAAATGCTTCAAAGCAATACATGCATAGTGTATATGAAACATTAAAAGAAGGAACATTAGGTGAAATAAAACTTGATAAGAAGACACAGTCAATGTTATATAATGGGTTAGTTCAACCTGCATATCCTTCTGTAAGTGGAAAAAATACAAACTTATTAGGACACTTACTTGAAAAGTATCAATTTGTTGAGCCTAATTATACTTTAATATCTGAAGCATTATGGTTATTATCTGATCCTGATGGATATAAAAATAAGATAATGGAAAAAGGTGCTCAGTCTGCTGTTGAAAAAACAGTACGTAAATTAAAAACTGAACAAGCAAATAGTGGTGGAAATTCTTTAGGTGTTCAACAACAAGAGAATGAAAAGAGAAGCAGCAAGAGAAAGATACCACGTGCTACAAACATATTTAAACGAATTTAATTAACAATTAAATATAAACAAATAAACAATTAATAACTAAAAACAATCAATTATGGCAACTCCAGTTTTAAATAATGGAATATTCCTAAGAGATACAGCTTATAAAGCTAGTTCTCACATTGATTCTTATCACTTGACAAATATGCTAGGTTCTAGTGAGCCTATGGATATGGGACCTGTTGATTTATGGGCTATGACTCAAAAAGTTGAAATGCCTTTATATCAAATGGCATCCTTTGGTGGAAAGAATACAATTTTAGTAGATAACGCAAGAGGTGAGTATAAATGGCAAACTCCCGTTGCACAAGATCTACCTTTTATAGTTTGTGACATCTCAGGTACAGCTGAACCAGGTGTAGATGGAACAACTTTTAAAATTAAATTATCAAAACGTGCATTTGGTCATGGTGACATTATCACTTATGACAAGTATAATGGTTTAGAATTATACATTACTGCTGATGATATTATTCAAGCGGGAGATGGATTCATCTATACTGTACAACTTGTAAATAATGATAGTGGTGCTTCACTTAATCCTCAATTGTATCTAAAAGAAGGTACAAAGTACTTTAGAAAAGGTTCTGCTAGAGGTGAGTATGGTGAAAGATTTAGTGACATTGAAACAGGTTCTGGATTCAGAGAATTCTATAACTATGTTGGTGGTGCTGAAGCTCACGTACATTATTCAATCTCTTCAAGAGCTGATTTAATGATCAAAGGTGGAATGAATGCTGATGGTACAGTTCCTGTAACTGAAATTTGGAGAAACTTTAATCAAGATCCAAATAATCCATCTGTATCTTCTATTGAAGATTTAGTACAAAGTATGGGTAAAGCAGGTGCTAGAGACGCTTTTGAAAGTGGTACTCTTACACGTACTTTCTTAACAAATATGGAAGCTGCGCATTTATCTAAAATTGCAAATGATATTGAAACTTACCTAATGTGGGGTAAAGGTGGTAGAATTAAACAAGATGGTCCAGATGATATCAGATTATCTGTTGGTTTATGGTCACAGTTAGATAACTCATTTAAGAGAGTTTATAACAAATCATCTTTCTCTCTTGATATGTTCAAGTCTGAGCTTTATAACTTTTATCAAGGTAAGGTTGAATTTAAAGGTCCAGATCCACAAAGAAAACTTGTTGTTCAAACAGGTATTGGTGGTATGCAGTTAATTAACAAGGCTATTGCTAATGAAGTATATGGTTCAGGTTTAACTCAAAATGCATCTGATATTGGTGCAGTTACTGGATCAGGAATGGATTTAGACTTTGGTTTTGCTTATACTAGCTTTACTATTCCTTTCTTAGCTAATGTTAAGTTTGTACTTAACCCAGCTTTTGATAACTTACATACAAATGATATTGAGAATCCATTAATTGATGGAAGACCATTAAGCTCATTTAGCTTTATTATTTTTGATGTAACTGATGAAGGAAATGATAATATTTTCTTATTAAAGTTATCTTGGGATAATCAACTTAAGTGGTTCTACCAAAATGGTACTATGGACTATATGGGAAGAACTCAAGGTTTTGCTTCTACAGGACAGTTTAATGGATATAGAGTATATATGACTCAAACCATGCCGGCTGTATGGGTTAAAGATCCAACTAAAGTGTTGAAGATAGTAATGAGAAATCCAGTTACTGGAGGATCATTCTAAGGATTCTTATAGGGGGAGGTTAAACTCTCCCCTTTTTATTAACTAGTAAACCTAAAAAAATGAAAAATAAAAATAGTATAGATCCTAAAATAAATGTAGGAGCGGGTGCTAGTCTAGCTAGAATTCAAAATGTTCAAGGTGTAGAAAAAGGTCAGTGGAGCTTACCAGCTTTTAGTTGTTTAGCAGATGCTGTAGCTGCAGGTTTAGGTGTAGGAGATAGTTATCAACCATTGGTAGCTATGCCGTGTCCACCTGAAGGAGAAACAGATTGTTCTTCAACATTGGTTTCTATTCAACCAGGATCTAATTTGGGTTGTGAACCAGGAAGTACAGATCCATCTGGATATTGGAGATTACCTAAAGTTTTTACAATTGAAGAAAACGGTTATCTATATGGATCTTATGGTCAATCTATATTAATTCTTGATGATGCTATTAGTAATGCTAATGAATCTATTGAACTTCTTAATAAAAAATTTAAAGATATTGAAAAAGAAGTAGATGAATTAGTATTTCAACGAAAGATTATTGAAGAAGATAGAGACAAGGCGAATGATGGAATTCTGACCTTACAAACTGAACTTACGTCAAAAAAATTAGAGTTAGAAGCCGCAACTGAAGCAAGAGATAAAGCTTTAGCTGATTTTGAGTTAGCAGGTTGTATTGAACCTTATAGCGCAGAATGTCAAGATTTTGTAGAAGAGATAAATAATGCAAACCAGGCTATTGCTAAGCTTTTAGCTGAAATTGAAGCTATTGAAACACAAATTGCAGATTTACAAGAACAAGTAGATGCTTATAATGCTAGTATTGCAGATATTCAGGAATCACTTGATGATTTAGAAAATCAACTTGAGGCTCTAAATAATGCAATTACGGATAATACTGCAGCTGTTGATTCACTTAAAGATGAAAAAGCACTAACAGAGAGTAAGATGACAGAATTAAAAGAATGTATGTTACAGGTAGCAGAAACTTGGATTAATGGAGCTAACGTTTCACCAGGTAGTACACTTGGAGATTTACAATTATATTTAATTGATTGTGAACTAGCAAAAAAATATGGTGAATAAAGTTTTTATGATCCATAAGCTGGAAGTTAGTAGACTAAAACTCAAATAACCATTGCCGGTATAATGCCGGCAATAGAAATATTAATTATAATAATTGTACATAATTATGTACTTTTGAGTTAAGTTAATAATTTAAAACCAAAAATAAAATGGAAGATTACACAATTGTAGAAAAGTATCAGCAGAGCAAAGATACTACTATAGCTATACGTCCATATTTTAATCCAGACAAACAAAATATGGGATTAGAAAATTATGGAATGGCACTTCATGATGGAGTGTGGCATGAAGAAAATTTAGCATGTTTAGAAATGAACGGTGTTAAAAGATATGTTACAGGATTAAATGAATTTGCACCGGATGTAAAAAAATTACCTCCAGGCGAAAGAGAAATTAAAATAAAAGAAATTAGAAAGTCAGTTGCTCAGTTAGAAGCAGAATTAGCATCTAATGTAATTGATCCAGAAGATAAAGACTTTTGGAATAAAGTTTCATTATTAAAACCTGATAATGATAAGTTCTGGTCTAGAATAAGTATAAGATGTGGTAATGAGCCAGTATTTCTTGATCCAGCTACAGATCCTTATGATTTAATTAAACTTCATGCTATAAAAGCTGGTGGATTTTCAATAGTAGCTAAATCATATAAAGAATTACAAAAGAGTCCAAACCCACAAAAGTTTTATTTAGATTTATTAGAAGAAACTGTTCAAACAAGAACTGAACATAAAAAACTTAGAAATAAAGCTTTATCAGAATTAGAAAAACTTTATGATAAAGACTCAAGTAAGTTATTATATGTAGCTAAAGTTGTTGATGGTAATAGCACTCAATATACACAATCAACATCCAAAGATATTATATATGAGAATATGGATGAATTTATTAACGGTGATGGTGTTGAGTCAAATAAAAAGAGAGCTGCAAGTTTATTTATTGATGCTTGTAAATTATCCATGAAAGAGCTTAAAATAAAAGCTGTAATCAAAGATGCTTTATTTTATAGATTTATAACTACAAAATCTAATGGTTGGATTGAAACTTTAGATAGTGCTGTAAAATTAGGTAAAACTCCATCAGAAGTATTAGTATATTTTAAAAATCCTGAGAATCAAGATATATATGATTCATTAGAAAGTAAAGTGGCACCTTATTGGACATAAATTATGAATAACGAAACTGTACAATTAAAAGTAAAACAAAGGTTAAATAAGTTAGCAAGTAATGACTATGATAACATTGAGACTTGGCAGATAATTGAAGCTTTTAATAAAGCTCAAGTTGAATGGTCAAGAAGACAATTGCACGGTGGTAATATTTATAAAGAAGGTGATGAATTTTCAAAAAGAAGAATTGATGATATGCAAGTACTTCTTAGAGAAATGTTACTCACAGGTTTTGAAACAGATACATATTTTGAAACAGATAATTTTCCTGTTGATGAATATCTTGAATTTAAAAGAGTTACAACCAAAGCAAAAGATGAATGTTGTCCTGATCCTAGAACAATGACTGTTTATCTTGCTGAAGAAGCAAATGTGAATCTTATATTAAGAGATCCATTAAAGAAACCTGATTTTGATTGGGGTGAAACTTTTTGTACAATTTTAGATAATAAAATTAGAATATATAGGGATACTAGTTTTAATATAGTAAAGCCAATACTTACTTATTACAAAAGACCTAGATATATAGAATTTGCTGGAATAACTAACCCATACACTGGTATTGTTGCAGCAGCAGATGTTGAATCTGAATTTAAAGATGATGTTGTAGAATTAATAATTGATGAGACTGCTAGTATACTTGCAGGAGATTATGATAATTATAATCAAATGCAAGTTTCTGAACAAGATGCTGAAAGATCAAATTAATTATTTATTTACTTTGTTATTTTAAAAAAAAAGTGTATATTATTATTGTATTAGAAATAATACAATTTATTTATTTATTTATTAAAACTTAAAATTATGGCTTATTTTAATCATGCTTTTTGTAAAAGCTTTTTAGTCACTAGTGGTGGCGAACCACAAAGTACAAATGAACTTACAGCTGGACAAATTGGTTTATTTAACAACAGATGGCAGTTCGGTTCTCAAACAGATTCTATGCCTTGGACTATTGCAGTAGGATCTTTTCATGTTGATTCACTTGGAAATAAAAAAGATAAAATTGGTAATAACCCTGGTCACGGTGGTTATGCTGAATCTGTTAAAACTAAAGGAATTAATGCAAAATTTATTCACAGTATAGATAGAGTTCAATGTGATGAAGGTGCTTTACCTTCTGCAACAATTAGTGTTGGATCTGATTGTGCTCCATGTGGAGAAAATTTATTTTTAAGAGTTGATGTTAAAGGTTCTCCTGCATTAAGATTCTTAAATCACAATGCATATTCAATTGGTGATAGTTCTGGAGATGCTAGTCAAGGAAATGTTCCTGGACTTTGTTGTGTTGATGATCAAGAATATCTTGATCCCGCTGTTGCTTTAGCAAAAGCTGCGGATATGGTTATTAATGATCCTCTTATTTCTCCATTTATTAAAGAACCTGTTGCTGGTGGTATTGATGTTACAACTGGTGGTGTTACCGTAACATATACTATTGCACAAATATTAGATGGTACTTATACTCCTTCTACTGATCCTACAGCAGTTGGTGCTGAAGTTACAGCTCAGCTTACTGTTGAAGGTGCTTATGTTGATACTAAATTTGGTAACTGTTCTTTTGATACTAGAGATCATTATGAAAAAGAACCTGTAAGTATTGTTCTTTCTGTATTAGATGAAACTGGTGATCCATGTAATGATTGTGGTGTTGCTACATCTACTCCAGGTAGAATGGCTACTACTTCAGGTGAAACAGTTCTTAGAGCTTTATTATTAACTGAATCATATATGCAAAATCCTTACAATCAAGGAAACAAAGATTCTGCTAGAATCCGTGAAATTGAACTTAGTGATGATATTGTTGGTGTAGTTGATAGAGATGCTTTATATAATGTATATAGACTACAACATACTGTTCCAAGATATAATAATCCAACTGGTGTATTTGACAATGATCAGTATGTATATCAATTCTTTGTAAAATGTGGAGATGAACAAGGTGAACAAGCAATGGAGGAGTTGTTTTCTACAATTAGCAATCGATGTGAAGAAGTTGGTAATCCAGTTATCTATAACCAAGCACTTGGTATTTGTGAAGGTGCGAAGTAACATTTAATTATTATACTTACATATAATTATAAGAAAGGTGGATAATTTCCACCTTTTCTTTTTTATAAACCTTTTTTTTTGTATATTATATTTGTAATATAACTGATTACATCAAATATTTATATAATTAAAGTATAATGGCTGATAAACATATTCTTAGTCTAGAAATTCCTAAAGTAGCAAATTGTACAATCTTATCAATTAAAGATACAAGTAAGTATTCTTCCTTGATACCTATAGATTGTCCAGAATTGCTAATTACAGTACCTGGTTTTAATGCTCCAGTTTTGATTGAGCCAACACCAAATTTTGATTTAAATTTAAATGCATGTGATTTAAATGTTCAAACATCACAGTGTGGTACAGAAATGGTAAGTATTCCAGACGGAGTATATATTGTTAAATATAGTGTTTCTCCTAATGATAAAGTATATGTTGAATATAATACTTTAAGAATATGTAATATAATGTGTGAATATCATGAAGTATTATGTCATATAGATATCCATCCTTGTGAACCAGATGTTGATAAAAAAGATCTTATAGATGAAATGCATTTTATTAGAACACTGATAGATGCTGCTGTTGCACATGTAGAATATTGTACTTCTCCATCAAAAGGAATGGAGTTATATGACTATGCTTTAAAAAAATTACGTAAATTAACATGCAGAACAAAAGGATGTTAATTAAAAACCAAAATTATGAATTGTGTACATTGTAATAAACGTTTTACATGTGGTTGCCAAAAAGCAAAAGCAGCAGATGGAAAAACAGTATGTAAAACATGTTTAAGTAGTTATAATAAAAGTAATACTAATAATGTTAGCAGTCTAACAAAAACTATTAATAGAGCAGTGAATAATATTAGTAATGGCAAATGATTTAGTAAATAAGATTAAAATTGAAACTGCATTTGCAGATGCAATATATAAAGATTTTAAATCAGATAGATTTGGTATTTCAAAATGCTGTTATCAAGATACTCAATCTGTAACAATAAAAAAATATTTGTGTGACTGGCAGGATTTAAAAAGTGAAGAGTTAACTCACACAGAAGATGTAAATGCTAAAGTAGTATGTAATGATACAACTACTTGATAGTTAATTAAAAAAATTGTATATTATAAATGTATACATAATGAAATTAAATAGATAAAAATTTTTATATGATACCTGTAAGTGGAAATACATCACCTTGTTCATCAATCTCATCTAACTGTGTTATATGGCAAGGACCAGATATAGCTTGTATAGATCTTTGTAATGGTGATACAATAAGTGATGTTGTTGCAAAGTTAGCAGAAAAATTATGTGAACTTCTAGATGCAGCATGTGATTGTGACCCTAATCTTGAAGGTTTAGATTTAAAATGTGTATTACCAGATCAACCATTAAATTTAGAACTTGTAGGAACTTTACAGGCAATCATTGATTATATATGTGATCAAAATAATAAAGGTGGTGATTTACCAGATATAACACTTCCAACATGCTTACAGTATTCAGATCAACTTGGAAATATAGTAACAGAGCTACCATTAGTAGATTGGGCTACATTAGTAGGTAACACAATATGTAGTATAATAACTGATATTACAACGCTTAATCAAGATCTAATTAATTTAGAGCAAAGAATAGTTGTTTTAGAAAATTGTGTATTACCATGTACACCAAGCGGACCATCAGATTTTGATGTAACCTCATCATGTTTATTTTTAGATAACCAAGGTCAAGGGCAGACAGTTGCTATATCTACATTAGTTTTAGCTCTTGAGACTCAGTTTTGTGAATTAAGAAATGTCATTGGTACAGTTACTCAAATAAATGCAGCAATTGTTTCTCAATGTCTAACTGCTGCAAGTCCAACATTATCAGGTTCTGCTGGTAATTATGGAAATATTACAGGATGGCAAGCAAATCCAAGTACACTAGCTGAGATAAATCAAAATCAGTGGATTGTATTATGTGATTTATATCAAGCTGTAACAGATATACAAAATAATTGTTGTGATAGTGGTTGTGATGGTTATCAAGTATCTTATACACATCAAGTTATTACAGATGGCAATGGTATTCCAACATCTTTAGAAATTAATTTTATTAACAGTAGTATACCAAACGGATTTAGTGATTGTTCTGGAAACACAATTACTACAACAGATCAAAATGGAAGTAGTATTACAACTAACTTCCAAATAGTTCCATCAGCATCAGGAGCAGGACCGGTTACTATTACATTATCAAATACAAATTTGGATGTGTACGGACCTTTAACTTTAACTGTAAATGCATGTATTACTGATGGTTCTTCAGATTGTACAAGTAGTACAACACAGATTGTACCTCTTGGAGCACCATGCCCAAATGTAATAAATGTATCAGCAACACCATCTGGAGATATTGGTGTTACTTTTACTAATACTTTAGGAGGATCTGTTACATATCAAATAGATGTAATTAATCAACAAACTCAAGCGCAATTAGGTACGGCAACAATTAATAATCCACCAATATCTATTAGCCAAACTTTTTCTGGAGGAGCACAAGGAGTTACATATGAAGTAATAGTAAGCATCTCTACTGGTGGTGCTTTTTCTTCATGTCCTGCTCAAACAGTCCAAGTTCCTGGAAGTACATGTATTTCTTCTGAAACAACAGCTACAAGTGCAACTAAAGATGCTGGTGCAATATATATAGGTAATGATGGAGATACTACTGGTGAGCAAGCTAGTTATAAAGAATTTTATTTTAATACTCCTCTTTTTCAAGGTAATACAGGAACAATACATGAAGATTTTCAAGGTACACCAGCTTGTGCAGCACCAGAAGTTAATACTGTTGCAGTTTCGGCTGGAGGCACAGTAACTTGTACAGTTGTTGGTAGCGGTACTACTTATGCTTTATCATATAGTACAGATGGTTTAATTTATACAGGTAGTGTATCAGGTGGTGCTGGAGCTAGATCTCTTGCTACTGGTCAAACAAGTGGATCTATTTATTTTAAAGTTGTACAAGATTGTGGAGGAGGAACTTTATCAGCCCCATATATTATTAGATATGATTTCTCAACTGATGTTTATCAAATTATGTCTGATCCAGAGGAAGCAGATAATTTAAATGTTGGTCAATATGCTGGTGGTAGACCTGCAGGAGTATTTGTAGCAAGACAATATTTAGAATGTGAAGGTACTCAGTATTCTGCACCAGGAGCGTCTTATGATGCATTCTGGTACTTTGTAGGTAAAGTAGATACACAAGGAACAATAAGATATTTATATGTATGTTGGACATCAGCGGGACCAGTGAAAGTTGTTTTATGCTGTACATGTCCTGCATTTATTCTTACAGATAACTTTAGAGCTTTCTGTGGAGAAGGTAATGTTAAAAAAATTGATTTACCATATGTATTAGGTGATGGTAGCCCAACAATAACTATATCACAAAATCCAGCTTCAGGTACAGCAGTTCTTACAAATATAGGAACACCTACAGCTCCAGGTAATCGAATTACATATACAAACTTAGGTAATTTAAATAAAAACTATGCTGATACATTCCAGGTAACAATAGCATCTGATGTTCAAGGAGAATGTAGTTCTAGTACTTATACTATTCAAGTACAAATTATCCCATGTGATATTGGTCTTAGATATAATGATCAAGATATTTACATGTTTGTTGATACATTAAGTCTTGGAAATAATATTACTACAATAAATAGTGTTAATTCTTTAAAACTTCAATTAGCCGCTCAATTTGGAGGAGGTGCACCAGATGGATTTAACTGGACTGGTAACTTTTATGTATTACCAACTGCTTCTAAAAGGTGGTTAAGTTATCATAAAGCAGTGGTAGATAATGGTGCTAGTTATGTTCAAAGTCCAGATGCAACATGGCAAGCTATTGAAAATACACCCGCTTCATGGGCAACACCTGGTGGTTTAACATCTAAAAATGCTGCTTGGGTTTTAGTTATAAGTAAAGATGCTTCTACTAATTATCATGATGCTACCTTAGCAAATGGATTTACAAATCAACCAACTGTAGAATATAAAGAAGACTATGAAACTTTATCTGATGTTGTTGAAGGTACTGCTGTTAGTGTTTGGGCACAAGGATTAGGTATTACAAGTCCAGTATTTGATCAAGGTATTGAGCATGTTTTACTTTCTTTTACTGATAATCAATCAACAGGTGCTGATGCTGCATTTATATTGCAATCATTAGGTGCTTACACTGGTGAATTAATACCACCAGTTAAATATGGTGTTCAAACAGCTATTGATGTAAGTGGATTTATAATGCAAGGCTTAGGTACTGCTAATCCTTATCAAGGAGCTACTACAGGTGCTGGTACAGCAATTAAACCATTGTTTGATATTGGATATCAATCTTCTTCATCTGCTGATTCTAGAATGTTCTTTTTATTAGATCAATCAACAGATTTGTTAACTTCTACAATTAATCCTGAAGTTAAAGATTTAGTTATTAAATCAGTAAAAGGATGTGATGATCAATATCCTTTTTCAGCTGCACCAAATGAAGTTCATAGAATTCAATATTGTGGAGGTGAAGAGATTGCATTTGTAAACTGGTCAAATATACCAGGAGCGCCACCTAATCCTCAAGTAGGTGAAACATATTACTCTACTTATGGTAAACCTACAAAAGAAGTGTGTTATACAATAGTAGCGCTTGATGTTGCTGAGGCCGCAACAGTAGCATTTGATAATGCAACGTTAGAATCAGATTGTGATGATGCTGTATGTTCAGTATATGAAATTCATTACTGTACAGGAGGAACTATGTCATGTACACCGGGAGCACCAACACCACAAAGGTTCTTTGCTAAGATAGCTACAAAAGGTTGCGGTGATTTAGCCATTGGTAGTGTCGTTGGTTTAGTTAATACAGGAGCTCCTTTAGTGAGTGCTGATGGAGATTGTACTTGGGCTAATTCTGATTCAAGATGTTTTACAGTAATATCATGCTCATCAGTAAATGCTTACAATAATAATTCAGAATATGGTACATGTGATTTTGATAGTACATTTACTGCATCTGGAGACAACACTGCTTGTGAAAATTGTCAAAATGCTTTAGAATAAAAAATAAAATAAAATGAGTTGTAATTGTTCAAAATGTAATACTAGTAAACCTTGTGGATGTGAAGACAATCCACTACATACTCCATGTTCATATACTAATTGTGAAGACGGTAATCCATGTGAAGAAGTAATATGTGAAGAATGTGTAGTGTATTGCGGTACTACTTTTTCATGGTGCAATGGAGAAGAGCAAATAGAAAGTTTGACTCAAGAACTTAAAGCTCTTCAATCAGATAAAACTGAACTTGAAAATCAGATAAAAGAACTTCAAGGTCAATATGATGAAGCTGGTTGTCCAAACCCAGAAAACCCTGCGTGTGATACTTTACTAAAAGCAATAACAGATCTTCAAACTCAAGTTGACGCTTTAGATATTACTATTGAGCAAAAAACAACTGAACTTAATAATTTAACAGCAGCGCAGCTTTGTATTACAATTGAGAATGGAGAAAGATTGGATTTAACTTTACAAAAGATAGTTCAAATGCTTGGAAATGGTGTAAATGAATGTGCATACTCAGATAAAATGAACGCTCCTTTAGGATTAAGTATTTCAAATGTTACAGCTGATTCTGCTAAAATATCTTGGCAAACTATATCTAGTTCAACTACTGTATTAAATGTTGAATTAATAGATATAACAGGTGGAGCAACAAACTATACTTCTCTTATTACTTTACAACCAACACAGTTCTCATATACAATGACAGGTTTATTATCTGACAATGAATATGCAGCTAGAATATCAGCTACAGATGGGACAACAACATGTAAAAGTGTAAGTGTATATTTTAAAACATTATTACCATAAAATAATACAACAATAGGTGATGGTTTAGTTGGTTTTACATTACCACAGTTGGGAAGCCCAGATAATAACTGGGCTTCTTTGTATAAATATTTTTTATATATTTAACAGTGTTTAATTAAAAATTTCAAATGTCCTTTATCAAAAAAAAAGTAAAACACTCATTGAAGTGGAAGAAAGATGCTAAGTATTGTTCTGAAAAAATAGGCATCAGTATAGCAGAATATAAAAAGTTAAAAAAAGAAGTTTTAACAGAATTAAAGATTCAGAAAAAGTTAAAAAAATCTGTAGAATCAAATGTTAATTTAGAAAATGGTACAGCAAAGCTTGCTATTAATTCTACATATGAACCTAAGACTGCTGATGAAATAATTGCATTACTTAAGATTGATACTACAAAATGGAAGTTATCTCAATATTGGAATAAGCAGATGGCAGATCATTGGAGAGTATCTGCTTTAGTTACTAAATTAAAAGATGAAGAAAGTTATTTTGAAGAGTTGCTAGATTCATGGAAGCCTAAACCAATTAAAATATCTACTGTTAAATTAAATGATAAAACTAAACCTCATGTATGTGGTGTTATGTCATTGCAAGATATACATTTTGGTAAAGAAGGTAATGATACTATTGATAAAGATTTTGAAGATGCAGTAAAAGATCTAGTATTAAGAGGGTCATCATCACATTATATAGACAATTTATTTTTTGTAATAGGCGGTGATTTAATTAATATGGATACGTTTAATGGAACAACTACTAGCGGGACACCTGTAGATAACTCTACATCAGCTACAAACGCTTATATACAAGCTTTTGATGCTATGGTATGGGCAATTAATTTTATTAAAGCATATTGCAATACTCTTACTATAGTATACATACCTGGTAATCATGATAGATTATCTTCTTTTCACTTGGTGCATGCATTATCTAAAGCTGTAGATTCTGATGAAATTGTGTGGGATATAGAATATGCTGAAAGAAAAGTTCATGTTTGGGGTGAGAACTTTAATGCATTTGAACATGGTGATTCATATTCTAAAAATACACCTTTAATATATGCAACAGAATTTCCAACAGAGTGGGGTACAACAAGACATAGAACTCTTTTTACAGGTCACTATCATACAAATAAAAAAGTAGAATATATTACTTCAAATGAAAGTGTTGGTTTTATGCATAAAACATTACCGAGTTTATCTAAAACAGATTATTGGCATTATCATAAAAAATTTGTAGGCAATAAAAGGTCTGGTAAATTGGAGTTACAGTCAATGAATAAAGGTAATATATGTGAATTAACATGTATACTAGATTAAAGTAGATCAGTTTAAACTTTTTTTACTGATCTTTTTTTTGTAAATTATAAATGTAAACTATGATAAATAATTTTAAAAAGCCGGATTTAAATGCTCCAAGATACAGGGAGAAAAAATTAGGTTTATTAAATACTAAGATTATTAATGAATTTAAAGAAAAATATCCAGCTTATAAAAACATAGATAACGAAAAACTAAAAAGTATAATTAAATTATATAATAAGAAGCTTTGGCAAGGTGTAATAAAATATAGAGATGGAGTAGAATTACCAGATTCTTTAGGTTATCTTTTTATAGGAACCTGCAAACCAAGCAATAATGTAAATACTGATTATGCATTATCAAAAGAATATGGTAAAGTTTTACAAAATAAAAATTGGGAAACAGATGGGAATATAGGTAAAATATTTTATACAAACTGGTCAACAAAATATAGATTTAAAAATAGAGAACTTTGGAACTTTACAGCAATAAGAGAGTTTAAAAGAGCAGTTGCAACTGAGTATCCAAAAAACTGGCAAAAATATGTATTTATGAAAAATAAGTATAAAGTAGCACATCTATATAATAAAAATGTTGATCCTGCTGAGTTAAGTGTTTATAATGAATTTGAAGATTAAAAATTATGGCAACAGTAGGAGAAGTAATATCAAGAATTAGAGGACAAGTAAAAGCAGAAGTTCAAGATGCTTTTGTAACTGATAGATATGTATATAGTCTTATTATAAAATTTGCACAACTTTTAATGAGAAGGCAAGATTATGCTAATAAACTTATGAAGTTTAATGCTGTATGGAAAACATTACCTTATCTAGAATTAATTGATGTAGATAAAGTAGAAGCACATTGCTCAGGTATTCAAAGTGGATGTACTATAAAAAGAACAAAAGATAAGTTGCCAAATTTTATTGAAGGATATTGGGGTCCACTAATTAGAACAGTTAGTTCTATAGATGGATCAATAGAGTTACAAGCAACTCAACCTGGTACTTATACATCAATGACAAAGACTACATCATTTAGATATAATAAAACAAGATATTTTTGGTTTCTTGATGGTTACTTATATATGCCTAATATAGATTGGGATGCAGTAAAATTAGAAGGTGTATTTGATGATGACTTAGGTAAATGGTTATGTGAAGATGATGAAAAATGTGTTCCTAGATATTTACAAGAAATATATATACCAGAAGCTTTATTTGCAGAAATAGAAACTCAAGTTGTAAATGCAATGATGATTACAGTCAAACTTCCTGTAGAAGACGGAGATAACAAAATTAATATTCAAAGATAATGAGCATATCACATAAATATAGAACGTTTGATCAATTAT
>Ga0213864_10000165_pt1 | contig 29551 bp, 41 predicted proteins | sample PICome_5_FD_160078 | JGI IMG/M metagenome (GOLD analysis project Ga0213864, IMG submission 160078) | Coastal seawater microbial communities near Pivers Island, North Carolina, United States - PICO247 | ecosystem: Environmental > Aquatic > Marine > Coastal | place: USA: North Carolina... | reverse complement strand
CTTATTGCCTTTACCCTCAGCCAATTCAACCTCATTTATAACACCTATAACGTCATCACCTGTATCCAACTTCAGAATTCGTACTGAGTTACTCATAATATTCTCCTATCTTACTTTAATTTCCTTAGGTTTCTTCTCTTCAGGTACAATCCTGACAAGAGACACATTCAACATACCATTTTCAAAATCTGCATCAGTAACTTCCACATCATCTGTCAAAGCAAATGTGCGTGTAAAGTTCCTAGCTGCGATTCCTTTGTGATAATAATCACGTTTATCTTCACCTCTGTCCTGGATTCCTTGAATGACAAGTTTATTGCCTTCAGGAACTACATGGATGTTAAATTCATCCTTAGTGAAACCAGCACAAGCTATTTCAATTACAAAGTGTTCATCATCTAATTTCAAGATGTTGTACGGAGGATAATTATTTGAAAGTTCAGAAACAGTGTTTAAGTTATCGAACATACGATCAAATCCTATTGTATAGGAACGAACATTATCAAAAATATCAGCCATGTTTGCCACAGCATAACGCTTATTACTAACCATAATAGTCTCCTTTATTAAGCGAGTTATTGTAATGGACCCTTTCGGCGTCCGTTTTATTTATACTAGAAAGACCAACTATGTACAAATTTATTTTGGCCTATTTCTTGTACAAATTCATCTATGTTTCCTATAAACTTTCCTATAGGAACATATCCTATTGCTAAACGAGGATCTCCCCATTTATAAGGTAACTTGTCTGCAATTTTATCATAAAAACTTTTTAGTCTTCCGTAAAATATTTTTTCTCTCTCACCTTCAGCATACATATCTTCACCGCACCAAAAACTAAAGGTGTTAGCTACTTTATTTGTAATCATAATCTGTTCAGGTAAAACATCTACATCGTTATCTAAAAACAACTCTAGAAAATGTTTACCTACGTGAGGATAGTGCATATACATTTCACCCTTTCTTTTATAAGGCGTAAAATATTGATACCACTCTTCTTTAAAATCAATACCACCATCAATACAGGCAAATTGAAAAACTTTATTCTTAGTTCTTCCTAAATGCTCTATATGATGTATTATTCTATTAAATTTTCTAAGTAAAGGTAATACCTCAGGGTCATCTAAATACTTATCATTATATCTAGGAAAGTTTACGTGTAATTTATTTGTGTCTAACACATCATCAAACTCAAACTCCATTTTAGTTTTAAGTATGTCTGTTATTTGTTGTAATTCTTCCCTAAGCTCTTCTATTGTTTCGCCAAAGCCTTTAAATATATCTCGCTCAATCAGTTTATTCTCCTGATCTTGCATCCTCTCATAACATATATTTGCTATAGGATTGTCGTAAAACTGATAGGTTAGAGTTAGGTTTGACTCAAGCCCTAGATGTATGTTTATTGTTTTCATAAGATATAAATTTTATCACAGGTTTTATAAATTTATCTTTGGAGTAGTCTTTAGGATTATTATGATGATCCTTGTGCCGACCTTCCCCCAATGTAAATAAGTCAATCAAAAATGAGTTTTTAGGTTCTCCATTTTTGTGGTTCATAACAATTATAATTTGTGATAGCATTGCATATGATGTTGGAACCAACCAACCATATGTCAATCCCATTATGCCAAACAAATAATAACAAATAAAAGCGTAACCAAAAATTATACCATATTTAAAATTCAAAAAGAACTGATGCCAAGGTGACTTTGCCATTCTTAAAATAGCTATGCCAGGTTCCATAGTATCTATTTTATGAAAAAAGAAAAACCAGTTTTTCCAACCTAAGTATTTAGGACTATGAACATCGTTCTCTGTGTCTGAATATTTGTGATGATGATTGTGACTCCACACCCATTCCATAGGACTTTGCCATGTTCCCATCACAGCCCAAAACATCAAACACTTTTCCATAAAAGGAGAAACTTTGAATTGTTTATGAGTAAAATATCTGTGTTGACCCAACACCCATCCAAACACGCCAAATTTGTAAGACAACACCAATGTAAAAAATAACCACACTGCTGTTGGTGGGTTAGTGTAAACTAGATAAATTGTAGGTAACAACAATAACTGCCCTAATGATAGTATAGCAGCTTTAAACTTCATCCTACTAAGACTCATGCTCGCCTTTTATTTCCTATATTATATTTCGGTACCAAATTCCAATCATTTTTATCCCTATAAGAAATTATTTTAATTTGACTCATAGGACAGTAATCCAAATCACCTTCACTAATAATTTTGAGTAGTCCCCATTCCTCTAAAAGTTTTGCAATAGTGTTCCTGCGTTGCAGGTCATTTTCCATAAAGTCTGCTTCTTTTCCATCTAATGCAAACAGTTCTTTAAAGTGAGTTATAAAATATCTTCCTTGTTTGTGAAGTATGTGGCAAGATTGGTATAATGTATTGTCCTTTTTAGATGCGACACCTATCCGTGAGAGAGTTTCCTTAATTTTTAGAAAGTTCTCAGGATCTTCTAATAATATTTCTAGCGGTTGGTAATCGGGATAATCAATACCAAATAAATTATCACGGTCAATCATTTCATTTTCCTTATGAATTATTATACAATTGTAAGAGTATTTATAATGTACCACCTTTTGAGGTAGCAAGGAAAGTTTTGATTTTTGATAGGTCATCGTCTGACAGTATTTTCAAAGCATCTTTTGCCTTGTTAAAACTGTAGCCGAAATATTCCTGTACCGCTTCTAAGTCCGACTCTTCTGCCTTCAACCACTTGTTATATCTTTTTGCCTTTCTAACTACACCTTTCAAAAAATCAAACTGCATCTTTTTATCCAGGTGTGGGCGAGAGTTCATCTCGTTGCCAGCAATAACAGTATCGGGAGAATAACCCATAGCACGATTAATAATGAAAGCATTATACTCTTTTTCAGTTCGCTCATCTAGTATCATATCCTCTTTTGTATAATTGATTGCCTGAACATAATCAAAAGGACTTATCTTTTTGAGTTTTTCCTCAAAGTCTTTTTCGTTTATTTCCTCAACAGGAGGTCCGAATCCTTCTAATATACTCATTTGAATTTCATACTCGCCATTATTTCAGTCAAACAAGCAGTCAGATTAATTTCCTGATCTGCAACAAACGCCGCCTTGTACTGATAGTCTGCAATAAGTATAACCATCTGAGGCACAGTCTCTACCTCAGGAATCAAACTGTCATAGATGTATCTGAAAATACCTTGAGGGTCTGACTCGACATTGTTGGCGACCCATTGTCGCATCTTCTTCCAGTCCTTTTCCTTCAGGGACTTAATCAGTTCTTTTGTATTTACCTCAGACAAACTACTCAGTATACCTTCATCAATGACACCCGATGCACTGTACTTTTGTAATTCATTTATAACTCTTCTATAGTCAGGAAAGTGTTTCATCAACAGTTCTGCAAGTACCACTGTCTTATATTCAACATCTTCACTATTCAGTATATGTTGCATCCTCTTCAGAAAAGAAGCACAAAGACTTTGTTTGTCCTCTTTACGTGAGGAAAATTCAATCACAGTAGTCCTACTGTGCAGAGGAGCAATGATCTTCTGTTTATAATTACAAGTGAATATGAATCGGCAGTTGTCAGAGAAGGTCTCTATGAAAGCCCTGAGAGCAGGTTGTACTGACTCTTTGTTTAGATAGTCAGCCTCATCTATGATTACGACCTTAGGCTTGTCCTCGAAACTGAAAGCACTTGCAAAACTTTTGATTTTAGTTCTGAGTGTATCAATTTGTCTACCTTCATCCGAACCATTGATAACAATGTAATCACTGCCTAGTTCTTCACAGAGGGCTCTTGCTACTGTAGTTTTACCTGTGCCTGCTGTACCACACAGAAGCAGGTTAGGAACCTCTCCCTTGAGGAGAAATTCCTTAAATGTTTTCTTAATAGAATCAGGGAGAATACAATCTTCAATTTTTGTCGGACGATATTTTTCTACCCATAAAAAGTGTTCCATCAACATACTCCATAATATAATTTGCTATTTTCCTGTGTCCTTCCTGATTAGGATGCAGACACTTTTCCAATAACTTTTTTGTACAAATATCTTTCAATGTAGGTGTTATCCAATTAGGCCATGTTTCATCTTCTAACCAATCAGGTATCACAAAAGCTGAAGTCATTATATAATTTAAATTGTTTTTAGTCAAGAAGTTTTCAGTTGCTCGTATAGCCATATTAGACATAAAGTAACAATGGTGAGCATTTCGGTGACGCCTGTTATTTGAAAACCGAGGCTTCACAAAACCTAAAGGAGTGGTTGACCATTCAAAATCTCTGGTCAGTCCACTCCAACAAATGAAAATTTTATCATCAGGTTCAAACTTAAAATTTAAAACATTAGTGGCTATTACTGGATTAGAATTGCCATCAACTGCTTCGTTTATTAGTTCTAAATCAAAGGCGTCTGCTACAAATTTTATGTAGGATTTTACATAATATCTTTCGCCCTGAGGTTTGTTCAATCCTGTAGTGTAACTATCACCAAATGCAATTAATCTAGCCAAACTTTTCCTTTACTGAAGTTTCATCTTCTAAATTGAGTTCAATGTGTTTACCTTCTTCTGTATCTTCTTCTTGTACTTCTTTATCTTCATTCATCGGTTTCTTCCTCAAAAGGGTCTACTTCTTCTTTCAGGACTTTACGGATCATGCCCAATGCAGGACCCGTAGTCTTAAAAATATATTCCGCATAGCCGTCACCATTTATTTCCAACAGCCAGCCGTTTGATACTTCACGCAAATTGAAAGACATTTTATTATCCATTGTTAATCTCCGAGGATTTATCAAGTGCCATCCAATACTTTACACTACCTGTTTCATTTGCAAAGTGAATAAAGTTCTTTTCAGAAATTACCACAGTGTAGGTATTAGGAATGACTTTCAAGTTTTCTATTGCCAAATTTGCAATGAAAGTTTTGTCACTTTGAGCAACCACGTTTTTGTAACTGTTACTCTTTGCAGTTGCAGGATCACCTACACTGATAGTGACATCTGTACCATCACCGACTACACTAAACATAGGAGCTGAAGTGATAGCAGCAGCCTTCATAATCATCTCTAAGTTCTCCTTAGACAATGTAAAGCTGAAGAACTCGTCTACTTCAATCGACTTGTCAGGGGCTGACACAATGATCTGAGGGTCAGCGTAGTAATACTCAAAGGAGCTCAGGTTCTTAGTCACCTTTAGTGATTCATCGCCAAAGGAAATGTCAGAGTCATCCTGAGCAGTGATGATACCTAACAAACTGTTTAGGTCATAAACAGCAAACTCACGATCAAAGGTTTCTGTCACTTCTGCGGTTGCAAAAATGTTTTTACCTGCACTGATTGTCGCTAGTTTGTTACCAGGCCTAACAAGAATGTTAGTATTTACGGTTGCGAAGTTCTTAAGAACATTCAATGTTTCATTACTAATTTTCATACTTTATCCTTTCAAATAAAAATACCATGATATAATATATAGAACAAATTGTCAAGTGTTTTCTAATATCTCACTTTCCTGTGTGATACTATTGTTTATTAACCAGTCTAAGAAACCTGCATTAGTATATGTCATTGCCATTTCTGTCTGGAAATCTTCCCAATCAGCTTCTGAGTTTGCAGAAGTCTCCACGATAAAAGTTAAATTATCCTCGCTGATTTCTCTTCTAGTCTGAGTAACATTGTTAGAGGACCGTGCAGACGTAACAATAGAAGTATACTCTGATGTTCTCATATCATCAGGAAACCAATGCACGTCTGTATTTGGGCGTATAAAAGTATTTCTTATTCTAAATGCCATTATATTCTCCTAATAAGTTTCGTACTATTTATAATCCTGATCGTGTTCATTCAGGGCTAACAAAGCATAATGTAAGATTTTTAGTAGGTCTTTTCTATTGTGACCGTCCTTTTTACCGTAACGCTGAGTATACTTCAGGACATTGCCGAGAAAGAATCCCATGCCGTGTCCACAGTCCATGATAAACTCCGAGGACTGAAACCTGTTACGGCTATAATGCTCACCGTATGTTGCGTCTACATACGCCTGGAGCTCTGCAAGCAGAGCCCCTTCGTTAAATTTGTAATCAATCTTTTTCACTTGGAACATAATCCTCATATAGTAAATTCAATTTGCAACGGGTTTGCTTATTAATAGATTCAATTATAACATCTAATGATACAGTGTCAACAAAAGATTCTGTCAAGTAACCTTTGAAGTCAGGTATCCTATGTTCTTCTAGCTCTGACAATACATTCGTTTCACACGTCTTAATCATGCGGTCAGTCTTTGCTTCATATACTCTAGTAAAACAAATTTTGTCACGTATACTAGCATCTGATTGTTGCAGACCTTTGAACAGATGATTGAACCTTCTGTCTAAGTTCTCACGCTTCTCTACTAGACCTATCTTATAGGTAAGTCCTGTAAAGAAGATGTAAAGTAAGTAATTAGACTGATACATATTGCTGTGCCAATTCACTATACTGAATACAGTCCTCAATTTCAGCAACCAACGTAGCGTTGTCATTGCAGATGCGAGTCATATCAATATCCTTACAACCACGCTTCTTCAAAAGCCCCATAAGCATTTTAGGGCCACGTGTAGCAGACCAGTTACGACCTGTCTCCTTAAACATTGCTGTCAATTCATCTTTGACATACTGCTGTCCGGTCATATCAATTACAAGGTTACGCCATGCTTGAATAACATTCTCATTGTACAAATAACCGTACTCCTGAGCACATTGCCAAAAACCCCAGGTGATCTGACGGGTAGGGTCCTGTTTCAATTCATTATCATTACCAATAAACTTAAACATCTCTTTTATTGTGTTGAAGGGTACGTCCCAGATACTAGGGTGTGATACACCACAGGGTACACTAGTTTCCTTTTCATCCAAGTAACGAAAACCGTACTCCTCAAATAAAGCCTGCTTCTCAGCATACATCTCATACTCATCTATACCTGTAGGACATTTACGTTCCATCTGGATTGCTAAACGGATACGATCATAAGCTGAAATCTGAGTACGGCTCTCGCAATTAAACTCAAGGAAGAACCACTCCTCAAACCAATCAGGCATATTACGGTAAACAATACAGTTTACCATGTCATTAGGATCACCTAACGCAGCATCAGCTGTGCCGTGCTGCTGTCCTTCCATGATATTATAATTGCCTTTAGAGTCTACATTGACAAACAGAGGAGTATTCAATGCCTGTTTAAAATTTAGAATCATTTTCTTTTGTGCAGGAAATACTGCCTTGCGTTGAGCAGGGGTCTTAACCTTTAACTTATAACGAGGGATCTGTTCCATCGTGTACGCAGGCCCCTCTTCTACCTCAGCACGATACTTTTCACGCAACCTAGCCATTGTCTTAGCATCAATATTGTTATAGTGTACTGACTCCTTTGCCAAGTCTACAATCGATCTATAAATTCCTTCCTCGGTATTAATTTTCGAGGTCGGGTCGAATGGATTACTGGCTACGGTAAAATTTGGATTACCTGATACTACTGGATTGAAGGGTGTACTCATTTTTTAGTCCTCACTATTTAAATGTACTTACCATTATACACGTTTTGGAGCGAATGTCAAGCATTAAAACTCGACATCGTCCGAAGCAGGATCCACATCCTCAATGGACTGTGGGTTTGAAGGATCAACCTTAGTGTACAAGTCAATGAATGCCGCCTTAGTATCAGCGTCAAAACGATTTGTACACAGGGTGATTGCCTTGAGCTTGTCCTTGAACACACCATACGCATTGACAATGTGCTCAAGCCTACGGGTGCTGACAAGCTCGTCTATGGCGCCCTCAAAGAAGGTCTTACGGATAACCTCAGACCAAGTGACAAGATGAGTAGCAAAGTCCTCATCAGTGTAGCCAGCCTTGTTCATCTTGTTAAGGATGATGCGCTTCTCTACGGCTGCTTTAGGATACTCCTGCTCCACGGTAATTGCAAAACGCTCGAGGAAAGCCTCGTCTAGCAGCTGTGCGCTGATAAACTTGCCGTCATCTGAGCCTCGACCTTTAGTGTTGGCCGTTGCAACTATTGTAAACCCGGGAGCAGGAGCGACGGTTTCGCCAGTCTTCTTGTTGAAGTAGGACTTACCTTCAAGAATCGCTTGAAGGCACATTAGCTTGTTGGAGCCTCTGTCTACCTCGTCAAGAATGAGAACAGCCCCACGCTTCATAGCGGTGAGGACGGGACCCTCTCTATAGACTACGTTACCATCAACCAGAGTATTGCCACCGATTAAATCGTCCTCATCGGTTTCAATACTAATATTCACACGGATAGCCTCACGCTTGAGCTGAGCGCAAACCTGCTCAACCATAGTGGTCTTACCGTTACCGGACAAACCGGATATGAAAAGAGGATAAAACATACCACCCTGAAGGATAGTCTTAAGGTCTTTGTGAAAACCGAAAGCTACGTAGGTATCATCTTTAGATGGTACCAAGCCTTCAATGTCCATAGCTAGTTTAGCCATTGATACAACCTTAGACTCAGGTGCTGCTACAGGAGCAGGTGTTACAGTAGGTGTAACAACCTCCATGATAGGCTTTCTTGCAACGGGAACCGCAGCAGTGCCTGTGAACATCTCAGTCAGATCATACAGGCCTTTCTCAACCTTGAATTGATCTTTGAGTAAAAAGCCAGGGTGATTGATACCAATAGCCTTAGCTTCACGGATGATGTCTTTACGTGGAACAATATTGTCCTCGTAATTGCGGGAACGAAGGGTGTCAATAAGTGTATTACGGTCAGTCATAATATAGTCTCCTCACAAGACAATAGTTAAATTTTTCAGTTTATATGCTATATTATACAGTAATCTCAGCAAAAGTCAAGCATTTTCTCAAACTTTAAGCCCTGTAATATCAATAACTTAGGCTACCTCAGGGATAAATTTCTGTACAAATATGCGCTGCTGAGCCTTAGAGCCTGCAAATTTACGGAATCCTCGGAGCAAATCACCCTTCTTAGTAGACTTGACCTCGAGCTCCTCGTCCTCAATGCTCAGCTTTGAGCCGTTCATAATGTAGCGTACATCAAAGCCTTTAGTATCACGTGCTTCAATGAGCCCTGAGGCTCGCTGAGGAGCATAAATCTTCTCCCAAGCAACGTAGCCCATGTCTGAATTACCGATAGTAGCGTAGTCCTTGCACATTTCAATTTCTCGCTTGCTGAACCTATCCAGGATGTGATAGTTGATAACCTTAGAGCCTGTGATGTCTTTGTACATCTCAAGCAGAGTACAGGTCAGTTCTGTATTGCGGTGTGCGTTACCTTCAATCAATGGGTAAGTAGCTGAACCGTATTTCAACACAGGGATCTGACCGTAGCGAAGTGTACCAGGCCACATACCGTTACGTGCTGTTGATTCTACCCACAGTTCTGCAAAGTCAGTAGCCTCACCGTCAGTCAGGATAATAGTGTTAAGAAGTTCAACACCTGTAGCCTTGCGAAACTGCTTGGCAATCTCAATACCAACAACAAGCGTAGAATTGAGAGGAGTGCCGCCCATATCAAGAGCTTTATTGTTACCTAACCATACAGGGAAACCACCTTCATTGTAACGATACTTCATCCGATACTCAAAGGATGCTCTCCAAAGCAGCAAATACTTGTATGCTTCCTCGAGCTGACGCTTGCTGAAGTCTGAAGTGAGCAGCTTGACTACCTTAGCTTCCTCGAAAACAAAATCACCGACTTTAGCATTAGGGTGAGCCCAACCGTAACCGCTGCCTGTAGTAAAACCATACACCTCAAACGGTACATTGATCTTACGTGCGAACATAGTAAGGTTGATAAGCTGTGCAATAGTGTCAGACATATTACGGAACATTGAACCTGACATATCAAGGTGCATAATGAAGCCGTGGTTCTTGCCTTCTGGGATTGAAGTAATCTGCTTGAACAAATCGTCTGAGGTCTTGTAAGCCCACAGCCTGTCCTCGTTGAGGTCGCCTGTCTTAGAAGTCCTAGCCTTGATGAATTGTGATGCTTTACGCTTCATCTCGAAAGTAGAAACCATCTGATTGATAGTCTTGCTGTTCTGTGCAATGAAATCCTTGTACAGTCCTTCAGCGTACACCTTAGGGTCTATATCTCTAAGGCTACCAACCTCGACAAGATTCCAATTGTAAACATCACGGGGCTGTACAATAACATCTGTCAGGTCAATCTTAGTGGGTACATTGACATATACGGATTCTTTGATACGTGAATCCTTATCTAACAGGTTCTCCTCATTGTCACGGAAAGCCTTGTCGGTAATTGAACCAACGCCACCGTCATCTACGAATTCTTGAATGACCTCAGGTGCTTCGTAAACTCCTTCACCTGTATCAACACCTTCATCGTCATCTGAATCTGAAGCAGCTTGAGTATCATCTGCCTCCTCATCTGACTCCTCGCCGCTGTTACCAGCAGCCGAACCGCCTTCCTCAGTCTCGTCTGAGTCTGACTGATCCCAAGATGACGTATCACCGTCCATGTCCATATCGCTGTCATCTGAGGAGGAATTGATTTCATCCATCAACTGCTCAATATCATCCTCAGCAGTTTCCTGAGCCTTGCCGTGTAGTTCACGGGCAAGTTCTTCAACCTCTTCCCATGTTTCAGTAGTCGCACAACGCTCGACAAATGGACGCTCGGCGTCTGAGAATTGGACATTGAGAAATGAACCAACCTTAAAGTGTAGGTTGATACGGTCAATAAGAGGGAGAGCATTTACATCAATGTCCTTGACACCGAAAAAGTCACGCTCGAACAATTCACGATAGCCTGCGTAGAAGCTACGTACCAAACCAGGATAACGTGTCTTGACCTTGCGCTCGATGCGAGCATCCTCAATCACATTGAGGAAACTTTTGAGTGTCTGATCCTCGCAAATAGCATCGTGCCAGCCTTCTGCAGGAGTCTCATGTACGTGACCTACCTCGTGACCGATAAGCAAATCTTGCATAGAAGATGGCATATCCTTCCACTTAGGAATGTACATGGTGCGACTAGTAGGATCGAATGCTGCGGTAGGCAGGTCAGCCTTAACCTCCACCGTAATGTTTTCGGTGGACAGTAGTTTAGCCAATAGTGATTTTTGTTGAATTTGCATAATGATAAGGTCCTCACAACCGTTTTTTCATTTTATGCGTGTATTATGACATCTTTTTTTGAATTTGTCAAGCACTAAAAGCCCTTATAAATCAATGACTTACGTGAAAGTGTGCTAAGTGCTTGAAATATAAGGGCTTTCTTTTTTACTTTAAGAACAATAACCTATAGTATATTATCTTTTTTTCAGTTTGTCAAGCAGTTTTTTTCGCTCTTGTCTTCTTTTTAGGGGCGGTTTTGAGGCTGTTTCGTTTCTCCAAGCGAGATCCGACTTCATCTGGTGACATCCAAATGTCTCGCCCGTTACAAATTTCCTTGATTTCATCCTTAGTCAGAAATCCATCATACAGTTTGGTAAGTAAATTTTTAGCCCACTTCTCCTCGTGCATGATCTGCTCTTTCATTTCGTTTCCTTTACCTATAGAGAAACCTGAATAATTGTGAAACATAAACATACTGTGGTCTGAAATTTCAAATGAGTCTGCAATTAAGAATATAAAGGTAGCAGCTGACATACAAGCGCCTTCAACCGAAGCAATTACGTGAGCATTTGATTCGGATAAAGCTCGCATTAACTGTACCGCAGTCATTACATCACCACCATAACAATTAATGTGCAGATAAATTACATCTGTTTCTTGTGCTGTTCGTATAATATGATTCCATTCAACGTAACTTTCAGGTCCTTCAAGTTCACCGTTCAAATAAAAATCAAATAGGTTCCCTGTAGGTCTCGCAAATACTCCTTCTACACCTGTAAAAGTAGCCAATCCTTTTTCATTATCTGACATACTATCTCCTAAACATTTTCATAGTAACGTGTTACTGCTTTGATTCTTTCTATTTGTTTATCTATGATAGCCGTCCTATTAGGCCAATGAATATAATCCTTCTCTGGATTCTTTTGTAGATTATACAGTAGTGGTAAGATAAGGTCCTCTACTTGTCCAAGTTTTGCAGTCACATCTTGCTGCACAAGTTCACGATGTTCATTAATCATTGAAGAATTATCTGAAGTCAACACCAAACTCTCAAGTCTTTCTAACTTGTCCATTATAGTTTGTAGCTGTGTATCGTCTACCTGTGCTACTACAGGTTCCTGTACGGTTGTGGAGGTAGGAATTTCATCTACCGCAGTAAAACCGAAATCGAATATATCGTCAGACATTTTTTCCTCTCTTAAAGTTCTTTACCTTTTTGTCCATATGTTTCATAGCTCTTTGTAGCTTTAAAGAAGATGCTCTCTGAGTAAAATTTTGCCCCAACATATGATCGTATTCGTGCAAAACAACTCTTGCTGAAAATCCAGAAAACCCCTCTGCAATAACAGCGCCTGTTTCATCCTGATATGAAATTGAACATTCTACAGGTCGTTTTATCATTAACCAAAGTCCTGGATATGACAAACAGCCTTCTTTCATACTGACCATTTTATCAGATACGCTTTGCAATTTAGGATTAAATATTGCTTTGGATGGCACTTTATCATTGCCGCCCATAACAAACACTCTCATATCAAGTCCAACTTGATTAGCAGATAATCCTATACCGCCTGCCTTACCCATAGCATGAAAAAGTCTTAGGCTCAATTCTTTTGCATCTTCTTTTTCAAAATCAAACTCACTGGGTTTGTTACTCAAAAAAGGATCACCGAAAGGCAACAACTCTAGTTCTTTCATTATACCATCACCGAATAATTGTTTTTCTTTTCAAATCTGATAACACTTCTAAACTTGTCAAACAGTTGATCTCCTTTGTGAGAAATTACAAACACATTTGTATCCTCACCTATTGTGTTTAACAATGTCATAACATAATCAGTACCATTAACATCTAGAGAGCTATCAAACACCTCGTCTAAAAGTAATAAATTTGTACTGGCACTGTTTTTCATTTTAGCAATAGTTCGCCAAGTGAATACAAGCGCCAAATCTATTCTTTGTTTTTCACCTTCACTAAATGAAGCGTAACTAAATTTATCTCTGTGTCTGGACTTTATTGTTTCTTTAAATGTTCCGTCTAACTCAAACTGAACAAAGAAGTCCATGGCAGTTAAGTATTTATTCACTAACTTATTTATGACAGGCAAATATTGACGAATAATTTTAGTTTTTATACCTGAGTCCTTGAGCAAATTTTCTGCAACACTATTGTATTGTTGTTCCTCTGACAAAACATTTTTGTTGCTTGTCAGTTCCATAATTTTCTTAGCTGTTTGTTTTAACTTTTCAGTTTCTTTTTCAATGTCACCTACTTTACTTTCAGCCTCAGATTTTTCTAATACAAGACGTTGCAGAAGTGTTTGATTTGTGATGATTTGATTATTGAAGCTCATAATTTGTTCGTCTAAAGACAAAACCTTTTCATACAACTCATTCACTTCTTCTAAGTTTTTCTTCAGGTCTTCACTCGCAGTTTCAAGTTCATCAATCCTGTCCTTCTTTTCTTCTGACATACTGACTTTAAACTCATGTGGTATGCCTTGTTTACAAGTAGGACAGTCATCGTTATTGTGATAGAAATCTACTTCTTTTTGGTGTTCACTTATTTTCCTAATTATTTCTTGATTATAGGTCTCCAGTTTCTGTTTTTTTGATTCAACTGAGCCAAGATTCTTCTTCTCTGTTGTGCAAGAGGCTGCACTCTCTGTAAGGCTTGTGATTGTTGAGTTTGTTTCATCTATCTCTCCTTGTATCCTATCAATACGTTCTTGTTTATCAGACTCTAGTGTTTCGACATAACTTTTTTGTACTTTACCCTTTTCTTTTTCTACAATTATTTCACTCTCAGCAAATCGTATTTTTTCTTTGAGTTCTGTTATTTTACCTTTCAAGACATCTTTCATTGTTGAAAAAATACGTATGTCTAAAATGTCCTCAATGATCTCTCTTCTAACATTGGGAGTCAATTGCATAAAAGGAGTAAAGGATGCACTACCTAATATAACAATTTGTGTAAAAGACTTATAGTTTAGTTTTAAAATATTTTCTTCAAGATGTTTTTGAAAGTCTCTAACATTTGCATTTTGGTCTAAAGGTTCACCGTCAATTTCTATATCAAAAACACTAGGTAAACTACCTCTACGCACAAGATACTGTTTACTTCCTATGTTAAACTCAACCTCCACCAACAACTTCTTTTTGTTGATAGAGTTTATCAATTGAGGTTTAGATATGTTACGAAAAGGTTTGTTAAATAATGTAAACGTAAGAGCATCTAGTAACGTAGACTTACCAGAACCATTCTCACCTAGAACTAATGTACTACTGCTTTTGTTGAGTTTTATCTCAGTAAAAGCATTGCCAGTAGACAAAAAGTTTTTCCACCTAATAGTAGTAAATTTTATCATGCAGCATCCTGTGCTTCAACGTATAATGATTGTAACAATACTTTTAGTTTTTCCTTATCTAAATTTATTTCTATACCATCAACATAATCTTTGAGTAGCGTCATCGTATCTTCTAGATCAATGTCATCACCCACTGCCTCATCTTCAAAATCAGATAAATCCTCAATGATTTTTAGTTCAATTAGATCCTGTTGATATAAATTGTCAATAAAAGAATCAAATTTATTGAAGTCTGTTTTGTTTACTACAATAACTTTTATGCAACAATTTTTATAATCTGAAAAACTACAATTGTTAATACTATCTCGACCCAATTCACTGGAATCATCGTAATATAATTTATGAAAAATCTGTTTAGGGTTGTCAACATAACTTAACTCCTGGTTGTCACAATCTAATACAGCAAATCCTCTAGGATCATCATAGTCTGACCAAGTTATTTGATAAGGGTTGCCCATGTACGTGATATTGCCCTGAGTATGCCTATGGTGGAAATGACCACTAATAACCAAAGGTAAATGATTAAAAAGGCTAGGGTCCATACCATGGGGATTAGGAGTACCACGATACATCTGATAACCCGAAAATTCAAAATGTCCCAGACAAACGTCCGCTTTCGATTCTGAAATCTTTTGAAGGCTACTATCATAGTTATCTACGCATATCCATGGCACAAAAAGTATATTAGTTTTACCCATCTTCACTTCTGTAACTTCATCATACAGAGTGATATTGTTGTACTCTTGTAATAGTAAGTCTGGAGAGTTTACTATGTTTGTATTTTTATAATAGGTATCATGGTTACCTGCTATCATGTGAAGATCAATACCTAGATCTTGTAACCTATCAAAAAAATATTCTTTACAACTTTTTAAACTATTATAATTTATATATTTACGTCTGTCAAACGTATCACCAAGGTCAAATACAGTTTTGATGCCGTGTTCTTGAAGGTAAGGGAAAAAGGTATCTTCATAAAATTTTCGGAAGTGAGCATCAAAAGCTAGTGAGTCGCTTCTTGCACCGAAATGCAAGTCAGTAACTAAAGCTATCTTCATTCACGCTCATATATAGCAGAGTTGGCACCGTGTTCCCTTACTTCACACGACACACAATGACATCTACCATTTGTCAGTTCTTTTACTATACTATCTGCTACCCAAAAGGCTTCTTCTGCAAACATTTCACAACCAACACCTCGCATAACTACAACCTTAGCAAGTCCTTTTTCTTGTAGTTCAAACAAGTCTTTGAGATGTGGATCGTTATTGTCTGCAACAACTGTGTGGTCAAAAGTATCTTCTAACCAATTTTTCAGTTCTTTCAAGCCACCAAAGTCTACTACCCAGTTTTTATCATCAAGGGCTTCAGTACCAAACTTGAAACTGAATCCTAATGAGTAACCGTGTAGCAGTGAACAATGGCTATGCGTGGCATTAGGTTGTCTAAATACACAAGACAACCCACGTTCATGCCCATACGTTTTCGTTGAATAATATTTCATCTGTTCTCCCACTTGTAAGCGTGTTCGACTATATCCTCAATTGAATAGATAGGAGTCCAATTCAAACAATTAGTTGCAAGATCTATGTTTGCAAATGTTTTTGCAGGATCCCCCTCTCTTCTTCCAGTAACATTTATTTGTATTTTCTTTCCTGTGTAATCCTCAAAAGCATTTATAACATTTATAACACTTTCGCCTTTACCTTTTCCTATATTAAATACTCTTTCTGGTCCTTCGTAATCCAATGCTTTGATGTGTGCATCTGCAATATCATAAACATGGGTATAGTCTCTTATGCAAGTTCCGTCAGGGGTGTCATAGTTTTTACCAAAAATAGTAAAAGGAAGATCCTGCCCGAAACATCTAGCAAGAATAGGAACCAGATGTGAGTAAGTATCTTGACAATAACCATGCCTATTTAAAGGGTCAGCACCCGCAGCATTGAAGTACCTAAGAGACATTGTTTTGATGCCGTAAGCTCTATCGTAATCTAACAGTACCTCTTCAAACATATCCTTTGTTCTACCATAAGGCGACATAGGATTTTTTTTGTTATTTTCTGTTGTAGGAAATTCTGGATCATCACCATATACACTACTAGAGCTACTGAAGATAAACTTTTCAACCCCTGCTTGAATACACTTGTCAAGAAACTTGATACTGCTGACAACATTATTGTTGTAAAACACTGATGGTTCCTCAACGCTGCGACCTACTTCATGGTCAGCAGCAAAGTGTATCACTGATTTGATGTTGTGCCGTTTCATAATATCTAAAACAGCATTATCATCGAATGAGTAAGTGTAGGAGCTCTTAGTTGTGTCTGCAACCCAATCTACAACAATAGGTTCATAACCTGCAGCTTTCAACTGTAAGACTGTTTGTGTTCCTATGTAACCATTACCACCTGTAACTAATACACTATCTTTCATATTTTGCCTTTGTTACGTGTTTACGATAATCAACGTGACCTCTCAAATAAGGAGAGTTTTCACCGTCCAACATACAATCAATAGTTCTGTCTATTGTTCCGTTTTGATAATCACTTATCTTACCTATATTATACTTGTCTAAATCATCATTGTCAATTGAATTAAACATTCTTTGTAATTTTTCAACTGCATCTTCTATTGACCAAGGAACATACATATGATTAGAATTATTAGCAAACACCTCAGGAAAACTTCTGTACGCTGGGAACAACGTCAAACAACCCATAGTGTCTGCCTCGCTGACTGTGTTACTAACCCAATCCTGCAACGCACAATTAAAAAGTACCTGACTATCAGCCAACAAACCATAGTAATCGTTCTTTTTCAAACCAGTATAAATTTTGAATCTAGCTGTTTGCAACCAAGCCTTTGTACTTTCTCTCTGCAAACTTTCTGCTCGCTCAACATATAATTTATCATTACTTTTTAGTTTAGGGTGACCACATAAAATAGAAAACTCAACTGTAGGATCTATTTTGAAATACTCCTGTGCAAGATCCATGTAGAAGTTAGGTAATTTTTCGTCATCCCAGCGTGATGCAAAACACACACGCCTTGTTCTGTCTTTGAGTTCTTTTGTAGGTGTTACTCGTTCCAACACTTCTGACTTACCATAAGGCAAACCTGTTACATAGATAGGTTTCTTAAATCCTGCAATACGAAGATGTGCTACAAACTCCTCTGATGCTACCATGATACCGTCAACAAACTGGTCAACCATTTCTTCATACTTACGCATCCAATCAAACATACCTTCACGTATTAGGAAGTCATCTGGATCTGTAGTCTGTGCTAAGAAACGAAGGAACACTTTAGGTCTGTATTCGACAGGACTTTGATCCATAATATATGGCAAACATTCAAGTCCGGGAGTGTACATATCCTCGTAAAAAATAACATCATCGCTAGTCACCTCACCATTCTTCATCTTCTGAATCAGGTTCATGTGTTGTGACAAACTATAATACGTTCTACCATGAGCATCAAGCACACTGCCTGTGACAATAGCTTTACTGTCATCAAGTTCGACACCATTGATGACCTCGTAATCAATACCTCGTAGGTTGAATACTCGTTCGTTCCACTCTTGTAACTGTAGAGTGTAACGTGCTTCGTAGGATTCTAGTCCCATGTAGAATAGTTTACGCATTGTTTATAATTGCTCCGTTTTCATCATCTTCATATACTTCAACCTGACATATACGATTAGGATAATTTACTTCAATATAATCTAACAAATCATTTGCCATCATTTCACAAGACTTGTAGTCTGCTTGCATAACACCTTTTTCAAAAAGTCCCTCAAGTTCACGTTTGAATAGAATAAACTCTACTTCACGGTCATCATGGAACACTTCTAACTGAACATAAAAATGAAAAATATGGCGATGAGGGTATTGTAAAAACTCAACACCCTCAAGATCTTTTGCTGCAGGATATTTGTGTATCCCTTCTTTCTGAAAGGATACCCTTATCATTGTATTACGTTTGTTCACTGGCATTTTAATCCTCTCCTAAAAGATGTATTAAATTATCATCTGCTGGTAATTGTTCAGTACACCCGTTGAATGAAAGATTATTCTGATACTCGGGAAATAAACGATCACAATCCGCAACTTTCATATTATGAAATCCTTTTGCTTTTTGTTCCCATACTTCAGCGGGGATTACCCAACATTTTTGATAGTACACTAAAAACATAACATCAATCATCTTTTTAGTGTACGAATAATAATCTCCTGCTCTGCCACCTTCTACTACCCAACTACCTGTAAGAGTATTTTTTATTTGAGTTCTGAATACCTTGTTATCGTGAAAAATATCTATGTCTTTTTCCTCTCGAATTTTGGTCCAATCATGGAAGTCAATTCCAAATCGATCTAAAATATTCATAGCAGCCTTTTCACCCATTTCTCCTGAAAGGACTTGAGTAGTGTTGTGAAAGTAATTATCATAAGGTAACATTTTAAAACCACTCCGGTGTTTGTCTGTTTGTCCACTTAGCGAAGTCTCGCTTGTATGTTCTGTAGTATTTACGATACCCGTCTAAAGGATCAGGCATCTTAACGTCATCAGGCATTGCTTGTGGCATAGTAGTGACACCTGCACTAGGCATATTTTTAGGTGTATTAACTAGTATATGTTCTAGTTTCTCCTGTGTCAAATGTTTTCTACCATACCGATGGGTGTACTCTTTGCAAAGTTCTATCCACAAGCTATACAAGTATCCATAGTTTTCCTTTGTCATCCTACACCACTTGCCTGATGGATGATTAATGTGTGATGCTTTGTACAATGTGTTCTCAAGTTCACTGTCTACCATACGCCAACGCTTGATGTTGCGATTGAGTTTAGTTTTGGCCTGATACATTGTGCCGTCAAGCACACGGTGTGCTGTAGACATTAACTGTGCATACTCTATAATCATCTTTACCACGTGCTTGTCACAATGATGTTGAGCGCAAGTCTTAGTATTAGGGTGTAGATAAAATATATTCATGTTTAACTCATTACTTGTGTAAATGTGTCCTCAAACTCTGAATTTAGGGCAGTTTCATCCTGGAAATTGCCTTTGTAATACACTGATGCCATCTTACGGAACACTCGTTTGTCAAGACCTTCTTCATCGTGAATCTTTTTCACAATCTCACGTATAAGTTCTCGTTCTGCTTGTGCCCTAGTCATAGCATTTGATACTTCTACAATTGCATTTCTAACTTTTTGTGCGTCCATTATAACTCCTATACAAATAAATCTTCATCAAGTGATTCGGGTGGTTCATCTGAAATTGGCATTGTTTTCATTTCTTTGCCGAGATAAGGATAGTTCATCCAATAATCAAAATCATCTTTATTTTGTATATTGTACAACCCTCGATACTGCGTGTCAAGTTTTATTTTGTTGGCAAATTCTAACAATTTTTCTTTATCCAACATGATTTCTTCTACGTGTTTCATAAAGTTAGACACACATCCGAATATCATAGCGGTTCTAGTTCTTTGCCATTCAGTGATACTACCATATTTCTCAAACCAAGGACTGCCGGCTGTATTTAACATTTCATAAAATTTTTCTTTAGGTATATCCAGTTGAGGATATTGTTTTTTAACATCTTCTAATATGATTCTATATCTATCATCTGGGTCTCTACTGTATTTCATTGTACTGTTGTTCAGATAATACAATCCTGTTTCAACTGCTCTAGAATGTGTAGTAGAATCGTATGAAATTTCCATACGGTCATACAAACCATTTTGACAAAAAATCAAATAAGGCAGTAGGCGTCTAATTGATCCAACACCCAATATGTGAAGGTGCATTTTATCTTGATGCCAAGGTATTTGACTTGCAATAAAGGCTCGTTGTACATCTTCTAACGGACCTGTGCCGAGTGCTGCTGCTCCTAATGCAAGTCCTCCTATACGATGGTGTTCTGACTGAGGTATTTCATCCAACACCCAATCATACCATTGCATATAGGTATCATAACAATGACCTTGTAAAATTAAAAAAGGTTTACAATTACTGTCATTTTGTTCAAAAACTTCTAGTTGTCTTTTAATATTTTTACCAGTAAGTCTTGCATAATGTTCAAAGTTATCTTTGTCAAAATACCTGTCTCTTGTAGCATTACGTTCTGATCTTTCTCCTGTGAGAACCAAAGGTATTTCATCAAAACACATACCAACGTCTGCCCACTTAGCTTGATTTTCATACACCTTATCTTTTAATTCAGGCGTAATAGTTTTACCAAGCGTAATCATTTGCAAACCACCAGAATCAGCGTGTATGTTTTGGATGTGGTTTGTAAAATTTTGCATACGTTCACCGAAACCTGATTCGGCATAGGCGTTGTACAGTAATGAACAATTGTGAGAGTATTTACCGTCAAAAAAGTGGTCAAACAATTCGTTTACTACTTCTACGTTTGTAGGATTGTTTATCAATTGTGGATTTGTCAAACGAACATAGGAGGTGCCTGACAACACATATTCTAGTTTTCTATTCATAATTAAGACTTTAAAATATCAATAATTAAACGTGCTTCAGCAATAGCATCATGTAAAGCATTGTGATTGATGCCTGTTTTTTCTAACTTTTTATCTAATATATTTGTCAGTGTACGCAAACAATAAATGTCCCAAAACTTCCATGGCAAGTGTTGTCCGTATTCCTTGTCTTTGTCATACCCTATAGCATAGTATGCTGATTCTAGTATGGTTATATCAAAGTTAGCACCGTTACCCCAAATAGGATTGCCTGTTTCATAAAAATCTGCAAACTGTAAAAGAGCATCAGTCAACGGTATAGGATTTTCTTGCCATGATTTACGTGCTTCAGGTGTTTGCTTTGTCCACCATTCAATTGTGTTTTTGTCAAAGTGTAAACCGACATCTTTACAGGTAGTTGGCTCTACGTTTACAAAAAATTCATCAAGTATACCATCCTCAAGTGTAAATTTTACAGCGCCTATAGACACGATACACGCATTTGCGTGTGTACTAAGTGTTTCTAAGTCTACAACAACTTGAGGTTGATTGGGTTTTATTCTCATCTTGGAGCGTGATCCTGTTGTAATTTAATATTGTCAAAAAATTCTTTCCTAGTTCCCGCATCATTGAAGAAACTACCTTTAAGAACCGTTGTCTGAGTCAAAGAACTGTGTGCTTGAACACCTCTGTGTTCTACACAGCCATGAGTAGCCTGTATATAAACACCTAAGTTCTGACTGCCAGTAGCCTTCATAATTTCACTAGCAATATCGTTCGCCAACTCTTCTTGTAGTGTGCCTCGTCTTGCACACCATTGTGCTATACGTGTATATTTAGACAAACCAATTAATTTATCCGCTGCAATGATACCTATGTAAGCTACGCCTTTGACGGGTTGATGGTGATGTGAACACATTGAAGTTATTTCGCTGCGAACAACAAGCATACCTTCAAATCCATCATCTATATGATTAGGAAATGCTGTAGCGTTTGGCATCATGTCATAACGACCCGACATGAGTTCATTGATATACATTTTAGCTAATCTTTTTGCTGTGCCTTGTGAATTAGGATCGTTGTCACTGTCAATAACAAGACTGTCAAGAACACCACTGAATTTTTCAGTCAATTCTTCTACTAGTTTTTCCTTCTCACCTTCGTGTAAAAACTCAGCGATATTGTCTGAGGCATAGTATCTTTTGCCTGCTTTTTTTAGCCTAGATTTTATTAAATCACTTACCATTTTTGATGATTCCATTGTTCCAATTTTCACTCACATCGTTAGCATAGTGGATACTTTTATTTGGCAATGCTCGCATTTCTACTAGTTCGCCATCTTCATACAGCTCTACCACATACATAACATCTGATTCGTTTATATTAGGATTTACTTCTTTACGTATTGCACTAGTTCTCATTGTAGCTCCCATGGAAAATCTAACCATCTGCTTTCATTATATAAAGTTGAACCCCAAAAGTCAAGTGCTATTGAAGGTTGTTTATTAAATAATGCACAATATTGTACGTCAGGAGCAGTTTCTTTTACTTGAAAAAATGTTTCTCCTGAATCAACTAGATCATCCACTATAAGAGTTTTGCTACTATTATATTTAGACAAGAGTTCTCTGTCTTTTTTATCACCGTCTCTTGTTTGCCACACTAATGGAATAAAATTAACACCCAAAGCGTGAGACAGCATCACTCCAGGTACAAGTCCGCCTCTGGATAATCCTATAATATTGTCAAATTCAATTTCTTTTCTTTTAATACGTTTAGATATCTCTTCTACTAATACTTCAACGTAATCCCATTCAACTGACATGGTGCTATGTTCCGATTTGATTGCCAAAGACATAAGCATGGTTCCTCGTAGCGACTTTATAACCTTGTTGCATTGCCATGATGCAAATATTGGCAACCTTTTCCTGTTCTTCTTTTGTAGCGCCTACAGGCATAATCCAAATATCAGGAACAGGTATTTCAGCATGTAAACAATATTCAATAATTTCATCTTTATAGTGAGCGATCTCACGCCAACTGGCGGTGCTGCCATTACATACAAATTTTATGCAAGATGTGCCTTTAACACCGTCAACATATGACATAAAATTACCAACATCAACTGCATCTTTTTCACCTGAAGTATGCAAAATTTTTGGACTGATAGCCCAATGCCAACGTATACCCATTTCAGACAAATATGTATTGATATAGTTTTGAAGATCAGGATTCAAAGGCTTTGTACCGTTTGTTTCTACTGTGATAATTTTAGGGACATTACCTCGATGAAGAAACTCGCCTACTATTGCTTTCATGTGTCGTTGGCGTAACATGGGTTCACCACCAGTAAAAGCCAACATATTTTCTTGTCCAGTAAAAGGATTAATAAAACTACCATATGGGAGTTTAGACTCTAGTTCATCACAAATACCTTCAACTGTTGAGTCCTTAGCTAGGTGTTTATATTTCATTGACCACGAATAAGAACTATCACAACCATATTCCCATACGGGAAGTTCTTCGACTGTTCGTATTCTATTGGGATCAAATTCTTTGTATGGAAGTTTATGACTTTCTGGCAATGCAGGATTTTTCTGTCCAAAACCATTACACTCTAGGTTACATCCGAAAAAACGTAACCAAACAGTAGGAGTTCCGGCTAGTTCTGCCTCGCCCTGGAAAGAATAGAATGTTTCAGAGTATCTGATTTTCATAATGTATATTATATAGCACTAAAAGCTATATGTCAAGAATTATTTTCTTCGTCAAAATACAGCGGTCGGCGCTTAGTTTTGGCAGAATCTGGTATGATACTATCCAATTGGGCTTTTTCCTTCATATTGGTGTCTACTTGATCTCTTACCCAAGATAGATATTCATAACTGTGTCCATCACCTTCAATCTCATCCAACAACTGCTGAAGGTCAATGTTTTGGAAGTAGTTTAATTTTGTCTCAGTTTGTCTTGCTTCTTTCTTTATACGCCTAACAAAAGAATAGTAAGTTATTTGTGTAAAGTATGCAAAAGGATTGTCAGACTTTTCAGGATTGAAACGGTCAGCATATCTCAGGCAATTCTCAATGCCGTCAAGTATCATTTCGTCTCGGAAAGTATAGTTTACAAAGTTAGACTTGTAAGCTAAATGATTTGAAATTTTAACAAAGCACTCACCCAAGTAATTTGTACACTGAGGTGTCGGCTCGTTGTTGGCAACAGCTTCATCCCACTCAGCTTTCCAGTCTTTAATAGCTGCGTAGAACTTTTTGTTGTCTACATAGTGTGCGTTTTTTGTTTTTTTCATGTTCAACTCCATAATATAATAATACGATCTTTATAATACTTTGTCAAGTAAAAAAATGCTTGACATAAACTTGTTAGATTGCTATAATATCCTTGTTGGGATTAAAGGGATATTCTAATGCAGTTTCCCATCATCAGGCTTCTTCACTGACATATTCTCTATCAGATTATCTACTTGTTCTTTAAGTCTAGTTCTATCCTCAACTGACATATTCGATATTTCATCATCTATTTCTTCTACATTTTCATTTTGTAAAAACTCACCAGAGAATTCTTTAGTAGAAAAGTAAACACTATTTACCATATCTTCATACGATGAAGCTAGTCTTTCTGCCAATGTAGATGAAGTTAAAATATGCAATTGATCTATGGAAACATCTGTTTCTTCACTCATTACTAGATAAGGCTTCAACACCATGTGTTCACCTACTATTCTGCCTTCTTCATTTGCAATTGAATTGGCTGTGACTTCTAAAGGGTAGTGTATAATAGCACACTCAGTTGACCATTCAACGTCTCCAACAAGAGTCAGTCCGTTGACTAAGTTTAAAATTTGATAACTATTCGACATTTATAGGTACTCTTACTAATTTGTAATTGAAATTTTCTTCATTGTATATTTTTATACGTTCAACCATGTGAGTCAGCGTATAATTTTTCTTAGACTTCCACTGTAAATCATCACCTATATCAAATAGATTACAAGAGACTTTGTTATCTCCTTTACGCAATCCTCTACCAATACTTTGTAAGTTTCGGATTCTGCTTTTACTAGGTGAAGCAAAAACAATATTATGTAAGTTTCTAATATTTATGCCTGTTGAAAACGTCCCATATGAAGCTATGATTATAGCATCCTCTTCTTTTTCTGTAATAGAACGTATTTGTTCTCGTGTTTCAGTATCAGTGCCGCCAAATACAAAGAAAACTTTTCTGTCAGGACACTTTTTTGTAATCATGTCATGTAGTATTCTCCCATGTTTTTCTACAAACTGAAACAAAACTAATGTATTGCCTTTTTGTGTTGTAGATAAATTGCGTATGACAAGATTACGTTTGTGATTTGACACCAACCAATCCATTTCTTCCTGATATGACATACCTTTGACAGTTTTTCTGTCAACCTCGGGATAATCAAGAACCATTGCTATAATTTTTAAGTCAGCAACTTGTTTTGACTCCATCAATTTTTTAGTTGTAATTACTTTTTTGACTTGACCAAATATGCCTTCAAGAACTAATTTGTGTGTTTTAGATCCGTCAAGTGTTCCTGTTGTGCCAATACGATACTTGGCATTGACACATTTATCTAATATTGTAGTAAGTGATTTTGCTTTGAATAAGTGTGCTTCGTCTCCGTAAATAACATCAAACTTATCGAACCAAGACTTAGGAAACTTGTAAATAGATTGCCACGTTGATATAGTTACAGGATAGTCGTTTGACTTTTCTTTGCCGCCATATATTCTGTGACAGTTCTCGGACACAGCCCAATCGTTTGCGGTTGCGTAGTCTTGGAAGTCACCGTACATTTGTTCAACAAGTGAGGTTGTAGGGACAATAATAAGTTGCTTTCTATTGAGGTGCTGATGATAACGAATAAGATTATAGATGATAAGCGACTTACCCGATGCTGTAGGAGATAACAACAACGCTCTACCAGTGTTGATAGCATGCTTGACAGCCTCGACTTGATAATCTCGTATCTCAATGTCTTTGTCTCCACTTTGTAAATTTAATTTTTCAGCAAAATTTTCAACATATTTTGTAGACACAGGATCACCTATGTTTTCTATGTCTAGTTCTACTTTATATTCTAGTGTATCAGCAAAGTCTTGTAAGTAAGGAAGTAATCCTACATACAGTTCTTGCCTATACATATTAAACAAACGTGCTTTACCATCCCACATACGATTTTTGTATAGTGGCATGAATCTTGCACCTGGTACTTCAAAAGTAAAGAAATCATTGAGCTCCTGTGATATACCTGGCTCCGTTTCTATCTTTAGATGTACTTCATTTTTCTTACTTACTTTTATCACATCAAACCATTAGTAAATTTTGTCCATTCAACTGCATTTTTTATATCCCATGTTCTACTATTTAGTGACCGCATAATAGTCTCACATTGATATAGACAAGCCTTTACATATTCTACTTTATCTACAATTTTTATGACATCTTCATCACTGTCTAAAAATTCTTGCATTTCATTTTTTAATGGTTGATTACCTAAGTATTGATCCCAACCCAATTTGTCAAGTTCTTCCTTAGACAGCTCACCCCTGAAGTAACGATGTTTTATTCTACGCAAAGTCAACATCTGAGATTCATATTTTCTCAGTTGTAATTTAAATGTTGTCAAATAATTTAAATATTTTGCGTGTAGTTCAGGAGTTTTAGTAGATTCACTACCTAAATTCAACTCATCTATTTTACAGTCAGACTTCCACTCTTCCTGCAATTCGTTTAACGTAATCATAATATAACCTCATAATATATACCTATATTTATATAGTTGTAATCTCGTATTGTCTGTATCTAAAAGAAGCGATACCTTGAAAATACTCAGTGCTGCCAGAGCTAATATCAAAATCTAACCCACCCAACGCTGTAGGATAAGCATCAATAAATTTAATTTCTATATTAGGATTATTGTTTGAATCTAAAGCAAACAATGATGCGTCACTAAACAGAGCCTTGTCAACTAGTTTACTAGACTTAGTTCCAGGAAATCTATATGATTGATTAGAAACAAAATTAGTAAATTGTTGTGTGGATTCTGGATTACCCAGTCCGACTAACCAATTATAAAGTTCCTTATAATTTTGCATACCTTCTTGTATCAGAAATCTAATATTCAATGTGCCGAAAGTAACTTTTTCTCCAGGCACAAAGTAATCTACTAGTGGAGTTGCCACAGTAGCTTCGCCTAAAGTTATATCTGGTATGTTTGCTGATTGACAGAAAAATGAGACGTTGGGAAGGTTGTGTACTTGAAATTTAAAGCCGTTCGGTTTTAGATAATCTAGTTCACTAGGATTCCCAGCGTCCCATGTTGCTTCTGTTATACTTGCGGTTGGGGTATAAGCCATAGTAGTTACCTTTTTTGTGTCTACTATTTATAATACCTGTTCCTCTATGTGTCTGTGTAGCTTAATACGTGGTACAAAATCGGTATTAACAAACAGGTGTACGCAAAATACAATATATAATGTAAATATTCTAGAAACCATTGTTTGCAAGAACAATTACTGCGGGGATTGCAAATGCTAAAACTATAGTTCCTACGGATTGTGCTGTTGCCATTGCGATGTCTCGCTTTCTCATCTCATTTCCTTGCCTTGTGGGCGTTAATAGTGTTACGGATATATACAGAAACGGGGGTAGGGTGTTACTGTACAACACTATATATAATAACAAGGATTTTGAGGTTTGTCAATCCTTAAATGCTGGATGACCTTCGAAATACATTTGAATCATAACATGAATGGCGGTATCACACACAATCAATATTAAACAGAACACTGAAAATAATGGGATACCGCCATACATAGATCATACTGTCTTGCGATACATTGTTACTTCAAATCCTAAACGGATTTTTTCGTAAGTTGGTTTAGTCCACATAACTTTCTCCTTATTTTAGATTTTTCCAGGTCATTGCGCCATACAGTGCTATTCAACAGTAAAGCTAAAAGACCTACTAACTGGATGACCATCTGTTCCTATAACAGAAGCAGTAACAGTAAATTTTCCTTTAACCATATTATCGACAACAATGAGATAATCTTTCTTATTTTTTGCTTGTCGAACGAAATCACTGTCTAGCTCAGTACCGTTTTCTGATGTAACAGAAAATCTGAGCAATCTCACATCTTGATTAAAAGACAGAGAAACCCCTGTTGCTGCCTCAACAATCGAATCAGCAACAGGTTCAGTTTTTATTAGCTTGGGATGTGCTTGTACACATAAAGGTACTGCTAGCAAGCACAAACTAAAAAAGACTAATATTGTTTTCATACTGTTTATTTTAGGTTTTTCCATGTCATTGCGCCAAAGAACATTTCGTCCTCTGACATTTGCCCCCAAGGTACTGAACGCTCAGGATCTGGGTTTGCAGGATTCATTGCTGAATTATCAAAAGCACCATCTACAGTGATGGTTGTTCCTGCAGGAATAAACTTAGGCTCTTCCCATGTATAAGCAAGTTGCCAATCATAATCGTAGTTAGCAACATTGATTAAATCTTCTTGTGTACCATCAGGATAATATGCTACAGCCTTCATGCTCTTACCTCTCCAGTGCATATGAGGCAAGAAAGTATGTAGTTCAATATCATTTCTGATATTAATGCTTTGTGTTTGTACAAAGTTAGGATCGCCTGGAGGAATGTTTGTCCATTCATCAGGGAAGATACAAGCACACATACCAGTCATTCTTTCTTCAGGTACTTCGCCTTCTGGGTAAAACCAAACACCGAGTTTAGAATTATCAGTTGCTGCTGTACCGTTTGTAGTATAATGCAATTGCAGTTGTAGGCTTGAACCTGCTTTCAGTAACCCACCAGTGTTCTCAGGAAAAACTGTAGCAGTACCACCAGGAACATATGCAGCCAAATCTACTTGATCTGAGTCCCTACCAGATTGATTACCAAGAAAGCCTTGAAAACTAGGTCTTGAATCAGGTGGTACTAATTGATTTAGCGTGTGGTGTAATACAGTCCTATCGCCAGGCAACCATTCACTTGCTTGTACCCAGCGATCTTCCTCGAGAGGAATATCTACTGTCACATAACGATATGGAATCATACCAGTGGCAGGTATTTCTTGTGGTGGTAGATCTATAATTAGATCTGGCTCTCGGTTTAATTCTAAAGCTCCAGTCCATTTAGTAGTAGGAACCTCATATAGTGCGAGAGGATCTTCTGCTAATGCTAGTGTTGGCAATACTGTTAAAAGTGCCAGCCATTTATTCATCGTAGTCTCCTAAATAAGATGTTCTAATGGTGCAGTATCCACCTCTACCAAGATTTCATTTCTACGAAACCAAGGTATAGAAAAAGGTGAATTATATGCAGCTATAATTGGTTTACTTACAGGTGAAACATTTACTTCTTCTAACTTTTCATATAACTTATTACGTGCCTTTAGTGCATTTTTCTCAGTCCATCTACCAGAGAATCGTATCACGGCTGTAATTTTTCCAGGTGCTGCTTGTCGTAAGTAAACATCTGGGTTTGTGGGCTGTGGTACCGTATCCCAAGTATATTTTCCTGGAACAACG
>Ga0213864_10000164_pt1 | contig 29557 bp, 43 predicted proteins | sample PICome_5_FD_160078 | JGI IMG/M metagenome (GOLD analysis project Ga0213864, IMG submission 160078) | Coastal seawater microbial communities near Pivers Island, North Carolina, United States - PICO247 | ecosystem: Environmental > Aquatic > Marine > Coastal | place: USA: North Carolina... | reverse complement strand
GTTTGGCTCAATGAGGCCAGAGAGCTTCCAAAATCTATCGTTGATGCATGTACGATGCGTGTTGGCAGATTCCCTTCTATGCGTGATGGCGGTCCGAGTTGGTTTGGCGTTATTATGGACACGAATGCTCCTGATGAAACGCATTGGTGGGGCATTATGGCTGGTGAAGTGCCTGCCCCTGAATATATGGCGGCTGATGAGAAGTTATTGTTAGTTAAGCCTGATGATTGGACATTTTTTACTCAAGCTGGTGCTATGAAGGAAAAGCGTAGCAGTGACGGTGCTTTAGAGGGCTATGAGAAGAATAGTAAGGCTGAGAACCTAAATAATATACAGCCCGACTATTATGATAAGATTATCTTGGGTAAAACCCCACAATGGGTAAAAGTATATGTATTGAACGAATACCAAGCTCTAATGGACGGCAAGCCAGTGTATGCGACCTTTAGAAAAGAAACTCATGTATCAAAGTCCCCTATTGAGCCTGTTGATGGTGTTGAGGTAATCGTTGGTATCGACTTTGGAAGAACCCCTAGTGCTGTCTTTACTCAGCAAGGTTTTGGTGGAAGGTGGACGATATTCCATGAAGTTATTGGTCAAGATATGGGGGCTGGACGATTTGCCGAAGTCCTTAAAAGGGAAATCGCTAGGAACGATTGGGAAAAGCATAGTTTTAAATTTGTGGGTGACCCTGCTGGTAATCAGATGGCGCAGACTTCTGAGCAAACACCGTTTATGATACTAAGGGCGGCAGGGATTAATGCTCACCCTGCTCCCAGCAATGACGCAGTTATGCGAGTTGAAGCAGTTGAAGGTGTCTTAAACCGTATGTCTGATGGCTATCCGTGTATGAACATAAGCCCGAATTGTACCACTTTAATAGCAGGGTTCGAAGGTGGATATCAGTATAAGCGTCAATATCACATGGGGAATGAACGGTATGAAGAACGACCTTCTAAAAACAGATTTTCGCACATACATGATGCTCTTCAGTATGCATTTTTGGGCGGGGGCGAGGGTCGTAAGGTAATCTTTGGTGGTAATAAGCCAGCATCCCATACTACAGTGACAAGAGGTGGTACGCCATTTGGTAGGCTAAAGGCTAGAAACAAGCTATCAAGAAGAGTAGCTGGGCTGTGAAGTGGATAATATGCTTTTGCGAAAGCAAAAATATAGGAATGTGGAAGCATTTTACTAAGCACAGAGAAGGTTTTAGCCACGTTTTTGCTTTAAGATTTGATACAGAGCATGATTTATGGACAAAGTATGAGTTTAGTACGCATGGTTTTAAATTTGATAACTATAAAGATGAAGATGCTGACTTGCTTTGGGCAAATATGATGAATTATTGGACGTGTGTAGAAGTAGAAGTAAAGAATAGTCCAGTATATCTGCCAAGATTAATGTATTGCGTTTCATTCATTAAACATATAGTTGGCTTAAATAAGTTTTGGGTATTGACACCCTACCAGCTCTATTGTGAATTGCTTAAAAATGGAGGTGTACTCATGTTTGATAAAAAAGGAGATACCAATGGGTAGTGTTTTTTCAAAACCTAAGATGCCTCAGAAAAGCCAAGAGCAAATTGCGGCTGAAAAGGCTGAAAAAGAACGTTTAGCTAGAGTTGAAGCTGAAGACAAAAGAAAAGCTGAAGAAGCCGAACAAAAAGCTACATCTAATTTAGTTGGTCGTAGGTCATTACAAGCGGCTGGTATGGAAGGTTATACAGGCTTTCGTAGGAAACAAATGGGTGCGGCACAGCCTACACAGGCTGGTGGTGGCTCTATGGGTACTTCCGTTACTGGAATTTAAGGAGCTAACATGTACGGTGCAGGACAAGGTGACGGAAATCCAACCGTTTCTGGTGGTGACGCAAAGCAAGAACTAAAACGTGTCATGGACAGATACAAAAAGGCCAAGGGTCGTTGGAACTCTTGGACGGATTTGTGGGAGGAAATCTATGATTACGCTATTCCTCATCGTGAGAGCTTCTTTCAGGAAAGCAGTGCAAATCGTAGAACAGAGAATATCTATGACGAAACTGCTGTTGTTGGTCTTCCTAAGTTTGCTTCTCGCTTACAACTTGGGTTTTTTCCTCCTAATGGTCGTGCATTTAGACTCGCCCCCGGTCCTGAGTTTCCAGACGAACTAAGAAGCAAATCCTTAGATGAAGAACTGGATAGGATTACAGACCTCATTCACGAAGGTTTGCGTAATTCTAACTTCAATGCAGAGATGCATGAAGGTCTTCAGGATTTAGGTATTGGAACTATGAACCTTCTTGTAGAAGAGGGTCGTTTCCAAGGTGATTTACACTTTTCATCTGTACCCCCAACTAATTTGGCTTTACTACCCGGTCGAATGGATGGTGTCTCTGATTGGTTCAGATGGAACAACAATATGGATATCACCGAAGTAAAGCATCGGTATCCTAAAGCTAAATATTCTGAAAAGATGATGTCTGAGCAAAAGCGCAATCCTAATCGCAAGACTAAGATTGTCGAAGCTACCATCTATGATGAAACAAACAAATTTAAAGACGAATATACATACTACCTGATATCTGAGACAGATAACGAAATCCTTATCAAAGATACATTTAAGGGTCGTGGTTCTATTCCTTGGATTACTACACGCTGGTCTAAGTCTGGTTTTGAAGTATGGGGTAGAGGTCCTTTACTACAGGCCATGCCAGCAATTAAAACATTGAATTTAACAGTACAGTTGATTTTAGAAAATGCTGAAATGGCTATTGCTGGTAGTTATATATACGATGATGACGGTGTATTTAATCCTGACAACATCACGATACAACCCGGAACTTTTATCCCTCGAAGTCCTGGGTCTTCTATAGATACATTACAGAGTGCTGGTAGATTTGACGTAGCACAGCTTGTTTTGGACGATATGCGTAGAAATGTACGCAAAGCGTTGTTTATTGATGAGTTAGATACCAGACCTAACGCAAGAACACCACTTTCTGCCACAGAAGTATCTGAAAGACTAGCTGATGTAGCTAGAGATATGGGTGCTGTAGCTGGTCGTATGCAGAAAGAGTTTTTACAGCCGCTAGTAGAACGTGTTGTTTATATCTACAAGAAGCAGGGGCTGTTAGACATACCGAAGGTAGATGGCAGGGAATTGCGTATAGTTCCGGTCTCACCCCTCCTCAGAGCGCAAGACCAGCAAGACGTGTCTGATTTTGTACGCTTCCAGCAGACAGTCGCTTCTACCTTCGGACCTGAAATAACTCCAATGCTGTACAACCAAGAAGCTGTGATAAAGTATCTGGCCGCTAAGTTCGGTATTCAAGAGGAGCTTTTAGCTGAAGCAAGCCAAGTAAAGCAAAATGTTGAAACAATGCAACAGCTAATGCAAATGCAACAAGGAATGCCGCAATGAAGGAGAGAATAAATGTCTCAGTCGATGGTCGTGGATACAGCAAAGAAGTTGACAAAGACCTTAATAGTAAAGCCTATGGTCTATTCGGCTCAGGTATCGGAAAAGATTTTTTACATTACTTGGACTCGCTCACAACGAATAACGTATATCCTGCAGGGACTGGAATCGAAACTTTAGCCCATGCAGAAGGTGCTAGATGGATTGTCGCTATTATAAAAGCCAGATGTGAACAAGGGAGAAAGCAAAGTGATTAATAGACCACCAAAAGTTACAAAAAATATGGGGCAAAAAGCTACAAAAGTTTTGTATGATGACTTGGATTTTCAAGCCTTTGCAATAGGCAAAGGATACAAAACAAGACAAGATATTCAAGGACGCTCAATTCAGTCTAAAAGAAAAATTATAAAAGGATTTAGAAATGCTCAAAAAGTTGGAGCTTTGCCTTTTGGAATGAGTTCTGCAGAAAGAGAAGGCTTCTAAATTATGGCTAAACCAGCAAACCCAGCGTTATATGCAAGAGCAAAAGCTATTGTTAAGAAGAGGGTCAAAAAGTGGCCTTCTGCTTATGCTTCGGGTCAACTGGTACAGCAGTATAAAAAAATGGGGGGTACATACAAAACATGAGCCTCACCAAATGGTTTGATGAGAAATGGGTAGATATATCCACAAAGAAAGATGGTAAGCATCCTCCCTGTGGACGGTCTAAAGGTGATGGTCGTAGTTATCCTAAATGCGTTCCTTCATCAAAAGCGGCATCTATGAGTCCGGCCGCTAAGAAAAAAGCAGTGGCTCGTAAACGTGCTACCAACCCTAGCGGTGGTGGTAAAACACCTACCTATGCGAGGACGTAATGAGCAGAAACGAACCTAGGCAAACCACCCCCAAAAAACAGCGTCAATTAAGAAAAATGGGTCCTCAAACCTATGAAGATTTTTTTGCAAGTCAATCAAGGCTTGGAAAAGGCAGAGAATTGCAATCTAAAAGATATTATGAGGAAGTTAGTAATAAAATAAATAGTTTTCCAACACCTCCACCTCAGATGAAAATTAGTCCACCAAAAGGATTTGGAGAAGATAAAGAGGAAGACGGTCCTAGTGACAAGTTTGTTAAGTACATTTTAAAAAGAGTAAACGAAGACGATAGATTAAAGAAATTTAGGGTTGGAGGTTAGCATGGCTAAATCACCAGCTTGGCAACGTAAAGAAGGTAAAGACCCAAAAGGTGGACTTAATCGTAAAGGTCGTGCATCTTTGCGTAGACAGGGTAAGAATATCAAACGTCCTGTGTCTGCTAAACAAGCCAAGAAGTCTCCAAAAGCAGCCGCTAGACGTAGAAGTTTTTGTAAGCGAATGATGGGTATGAAAAAGAAGCTTACATCTAAAAAGACGGCTAATGACCCTAACAGCCGTATCAACAAAGCACTAAGGAAGTGGGATTGTTAAATGAGTGAAGAGGTAGAAGCACAAGTAGAAACCAATGAGGTTCAGACTGGAGAGTCGGAGCAACCTCAGGAAACTACTCAAGAAAGACCTGATTGGCTTCCAGAGAAGTTTGACAGGCCAGAAGAGCTTGCGAATAGCTATAGCGAACTGGAAAGAGCGTTTTACACACGCAAAGAAGATTTACGAAATCAAATTGTAGAAGAGCTAAACAAAGAAGCTTCAAGCAATGCACCTATCAGTCCTGCTGACTATGAATTGCAGTTTGAAGCACCAGAAGGCATTGAGTACAGCGTAGCTAATGATGACCCAATGGTAGATTGGTTTAGAGAGACAGCACACAATTATGGTTTATCTCAGGATGAATTTAATGGCTTAATGAATGAATATATTCAAATCGATGCCATGAGAGGTCCTGATTGGAATCAAGAATCAGAAGCATTAGGCGAATATGCTGAAAAGCGTTTAGAGCGTGTAGATGGGTGGGCGCATAATAATCTAAGCGCAGAAGCCTACAACGTATTTGCTAATGTCCCAGCATCTGCTGGTATGGTTCAATTGTTTGAAGAATTGATGGAACTGAATGGTCAGCCTCAGTTCAACATGACTTCAGACTCAGAGTTTCAGGAGCGTATTAGTCGTGAGGACTTAATGTCTATGCAAAACGACCCACGTTATTGGAAAGAGAAAGACCCAGCTTTTATCTCAAAAGTAAGGGCAGGGTTTGCTCAACTAGCAAGACAAAATGGATAATGTGAATTTTCTTATTTTGGCTTATATGAAACTGTGATTGTACTAGAAGGCCTTGACGCAAGGGATAATCGGCAACGACCCCAAGTAGATAGATAACCAGACAGAACAAAACTTAATGTAACTTGTAAAAGGAGGGTGTTATGGCAACACCAACAATTGATACCTCCTTTATCGAGGAGTTTGAATCTGGCGTCCACATGGCGTACCAGCGTCAAGGCTCTAAGTTGCGTGGGACTATTCGTACAGCTAACGGTGTAAAGAATAAGACCACCTTCCAAAAAATCGGTAAAGGTTTTGCTACAACCAAGGCTCGTCATGGTAATGTAGCACCAATGAATCTTGATCACACAAACGTCTCAGTTACCCTAGAAGATTACTTCGCAGGTGAGTGGGTAGATGATCTAGACCAACTGCGTATTAACCACGATGAAATGCTTGTCGCACAGCAGTCGGGTGCTTATGCACTAGGCCGCAAGACAGATGAGCTGATTCTGGCCGCAATGGACACAACTACCAATAACCTTAACGAAACAACTAACGGTATTACACTGGCATGGGCATTTAGCCTGATGGAAGCATTCGGTAACAACGATGTTCCTGATGATGGTCAGCGTTACTGTGTTGTTGGTTGGGAAAACTGGTCACAGTTGATGGACATTGATGAGTTCTCTCGTGCTGAGTACATCGGTACAGAAAACTTGCCATTTGCTAACGCCATTACTGCAAAGCAGTGGCTGGGCTTTACATGGTTTCCGTTCTCAGGCTTAGATGAAGCTGGTTCTGGTAACGTAGACCGCAAGTGTTTTGCTTGGCACTCTTCAGCAGTGGGTCATGCAATTGGCGCAGATGTTTCATCAAACATGCAGTATCACAACGATAAGGACGCATACTTTGTTCTGAATAAGATGCAAATGAATGCCACCCTCATCGATGCAGATGCATGTTATGAACTGCAACTCAAGAAATAAGGAGAGGTTCTAATGGCACTCGTAGACGCAGACTTCACCTTAGTCAACTACTCAGGCAACGGCTTTCATATTTGGCACTACAAATCTACTGCCGATGCCCTGAACACCATTGATACTGCTGGTTACTTTAATAATAAGTCCAGCGAAATCAATGTTGGCGATGTTATCTTTGTCAATGCCTCAAATGGCTTTGGCATTGCTACCGTTGTTTCCAACTCTGGCGGTGTAGTCGATACAGGCGACATCGTTAGCATGACAACAGATAGTCGCTAATGGCTAAAGCACCAACAAAGAAGGCGGCAGTGAAAACTGCCCCTTCACCTTCCCCAAAAGAGAAAACTGTCCGTGGTGGCAAAGTAGTTTTTGGTAAAGGCGTAACCTTAGGAAAGGGTGTAAAATGACTCCTTGTAAATCATGTCCATATCCAGGAAAGTGCAGAGGTGCTGGAAAGTGCCTAAACCCTCCAAAGGGCGGCAAAACTATGGGTAACAAAAAATCAGGATACGGTAAGTAATGCCTACTACTCCATCCACTGATATTGAAGTTGCACAGAAGGCTATGGTCTTAATAGGACTAGAGCCTTTGACTTCATTTACAGATGCTACTGATGAAGCATTGGTTGCTAACACAATATATGAGGATGTAGTTACTGATTGCCTTGCCCAACATAACTGGAACTTTGCGACAGGTCAGAAGCAATTAGCTAGACTTAGTGCCGCACCATTAGATAGATGGAGTGCGGCTTACAACTTGCCAACAAGTCCAGCAGTGGTTCAGGTGCTTACAGTTACTATTGATGATGTGCCTCAACCATACGACATTTATGAGCGTTATGTGTATATTAATGCTGAAGTAGCTGATGATGTTGTACTTAATTATATCTTTAGGCCTGATACTCAGTATTGGCCTCCTGCGTTTACTATGTGGGTTATTTTTAGACTTGCCTCTGTTTTGGCTTTGTCTGTGACCAGAAAAGGCGATGTCGCTACCTCTTATACAAGACTAGCAGATGAGCAATTTAGAAAAGCTAAAGCTAGAGATTCACAGCAAGTAACCACACAAGGCATTCGTCTAAACCGTTACAGCAGAGCAAGAGTTGGTGCATACCAGCAAATAGAAGGCACATAATGAATGGCACTTCTTCGTCAGTTTTACACCAACTTTACAGCAGGGGAGATTACACCCTTACTGTCTTCAAGGGTTGATTCTCAAGCATATAAGAATGGCGTAAAAAGCCTAAAGAACTTTCGTATTCTATCTCAAGGCGGTATTAGACGCAGGGGTGGATTGCGTTATCTTCAAGAACTATCTGACATACCATATCAAACAGAAACCTACATCTATGACGAAGATGAAGCTTATATTTTGTTGTTTTCTAATGGTCGTTTAGATGTTGTTGATGTATCAAGCCCTACTGCAATAGCAGACACAATTACATCATGTCCTTGGACTACATCTCAAATTGGTGAGCTAAAGGTAGCTCAATCTGGCGATACAATGGTTATTGTGCATCCAGATATGGTAATGCAAGAACTAACCAGAACATCTGCTTCTAATTTTAATCTTGCTAATTTTGCATTTAGCACCGCAGGAAATTATCTGCACCAGCCATATTTTAGGTTTATTGATCCTGCCGTAACTCTTACACCTCAAAATTCTAGTGCTGGTAGTCAAAATATAACTGCTAGTACATCTATATTTAGCTCTAGCTGGGTAGGAGAAACTATAGAATTTACAGATTCTGATGATGTTGTCCATCATATAGAAATTACCGCCTACACTTCAGGTACTGTTGTTGTAGGAACTTTTGATACAGCCCCTCATAATACTGATTCAAGAGCTACTTGGAAAGAACAGGTGTTTTCTTCTCGTAGAGGATATGCACGTTCTGTTACATTTCATGACCAGAGACTAATATTTGGTGGTTCAAGAGATTTGCCTAACCATTTGTTTATGTCTCAAACTGGTGAGTTTTTTAACTTTGATACTGGCGAAGCATTAGATAGTGAATCTATTCAGATACAGATTGCTGAAAACCAGATATCTGAAATCAAAGCACTTGGGTCATTTAGACATCTGACCATCTTCACATCTGAACAGGAACTGTTTGTTCCTACTACAGAGAACAGGCCTTTGACACCTACTACTATTTCTGTGAAGAAGCAGACTTCTTATGGTAGTGGTGAAGTTACACCTGTTGAGTTTGATGGGGCTATGGTGTTTCTTACCAAGTCAAAAGGTGCAATTAGAGAGTTTGTATATTCTGATGTAAGCCAAGCATATAATGCTGATGCACTTACATTATTGTCACCACACATAATTGGCACACCCACACAGATGGTGTCTCAACGTGAAGCCGCAGACCAGATGGAAGCTTATATGTATCTGGTTAATTCAGATGGGAAGATGCCTGTATTTATGTCTATCCGCAAAGAAAACTTGCAGGGATGGTCTGAATGGTCAACAGAAGGTGACTTTAAGAATGTTGTTGTAGTGAACAGAAAGGTCTATTGCATTTGTGAAAGAACTATAGACGGTTCTACATTTACATCACTAGAGCTACTAGACAACGAATATCACACAGACTGCGCTATTAAAGACACAAACTCTACAGCCAAAACTAATTGGACTGTTGCACACATGCCAAATACGAGTGTGGTTGTTAAGTCTGACAATTACTCGATGGGTACATATACAACAGATGCAAGCGGTAACTTTACGCTTACAGCGGCTGTAGATAATATCGAAGTTGGCTTAAGCTATACACCCCAGCTAGTAACACTGCCACCAGAGTTTCAGCTACCAGATGGTATATCATTTGGTCAGAAACGCAGGGTAGTTCGTGCTGTACTGGACTTGAATGAAACGCTAAACGTACAAACAAAAGGTACGACATTGTTGATTAGAAGAGTTACAAATAACTTTGCCAATCAACCTGACCCTGTAACTGGTCGTAAAGAAGTGTATTTACTAGGATGGGGTAATGAAGGTACTGTAACAATAACCCAAGACGAACCGTTGCCCATAACGATAAACGGTTTATTGCTAGAGGTAGAAGTATAATGGGCGTTTATGCACAAGTTGCTGGGGCAGTAATTGGACTAGCGGCGGCTAGACAAGAAAAAGCCGCTTATGAAATGGAAGCTCGTTCTTATGAAGAACAAGCAGATACAGCTTCTATTCAATCTCGTCAACAAGAAGAAGAACGTAGACGTCAACTTCGTATGCAACTTGCTTCACTGGGAACAGCTATGTCCTCACAAGGAGTTGCTATTAACCCAAGGCAAGGTTCTATGGGTGCTATTCGCAAATCTGAAATAGACATAGCTAAAAAAGATATTAATTCAATTAAACTGATGGGTTTGTCTAATAGACGTAAATATCAAATTAGTGCAGCAAGCTCTAGGGCGGCTGGTAAAGCGTCTATGACTAAAGCATACGCTCAAACTGCAATGACAATTGGGCAAACTACAACACCGGGCGATTTTGGAATAAGTTAGGTAGTTAAATATGGCTTTTCAAAGAACAAAAGGTAGAAGCGTATATACACAACCGACAGGTATGCCTGATTTGTCTGGTTTTAAAAGAGCTGCACAAATGATGGGCGAGGTTGGTAAGATGACTTACAACCTTGGCACTGAACTTAGAGAGCAAAATTTAAACTCACTTATTCTGGAAGCAGAAGCAGAGGGAAGAACTGCTGGCGCTACTTATGATGCTGACAACAATTTAGTACCATTAACAAATCTTAATGTTTCTTCTGCCATTGAAAAGAGAGCCATTGGCGAAAAAGAAAAAGAAACTTTAAAGCAGTATTACAGAAAAGCCGCTATGCAAACATATATGTCTAGCGTTCAGAATGATGCTGAAAAGTTTGCCAAAGGTTTGTTGGCTGAATTTCCAAATGACCCAGATAAAATTAGAGGTGGGTTAGCTGGTTATTTAGAGGGTTTTGGTGACGATGAAGAAATCCTTTCATACATCAAGCCTATTGTTGTTAGTGAGTTTGTTTCTGTAGAAAGCACTGCTAATGCACAGCAGATACTTGACCAAAGAAAAGCCACTGAAACACAAAATCTACAAGCTATTAATGGCGATGTTTCTAAGCTAAGTGTTCTTATCAATAAAGGTCCTGCACCAGAAGATGAGGGGTCTGTTGGTCAAAACAAAATGATTTCAGAACTTCTTCAGAGCATTGAAGGCAAGTTTGAAGCTTTGCAAACTATTGGTTATGACGATAATAAAATACAAGGCCTTAGGGACACTATAGATGCCACGCTTACTCAAAGAGCTATGGAAAGTCATATTTCCAAGTTTTATGAAGCCAATGATTATAGCGAAGTAAAAACGCTAGAAGAAATACAAAGAATATCTCAGACCATACCTTTGTCAGAGCTTGATGGTGATAAATCTGTTCGCTCTGAAGTAGAAGTAGCAATGAGCAATCAGCTAACGAAGCTGAAAGAAATTCGTACTGCTCAGATTTCGGAAGATACTAAAAGACAAAAAGACAACTTTGAAGATGCGGCTCTTGGTATTCTTCTGTATCCAGAAGCATATACATTAGAAAGCATAATGAACCTAGATGTCGGCAATGACCAAATGAAAACATTGGTCACTTCTTTAAATACTGTACATTCAGCAATTGGAGATAAAAAGAAGGCGGCTCATAAACAAATAGAGGAAGATGTTAAAGAAAACTTTGAGATGGCAATGCTTCCTTTTTATGATGATTTTAGTACACAAGAAGCAAGAATAAAGGCCTCAGAAACAATAACTGCAATGCTTCCGTTTTTAAAAGCAAGTGAGCGAAAAGAATTTGTAACCAAACTTAATGAATGGGTCAAAAAACCTATAAAAGAAAACGCTATTTCAACTTGGGCAGAGCTTGACCTTGTTGCTCAAAACGAACTTATTGAGACTTCTGTTCTTGTATCAAAAATAGATGAACTGAGAGAAAATGGTCTTGTTGGAAATGATAAAACACTAGGCCAAAAAACAGAAGAAGAAGTAGTTAATATAATTCAAGCCCACGACTCTAAAAGAAAGACCTTTATAGAGAAACAAGAAAAAATTGCAGATGCTAGAAATAGAAGGCTTCATGGTGATTTTTCAAACAAAGATGACGCTACTATTCTTGCTGAAGAGTTTGCTTGGGAGCTAAAAAAAGACCCAGAAGGCAATACAATTTATCACCAAGACGAATATGTTCGTGAAGAAAACCTGAGCAAAGCTATTAAGTTTACACTAGCCTACAACGTATTGCATCCAGATGTTGAGAATGCTTTAAAAGGATTAGGTAGCATTGGCGATAATGAAGATGCCTTTAAAACAAAGGTTCAGTTGTTTGATGTTTTGTTCAGCAGTGTTCGTAATGGCTCTTACAAAAAAGGTCAGACTGATTTTAAAATGGGTGAGCTTTTGACTATTAGCTTGTTTGATAGTCAGGGGATTAATGTTCACGAATATCAAACAGCTAAAGAATTTGGCTTTGTAAAATTTAGAGAAATGAAAGCTATATCAGAATCTGATAATGCTCAAAGAATTACAAGAAACTTAGAGAATGAATTTGGCTCTTTAAGGCAAGGCATTCAGGAAAACTATTATGAAGCGATTAATAGTGCTGGATGGCGTGACCTTCTAAAGATAAGTTTGTTTGGTGCTGATAATCAAAGCGAAGAACTCGACTTCTTGATGAGTAGTTTAGCTGACAGTGTTCCTCCTGGACTTATTGTCAATGGCGATGCAAGTGATGCAATTATTGCAGATGAGCGTTTGTTTCAAATGATTGAAAGCTCAGTTATGAAGCAATTTGCAACAAAAAATCTACCTGTATCAAAGGAGTCTTTGCAGTTTGCTATTAAATATGCAATTGCAAAAGACATAGGCAAAAACATAGGCATCAATGTTGATTCTCAAGGTCAAGCTTATTGGACTACTAGTCCTTGGTATAACAAAGCTGTCGAAAGCATTGGTGATTCTATTGAGCTTGTTAAGGCTCATAATCGCTCAACGACAGTAGCTGATATTGTATTTCAGGACGTTAAGTTCAAAGCAATGAATATTCCGGGTGGCGGTGCTTTGATGAACAACAGACTTAGAGAGTTGTTAGAAGGTGATGGAGTAATATCTTTAGAGCCAAATTTGATTAGCGGTCAAAGCCAGTCTTATAGAGCTGTAGTATCAAATCCTGACGATAGGTTTGAAAGCTACACAATTTTGCCTGATTATAGATTTAATTGGGGTACTAGCGTTGGTAATGCGGCATATTTAGCGGCTGAGAAACGTGTAAGAAACAGCACAATTAGAAACTTTATTGCCAATGCTCCTGTATTTGGTCAGTTTGCAAATCAAGCGTTCATTAACAGGCAAATCACAAATATTATTGGTGACTTGAAGAATGATGCTGGGATTATTGGGGCTGATGAGCCTGAGAACTGGACAGGTTTAATGGAAACTTTCCAAAGCATTATGCAAGACTGGAATCCATTCTGGGACGAAACAACAGACCAAACATACGATGTTGGTGACGTTAAGGTGCTAAGGGACTTTATGAGTGGTGATTTTGGCAAAGGCGATTACATAAAGAAACTGGATGAATATTATGAGCAACGTTGATTGGGATTTTATCAAAGAACTAGAGGGTTACAAGTTACTAGGCTATGTGCCTGAAGATGCTAATGGTCAACCTCACGACAATTCAGGTGTTACAATTGTTTCTGGGTTAGATCTTTCTGAAAAGAACGACTCATACTTTGAAGGTTTGCCTGAGTCTATTATAGCAAAGCTAAGACCGTTTTATGGACTCAAAGGAGCGCAAGCAGATGCCGTTGCTGGCAATTTAAAGCTTGAAGATGGTGAGGGAACAACTTTATACGAACACACAAAGAAAAAAGAACTAGAGCTGTTAAAAACACGCTGGCAAGAAAAAACAGGCAATTCTTTTGATGATTTACCAAAAAACCAAGCAACTGTCGTTGCATCTGTAGCTTTTCAGTATGGTAAATTAGAAACAGAAACACCTAATTTCTGGCGTCAAGTAACTACTGGTGATTGGGAAGGTGCTGAAGCAAATCTTGCTAATTTTGAAGATAGCTGGCCTACTAGACGTAAAAAAGAGTTAGCGTATTTAAAAAAAAAGATTAAGCCTCTGGTAGAGCCTGTAGATGTACAGGCAGAAGTTCAGCCATTCTTAGAAGAGCAAAGAAGACAAGCTCAAGTTGTTCCTCCAATGGAGGAAGTAGCGGCAGAACCTGTTGGTGAAGAAGTTGCACAGCCTCCTGTAAAAGAAGTAACTGCCCCAGAAGCAGTTCCTGAAGAAGTTGCCGTAGAGCCTGTTATAGACCCTATACCAGAAGAAGAGTCTGTTTTTCCATCTGGTCAACAGCTAGAGCCGATGGAAGAAGTCACTATTGAGTCTCAAAGCAATTTATATATAGATAGAATGACTAGGGCTACAGAGCCTAGACAGCCTTTGTTTACTCAAGAAGAATTACAGCAATACAGGAAAGAAGACCCTGCTAGACTTATTAATAGACTTTTAGAAAAAGACGTAGAGTCAGCAGGACCTGTATCTGAATTTATTAAAAATGAACAGTTTGGTTTAGCTGGTCCAATGTTGTTTATGGAAAACAATAGCGTTGTATGGAAAGCGGCATTTGAAACATTAAACCCTGTTATTGCATTTAGGGACATTGTTAATGATGCGCTTCATGCTGTTGATGATGATCCTGATTATGATTACTCAACTGACCCACAGTTAAAGCCATACGAGGATTCTCGTTGGAGATTTTATGATAGCAAAAGTTCTGTAGAGACAGCAAAGCGATTGGCAAGATTAAAAGATGAATGGGAGAACCAAGATGTTCTTAATTCATCTGCATCTTTGGGTGTGCAACTTGTAGCTGGTTCAGCAACGCCTAGTACATTTTTGCCTATAGCACCTTTAAAACAAATGCAAAATGTCAGTAAAGTAGCAAGATTTGGGAGTGGTGCTGTATTTACTGGCGGTGCTGTTGGTGCTGAACAAGCATTTTTGCAAGCCGCTAGAGAGACAAGGGACTTTGGCGACACAATCAAGATAACTGCATTGGGTTCATTTGTTGGAGGCAGTGTAAATGCTGTATTTGGTCGCAGAATAGCCCAAGGCAAAATAGACAGAATGATGGCTAGAGAAAGAAAAGCTGAAGAAGCTTTTGGAGATGGCGGTTTTTATAGAGATGCTGGTTCTGGTGTTAATCCAGAAATAGCCAGAAGACAGATGTATGAAACCATCGAGCAAGAAGCGGCAAAGGAAACTGGTATAGGTGCTGAGAAAGTGCCGTTTAATCCCGTTTTAAGGATGTTACAGAGCCGAAATCCTCTAGTAAGGGGTATCACTGCTAAAATAGTTGATATGGGCGGTGTAATGCAGAAAAAAGTTGATGATGAAGTGGCAATGAGCCAATCAGTAGAAAGGGCTTTTACTGCTAAATACATTGCTCCTTTGTTAGAAGCTGTTAGAGAAATTGATGTTCAGTATCTTGCCTATAGAGGCGTTATTGCAAAAGAAGGTGATGTTGCACGTTCATTTCAAGTTGCTGGTCAGCAGATAAAAGACAAGTTTAATAGAAGTCTAAATGCTATGAGCATGAGCGAGTTTAGAGTTCGCATTGGTAAAGCAATGCGTAGAGGTGACGCAGACCCAATTAACGATGCGGCTACACCTTATGTAAATAACATTGCTAGAAAGTCTAGGGAACACCTTAACTTCCTAAAGAATGAGGCCGAAAGCGTCAGAATGTTTGAAACACAGGCAAGAAAAGCATTGTCTGCCGCTAGATCCTCTGGTGCTTCTCCTCAAAGAATTGCAGAACTAGAATCAAGACTGCAAAGAATTAGGTCAGAAGGTGTGTTTCTAAACAACGCTATATCTTACCTACCAAGGGTTTACAGAGTAGATAAGATTATGGCTAACGTAAATGGTTTTAAATCCATAGTTAGAAATCATGGTTCTAATGCTCTTGGCTTACGAGGTCAGGCATTAGATGATTATGTGGAAAATATCTTTGATAGTGTTACCAAATCTAAGCCATACATGGCTGTAGATGAAGGTGTTGAAAACCTTGAAGATGTTATTACTGCTGGTAGCGTGAAATCAAGAGAGTTAGATATATCTGATGAATTGCTGGAAGAGTTTTTAGAAAGCGATATTGAAGTTCTTCTAAGGCACAATACAAAGCAGATGGGTACAGATATTGAGCTAACAAGAGTGTTTGGTAGCGTTGATATGAAAGCTCAGATTGATGAAATAACTACAGAGTGGAGAAGGTTAATAGATAGAACCACAGACCCTGTAAAAAAAGCAGAGTTTGAAAAAGAAATGGTTCGTGACCTTAAAGACATCAGGGGTTTAAGAGATAGAGTTCGTGGCACTTATGGTGCATCTAAAGACCCTCATGCTATGTCTAGTCGCTTTGTTAGAAGCATGAAATCTTTCAATGTTATTGTTGGAATGGGTGGGGCAACTGTATCGTCTATTCCTGATATTGTTAGAACTGCAATGGTAGAGGGTATGAACACTACCTTTGAAAAAGGTTTGAGAAATGCATTTAGGGAAAATGCAAGGCTATTAAAGAAGTTAAGTATGAAAGAAATGAGAGCCGCTGGTGTAGCGGCAGATGCTACCTTAGGGTTGAGAGCTAGTGCTTTTGCTGATGTTGGCGATGTATTTGGAAACAGATTAGGTATGGAAGGTTTTCTAAACCAATCTGCCAGTGTAATGTTTTTGCTCAATGGTCTGAATGCATGGAATCAGATACTCAAAGAGTTTGCTGGTGGTGTGACCATGCTAAGAATGACAGACCATATAATGAAGCCATGGAACTCATTGTCTAAGTCATCTAAGCAAAAGTTTCTTAAAAATGGCATTGACCAGCAGATGCATAGCAGAATGCAACAGCAAATAAGAAGAAACGGTGAGCAAGTTGATGGCGAGTGGATGCCAAACACAGAACTTTGGTCAGATACAACAGCTAGAACAACATTTAGAATTGCTTTAGGCCAAAATGTTGACAGGATTATTATAACTCCTGGGGCTGGGGATAGAGCATTGTGGACATCTACTGAATTTGGTTCTTTGCTTACACAATTTAAATCCTATGGTCAGTCTGCTGTAATGCGTATGCTTGTCTCTGGTATGCAAGAGCGAGACGGTGCTTTCTGGATAGGCGGTGTTGCTCTTGTTGCTATAGCTGGCTTAGTAAATGAAATTAAAAGAGCGCAGTATGGTATTGATAAAAAAGAAAGTTGGAACGAAAAACTTATTAATGCCGTAGACAGGTCAGGTATTACAGGCTCGTTTATGGACATTAATAATGCATTAGAAAAAGTAACAAATAATGGATATGGACTAAGAGCGATGTTTACTAATCAGCCTCAATATCCTTTGCCATTTGGAGCTAAAGCTGGTGCATTAGCAGGCCCTGCGGCAAGCAACATTGTTAATTTTGCTGGCATAGCGGCAGATGTATTGGGCGGTAAAGCTGACCAAAAGACTTTAGATTCTCTTGGATTTATAACTCCTTATAGGAGTTTGCCTTATGCAGACCCATTATTTGACAGGCTTTACAACCAGTAATGTGAATAGACACAAAACTAGCAATAGGGAATAGATTAAGTATGGCTACTATAGAAATTGCAGATAATGACGCTAGAGTCCAATACACACAGGCCGTTGTTGCTAGTACCACGCAATTAACGATTGATTTCCCATTCTTTGACGTTGATGACATCAATGTTATTGTAACAACTGCGGCTGGTATTGATACTACGCTGTCCAGAGGTACAGGCACTGGTACGTTTGCTGTTACAGGAACTGCGGTAGATGATGGATTTTCTGGTGGATATATTACTCTTGGCGACAATTATAGTGCAGGAACTGATACGTTCACTATTTTCAGGGACATACCTGTAGCCAGAACTACAGACTTCCCAACATCAGGACCTTTTAATATCTCGTCACTCAATACTGAGTTAGACAAGATTATTGCTATTGAGCAAGAGCTAGAAACCAAGATTAGCCGTACAATGAAGCTGTCAGATTCTGATACTGCCGCTTCAATTACTCTACCTTCATCAGCAACTAGAGCTAACAAGTTTCTATCATTTGATGCTAACGGTGGTGTAACGGTATCAACTACCATTGGTGATTACAAAGGCACAGATACTACCACCACTACAGCCGCTTATGTAAAGCATGATGTTATTAAATCAACAACTGCGGCACAGTTAGATAACGTATATATCTGTGTAGCAGATTCAGTTATTGGTGATTTGCTTACAGACACAGACCACTTTGAATTGATTGTGGATGCTGTTTCTGCCGCTACATCAGCCACTAATGCGGCTACATCAGCCACCAATGCCGCTACAAGCGCATCTAATGCTTCTACTAGCGAGACTAATGCCGCAACATCAGAGCAAAATGCTGAAGACTGGGCTGTTAAAACAAATGGCATTGTTGATAGCACAGATTATTCATCCAAGGCATGGGCTATTGGTGGCACTGGTGTAACTGACGCATCTGGTGCTGGCCCTGCAAAGGATTGGGCGGTAGAAACTACAGGTCAAGTAGATGGCACTGAATATTCTGCTAAAGAATATGCAGTAGGCACACAGACAAGAGGCACAACTGGTTCTGCTAAAGACTGGGCTACTTATACGGCTGGAACTGTAGACGGCTCTGGCTATTCAGCTAAGTATTGGGCAGAACAAGCGGCCGCTAGTGCTGATAATTTTGACGATACATATCTTGGGCCGAAGAGTGCAGACCCATCTGTTGACAATGATGGTGACCCGCTAACGGCAGGGGACTTGTATTTTAACACAACCACAAACACAATGAGAGTTTATAGCGGAACAGCTTGGCAAGATGCGGCTGTTTCAACGGCTGGCTTTGCCTCTAACGGCTTTGCCATTGCGATGGCAATCGCCTTATAGGAGTAAAATATGGCACAGAATTTTCGCAGATACACACTTAATCAGGTAGGCACAGTAGCGGCTGATATCCCAGACGGTGCTGATTTTGATACTTACGACACCATTGTTGGCATTATGCTGGCGAATGTAACCAGCAATGCAATCACTGTTAGCTGTTACATTAACGATGGCACTAACGACATCTATCTAATTAAGGATGCGCCTATTGCGGCTGGCGGTGCTTTGCAAGTCCTGGATGGTGGTGCAAAGTTTGTAGTGCAGTCTGGTGACAGGCTGTGGGTGCAGTCAGATACAGCATCATCTGTTGATGTTTGGGTATCTGCTGTTGATGATATTAGCTCATAGGTGAAGCATGGGATATGTAGGCAATCAACAAGCAGAGGGTTTTGTCCAGCGTCCTACTAAGCAAGACTTGACAGGGGCAACTGGCACTAGCCTGACGCTAACTCATGCTGTTAGCAAAGAAGAAGATATAGACCTCTATATCAACAATGTAAAACAAGAGCCTACTACAGCATACACTGTGGCTGATACAGCCGTTACGCTGACAGGATCTGTAGTTGCTACAGACGATATCTATGTGGTTTACAATAGCTTGGCATTGCAGACTGTAGTGCCGCCTGATGGTTCTATTAGCACAGCAAAGCTGGCTAGTGGTTCTGTGACACAGGCAAAACTTGCTTCTAGCGTCACTTTAATTCCTACAGGAATGATTGCACCTTTTGCCATGAGTACAGCCCCTACAGGCTGGCTAGAGTGTGATGGCTCTGCTGTATCAAGAACAACCTATGCAGATTTGTTTACTGCTTTAGGCACAACGCATGGCGTAGGTGATGGCTCAACTACATTTAATGTACCTGACCTAAGAGGTGAGTTTATTCGTGGTTGGGATAACGGCAAGGGTACAGATAGCGGTAGAACATTTGCTTCGTCTCAGACTGATAATGCTAACTCTATTAGTCAATTTAATAGTAGTGGTTCTGGTCAAATAACTGGTTCGTCTTTTACAGTCACTGTACCTACTGATGGTTCATATTCAAGTTACTTGTCGATGGATGGAAGATTAACCACATACGGTCAAGGTGCTATTAGATTTCAAACAAACGGAATAGAAACAAGACCACGCAACATCGCTATGATGTACTGCGTGAAAGCATAGGGAGGCTCTAATGGCATTATCAAAAATACAAGCCGAAAGCATGAATCTCGCTGATACCTATGCGTTCACTGGTACTGTAAGCGGTGCTGGTAAAATGGAATTGATTTCGTCTGATACTACAGGCGCATCTAATGTTGCTTATGCTGATGTTACACTTAGTCAAAGCACAGATTACCACCATCAGATTTTAGTTATTAATGGCTATTATAATGCTAACAATTCACAAGATATGGCTTGGGAAACAATAGAAGGCGGTTCTGCTATTACTGCTAGTAACTCTTATTATTATCAATATACGGGCAGAAAGTTTGGCGTTACTGCGGATGGCGCAGGAAGCATGGGTGACACTAAATTTCGTTTAAATTGGTACGCAGTAGGAAACTCTAGTGGTGAAATGTCTGATTTGTACATTAAAATATTTAACGCCCCTTCTTCATCTTTAAGAACAACTTTTCATGGAGAAGTGAACGGATTTAGTAGTGATGGCAATATATACACAAACTTTTCCAATGCAATAAGAACTTCTGCCGCTGTATGTGAAGGGATTCGTGTTAAGGCTTCATCTGGGAATATATATTATTCAAACTATGCGTTATACGGAGTTAAACTATGACCAGATATAAAAGAGTAGACGGTCAAACAATAGCTTTGACTGATGAGGAAGAAGCTGTAGTTGTTGCAGAAGAACAGTCATGGGCAGACGGTCAAGCAGACCGTGACCTTGCCGCCCTTCGTGCAGAGCGTAACCAGAGACTAGTTGAGACAGATTACCTAGCGTTATCTGATAACACTTTGTCTGCTGAGATGACTACATATCGCCAAGCATTGCGTGACATAACCGACAGCTACACATCACTAGATGATGTTGTATGGCCTACGAAACCATAAGGAGCAATCATGCCATACATAGGAAAAAATCCAGTAGGCGGTGGCTTTCACAAGCTGGATGCTCTGACTGCCTCTGCCACAGCGACTTACGCTTTGACGCTAGGTTCTGCGGCATACTTTCCAGAGAGTGCTAACCAACTGCTAGTATCTCTGAACGGTGTTATCCAAGCGCCACAAGATAGCTTTACAGTGTCAGGTTCTGACCTTGTGTTTGACACGGCTCTGACAACCTCAGACAGCATTGACTTTGTTGTTGCGCTGGGTGATGTGCTGGCTGTGCAGACGGTTACTGATGGGGCTATTACGACTGCCAAGCTGGGCAATGATGCGGTTACAAAAGCTAAAATGGGAACGACTGAGCTAGACTTGTCTACCATAAAGGATGGCACTGGCACTAACACTGCCATGACAATTGATAGCAGTGGTGTAGCAAGTTTAACATCTGGCTCTATTGGTAAGATTGGTACGCCAGTATCGCTAAATGGATTAAGTGAGACTGAATACACCAGTCTGCCATCAGACGTTTCAGCAATAGATGTCACATTCGCTGCCGCTAGTTTTGGTACAGCAGATGGCTTTATAGGTGTTCAACTAGGAACAGCAAGTGGTTATGAAACATCAGGTTATTATGTAGCTAACCCATACATGACAAGTGGAAGCACATCTTCAAATCATAATACAAACTACGCTGATTTCAGATTGTTCAACTTTGGCAATGTAGCAAATGTATTTTACTTCCATTATAGAATTATGAACCATGGTTCTAATAACTGGCTTGCCAGTGGACATGGTTATACAGAAAACGGTTCTTATTATGTCTGGCTTACTGGCTACAAGTCTTTGTCTGATACTTTAACCAAAGTAAAAATCAAAACAGCCACTGGCAACTTTGATGCTGGCACAGTCAATGTTAATTATTATCGGTAGGAGACTGACATGGCTTTAATTAAACTAAACAATCAGTCTCTGTCTGCTATTACTAGCGCAGGGTTGCCCAGTGGTACTGTGTTGCAAGTTACACAAGCCGCCTTTACTGGTTCTGATATTGATACAACTAGCACAAGTTATGTATCAACCCCAGTTACTCATAGCATTACACCTGCATCAACTAGTTCTAAAATTTTGGTAATGTTGTCTGGTGGACATCTTTCTTATTATGCGGTTGGACAGCTTTTTATTAAAGTAGTTAGAACTATAGGCGCAACATCAACAGATGTTTCAAGTTCTCCTCAATGGTCAAGACCACATAATGGTGGAAATAATTATGGAAATACTACTAGTGGAAATTATTTAGATGACCCAAACACTACAAGCGCAGTTACTTATACTGTTCATATAAAAACAAGTAATGGTGCGCAGTTAGTTTTAAGTAATACATCTAATTTGATTACGATGACACTCATGGAGATTGCAGGGTGAACCAGAACGATATCCCTTTGGTGGCTGGTGGCCTGACTGCTCCGTGGTGGGTAAACGCAATGAATGATTGGCTTTCATTAATAGCTGTGATTCTTACCATAGCATTGCTTGCTCGTAATCTTTGGAAATCAAGGAAGGATGATTAAATGTCAGATAGTTTTAAACAAAGATACAAAGGTACTAGAGCCAGAGGAACAACTACTGGCTTTGCGGAGTTTGGTTCTCAAATTTCCGGTTTTGCAACAAAGGTAGTAAAGAAGATGGGTAGTCTTTTTGGTTCTACCAAAGCAACAGCAGAGGACAAAACAACTTATCCTTCTATGCAAAAACTTAACAGAAGATAAGTTATGATAGATCCGGCCACCATAGCTTTGGCGGCTAGTGCATTTGCGGCAGTTAAGAAAGGCATAGCCTTTGGTAAAGACATTGAAGGAATGTACAAAGACGTGTCTCGCTGGATGTCAGCGTGCCATGACATTGAAACTAAGCACAGTAAAGTCAAACGTAAGAAAGGCCAGTCTGTCGCTGAAGAAGCGATGGAAACTTGGGCGGCTGTTCGTAAGATTCGTCAACAACGAGAAGAGCTTAGGCTTTATATGCTTAGTATTAACCCTAATGCTTGGAATGACTTTGTTCGGTTAGAAGGCCAAATACGTAAGAAGAGGGCAGACGAAGCAGAGGCAAAGCGCAGACAGATAAAGAAAACTGTTGAGATTGTAATGATTGTACTTCTTATGATTTGTGTAGGTCTTGCGTTTGGTGCATTGGTTTGGTGGGCTTTGCATTTAAGGGGGTTAAAATGAGTGCAGAAGATGTAGCAAGAAAGATGCTAGAGTTACGCATCCTACCACGTTTTATGATGCTGTGCATGACAGGCGTTTACATACGCTGTATTGAATGGGCGTTATCACAGCCAGATTTATCCACACAGCAGAGTGCGTTGATAAGCGTAGTTACTGGTGCAATGACAGGCTCGTTAGCGGTTTGGTTAAACTCAGAGAAGTAAATGCCAGCAAAGTTGAATGAGAACACTGAGGTTGCATTACCGCTACGCAACATTATCAGCATGGTTGCGGCAGCTAGTTTAGCAACGTGGGCTTATTTTGGTTTGATAGAAAGATTAAACACATTAGAAACTAACCAGACCATGATGCAGTCTGACTTAGAGCAAAACACAGAGTTTCGGATTAAATGGCCTAGAGGCGAGATGGGTAGCTTGCCAGCAGATAGCGAACAGTTCATGCTGATAGAGCATTTAGCTACTGAGTTAGAGAAGTTGCAGAACGAAATAGAAGGTGGCAAAGCACCTTATGATCAACAGCAAAAGCTGACTCTTGAGTTTTATGAGAAGCGTATAACTAATCTAGAAGAAAACTTAGAGAAGATACGGAACGGTGGTTGAACTAACCTTTGTATTATTATTGGTAATGGGTGGCGAGAGGGTAGAGTACACGCCTTATCAATCTTTGTCTGAGTGCTTGTCTGTACGCAGAAAGATTAAGCGTAACGTAGGCCACACTAATAACTTTGACCAGAAGTGGTCATGTAAAGAACTAAAAGTTAAGGTCAAAGACGGTAACATAGTGGAGTTTGTAGAATGATACAGTTACTAGGCGTTGTAGGTAATCTTGCTCAAACTTTTTTAGAAGGCAAAGTACAGAAAGAAAAAGCCAAGTCAGAGATTATGAAGACTGCGGCACAGCATGATAGCAAGTGGGAACTTATCATGGCTGAGTCTACCAAGGCGTCTTGGAAAGACGAGATAATTACTATAGTTGTACTAGCTCCATGTGTACTATCTTTTGTTCCTGGCATGGAGACTGTAGTGCAAGCTGGGTTTAAAAGGCTTAGTGAGTTACCAGACTGGTATCAGAATATATTATATGTGACGATACTTGCTGGTTTAGGCTTAAAAGGATTAGATAGATTTAAGCGGAAGTAGGGTCATGCGGTACGGCATCTATTGCCTCATACCCTAACACCTTATAGCCTTTTCTAGTTGTAGCCCATTTACTATTTTTGATAGCTCTAGCTAATCCTAAGTCAATGGCTGTTTCTTTATCTATAGCGGATACTTTGAGTTTTCTTTCTATAGTTATTTCCACATAAACATCAAAGTTTTCGCAATATCTGTATGGGTCTTGTGTTGTTGTATTAGTCATAATAATCGCTCCCTATGATACAGCTACACGCTCACCTCTGCCTTCAAGTATATCATCAATAAGAAATACCAGCATTCTACCGATAGATGCTTTGTCTTCGCTATCTCCATATCCCCATACAAGATAGTTAGTACGACCTCTATCGTCTTCTGTGACAGTAACTGTTACCTTAACTTCTCCAAAGTGTGTGTGTTCTACGTTTACAAACATACTGCGATACGAAGAGAATATCCCTGAGCCAGTGACCCAGAGACATCCCTCATATTGCTGAAACTCAGGTGAGAATATAACAGCTTTCTTAGCCAGTATGTTTTGCATGTCTCTATCGGACAATACCTCATGTGTCATCTCTATAAGCCTTAACTGGTAATTCTCTTGGTTCTGAATAGTTTTCATATTTTTTCTCGATATTCTGCCAGCCTATGTCGTAGTAACAAGACTCGCAGAATATATCCATTGCGGCTGTGACGGTATAACAATCTAATTCGTTGTTGACCATCTTGCCGCAATTACGACACCGAGAAAAGATATAAGTTATCGTATTACGTTCACGCTTCTGCGCTTGCCTTGAGAGCCGCTTTGGCATTTTTGAACTCATCCGTAATTTGTTGCTTGCTAGACTTTGATAGCTTTCCAATAGAGGTTGCATGACTACGCCAAGCCTTGTCAATGTCGTCAATCGTGGTCGCTGCACGAAAGTCACGAATGATGTCATCCGTATCATCATCTAGATCAAGCGGTAAGTCTTCACCAGCATAGAGATTGAGGCCAAGGCCATGAAAGGCGATAGCTTTGACCAAGCAACGCTGATGAGCCTTGTTGACCTCGAAGCCGTCAGGATGAGGCACAGACTTGTTCCTGAAGTCTAGCACAGGCATGATTTCTGTGTGTGATAGACCTTGGATAGTGACAGTGACAGCAACGTATGTATGACCTTTAGTGTCACGCATAAACGGTAGCGGATTGTCTTGATTGTCACGGAAGATGTGCTTTTCGAAGTTGGACTCTGGATACTTCTCTTTGACATAAGCCCATGCCCATGCCCATGAAAGATAGTCAAAGTTGTTTTTCTTATCGACTTGAGCCGATACGTCAAACTTAGATAGGATTGACCACGGTGAATCAGTCATTGTGAATCTCCTCATCAAATACTGCGTGAAACTCTGCCCATGCATCGTCTAAATTAACAATTGCATCGTAGCTTGGGTGTCTAACTTGTCGGTATGCTATAGACATAGCAAACATAGCTTCGTTAGCACGTTTAATTGCTCCGATTTGTTCCTCTGTTAATGCATATACAGTTTTTACTTGTGGCTTTACTTTCTTTGGTCTGCCTCTAGGCATCTTTGTCCTCCTTAGGTGCAATGTGAGTACAGGTTAGTGTGCCACTGCGAGAACGTGTAACACGAATCTTGTGGCCTTTAAGATTACCGCCAATGTCATAGTCCATTCTACGACATTTAGCTGGCATTCTATCCTTAAACATAGTTTTGGCTTCATCACTGACGCTTACAGCTTTCTTCGCATCGATGATGTGCTGTGACTGGAAACCAAACAGATGGTCATCTTCATCAGACCAGTTAGGTAAGTCACGCATATCCATTGTAAACATATCAGAGTAATCTACAGGTGGCAGAGCCTCTGGAAGAGCATGTGTATCGTGCTTGTACATTTGCCAGAACATACGGCACTGGTTCATGTACTGTTCACACCAGTTAGTGTCTTTCTTGATCATACGCCATTCTAAACGACATCTAAGACCAAATAGGGCAACGAGATAGCAACGGTCGCTACCAGCCACAAGCATATGGTGCTGACATTGTGGCGCATATAGTTCACATAGTTCGTCCATGTCCTTAAACCCAAAATGAGTTTTAATTTCCAATGGAGCAGAATCCCCAGCAACACGACCATCAAAGGTAGAATGCATAGGGATATCGTCAATAAGAATAGTTTTTCCACCGCCACGAAAGTCTACCTTTCTTTTTTCTAGTGCTGACCATTGGTCAATAATGAATGACTCCATGTGTGAGCCAGCGTCTAACATCAACTGTGTTTGTTTGTTGGGCTTCCAAACCTCTTCACCCAGCTTTTGTCTGATGAGAGTTACCCATTGTGCAATGTCACCAGAGGCGATGACCTTTGCGTCTGATGAGCCGATATAGGTGGCTCGTTCCTTAATTTGTGCTTCTGTTAACATGGTGATTGCTCCTCACGTTCATCTAAATATCGATTCCAGCATTTGCATTCACCATTTTGTATCTCATCGTGACTGCACTCTTCTGGGCAGTTAATGATGTTGTATTCTTTTTCTTCAGACATTTATTTCTCCTTGTAATCGGCCAGCTTGTATAAGTCAGGCCCGCATTCATCGGCTTGTGCATCCGCCCATGCATCTTCTACAGCATCACGGAAGCGGTATTGGTCAAAGTTTCTGCCAGCAATCTCCTTTACTTTTTTTATAAATAATTCTTTGTTTGTAGTGATAGGTGCAATCTCAGTGGCAAGCCACCGATAGTGTTTGCGAGTCATGCCCATGTTGTCCTCCTTGCATAACAATTCACATTAGCATATATTTGGCTTATGTGATAGGTGAAGTGAATGAGTGAAACAGCTTTTACCTCTAATTTAATCAAACAATTTCAAAGACGTAGGTACGAATTAGGACTTACGCAACCTGAAGTTGACCAGAGGCTTGGCGTTGCGTCAGGCCTTTGTGCTAAGTGGGAAATTGGTAATAGGAAGCCAACGCTGTTTAATGCATATTGTTGGGCTGAAGCCTTAGACCTCGAGATTAAGTTGGAGACTAAAGATGATAGTGTGTGGGATTGACCCCGGACTGACAGGTGGCATCACTTTTATTCATGGTGATGAAGTGGCGGCATATAGAACTCCTGTCGTTACAGTTAAAAAGAAAAAACTCCTTAACCTTGTTAGAATAGTTGATTATCTAAAGGTATTTGAGCCAAATATAGTTTACATTGAGAAGCAACAGTCTATGCCGAGGCAGGGTGTAGCTTCTACATTTAAGACAGGACTAAACTATGGCCTGTATCTTGGTTTATTTGTAGCTTTAAATATTGAGTATGTTGAAGTGAGAGCCGCAAAGTGGAAGAAAGACTTGAATGTTTCTTCTGACAAAGATTTAGCTAGAGCAAGAGCAGATTACCTACTACCCCAAGCTTCACACTGCTGGGAGTTGAAGTGCGAAGATGGGGTAGCGGAGTCAGCATTGATTGCTTACTGGGGCTTGAACTGTGGCCAAGAACCGTAGGGATTAAAGACAGGATTCTTAGCAAGCTCATCCTTGATAGCTTTGACACGATTGGCTCTTGAATCGTTAGACACTTTGCCAAACAGAAAGTCTTCCATCATTGAAAGCTGATTGGCTTTGTATTTGTTTAGCCACGTTTCGTCTGGTTTGAACCAGTTTGCGTATGCTTCGGGAGAGCCAATAAAGTCTTCGAGGCATTCCGCTTGTACATCGTACCTCGAAAGACCTGTGAGACAGCACGCAACAAATAGCCTATCAAGCTTCTCATTATCGAGAGACATGCAGTAGCTAAGTGGGCTAGTTCCATCAGCCTCAAAAGCATCATGAGCAGCAGTTTGGTGTTTTTCAATAAGTTCAATATAGCTAGGTTCAGTGTAGCCATCTGGTTTCTCCCCTCCTGGGAATATTGTTTGACTTTCTGCGTAGATGTTACCTACACGATTGATTGCTGAGTAAGTGTAGCCAAGTTTGCGATGAACAAGCAGGGATTTCATTAGCTTGCTAACGGTTGCATCGTCACCGATAGACCACAATCTTGTGATTGCATAGTCAGCAAAATATGCATTAAGTAAGTCCCTTTGTGGGTTGCTGTAAGTCAGAGGCGTTACTTCTTCTTCTTCCTCTTCAACAGCTTCATCTTGGGCTTCTTGGGCTTCCTTCATGTCCTTGAGTACCATCTCTTTCGTATCAAGTCTGTACTGGTACGAATTGTAGGTAACGACCATAATCATGTCTTGTTTGGTAAAGCCGTGGTCATCACCATAGACAGCATCGAGTGTGCGACACTCTGGGGCATCCCAATGATACTGGTCTTTGAGATAGATAACGTCCATATATTCTTTGCGGTAGTTTTCACATACGTTGAATATGTGGCTTTCTTGTAGATGCTCAAACGCATCTCTGTTTGTAATAAACTCTTCCTCACCAAATAGGTCAGCTTCTATACCGAGCTTTGCACGTTCCTTAGTACCAATGTCGAATAGAGCAGCGCTTGTAGGAATTTTTTGCTCTGTCATGGCTCGTTTGACAGACTCAGCGTGGAATGTCTCGTAGTCATTGTCGAGATACTCATCTTGCTTCTCATGGCTACCAAGCGTCAGAGCTTGTGCTACGGCCAAGTTGAAGCGATAGGCACGGAACATCTCTTTGGCCTTGTCTGATAGCTCAGAGAGGCTTACACGCTGTTCTACCCACCTTTTGGTCTGACCGAATCGCTTGGCTACTGAGTCAAAGTCCTCAGAACCGTCAGCAACAAGGGCTTGAATGACATCACACTCGTCAAGTGGATGCATATCCTCACGCATCATGTTTGCATGAAGGCCAACCTCATTGTCATTGGATTCTAGGATAATGCAGGGAACAAGTTGATCAGCTTTATAAACTTTTTTTAAAGCATCGAGGCGTCTGTTACCATCAATGACGTTGTAGCCTTTGCCATTTTCTACTACGACAAGATTGTGTAGCAGACCTTTGGCTCTGATTGAGGCGGCAAGTTGTGCAATGCTTTCTCTGCTAGACTTTACTTTGCGTACATTGTCAGGCGAATGCTTAAGTTGATTTAGTGGTATCTGTTGGTGCATCGGTTTCCTCCAATAGAATAGTTACGTCTTTGGCTTCTATGCCAGTAAAGAACTCAAAGGTCTTTTCGTCTGAGGCAGAAGCATAGACAGTTAGTGGGCAATCGTGCTGTCCTTGATAGAACTTGATTGCAACAAAGTTTGGGTCATCAGTGTACATGACCACTCTGGTACATTCTATAGTACCACTCATTGATGTGTACATTTTCATTTAGTCCTCCATACACGCCATGTGTCATCGTCAACTTTACGCATTGTGCTTTGCCAGCCTTGTCTGCGTATAGCTTGACACATAGACACAGCTTGGCTTTTGCGTACATCAACGCTATCACCAACAGTCATCTTTAATGCAACAGCACTAAACTGGCTATAGGCATTACGAGGTGGTATTGGTATATCGTTTCTAATTTCCATTTAATCCTCCATAATTTTGTCAGTCAGTGTCTTTGAGGCGAACGCAACGCCAATCCACAGGGGCGCACCAATCACTGAAACTAAGAGGGTCGGGTTGATGCCCATGCCTATCATCATCAACAT
>Ga0213864_10000160_pt1 | contig 29862 bp, 18 predicted proteins | sample PICome_5_FD_160078 | JGI IMG/M metagenome (GOLD analysis project Ga0213864, IMG submission 160078) | Coastal seawater microbial communities near Pivers Island, North Carolina, United States - PICO247 | ecosystem: Environmental > Aquatic > Marine > Coastal | place: USA: North Carolina... | reverse complement strand
ATGAGCAAATTTTCCGCCTCCACATTCGACGTTCTGAGCGTCGCGTTCGTGATGTCGAGAAACCCAGTTGGTGAGTAAATCGGCATTTCGTCTACTATGTGTTGAGGTTATTTTATTACTCGGGAACGCTCTATGGTCCAGGTTCAGATTCAGGTTCTGGAATTGTATAGTTTTGAATGAGACTCTGTTTGGTAGAATTGGCTGGTAACGTTCCCGTGTTGAGGTGGCGTTCCATCTCTTCCGTATAGATACGCTCACCTTCTATGCGACACCTGTTATGAATAGCGTTATGAATCCATTCTTCAGGGTCCCTGGACACACTCGTCATACATTTTGTCATAATTTCGTCCATGGTTATGGTAAACGTTGATGAACCATCAGCATTATTAGTGAAAGATGTGGTAGACCCCAAAAAGGACATTATACTTAGTTATAAGAAATTAAATGTCCTTGAAAATACGTATATTCCCAGCCGTGGTCAGACGTTGAAGCATTATCTGGTCTATAATATATCCTGACGTTATCATTAGCGTTCAAGCTCAAAGTAATAGTTCGCTCACCGTCACCATAATTAGCTCCCGATGCACTAGTATCTAAACGAAGATGTGTATCTCCCAAGTTAGAATTGTTAACCCGAAACCTATACCTATATACAGTGTCGGTGCTATTACCGATCGCACCCCATGTAAACGTATAGATACCGGCTACTGGACACGTGAATATACCGTTTGACGCGTTATAATGTGAACCCTTGTTTACCCGTGTACTTTGATAGATAATAACGGTGTCTTGCGCTACACTTCCAGATGACTTGTACGCATAAAAAACTGGATTCCCCGTTTTCAGGTACCCAGACATTTCGACGTTACCCGACGACCTCGTGATTTTTAATGCAGATGCTGCATGCGTTCCAGCACTTATAGAGTTTATATGGAAACAATCATCGGTATCATCACCACGTATTCTCCATCCGTACATATTAGAATCATCCGTACCGTGATGAATAAGACGAATTCCTTGTGCGTAGGCATTACCACCGTCACTCGCGAGGGTTAGATAGGTATCACTCGTTTTAGTACTGGTATTACCAATGTGTAAGTCTGTACTCGCACTCGTTGTTCCTATGCCCACGTTCCCGGATGACCTATAAATATTTCCACCAGATTCCGTCCATTGTCCCGAGCTAATACCCGTGAGTGCAGACCCATCACCCTCAAAGGCGGTTGCTTTGACCGTCCCGTTTACGTCTAATTTTTGTGTGGGGTTGGCAACATCAATCCCGACGTTCGCGTTCATACGGGTTAATTTATGCCCAGCCGGAACGTTGAGTGCATTGATAGTTATGTTTCGTACGCGATCCTCAGCTTGTACACCACCGCTTCGCCCTGTCACGGCGACATACGTGGGTGTATTGTAACGTGCTTCATATGCCGTACCGAAATCGTACGTAGTCGTATTAAGCGTTGCTCCACTCGAATTTTTAATGGTAGAAGTCATTTGACCGTTATTAAACGTAACCGTGACAGGCATCCATCCACTCATTTGTAAACTCACTGTATTCTGTACTAACAGGGCTTGTGTATGATCATATAACTCTACATAGTCGGAGTTATAATATTCCCAACGCATATACGCTCCACCATGACCGTTTGTTCCAGTCGCACCGTCATTACTAGTAATCGGGTTAGTCGCATAGAAAATAAAACGCATATCGTCGGCACCGCCATAATTTATGGGTAAAATATAGATTTCAAACGTCGCCTCCCAGTTATTCGTTAATGTTGTCTGCCAATAAACAGAGCCTATGCGGCTTGTACCTCCTTGAGTTACGCGAATATACCTGTTTGTTGTATCACGAATAGCAGTGTTATTCACGTTACCACTCAAAGTGCCCGTAAAAGTTGTTCCGGGCGCTTGGTCATCAAACACCAACTGTTGAGTACCACCACTATTTCCCTCGGTATACGTCCATTGCCCCGAGCTAATCCCCGTAAGTGCAGACCCATCACCTTCGAAGGCGGTCGCTTTAACAGTACCGTTTACGTCTAATTTTTTACCCGCATCAGGAGCTTTTCCAATTCCCACATTTCCAGAGCTTCTTTGTATATTCCCATCAGATTCCGTCCATTGACCCGCAACAATACCCGTGAGCGCGGACCCATCACCTTCGAAGGCGGTGGCTTTAACGGTGCCCGCCACATCGAGAGCGGTTGTGGGTGCCGTCGTTTTACCGATCGAAACGTTGTGTGCCGAAAAGATATCATCCCCGATCTCCTTAAAAGCTTCGGAAGCTGTGGTCGCCTCATAATCGGCTGCATCTTCGGTAAAAATATCACCAACATCTTTTGTTTCATCAAGTGTTTTCGTATAGTCGATCCAGTGTTCGAGTTTCATTTCCTCGATAGTTGATACACCTGCGTACGCCAGGGCTGCAGCTGTTGTCTGCTGCTCGCTCGAATGACCCTGAGCAGCTGCGATGGCCGCGAGACCCCTGGGTAAAGCATTCTTCTTACGCCTACGAAATTTCATTTTTCCATCCGTAAACGTGATACGAGTCTCGTCACCGAGCCAAAGAGAAGAATTACCGAGGAACAAGTGACGAATTTTATACTCTGCAGACCCTATATCGTAGGTATCGTTAACAGTAGGAAGAATATGACCTGCGATACGGGTTCCACCGTTAATGTGAAGCGTATCTTGAGGTGCGTTTGTGCCTATACCCACATTCGACGTGCTCGTGTCTACGAATAGGTTAGCAGTGCCCACCTCTATATTCGATGCCGCGAGAAACGCCGTCGTAGGATTATTAAATCCGACCGTCGTCGAAGCGTTACTAGACGCTATGAAATCGATCTGATCGAGAACGAAAGTGGAGGCTTGAACGTTTCCGTTGTTCACCCTGAGGTGAGCATTATTGATGTCGAGAAACGTATCGTTACCGTTCATATCTATTATGAAGGGAGGTTTTTTTAAAGGTGAGAAAGTCCGTAGGACTTTGTCTTTGATACGGGATAGGTGCTTCGGAGTCCACTTTGAGGAAAATTGTTTAAGTTGAAATTCTATACATGTAAAAATATGTATCGGGTAAATGAACACTCACAGCAGTATCCGAGGTCGTTTGATGGTAAACTTTATCTCCCATCTTTAGATCTATTAAACCGCTAGAAACTATTTGTGTGTATGTAGAACTTGTAATATGGTTTATGTTATCCCGAGCATGTGCGAAAGATGTATCATTTTTATATAAATCACCAATAAAACCTCTAACCTGAGTACCGTCAGTCTTAACAGACACTGTACACCACACTACGTATACACCAGCGGCCTCGGGTGTAGTCACTTGAATTTTAGTACCGTTATCAGTAGCTATCAAACCACCGTTTGATCTTTCATGAACGTTAATATACGTTGGAATCCCAGAACTGTGAAAATTTGCGGGATCGGAAGCACTAGCATAATAATACACATTCTCATACTTCGCTATACCCCTTACATCCAAAGCCGCCTTAGGCTCCGACGTCCCAATCCCCAACCTACCAGCCTTGAGGGTCATGGACAAGTCACCATGACCGAAATACTCCTTCTGGTAGGCGTAGAGTTGGTAGATTTCGTCTTGAGTCAAAGCTCGGTTAAAGAGGCGGAAGTTGGCTATTTTGCCGTTCACCACACTACCGTTATTGTAACTACAACCAACGCGAAGTTGTGGATTTGCACCTAAACTTAAGGTGTTACCAGCTTGAGAACCAAGGGGTCCAGATGTCATACTGATCCTAGTGCCATTAATATAAACAGCTGGGTTACTTAACGTAACCGGACCTCCATCATATGCGTATGATATTTGAACCCATTTTTTAGTTTTTATATGGTTCGATGCTGTAGTGTATGTATAATTGCCCATGAATGAAATATAAAGTCGGTTGTTAGAAATTTGTATGGACGGACTCGTGTTTGTACTACCACTTCCTAATTGATAAATGTAATCCCCGAGAGTTTCGGGATCATCATTCGTGTAGTACCACAAAGTGGCAGTGTGTACATAAGCACCTGCATCTTGTGTTATTGAACTACTTATTCTACTGTCTGTACCATTAAAAACAAATGCTCCATCGGAAACGGTAACATTCGTCGCTGTTCCGTCGTTTGTACCACTCGGAGTGAGGTCATCGACGGACGTCACAGCCCCATCCGCCAAGTCCTTCGCATCATAGTAGACCTCCAACCAATCTGTATTAGGAACGTTGGCCTCGGACTTTATAGTCACATCGGTCCCATATGCCTCTGGGTCATACTCGGGAACGCCATAAAGTTCTATTTCTCCTACGCCAACGTATGTTGTTCTGATCGGAGAAGCTTTCGTGAATACAAACGCAAAATAAAGATACTCGTCCGTCTGTGTATCAAGTTGATACTCTTTCTTTTTACCGATTGCGGTACCACCAGCGCCCGTTCCAGCGCCGAATATCTGATCAATTCGGCCATCTACTCGAACCCAGTTAGTTCCATCCACAGAACCATATACCGTCCAATCTCGCGGAAACTCGCTTTCTTGGTTTGGACCATACATGATGTAATGATCCAACGCGACTTTATGTGGTAACTGAATCTTCAACCACTCACCCTGTACAGCACCTGTGAAAAGATCGGGTGTCGCCGTACCACCGTGATTTGGATTAAATGTGTTATCTGTACCACTATAAGAGTCTGTTGTTGGATAGTCAAATGAGTACCACGCGAGGGCCCCGGTCGGATGACTCCCTACATTATCAAACGCTTTCCACGGTTCATATTGAGTACCCGAACCACCTAACGCAGGACTACCAAACCAGCTACTACCCGTAACTGTGTGATTGCTCGTAGTTTGACCAGTCATCGCCACCTTCGGGTACTTGATGAGTTTCTTGGAGCGAGGGAACTCTGTGACCACATTGGAGTTGAGTTTGATTGCTGCTGTATTGGCAGTGTGAAGCATGTTTACATTCGAGACCACGTTCAAATCCGAAACGTTCCCACTCACAGTCAAGTCACCACCCACCTCGACATTCGCAGTCGTCACGAGACCCGTAATCGCATTAGAGAATTGAATGGTATTGGACGTCACATTTCCATTATCCGTGATCGCTTGAAGTGTTGTCGACATACCGGTTAAATTGCTTCCGTCGCCAATGAAATACCCCGCCGTCACGTTTCCGGTGACGACCACATTCGAAGCCGCCGTTAATGAGGTAATCGCGTTGGAAAATTGAACCGTATTAGATGTGACGTTTCCGGTATTTGTGATCTGTTCGAGACTATACGATGCCACGATAGAAACTTCACCGAGTGTCAGTGTAGACATCGCAGTATTACCCGTCACCACGAGGACGTTCGACCCGTCATCATCCACATACAGATTTGAACCGACACTTAAATCGTGACCCGGATCCGTATTGGCGATACCCACGTTCCCATCGTAATAAATTTCGTTGGTATTCACCGTCGTCCACTGACTGGTTCCACCTCCGCCTCCACCACCCGATTCGTTCGCCCATTCAGGAACACCACCCGCAGAAACCTTAAGAACCTGTCCGGAAGAACCGATACCAAGTTTCGCAAGTGAATTCGCACCGTTGACATAAATAATGTCACCGATAGAGCCGTTATAGATCGCATCGAGACGGGTTGCATTTGCACTTAAATCGGACGTGAGTGCGAGTGTGTGACCACCGACAGAAAGGCTGGTAGCGGTTAAAGCACCAACATTCGCCGTTCCGTGGACATCCAAATCAAAAGCTGGGGTCGACGTGTTAATACCCACGTCACCACTGGAATAATAAATATCACTACCGTTTTGTTGCCAAACGGTAGACCCACCACCTCCACCAGATTCGGCGGCCCATCCTAACGTTTTATTCGCCGCGCTCGTAACTTTAAGAACGTACCCATCCGTTCCACCTATGGCGAGCTTGTTGAGTACGTTATCAGCACTCGCGTATATGATATCACCCTTCGTAAACCCAGTCGTGATCGCCGAAGAATTAGAAATGATCGTAGCCGTTTCGAGATCTTCTATGCGAGTGACGTTATTTGTAAGATCGGCCGAGAGAGCCACGCCAGTTAAGGTCGTGCCATCACCGTAGTAACTACCTTGTGACCCGACCGTGATGTTATTTTGGGTGATGATGTGTCCCCACACGTTTAGTGTGAGATTGTTAGACGGATCTTTTGTGATATTATCGACATCGAAGCCGCTTTGTGTATATCCAAGTGTGAGTTGTCCATTATGTGGTTCACCCGGACCGGAAACCGTTCCATGGTGAATCATCGCCACGTTCTTTTGTGGATACTGTAAAATGAGACCCACGTCGAGTGTCGTACTCGCGTTATTATTCGCGAGACCTATGATTCGATCATTGATGACCACGTTTTCAGAGTTTACGGCATACGTCTCACCAGTGACAAATAAATTGCCGTCGACTTGAAGGTTTGACGTGATGACCGTCGCATCTGCCGTACGCGTAATATGCGAATCGCGTAACTGTTTATTCGCATCCACATAAGGAATGGTCTCTGCCGTCATTTCCCCGATATTCACGTTACTTCCGTCACCCGTAAAGTAGGCCGCGGTTATACCACCAGTGGTCGATACAGAAGCTGCAGTCACGGCACCACTCGCTGCGAGCGACGTACCCGTGTTCGTAAGCTGAATAGCCTGTGTCGACGTAGCGCCGTTCGTGGTCACGACTTGAAGATCGGATGTCGTCGCACCACTTATTCCCGTGAGTTGACTACCATCGCCTATGAAAGCATCAGCTTCGACATTCCCCGAAGCGACGACCCGACCCGAAACGATGAGTTCTGCGGTCGGTGAGATACTTATTTGACCTCCCATACCCGAGTGAGCTGTGCAGTAATAATACAGGGTCGTAGGGGCACCCGCGGAAACGACAAAAGTCCTTTTCTGATCAGACGCATACGTACCCGTATTTGTTATCCCAGTCTCGTAATTAGTTCCACCAGTCGTACCATCATTTGAATTTGTCTCTTGAAACACGATAGGGTGTGTCGAAAGAGTTGAACTCGAAAGATCAAATATATACGTCTGGTTTTCGTGCAGTTCAATAGTAGCCTGTTGCTCACCGTCTATGAAATATTTATTACCACTTCCGGTACTTGCCACGGTGACAACAAAGGTCTTCGTCGTACCCATCGTCGCGACGTTGCTTAACGAGAGAGTGTTTGACACGGTGAGTGGTCCGACATTCGCGTTACCGTGAACATCCAAGTTAAACGCGGGTTCGTTCGTTAAAATACCGACATTGCTCGTCACCGAACTAACGACAAATGCACTGCCGTATGAACTAACCGTATTATTGTAATCAATTTCAAAATTTACAGTTAACAAGTCCCAGTATGTCACATATATACTCATGTAGAAATCAACGACATCTCCCGCCGAAAAAGATCCATTGGATACAGTTGTACTCGATTGAGTCACATTCGTATAATACACCTTACCCGAACCACTTGTTATTCCACTCGACTGATTTTGTGGGTTAAAGTTTAGACCAACTGAAGGCTGTGTACCCGAACCCTGTTTTTTCATCGTTATACTTACATATTCCGCGGTAGGAATACCGTCTAATGTCCCGTTAACGATAGCTCGTAATTCGAACCCAGTACTCGTCCAATCGTTCGGAAGTGTGATGTTACCAAACGTGTAAGTGCGCCACTGTCCAGGCACTCTAGAACTGGCCGGTACGTAGGTGAGATTGTTATAATTTTGGGTAATCGTTTGTAAAGAGCCTGTCGCACCCGTCACGACATTACCTACATCTAAACCGGACGTTATCACCGCATTACCTCCTATTTCTATATTAGATGTCGTTATAAAGCCGGTTGTCACATTCGTAAACTGGATAGTATTGGATGTAACGTTTCCGTTATCGGATACGGCTTGAAGAGTCGTCGCTATACCAGTTAAATTACTACCGTCACCCGCGAAGAACTCCGCAGTCACATTTCCGGTCACTAAAACATTTCCAGAAGCTGTGAGAGATGTTACACTGTTTGTAAACTGAACAGTGTTAGACGTGACATTACCGTTATCAGACACCTCCTGGAGCGTCGCGGCTATTCCACTCAGTCCTGAACCATCACCAATAAATTTCAACGCATGAACATTACCGTCGGCTACCAGACCCGTCGTAGCATTCGTAAGCTTTAAGACGTTTGATGTGGTGTTTCCTTTATTCACGATACCGTCGAGGGTCAATGTAGTAAAAGTAGGGTACGCTAATTCAGTCTCCAGAGTTCCTATGCGGTACGAATTGGAAGCCAAATTGGACCAAATGTTGGTATTGGATGTTTGAAGCTCGTTGATGAGCCCCTGTTGAACTGTATTCGCCGCTTCGAGGGTTGTAATTCGAGAATCATTCGAAGAAAGATCAGTCGTGAGATTCGTTATGAGTGCCGCTTGGACGCCGTTCGCGGTTTGAAGCTCGTTGATGAGCCCCTGTTGAACCGTGTTCGCCGCTTCGAGGGTTGTAATTCGAGAATCGTTCGACGCGAGGTCGGTTGAAAGATTCGTTATGAGTGCCGCTTGGACACCGTTCGCGGTTTGAAGGTCAGTGATGAGCCCCTGTTGCACCACATTTGCCGCTTCCAGGTCCGTGATTCGAGTAACGGCCGAAGTTAAATCAGTTGAGAGTGCAACACCCGTGAGTGTCGTACCATCACCGTAGTAACTGCCACCTGAACTAACAGTGAGATTGTTTTGTGTAATCAAGTTACCTAATATTTCAACTGTTATGTTATTCGAATCATCGAATATGTGGTTATCTATTACACTGTTTTGAGTGTAACCTATGGTAAACGTATGGTCGTGAGGATCCTGATCCCCCTGCGACTCGCCGTGATGTATGAGGCCCACGTTTTTACCGGGATGTCCCATGATGATACCCACGTCCAATTCATGTGACGTGTTGTTATTGGCTATACCAAGAATACGATCGTTGATAACCAATGAGTTAGATTCTATGACATATGAGTTCCCGTCAACAACGATATTTCCGGATACTTCGAGATCAGATGATATCACGATTTTACCATTAGATCTACCAATTAACGAATCTTCTAGAAAATTGTTCGTACCCACGATTGGTATCTTATTAGCGGTTAAACCAGATACCTTCACATCACCCCCAACCTCCACATTAGCCGTCGTGACGAGACCTGTCGTCGCATTCGAAAACTGTATAACGTTCGTAGTCGTGTTTCCGAGATCGGTTATACCCTGTAAAGTGAGGGTACCACCACCAGTCGTCGTTTCGAGAGCTGTAATTCGAGAATCGTTGGACGCGAGATCAGTCGTAAGATTAGTGATCAAAGTCGCTTGAACACCGTTTGCCGTTTGGAGTTCCGTGATGAGTCCCTGTTGGACCGTGTTTGCGGCCTCGAGAGTTGTGATTCTAGAATCGTTGGACGCGAGATCCGTCGTGAGGTTTGTAATAAGCGTCGCTTGGACACCGTTTGCCGTTTGAAGCTCGGTAATAAGACCCTGTTGGACCGTATTCGCCGCTTCGAGGGCTGTAATTCGAGAATCATTCGAAGAAAGATCAGTCGTAAGATTGGTGATCAAGGTCGCCTGCACACCATGCGCGGTTTGAGTCTCTGTGATGAGACCCTGTTGGACCGTATTCGCCGCTTCGAGGGTTGTAATTCGAGAATCGTTCGAAGAGAGGTCGTTAGTGAGATTAGTGATCAGAGCCGCTTGGACACCGTTCGCCGTCTCGAGGGTCGTAATTCGAGAATCGTTCGACGCGAGGTCGGTTGTGAGATTGGTGATCAGACCCGCTTGAACAGTGTTTGCCGATTCGAGCGTACTAATAAGAGACGCTTGTACGGTGTTGGCGGTTTCTAACGTCTCTATACGAGACACGTTATCAGTCAAGTCTGTTTCGAGCACCGCAACACGAGCGGCGTTATCTGTCACATCCGTTCGAAGAAGATTAATCAGAGACTCTTGAATCGTATTCGCCGTTTCTAACGTGGTAATTCTAGAAGCATTGTCAGATAGGTCTGTTTCAAGAGTTGCAATACGACCCGTATTGCTTGTAACATCCGTTCGAAGATCGTTGATGAGAGTCTCTTGAACCGTGTTCGCCGCTTCCAAGTCCACAATTCTCGCGGTATTAGAGGTCAAATCTGTTCGAAGATCGTTGATGAGAGATTCCTGAACAATGTTAGCGGATTCGAGTAACGAGATACGCAAAGTATTAGACGTTCTATCCGTTTCGAGGGACGAAATTCGTGAAGTATTACTCGTCACGTCCGTTCGAAGATCGTTAATCAAAGCCTCTTGAACTGCATTTGCAGCCTCTAAATCAGTTACGCGAGGTGTAAGTAGGGACATATCCGTTTCCAAAACACCTATTCGCGCGGCATTAGATGCCATATCGGGATGTAAAGCAACTTTTACACACGTTTTTCCAGTCGTCGCTAGATCATACACACTTAATTTATACGGTTGTGCGGTATCGGTTATGACGGAACCGTCGTTTGATATTTTCACGCGGGCACCAATCCCAGTGTTATTCGAACCCGTGAACGTGTTAAGAGTGGACCACGCTCCGGACACGTAATTTAGAGTGATAATTTCACCCGCACCTCCTGAACCGTTTGCATACTGTCTCCCGTACACGACATGGATTGTACCGTTTGACAGGAATATATCGAACGCACACGAAGATCCCGAACCCAATTCGGGGCTCGACGCTTGAGATATTTGTGTGATAACAGGAAGTGCTGTCCACGTGCCATTCGCACCGCGCTGTAAAACATGAATTTTCGTTTCGGCGGGCGAGGTTGTTATAGATGTGTACGCAACGTAGTTTCCGTCGCGCGTGATACGAACGGGAGAAAAGATATCCTCTTTTTCATACGTCCCATTGGCCAGGGTAATCTGATGTTCGTTCGTCACCGTAAAAGATCCATTCGAGAATACATATTCTTCGATACGGAAAATGAAATCAGTCTGACCGTAATAAGCTTGAAAGCCACCAGCTGAAAATCTCGACACGACCTTAAACGTATTCGTTTGGTATTCCGTAAGCGCGATCGCTTTCGTTTCTGTATACAAACCTATGTTATACTTTGTCCACGTTCCGTTAGAACTATTGTAATTGTACATGTCTCGTTCTTGTCCCGGGCCAATGTTAGATCCTCCCCCACCTCTAATGACCCAATCACCCGTAGCGTTTACAGCAAAAACGCTTATATATGGTAAATAAGAAAGGTGCGGGACACCGCTAATCGTAATACCACCAGTAGCTACTAACGTAGCTGAGGCGAAGGTCGATCCAAAGAATTTATACACACCTATATTCGCAGTGGTAGTAACGATAAACGTATCACCACCTCCCGAACAATTAATAGAAAGTGGGGTCAAAAGACCGGACGGTAGCGTCGTCGTACAAACCAGGGAATACAATTGTGTATTATTATTCCTTAAAAACGTTTTTATCGTATTTGAATTTACGATAGCATGAATGAGTGAACCATCATCCGAGACGGCTGTGACGTCATGCTGTGCCGGCCCGTAACCTTGAATGCTGTGTGGTTCGACTAACGTCAGACTCGACGAGACTTCAGTCTGGAAAAACGAATCCTGTACTTCTGTTACTCCCGCCGTCCCACTTCCCGTACATATATTTACGGTTCCCTCTACTTCGATATTACCACTCGCTGTGAGTGAAGTATCTGTATTCGTGAACTGGACAGTATTAGACGTCACGTTACCGTTATCCGTAATTGCTTGAAGATTCGTGGCTATACCCGTAAGTTGGCTACCATCACCGACGAACGTTGCAGCCGTAACATTTCCAGTGACAACGACATTCCCCGAAGCGACTAGGGATGTATCGGCGTTTGTAAACTGGACAGTTGTACTCGTTGTATTGCCTTCTTGTGTAGCATTTTCTAAAGATGTCAAAACACCGACCAAATTACTTCCATCACCCCGGAACTCTGTGGCGGTGATGATTCCCGTATCCCCATCGAGTACGATGGTCGATCCGACACCCACGTTCGATTCCACATATGCGTTTCCATTCACATGTAAACTTGCATCGGGGTCGGGCGTCGTAATACCTACTCTGTTATTTACGGTATCGACGAACAGGTGAGAAGAGCCTACCAAGAGATTACTCTCGATATCGACCTTCCCTGAAAAGATATGGCTCGTCGTCTGCACCATTTATATTAGCTTAGATAAAATGTAATACATTTTATGTGAGCTAACGATTATGCGATTTTGGATTCTAATTCGTCTATGCGTGCGTGTGCCTTATTAAGTTCCGCTCTAAGTTCTTTGATAGCTTCTACAAAGATACCCGCCATATTACCATATGCAAGGACATATTGTTCTCCAACTCCTTCATCGGGTACATCGACCAGTTCAACCGCTTCTGGAAGAACCTCGAGGACTTCTTGAGCAATGAGCCCCGTACGTCTCGTACCTTTTTCATCCGCTTTCAGTGTATACGTGTACCCATTGAGTGTATCTATTTTGTCCAATGCGTCATTTATTTTTACTATATCTTTCTTGAGTCGTTTATCGGAATATGCAGTAACGTTGCCACCGGCGTACAGACTTCCACTAAGATTGATACCACCACCAAAAACCGCGTCATTGTTCGTCAGACTTATGTAAAATGGCCACCGATTATTCGCTACTTTCGCCCATGAACCGTCATCGGCATCATTCGGCCCACATAATATGTATAAAAGGTTGCCATTACAATGTAAATACGCGGTTCGATGATTCGTGTCTCTCAACGTGATCGTGGGATAAACGCCACGCATTTGAAAGTGGGGAGAATCGTTTGCATGGCTCATACGAAACCGCGTTGTGCTACCATCATTTACCTTAAAAGTTCCAGAAAAAGTCTGATCGCTTTTAGGAATACGAGCAGTGTCTAGTGTACCCTCCGTAATTTTACTGGCGTTGAGATCTGGAATCCGATCAGTGCCTAGGGTACCCCCCGTAATTTTACTGGCGTTGAGATCTGGAATCCGAGCAGTGCCTAGGGTATCCGTCGTAATTTTATTGGCACTGAGATCCGGGACGTCCGACGCCTGGATACCACTGAACGAGGTCGCTTCGACGGTTCCGTGTACCTTAAGTATATTTGTAGCCGATGCATCTCCACCTATTCCGACATTACCCCCTTCGTATTTAATATCCGTTCCCACATTCGGAGCTGATTGCTGCCACGGTAAAGCAGTACCGGTCAGATTCGAACCGTCTCCGTATACCGAACCGCTAACATCGAGATTTCCGTTTATATATGTATGTCCAGTGACGTTTAATTTAAACGTAGTATTTGCATCCCACGTGGGTGGAGTGGCGGGAGCCTGATTGCCTATTCCCACACGCCCCGCTGAATGTAAGAAGAAGTCGGGATTCGCGCCTCCTTGTACGCTTCTGAAAACACCTGGAAATAACTGAATGTTTGTCTCCGACATCTATAATTTATGGATATGTTTTTTTAGTACTCAAAGTTAACGCTATTGATGCTCGTGAGCGCGCCTGCGGAATTGGGTGAAATATATTCGACGAAGATGGAATAACTTCCCGGACCGTTAGAAAAGTCTGCACTTGGGGTGAGTACCATGGTAGTCTGTGTCACCGCGACTGTAGAACTCCACGGGTTCGAACTGGCATTACCAAAAATGGAAATAGGTCCAAGAGCCAGGTCGAGAGGAGCAGCATCGCCACCACGTTCACCACCCGCTAGATCTATGATCATAGTACTCACTTCGTTATCGTTATTATCGATAAGCTGAGCTACAATTTTCGCATAGAATGGGTGTCTCGTAAATGTAAGTGTGAGTGCCGCACCCGCTGCAGTCGTACCGGAGGCAATCGTATTTTTATCACTGTATGTCTTTTTAGTGACACCACCTGTGTTCGTGATGATGGCACCTTCGATCGTCGTATTACCACGAACATCTAACACGTTGTCGTGATTTCCATCGGCTTCTATGAAACATTTTTCACCCACGGAAAAGGTGTGATCAGGTGTGGTATTGGCCACGCCGACGTTAGACTCGGTAAAAAGTTTACCGTACACGTGGACATTCATCGTCTCATTAGTAGGATTCACCTGATGGCTAGAGGCAGCTCCGACTTCAGCCGCGGCGCTACTATCCGTATACGCGATGATAAGCTCTGTAGCAGAAGCATCGTAGCAAACAGCGACGTTCGAGCTTCCTACGGGCCTGTTATAGATGTGCCCGAGATCAAACGTCGCGAGGTCGGTATTGTTTGTACCAATTTCAATAAGACCATCCTTAAACTGGGAATTGGTCACGTGAATATTGGCGATCGTTCCGATGGACGTGACGTTGCCGGTCACATAAAGGTTACCATTGACGTTTAAATCACCTTGTGCACTAGAACCCGCACTAGAGATACCCGTGATACTTATGGGAACCTGTGTTCTGAATAATTGTTTTGTACTCTGATTGTACGCTACGAACGTGTTCGTGGTCGCATCCGTGCCATCACTCGCAAACTCGGTAGATAGTTCTAGAGGTGTGAGGTAAAAACCACCCGCTTTCGTAGCGTCAATTTTATCATTACTTGCGTTAATGACAACGGAGTTATTGTGCTGGTCTTCGCGACAGTTTTTACCGAACCGGAGTTCTGTAGCACCACCGACGGTACTTAAGTTCTTCGGCATTTAATATTACTGTGCATTTTAATTTGCGTACATGAGACCCGCCATACCGTTGTTCACTCTGAGAATATTGTAGTTGACCGCATAAATAGGATCAATGATATCTCGTGACTCGCTATGAATTTTTACTGATTCGACTCGGGAAAAGTTAAGGGAACCCGAAGGTTGTAAAGAACTGGTGTTTAGGCAAAACGCGTGTAGGAAACAATCTGGGGATGTGACGAAGTTCGTGTGATAGTAATGCTGAACATCCACGAAATGGGGTTTCGCCCACTTCCACGAACTGATATCCGTACCGTTAATACTGATTTTCAGCTTATTATCTATGGAAGTCAGTGTACTTTCCATATTCGTATTGGCACAGGCGATATATTTGACCGGGTGATTGAACGTTAGCTCTTGAACGAGTTCACCGGACGGTATACTCTTTTGAACCTGTGTGATGAGAATGTTATGCTCACGAGAAGCCATTATTCCGCGTTCCTCGTTATCCAGGTAGTAGTAATTGGCGTATGCATCAACGTTATAGTTACCGGCTTCGGGGCCCCAATAAATGCGCAGCTCTACGTTACTGTACTGCAACGCCACCAGAGGAATGGCGGATTGAGGACCCTCACAAAAAAAGAAGCGAAGAGGGTAAAAATACGACCGAGCAGATGCGCCGGGGTGGACACCGTTAGAACTTTTCGACACATTTTGTGCGAACATATCTATCGCGATATTCTCGGTGAAATCGTAATCTTGAACGTCGATAACCTGACCCGCGATCAATAATTCGACCTTATCTATGACATCTCCCCAATCCTGAAGATCGACCGCCTGTGTGTTATTATCTATCGTGAAATAGGTGTATCCTAGAAGATCACCGTTCCTTTCAAACTTGATAGATGACATGGAATTACCTTTCACAGCTCCTTGTATCGTCTGCTTTTCGACGGACTGTGAAAAGTTAGAATGCCTTTTGAATGTGGAAGTGAAAAACGAGATTTCGGGCTCCCCGATGATATGCTCATCTTGTGCACCGATGGCCACTAACTGCACGATTCCAGAAGACATACTTACTATAGTAGGAGTATTTTTAAATTATGAGTATGTAACGCCCTGAAATCTATGCGAGGTTCTTCTTGCGACACGTGAAACGGAACACCATCACGGAATTACCTATTTCCGCCGTTTGTCCAGTTTCCCTATCAATGTTAAACGTTAAACGGTCCAATCTGCGTATGGGGTTATGATAACACTGCACGATCGGATACTCGTCCTTGAAGGTGATGACCGTGTTAACCGGAGTCGCGTCTCCGACGGGTTCCTGAGCTACACAAGGACCAATGACTGTTCCAAAAATACCGTTCAAATGATTAGCAGAATCGGTGATGAGATCCGAACTAGGATCGCCCGGGTAATTTATTTCCGCTTGCCCTCTCTGCGAAAAGTGTGTGCGAAGTTCTTCGATGCCTATGTGCAGGGCCCGCTGAGACCTACCAGACGCGTCGTTATGTGTTCTAAAGGTGGCAGCTACAAGTCGAGCTTGAACAACATTTTCTAAAGGAGTTGGCAAGTGCATTACAAAGTCGGCGTCGGTGTTGTTCGTTTGATTCGAGAAAATACTGATATTATCGATGACCACCGTATGGACCTCGTGACTGTAATCAGGAATATCGGGCTGAGATGGAGCGATGAGAAGCGCCATTTATAATACACTTAGAATTTTTCTACTTAAATACGTTGTGACGATGTAGGTAGAAATGAATATGACTTAAAAAATTTAACCAACGATCTTGTAGTTGGCATGATCACGAACGAGCTGCTGGTCGCCACAGACACCACCGGTGCTCGTGGAGTAGACGCTCTGGTCGAGGCATTCGACGCTGCTCTTAAGGGACATCAGGGACTCCTGAGAGACGGCCTCGATATCGATGTTCTTAGGCTGGTACCTGGACTTGCGCTCACCGAAAAGGAGGGCGATGATGAAAAGTAATCCGATGGTGATCGCGATGGCTTTGAGTGTCGCACGATTGGTAGAGTCGAGCTTCATTTTACTATGTGCTGATATTTTTTTATAAAGTGCGTTAAAGAGAATAGATTAGTTTCATTATAGAGAGTAATGGACGGTGAAATTGTCCTCGACAGAGGAAGTGATTCGGTCATGAAGCTTGACGAGAAGGAACAAGCCATGATGGACGAGATTCAACTCGATTTCGGTAGACCCCGCGCGCACACGACGAGCGCACCCTCTATCCAGAGAATGCATCGATCGGATGCACCGCCTGCCGACATGTTCCAAGAGGACGTAGACGCCTTCGCGAACCCTTCTAAACAGGCGGCTCCCGCGCCCCCACAGATGGAAGAACCTATCGATCACGGTGAATACGACAATGACAACGCGTACAACGCTGCACCCGCGGCGTTCGATTATGGTCCCGAACAGCAGGAAGAGCAACCGTCACCCGGATACAAGACGGTCGATGAAGAGAAGTCCGATCTTTTAAACAAGCTTGGGCGTCTCGAGAAGCGTGGGTTCAATATTAACAAAGCACTTAACGCATATTCGAATGTGGACGATTTACGCACGGAAGTTAAGCGTATCACGTACAGTATAGACGTGGATAAGTCTATCAAGTTTTCGCGTCGCATGCTCATCGCATGTGTGACTGGTATTGAATTCCTTAACAAGAAGTACAACCCCTTCGATATTCAGCTCGAGGGTTGGTCGGAGAATGTTATGGAGAATCAGGATGATTACGACGAAGTGTTTGAAGAGCTGTATGTCAAGTACAGGACGAAGATGCACGTCGCACCGGAGATCAAGCTTATCATGATGCTTGGTGGTTCCGCGATGATGTTCCACCTCACGAACTCTATGTTCAAGCAGGTCATGCCTAATGTGAACGACGTCATGAAGCAAAACCCCGATCTCATGCAGAATATGATGAGCGCTGTACAGAATACCATGTCTAACAATGCTCAGAAGCCCGCAACTCCCCCGGGTGAGCGCCACGAGATGCGCGGCCCGGGACTTGACATTTCGAGCCTGATGGGTAATATCATGATGCCCCCCGGGCCTCCGATGAACACGACTCCCGTCACACCCGTCGCTCAGAAGGAATACATCCCCGAAGTGGAAGAGGATGACGATGACATCTCGGACATCGTTTCTGAAAAGGCTGCGGAAGATGGGGAGGACGACGTGAAGGAAGTTAAGCTCCCCCCAGCAAAGGCTAAGAAAGGAGGGCGAAAGAAGAAGGTAGAAATTAATTTGTAAACCTATATAAATGGTAGCCTACAGCCCGATCGATTTCGACGATCCGATCGAGGTGCCAGTTCCCAGAAAGAAGGAAATTGTAGTCGATGCACCTCGCATAGTAGAAAAAGTTCCCATAAAACCCGAACCGGAAGAACCGGTCACTGATGAAGATACCGAGTGTAATTTCCTCGTGTTCTTTTTTATTGTGGGCGTCGTCGCGTTAGCTGCGATGGATTCCTCGAAAAGGTAAGTATCGTAAATGTACCGCACGAGTCACCTCGTGTGTTAGATTTATAACGAGTTATAGTAGAATGGAACCGATAACGGTAAAGGGTTCTGTCGTCGCGTATAATGAACATCTCAGACCCACGAAACACAAAATCGAAAAATGGGTGACGCTTATGAAAATGTTCATAGACAATTATGAAATAGACGTCAATATGTATGGATGTGGAAAAGCTATGACGAATCCCGAATCAACGTGGGATGTTGACATAATACTCAGTCACCCAAACGCACATGCGTATTCGGAATCGGACCTTTTTAAAATACGCGATCTCATGAATTTTGGTATGCAGGTTGGATATGATCAATTTCAGCTTTTGATAGACATATCATTCTATTTACCTTTCAATGAGAAGGGTGACTTCTGGTATTCGGCGGATCGTTACGTAAAACACGGAACGGTGTCATTCAAACAGTATTCATCGTACGCGACCGTGATCTATAAAGGACAGGAGTTGACCAATTATCATAAAAACGATAGATTAGAAGTTAAAGAAATTGTGGATGGATTGTTTGAAATTATCACAGATTGTCCTTCCACCAAAGATATAGAACGAATAGAACGAGGAATACTCTACCCGGATCCGGTACTCTTGTAAATGAGCTTATAGAGACTGGTCCATGAATATATATGGATTTTTCACGAGAAGAAAATATAAAACAGTTCGTAAAATCCAGTCGTTGGCTCAGCGTTGATGTGAAAGGGTATCGCTTGCTACGTGTAAACTGGGTTACGGCGACTCTCGCATCCGTGGTCATGTGGAGTTTTATCGCATGGAGCTTCATAGATACAGACAACGCCTCGAAGGAATTACTCGAATGGAAATCATGGCTCTCTGTTAATTTTACGTGGTTTTACATTCTCACGCGTAACATTTGGCTATTGTTCACATGTGGACTTCTATTTACAAAGTACGCAAACATTAAACTTGGAAAGGATGATGAAAAACCCCAATTTTCCAACTTCTCTTGGTTTGCGATGCTCTTCTCGTGTGGTACCGGAGTGAGTATGTTTACGTATGGAGTGGCAGAGCCCATGTGGTTTTATCGATACAACGCGAACGCGTCTAAAATCCCGTTTGTGAACGACGATCAACGTGCACAGATGGCGATGATGATGTCTAATTATCAGACCGGGCTCCATGGATGGGTACCATACGTGATCGTCGGTCTCCTGTTGGGTATTACCACATATAGACAAGGGAAACCTATGTCCATGCGTTACGCTTTCTACCCTATTCTTGGTAGTAGCGTAGACGGTTTCATAGGAGATATCATCGATTCGGTTACTATCGCGTGCACTACTTTTGGAGTCTGTACTTCACTCGGTTTAGGTACGGGTGCGATTGGAAGTGCTCTTAATAGGATTAATTCTGATATCGATCCATCGAGTCTAGAAACTAAGTTGTGGATCATTTGGACGATCACGGCTGCAGCCTCGACTTCTGTACTCTCTGGACTTCAAAATGGTATTCGTAATCTAGCCAGACTCGCACTGTTCAGTGGTATAACTCTTTCACTGACTCTCATATGTTCGGATAATCCTGGGTTCTTGCTTAACTCGTTCGTACAAACGACGGGTCATTATCTCCAATGGCTCGTGACGCTTGGCTGGGATACGGACACGTGGCCCAGTTTTACTGGACAGCTCACGGATAAGGGTGACTGGGAACGTCTTACTTTGGGTAATACCCGGGAAACTTCGGTCGTGGCGAGTTCTACTTTTGACACGACGCGTCTCGATACTATGGATGACGCGTGGGGTGAACGAACACCTTATAATTTCATGAACGTTTGGACGGTATTTTATTGGGCTTGGGGAGCCGCATGGGCTCCGTTCGTGGGATCTTTCATCGCCAGGATCTCCCGGGGTAGGACAGTCGGGGAAGTCATCAAGGCTGCCCTTTTCACGACCGTACTCTTCCTATTTTTTAATCGGAACATCTTCGGAAGTCTCGGTATTAAGATGCAGCGAACGGCTGAGTATGCACTTGGTTCGGAAGCAGATATTGATTGGACAAATGGATACGTGAATTGTACGGCTCTTGGCTACATAAACAAACAACCTACAAGCGAAACAGCTATTCAACTCGCGAACGAGGGATACTACGCCCTTTCGTGTCGTGCTATGCCCGATCAAATACTGGATATTATGGAACCGTACAAGGGTCTCACTAAGTGGCTTCAACTACTGGTACTCTCCAGCGTTCTTCTCTACTTTACGACATCTTCGGATTCTGGGTCCTATGTTGACGATCTCATCGCTTCTCAGGGATTTCAAAACCCACCTCCTATACAAAAGGTTTATTGGGCAGTCACTGAAGGAGCACTTACCCATGCGCTCATCGTAAATGGTGGTATAGATGTTATCAAGGGTGCCACCATCGTCTCAGCATTCCCGTTCACTATTATCTTGTGTTTCTTATGTGTATCTTTACTTCGAGCACTGAAATTGGAAGCTGGAGATACGGATATCAAATGGACTCGAGCATCATTCACCAATAGGATATTTGACATTGACGGATCAGCGGCGTACAATCTCATCTTCCCGTATATCGGTTTGCGAAAGATTGCCCCATTTACCGTAGCGACCACAGCGGCGTTGTGTCACGTGACATTGATCATCCTTTTCTGTATTTCAACCCCGGCAACGCGTGCCATGGCATGGGTACTCTATATATTTTTTGTTTCGATCGTTGCAAAAACACGCTCAGATTTACGCAAGGAACGAATGGTTTACGGAAACCCAGTTGAAGATTTTATAGTTTCGTCACTCTATCCACTCGCGATCGCGCAGATGGAACATGAAACATCTAATTATAGGGGTCCATTAACATCGTAATACATGGCCTTAATAGTATTACTATATCTAATTAACACAGTATTCCGTTTAATTTTATTAGACGGAGTTACATCATCCCCGTCAAGAACTATGAGCGATACCCGGCGTATCTTTTCCGCTCTTGACGTGGCATACACTGAGTTATATCTATCAACCCCCTTCAACACATTAGAAACATCTCCACCCCGCTTTAATGCTAATAGCGCGCATATGTACTTTTCGCCACGCCCCACAATAACAGCCTTATCTAGATCATCTTCACAAATTTTGACCAGTCGAGATTCGATGGGTTCGGGAAGGATTTTGTTACCCGTTGAAGTGACTATCATATCATCTAACCGTCCTAAGATTTTGATATGACCACTGGGGTGTATTTCACCCAAATCTCCGGTGTGAAACCATCCATCCCCGTCAACACACGGGCCGCGATTGATGTATCCCTGGGTGACCTGTCTCCCCCTAAACCATAATTCACCAGTCGCTTCGTGTACACATACTTCCGTACCGGGTACGGGAATTCCCGCGTACCCGTCTATAAAAAAGTCGGGTCTAGATACGGTCTGTACACCCATGAGTTCTGACATACCGTATGCACCTAATATATCGAGACCAATACTTCCAAAATAATCTAAGACATGTGTACTCGTATACGCTCCACCCGTCAAGGGGAGTTTTACCTTATCCAACCCAAGCTTTTTTAAAATGCCGGAACGCATGTACATCCGGGCGAATGTATCGATTCTTTTGAGACACGAATATCCTCCAACCTGTCTATTTTTGTGTCCGATCATACACATCCATTTCATAAATCTATGAGTATGATCTATGCGCTTTGCATCATTTACTAACTTTTCCCATATTCTAGGAACACAAAAGAGCATCGTGGGTCGAACCCTGGGTAAGGTGTCTGCGAGTGTTTCTTTAGAAAAGAACAGGGTAGCACGTTGACCCTCACATATACACGTGAGGGGTACGAATACGTCATTCATGAGTGCGCCTATATGAGACATAGGGAGGTGTGAGATGATGCGCATAGGTTCGGAGAGTAGCACAGGATTATTCTTGATGTGTGCATTTGCGGAAAAAATGAGATTATCGTGTGAAAGCATGACACCTTTGGGAAGACCTGTGGTACCCGAAGTATAAATGATGACACAACAGTCTTTCGATCGCGTTTCAGGAACGTAGGGTTCGGGAGCGCCCGGAAATGGTCCACATCTTCCTAATGCTGAAAACTCTATCCACGATGTTTCATCGTGTAGAAGAACTACCCTATCCACTAAGTGACGCATGATTTCATACCTCTCTCGCGTGTCCACAAATGCTATTTTAGCTTGTGATTGCTTTACTATATGTGTACACACCCTCTCTGAGTTATTGTGATACACCACAGAAACACGACCACCCACGACTATTGTTCCTAATAATACGATAACCTGCCTCGGTGTATTTTCTGTGAAAAGTATCACATCTTTCAAGTTTAGATAGACGAGCGAACGAGCTATGTCCATACTCTGTGTGTATACGTCATTTATGTAGTGTTTAGTTCCATCATCATCCGTCATGAATACGAAAGACGGATGGTGATGGTATGCGAAATGTAGAAGTTCCGCCATGTACTATTAATTTACAAATTTTATTACGTCGTACCAATACTCATCCCCATAGGTTATTTTAGAAGGGCCCACGACAGTAAATCCGAGACTCTTTTCCATCCAATTAAGATATTCTGGTCGGGTAGCTGTGGCATAAAAATCTACTTCAAAACCACTCTCCGGTACTAAAACGTTATAGTAATAATTAGCCATAGACTTACCTATTCCCTTACGTTGTAGGTCCTTCCTGACAGATATGGAATATACCGTGAGTGTATCCCCAGTGGGGTTGTGACCTTGTTCCAGCTTTTCATTAGTCATCTTAGCACCCTTAACTATAGCTCCATACATAGCCCCTATCACGTTTTCATGTTTATCTTTGACTATTAGTGAAAGTTTAGGAGCCTCGGTAATAAGCCTTCGAATGAAATTGGGTGAAGGTCGCTCTTTGTCGTTTTTATACACGACCGTTTCCATCTCTACTATTTTTTCTACATCTTCAGGATTTACGTGACCGAGTGTATAGCCGGCGATTGGGTCGTCGGTCGTCTCAGTTTCCTGTTCGCCGTCCCACACTTCTTGTCGAGTCCATAAATTACATACCCATTTCGTACCAGATTTAACAGGTTCGCCACCGTGCATGTAATAAGCGTCTATTTTACCATCTTTATCGAGACAGCTGAATTCTAACATATCTCCCTTTTTAAGACTGTATATACGCTGCATATTCGGAAAACTCGTCTCACCACCTTCGTATCCATCATCTAAACAAAATAAACGAGTTTTCTTACGCTTATTCGTATGTTTTTCAGTCGCGTCTTGATGGGGGCGGTATAATCCCCCTACTTTATATCGCAAAACTTGTAAACTTTCACACTTGTCCCAATCTTCGTCGGATATGAACCGGCGAAAGATTTCTTCGAGTTTCGGATCTTTCTTAATATCGAGCCACGTCGTCTCACTCAACCGTATAGATTGGTTGACGTGACCATCGGGACTCAGTGTAGACCAGTGTAATTTAGGTGTCGCCATTGACTTAATATATTCACACTCTTCATCACTGAGTGCCTTGGATGTTACCCAAGGAATATCATATGGGAATACCATTTTAGAATACACCCATATTTTTTTAATAGACATTAAACCTATCCGTCCGCCGGAAAAATGTCTGGGGAATGGTATTCTTTTCACAGCAATCGCACCAATCGGCCCAATCCCAAAATGTGTATTCACCTATAGGGATATTGTGAGTACTCGTGATGAGACACGTCCACACGTCTTCGACCATATCCGTTTTCACAGCGTACTTTGACTGATCTGTACGTATAAACTTTCCATCCTCTTCTATGTGGTGAGAACCCGTTACGTAAATGAAATCATTAAGCTTATGACTGAATACCTTATAGAATGGTATCTTTTTGAAGTTGTAAATTTCGAGCTTCGTGATGACAGTAATACCTCCTAACAGAACATCACCCAATCGTATATCCTTCATAGGTACAATACGACCATCCGCGAGATGAATAGGTGTTTCTGTGAAGAAACACCCACCATCAGGAGGCGGAGGAGGTGGGGGCGAAGAAGGCGGAGGAGGTGGAGGAGGAGGTGCCACGTATGGACTTTTACCTCTAAAATGATTAATACTAATCGTTCCGCTAGACGGAGATGATCCACCCTGATTGAACGCCCTTCCGTAATATTCGTTCAAACCTATAGGGTGAGATCCACCAAAATAATTTTGGATATCTTGTAAAGATGCCGTTCCAGTCGGTACAGTCATTTAACATTCGCGTGTATTTTATTTTGAAAAAATAAGACATACTAATAGATGACGTTCAAACCTAAATTGGATCAGGTAATATGTAACGTTAGAAAAGGTAACGTTCGAGCGACGCGATGGTGGGACCGCCCGACGAGAAGTAAGTTTTCCGAATGGGTTACCATCGTAAAAGAGTACATACGTACACGGAATATAAAGGTTAATATGTACGTATGTGGAAAGTTTGTCGAAAAGATAGAGGATACGTGGGATGTTGATGTTATTTTGAGTTACCCTAAAGCGAGGTCGTATACTGAAGAAGAGCTCGTAAAAATACGAGACCTAATGAACTACGGTATGCAATTAGGGTTTGATAGATTTAACATGCTCGTCGATATGGCGTTTTATTTACCATTCGACCAGGAAGGTAATTTTTGGTATTCGGTGGATAATTATATACGCAACGGAACCATAAAGTCACAGGTTATGTACCCGTTCGATAAAATTATCGTAAACGGTGAAGTTATTCAAGATATGTTCGTCGAGGCTGAAACGTGTGTCGAAATATTGGATGGGTTATTCGTAACATCCAAAACATCACCGTCTCAAAAACACATTAACCGCATACGAGACGGTATTTATTATCGTAAACCTATACTCTTGTAGTTTTTTCCAGTTGTACCACTCGTTCTAACAACTCTTGATACAACTGTTCTTGCGTCTTCCGCTTAGCCCTTTCTTCTTCGAGTTCGTTCGTGAGTTTCTTAACAGCTTCCACAAGAATACCCGCCATGTTACCATACGCGAGTGCATATCCCGTTTCATAGTCGCCAGTCACAGCTTCGGGTAACACTTCAAGAACGTCTTGAGCGATTAAACCCGTATACCTTGTATCATCATCTTCCTCTATACGGTCATACGTGACACCGTTGAGTTTCTGTATTTTCTCGAGAGGGTTTTCGATAATCTTTATGTTTTTCTTTTTTCGTCGATCGGAATAGGCAGTAACATTTCCGGTAGCATATAAACTTCCACTAATATTCACCGTCGAGTTCGAACCCGATATCGACCCTCCTACATAAAAATTTCCAACGGCTAAACCAGCATACTTACTCACGATCGTTTTATTAGAATACGTCTCCGTCTGATAAGATGAAGATTGACCCTGACTGTCTGGACATAGAAGTCGTAACCAACCATCGTTTCCGGGAGCAAACGTATATGAGTCACCGTCAGATGGTATAGAGCTTCTTAAATCTCCGGGGCTGTACACATACCCAGCCGCTGAACCAGCTATTAAACGTAAACCGGCTTGTAACCTCGAATTTGATGTACCCGTGCGTATAGACATGAGTTGTCTCGGTTCGTCCGCCATCGCATTACTCACGTAAGACATACCACGTTCTCCACCGAATGGGTTATTCATATCAGTAATCGACACACACGGTGATTCGCGATATTTATTATTTTGTTGGTCGCTCTGGGGTGTTTGTATTTGAAATTCTATTTTAGGTGCTTTTATACGTACCCGATCTCCAAAAAAATCGCGTTTATTCCAATCACCATATTTAACCGTATCGTTAGGTTCGTTTAATGAACTGTAAAATTTTGAAATTAGAAGCTCGTTATCGTGTCTATACCCAAAAGTGCTCGACGTTTCGCTATACAGGTCATCGTGTGTACCTAACCATCTTGATTCGATCGTGGTAGCCGCTTCTGTATTCGTTTCACCTTTACGACCACCGAACTTTATACGCGCGTGGTCTAAAGAACCACCAGAAGACCCAATTGTTAAATTATCACATTTAACGTACCCTTCAAAAAGACTGTTTCCCCTAAAAATACTTGTCAAAGTAAAACGATATATAACGATAATCCCCCTTCCCTTCCCATTGGACGTTGCGGGTGTGGTACCATTACCACCGTTAAAATATGCGCCATACGCTTCTGGGTATGCTGGATGCGTGACACAACACATAGTACCACTGTGTCCGGCACTTCTGTATCCACTCAAATAACCTTTTCCAGTTTCAATCTCCGGGTACGGATTTGGTGTACCAAAGTCAGATGCACTGGGACCAGAACCATTCCCACCGGAACGCACTATAGGACTCGCGGGGTAAAACGTCGTACCGGAATAGTCATAAGGCATGATTGCGTAATTACTTTCACGGCTTCCGGCAAATAGTCGAGAACCATCTTCTGTCATCGTAATATTAAAACCTGTACTGACCTGATTTAACTGTAAAACATTCCACGGCCCTCCCAGGGATGGTCTACCATCATCACGGGTAACCATGGGTTCATCGTATTGACCCGTATCTTCGTTATATATAAAATATCGCACATCCCCGTGCATCACCTGAAGATCGTATCCTCTGGGTTTATATCCTGGTGATCCCGCGCAAATTCTCTTTCCATCGACTGAAATACTCACAGATCTACCAAATCCAGGTAAAGAGGAATAAATATTGTTCCAACTGCCTAAATTTACAACCGAATCATCGTATCGCCCCCTTATTGTCTGAACCGTGGTCACGCCACTCGACCAAGACCCCCCCTCCGGGCACCGAATGACGCGTATATGACCCACTTGAAAATTGGGAAATAAATAGCAATCTAAATATCTACTAGCGTTAGTACCATACGGAGATCTGTCGTAGTGGTGTTTTTGGCCATTAGAGTCTGCAAATCTGAGTCCGTTGGCTGGATCACCGTTATTATTAGTTTGAGTTCCCGGATATTTATAAACGGAATATGGATGTGATGCAGATATGTTACGAGCATTTGGTCCCACCTGAGTACTAAGGGCATATGATGTCGACCCGTGATAATGTGGTCCTCTACTTGATATAACATGTTCACCTACATTATGTGAAATGGGTCCGGGTGTCGTCGTACCAGCGTGACCCGAACACTGGATTTCAGCAAGCTCGGTACCAGGTGCACCGACGATTATGTGGTCCCCGAACCCTGACATTTTTACAGAATACCCATAACCGTTAAATTGTTTGTATAGACTGATATAATTACCAAAAGAATTACGGGGTACGATATTATCTATATCTATACCTGAACTCGCGTGAACTTGTACGAATGATCCACTCGAATTCCTCTCGTAAACAAAAACCTTGTTTTCTGCTGGTGAACCGACGGCAAAACGATCGGCTTTATCACCAGCTATAGACACACAATGTCCAAAGGTCCCGAACTGTTGAAGATACCTATAAATAGTTTGAGAAAGATTGAACTGCCCGTTACTACCTACATCGTATACGTATACAGTGTTTATTTTGGGTGCACCCACAATCAATCGCACACCATCATAATCGATCGAGACAGATTCTCCGAACCACGCCTCACCGACATATGGCCCATCTATTTGTTGTAAAGATGTCCATGTGGTCGAAGCTTCGTTCCAATCGTATATTTGTATATATCCACGCCCATTATTCCACATAGGTCCACCCGCTACGAGGCGTGTACCGTTAAAGTCTGTATCAATACCTCTACCAAATTGTGAATATTCGTCTCTACCACTAATAGTCCCGTAATGTTGATCACCCGGGGTGAATTCGTCGGGATTCCACGAATCGACGTAATTTACGTGGACATCACCGTCTCCACTCTGTAAATGATACCCATAACTCGTATTGGGGCTAGTGACATACCCCCCTGACGGAACCGTGGTCATCTACTATGACGACATATATTTATTGCACTATGTCACCGCGTCGAGGTCTTTCTGCTCGTATATCGATATTCTTTACGGTAAAAAAGTTTGCTCTCACTTCATACGATTCAACTAAATCGATCGCACGCAGTGCGCGAGAAACGTACACATTTCCCGTGACAGTCAGTTTATCGTTTGCGGTATCTTCAATAACCACGTTCGATCCTACACTGAGTGTTTTAGAAACGTCTGTCGTACCTATTCCAACATTTCCGGTAAAATAAATCGTGTTCGTACCGGTCCATTGACTCGATACACCCAGTGGCGACCAAGTAGGAGCGCCGTTGTTAACTGTAAGAAACTGTCCAGTTGAACCGATAGGAAGTCTCTCAAGTGTATTGGCACTGGGTGCATAAAGAAGATCTCCCCTCTGTATAGGGTTTAACGACCTCGTATTGGTAATTATTCTTTTAAATTCGAGTATATTTAACCTATACGAATTATTCTGACCTGTACTAATAGCAGTGTTTATTAAACTCTCTTGAACTGCGTTAGCAGCTTCCAGGTCTGAAATCCGACTAACGTTCGAGGTCATATCAGTTTGGAGTTGTACGACGTTCGAAATTGACGATATACCCGTAAGATTTGACCCATCACCTATAAAGTGATCGGCGGTCACGTTACCTGACACTAACGCGTTTGAAGAAACGGTGAAACCAGTCGTAGGGTTCTGAAATAAGACAGTCTGATTCGTAAACGCTCCCGAAAGTGTCGTATTCTCGAGATTATCCGCCGCACCACCTGCACCCTGCGGGGGTTCCCACGACAGCGTACCCAAACCCTGATTCGTTACCGTCAGTACGTTATTAGTGGGTCCTATACTGAGTGTTTGAATAACGCCATCTTGGGGTGCATAAAGAATGTCACCCTTAGATACCCCCGTTAATGTGAGCGTATTGGAAATAATTGGATTCAGCGTTTGAATTCCTATCGTCGCCACGTTTCCATTTTCCAAAACATCCTGGAGAGTCAATGACCCACCCGCACTAGATGTGTATTTTTGTGTGGCACGTCCGACTGAACAACGTGTCATTCTTATAGTTGTATGAGACATTTTCCCGGGAGAAAATCATTCGTCTCTTCTTTTGGTTGATCGGGCATATTGAACCCACCTTGCCTGTAGACACGTAGACGCTTGTTATACATGGCAAAGAATACGGACCATTGATCCACCACGTCGTAAATCTGGGGATTGTTCTTTTTACCCTTCGTTTCGCGCATGATGCGCCCTATACTCTGTACGATGTCTGATTTGGGTGTCGCGAGAATCACTGTATCGAGTGTGGGAATATCCAAACCCTCGTGCGCCTGACTGAATGTGGCGAAGATGATCTGTTTTTTACTCGATTCCGCGAGGTCCTCTTCTTTCATACCTCCCATATAGAGACCGGACGTCGTCTTAAACTTCTGATGTAGAAACTCGCAATGAAATCGACGGTCACTGAGAACGAGGATTTGTCGCGTCGTTTTCGCGAGATCCTTGATTGTTTGTAAAATGAGTCTATTCCTATCCGGCATCTCTGTAAGTTCCGTGATCATGGTAGGAAGCGACAATTTACCGAAGCGCGTACACGGAGGAGGATCCTCGAAACGTGGGCACGTGTATACGAGTGGAAACATCTCGACCTGATCCTGATTTTTGCGTTCTACTGAAAAGAACGTAGGGCCCATAAACCAATGTAAT
>Ga0213864_10000159_pt1 | contig 29871 bp, 54 predicted proteins | sample PICome_5_FD_160078 | JGI IMG/M metagenome (GOLD analysis project Ga0213864, IMG submission 160078) | Coastal seawater microbial communities near Pivers Island, North Carolina, United States - PICO247 | ecosystem: Environmental > Aquatic > Marine > Coastal | place: USA: North Carolina... | reverse complement strand
TTCTATCTAAAGCACCAAATCAAATGTATGAACTTGGTTTCTGTGAACCATATCCAGCAATGCCTGATGATGTGAAATACGACTCTTCAATAAAATCGTATCATGAATACTATATAAAGTATAAACAACATCTTGCAAAATGGACTAAAAGAGGAGCGCCGTATTGGTATGGACAATCTGAATTACGAGTTGCCTGAACTGAGGGCAAAAATCGGACAGTTACAACAAGAGAATGAAGCTTTGCGACATGATCTTAAAGAGATGACTGCTTCTTATTATGCACTACTAAATAGAGTTAAGGAATTAACTGAGACTAAAAATAATGCCTAATTATGATTTTATAAACAATGATACTGGTGAAGAAGAAACTCATTTTATGAGTATCGCTGAACTTGATAAGTTCAAAGAAGATAATCCACACCTCACTAGAAAAATAACTGCACCAGCAATTGTTGGTGGACTTGGCAGTGGGGGTGTTAGAGCCGGAGGCGGTTTGGATGAAGTCTTTGCAAAAACAGCAGAGGCATATCCAGATAGTCCACTTGCAGATAGATACGGTAAGAAATCTATCAAAGAAATTAAAACAAAAGAAGTGATAAACAAACACCGTAAAAAATGGAGTAAAGAATAATGGCGAAAGCAAAAGACATTCGTATTGACCAGATGGTTTCTGTAAATGCTGCTACAGATAATCAAAAGAAGGCATTCCAAGATTACAAGGCAGGAAAGAACCTTTTCTTGTATGGTGCTGCTGGAACTGGTAAAACCTTTATTACACTTTATCTTGCTCTACAAGAGGTATTGAGAAACGAAACAAAATACGATTGTGTTTACATTGTTCGTAGTGCAGTTCCAACTCGTGAGATTGGTTTCTTGCCTGGAGATGAAGAAGATAAGACAGCACTGTTCCAAGTTCCTTATCAGAACATGGTGAAGTTTATGTTTGAACAACCAAATGAAGTCGCATTCATGCAGTTGTATGACAAACTTAAAAATCAAGGTTCTTTGATGTTCCTTACTACATCATTCTTGCGTGGTATTACATTAGATAACGCAATTATTATTGTAGACGAAGCTCAGAACCTAACCTTCCATGAACTAGATACAATCATTACTCGTGTTGGTATGGATTCAAAGATTATGTTCTGTGGTGATTTTTTCCAATCCGATTTGTTGCGTAATGCAGATAAAGAAGGATTGAAACACTTTATGAATATTCTAAGAGGGATGCAATCATTCTCTTCAATCGAATTCACACTAGGTGACATTGTTCGTTCTGGTATGGTAAAAGAATATTTAATCAGTAAAATTAAAACAGGAATGGACAACGATGGCTAAAGTTAAAATGACAAATGTGAGTGTCCACGAAGGAATCAAAAAGAAGACTTCCATCGGTGGAAATCACTCAATGATTAAGACTAGTTCTATGAACAAGTCAACTCGTAAGAGTTATAAAAGATATAGAGGCCAAGGTCGATAAATCTATTGACTTTACCTTGTAAATTGAATATAATATGTTAAAAATGTGAGGATAAATTATGTTTACACACCAACCAGTAGAAATACCAGAAGTATCAACTAAAACAGTAAACCGCAAACGGTTCTATGTAGCACCAGACGGTTCACTGTATCCATCTATTACCACAGTTCTATCTGTTCGTTCAAAAGAAGGACTTGCAGAGTGGCGAAAGCGTGTAGGGAACGATGTTGCAAATTACATCTCTCGCACTGCTGCGACTCGTGGAACTAAGGTTCACCAGATGTGCGAAGATTTCCTAAACAATCTAGAGATTGAAAAAGATAATCGTGAATTTCTTCCATATTGTTTGTTTCAACAACTCAAACCTGTTCTTGAAACAAATATAAATAATATATACGCACAAGAATGTGGTCTATGGAGTGAAAAATATAGAGTTGCAGGCCGAGTGGACTGTATTGCAGAATACAAGGGTGTTCCTTCTATCATTGACTTCAAAACATCTCGTTCTTCTCGTAATGACGAATATAACGAGTCATATTACATCCAAGCATCTGCATATGCAGAAATGTTTGAAGAACGCACTGGAACTCCAATCGAACAGATTGTCATTCTGTGTGTTACAGAAGATGGACAAGTTCAAGAGTTTATCAAGAAGAAGCATGACTATCTGCCTCTACTCGTAGAAACCATCGAACAGTTTGTCTCCGAATGGGAGAAAGAAAATGATACGCAAACTGGCGGTGATTCTACTGTTCTCAGTAGCGCCACTGCATAACCTAAACGCTGCACCACAATGGGCAAACAAACCCATACAGTGTGCTTCACCACAAGAAGTGATGGATTTACTGAAAGGATATGGAGAAGAACCTTACATTTATTTTGAAGGTTCTACTACTAGACCATCGGGATCATTTCCCTCTACATTTCTGATTACTAGAAATTCAAAAGAGTCTACTTGGACTCTTGTTGAAATGCCAGATTCAGAACAGGCTTGTATATTAGGTGCTGGAAGAGGCGAAATAAAAATTAACAATGATGGAATTACAACATGAATGTTATTTGGCACATCTTACTGACAGTATGTTCTGGTTCAACTTGTTTAGAACAAGATGTTCAGTGGTTTGATTCCGAAAAAGAGTGCCAAACTATGTTAGTTGAATATGTTGCAATACCGGCAGATGGTGATTGGGATACAGTGACATATGTTTGTAAACCAAAAGATTCAATTGCCTCTTGACATTCAAATGTCACTGTGGTATAAATAGAATACAGTTTGTTGATACAAATCAACACTTGAACAGGACGGCGGTGCGATACCGCCCGCCTCCACCATAAACACACTGAGAGCTCTATGATAGAAAAGTTCTTTTTAAGATTTAAGTGGTATCGGAATTTTGTTGAAAAACAAGAAAAGAAAAGAATTAAATATCTTGGACTTTAGTGTGCTTATGATGGGGGCGAAATAGGATCGACTGGCAAGGATAGAGGCGAGTAGAACTGTCGGATGGTTTCGTAATCGACCAAAAAAAGTAACTGCAAACGATAATACTTTTGCACTTGCAGCCTAGTTTTAGGTGACGGAGTTTCGGTAGGTTGACTTGGCAACAGAATAACCTACCAACTTATTCGTTCATCCTTTTAGGACGGAAGTAGCATAATGCGAAGGAACGCACTTAACCTTTTAATTGAGGAGAAGTGTTATGACTTTCTACCAAGCATGGTGTTATAAAAAGGCACTAGAAGAATGGAAAAAAAGACAAACGCTAATGATTTTATTCAGAAGCAGATTTGAAGGGTAGTGCCTTAATACACTCGTGTGGATCAACGGTTAGTCCACAACACACACGACACAACACACAAAGGAGAAATAGTTATGTCTAGTAAAAACCCATTTGAACTACGGTTCGACACATTGGCAATGGCCAAAGACTTGCTTGATCGTCAATACGATATGGCACAAGCCCAAATGTATGAGATGATTGCCCAGGCAAGGGATACTAATAAAGACATCACTGATGTTATTGAGAAGTATACACCTAAGATGTATCAACCTCAAGAAATCATGGAAAAGGCAGAAGAACTTTATAAGTTCGTAACCAAAAAAGACTAATCCAGTTTGGGAATGGTCTGTTCGCCCAAGTAAAACTTAGTAGGAACACGAAGTGCATCCAGCATTTATATACTGGCTCTGCTTTATAACGATAGGGGGTGGGGCGCCCTGCCCCCTGTCATTTATGAAAGGAATATTATGAATAATCTAGAAGAATTGGCGGTGATGACACCAAAGAAGTTTGCAATCAAAATTGAAGATATGGTTAAGAATGGTGCAGGCGGTGTAACATATATGGATGCAATTCTAGAATACTGTGACCAACATCAAATGGAGCCTGATGCAATCGCTCCTCTTATTTCAAAACCCCTCAAAGAAAAACTAGAAGCAGATGCAAGAGAATTAAATTTCTTGCCAAGAGTCGCAACACTACCACTGTAAGGAGTTCCAATGGAAGCATGGGAAGCCTATCAAATGTATCTTGGTCTAAAATTGCATTTCACAACTGATTACGATTATGACCAATATAAAGGAAAAACATCTGCATCCAAAGCATCGTTCTTAAAACGAAAAGATAGATACTTTTTTGCTAGGGTGGCAAAGAAGTATAATGAGTCTACACAAGATTATTTTATTAGTAACTTTGTGCAGAGTCCTAAAGGTTGGTTGGGTGACTTTAACGAAACCAACTATAACAACTGGAAAAAGTATAAACAGTCTTTGACTTACAACTTTGTTACTGATATGAATGTAGTTTTTTTGCAAGTTGCCAATTTTGATGAAATTTTCTCTTGCAATTCTGGACAACATCCTGTATTATTAAAGAACTTCCTCGCTAAACGAATTAGTTTGGAAACGATGGTAATCCTACAAGGACTACTGAACTATGTTAAACAATTTGATAAGGAATTAAAAGATGATTTAGTATGGCCCGATAATAGACGATTAGTCGTAAAATACGGAGCATTTCTGAACTATGATAAACAGAAATGTAAGGATCAACTTCTCAAACTGATTAAGGAGACTTTCTGATGACACAGGAAGAACTAATTCGGGAAAGAGACTTTTATCGTGCAAAGTTGGTAGAGACTAATGCTCGAATGAAAGTATTAGAGTTCGACCTCGCAGAACTACAAAAGCGAGACCAAGAACTCACAAAACGATTGTCTGAAGTTGGCAATCGTGGGAACTATCGCCCAAAACCTCGTAGGTTTAATTGATAGAATGCGCCTGTGGTGGAACTGGTAGACACGCTAGATTTAGGTTCTAGTGCCGAGAGGCGTGGGGGTTCGAGTCCCTTTAGGCGCACCATGTTAAGGGTCTCATTCCCCTTGCAAAATAACTGAATGAGTGGTGTCACAGGAGTGGGCCATCCTAGACATGATGTGAAACTGTCTATTTTTAAGAGGTTATTATGAAGTATAAACAATTGTCACAAAATGAATGGATTGTCGAAGTTCAACAGGACGGTAAGACTAAAGAACTATTCATTGAGTTCCCGCCAGGTTGTATAGATCAAGTTGGTTGGGATGTAGGTGATACAGTATTATGGGAAGAACTGCCAAGTGGTGGTTATTCATTGACAAAGAAAGAGGATGAAAGTGGCAGAGAATAAGGAAATAAATAAAATGCTGACTACAGCAAGACTCATTAGTTATAGTCAACCACCAGAAGGAGAATTATATGTCGGTAACGATGTCCAAGAACTTATATCGTATTGCGCCCGTGTCTCCAATCCAGCGAACCAACAATCACACAAAACGAGCGAAAAACTCATACGATATTTGGTCAAGCACAAACATTGGTCACCATTGGAGATGGCTAGCGCTTGCCTAGAAATTGAAACAACTCGTGATATTGCACACCAGATTGTGCGTCATCGTAGTTTCAGTTTTCAAGAATTTTCTCAACGATATGCAGAACCATCTGCAATGGGTGATGCATTTACCAAAAGAGAATGCCGTCTACAAGATACAGAAAATCGTCAGAACTCTATTGAGATTGAGAATGACCCCTCTCTTGTGGACAATCAAAGAAATCTAGATTTGATTGCAGAATGGAATCGTAGACAGTCTGGTGTTATCGAAACATCTCGTAAGGCATATCAGTGGGCGATTGATAACGGTATTGCAAAAGAACAGGCTCGTGCAGTTCTACCAGAAGGTTTGACAAAGACACGCTTGTATATGAACGGAACATTGCGTTCTTGGGTTCATTATATTGAATTGCGTTCCTCTAATGGAACACAGAAGGAGCATATGGAAGTTGCACAGAAGTGTGCAATTGAGATTGCTAAAATATTCCCACTAATGGAGAAATTGTAATGCATAAATTTAGTTTTGAAAATACATATCCAGACCAACTATCAACTACGGTAGAGTTCACTGTTCCTAGTGATGCAGACTTGACTGATATGTTAGAACAGTTTGAGTTGTATCTCAAGGCAGTTGGATTTAATTTTGATGGTAATGTGGATATTGTGCCTGAACACAGTTTTGATGACACTGTTCGTGGATTTGATGAATACGGTAACTATGGTGAGAACAATCCACCAGTTGGAGAACCGAAGAAAAAACTTTGGGATGCAACACCAGAAGAATGGAATGCTGCCGCAAAGTGGACACAAGATTATACTGGAACTGGACAGTATATGACAACCCCATATGATGTTTCGGTGAAAATGAAAAATGAGTAATGTATTTGTTTTAGGTAACGGTGAATCACGCAAAGAAGTAGATACAAAGAAACTTAAACTAAGAGGGCCTTTGTATGGATGTAATGCTGCATATCGAGACATTGATAACCTTGACGGATTGATTTGTGTAGATGGTGGAATGATGCATGAAGTGTATGATTCTGGATATGCACTAAAAAACAAATGTTACTTTCGTTCATGGACAAAATTGCCTGCTGACGCATACCATATGTTAGTTGATGTTAATTTGTTTGAGGGTTGGCATGAACCACCACAAACAGAAAACCCTAAAAACGGCAGACAACAATTTGTTATGAATGGAACTGATCCTAATCAGATGATGCGAATTGTCAATTCTGCAAAACAAGTTGCAAAAGACAGGGGTGAGGAATTTGATGAAATTGAGTTACGACAAAGAATGGGTAATCACCATATATGGGTAACTTGGGTAGATGAAAATGATGAGGTTTACCTCATACCAGAAGATTACAGTGGTTGGAGCGCAGGCCCAATTGCAGTAAGAATGGCTATCGAAGACAATAATCCAACAGATGTATTTCTATTGGGATTTGACTTAGGTAGTTCAACAGGGTTGGTTAATAACCTTTACAAAGGAACTTCTAATTATGTATCACAAGATGCACCAGAGATTCCATCTGTAAATTGGATTAAACAACACAAACAGAACTTTGATGCTTTTCCAAACATCAAGTTCTGGAAAGTAAATCCTGCTCCATTGGGAACTGATAAAACTTGTCAGTTCATTGAGGAGTGGAGAGAACATGAAAATGTTGAGTATATTGATTTCAATGATTTGAATTTAGTTCTTGACTTTTCAGTTCTTTTATAGTATAAATATAGCATACATAATGAAACGCATAGTTATACTATGCAAAAAGTGAAATACTTAAACATACGAAAACACATATAAACATAGGAGAAAAATATGTCTATTTCAGCACTACGCAACCAGAACTCTCTGGATAAATTGCTACAACAAGTCCAAAAGGACGAATCCCCAACAACCGAAAAGAAGTCATATGTCGATGAACGACTATGGAAACCTTCTGTTGACAAGTCTGGTAACGGTTACGCAGTAATTCGTTTCCTGCCTGCACCACAAGGTGAAGAGTTGCCGTGGGTTCGTGTTTGGAATCATGCATTCCAAGGCCCTACTGGACAGTGGTATATTGAGAACTCTCTTACCACACTAAACCAGAAAGACCCTGTGTCAGAGTATAACACTCAGTTGTGGAACTCTGGTGTAGAGTCCGATAAGGAAATCGCTCGTAAACAGAAAAGGAAGTTGAAGTATTACTCCAACATCTATGTTGTGAGTGACCCTTCAAATCCAGAAAACGAAGGAAAGATTTTCCTCTATGCATATGGAAAGAAAATCTTTGACAAGTTGATGGAGGCGATGCAGCCTGCATTTGAAGACGAGACCCCAATCAATCCATTCGATTTGTGGGAAGGTGCGAACTTCAAACTGAAGATTCGTAAGGTAGATGGATACTGGAACTATGATAAGTCAGAGTTCGATTCTGTATCTGCTCTCAAAGGTTCTGATGAGGAACTAGAGACAATCTACAATGGTGAATACTCTCTTGCAGAGTTTCTTGCACCTACCAACTTCAAGTCCTATGATGAGTTGAAGACTCGCCTTGATGCAGTTCTGTCTGGAACTGTTGTGGCAACTAAAACTGCCGCTGCGTTGGTAGAAGAGGATGAAACTCCTGCTCCTACCTTCAAGTCTGAACCAACACCAGAACCAAAAACTGCTGGTGGTTCATTTGGTGCCAATGATGATGAAGATGATGACGCAATGTCATACTTTGAAAAACTGGCAAATGAAGGGTAAGTCAGTAAGTCCCTTGTGCAGTAGACCTTAACCAACAGGTAGATAACACCACATTAAAAGACTGGCAAACACCTAGACAGGGGGTGGGTATTTTTTACTCACCCCCTTTTTTTGTATTATAAATATAGGTGAGAAGTTGAGTTGACATCACTACATTATTCTTTTTCATAAAGAAGGGTATGGATTTTGCATACCTATACAGTAAAAAATAAAGAGAGAGTATAATGAAGAAACTGATTACAGCAATAGTAATTTTCTTCACTATGAGTGGTGTTGCCCTCGCAGAACCTATTGTTACTGAATCTACTTCAGAATCAACGGTAACAACAAACACAAATGGTAAGATGGAGACAACTGTAAAGTCTCCACCACCATCTGCAATTTCACCCAGCATTTCTGTAACGAATAGTGACCTCTGCACCGTAGGTGTTTCTGGAGCTGTTCAAACACAAATTCTGGGTATTTCTGGCGGTTCAACGGTGAGAGACTTGAACTGTGAAAGACTAAAGAACGCTAAAGTGCTCTATGATATGGGCATGAAAGTTGCCGCAGTATCAGTGATGTGTGGTGATCCAAGAGTTTTTTCAGCAATGGAAATGGCAGGCACACCTTGCCCATTTATGGGTAAAATTGGTGACGAAGCAAAAGAACTTTGGGAAAAGAATCCAGAGTTGAAACCTACTGAACAAGAACAGGATCAAAGACGAAATGATACAGTTAAAGGCGCTGTTGGCGGGGCTGTTGGTTTGGGCCTTCTCCTACTCCTATTGTAGTGCAGAATTAAATCCAGATTTTATAAATCCTAATGACACTGATGTGACACAACACAACATCAGTGATGATGGCGCTGCGTCTGTTCCTTTAGAATTTGGGTTTCCATTCTATGGAACAACCTATTACTATTCTTGGATGCACAGTAATGGAGTTATTTCGTTAGTTGGTGTAAACCAAGGCGCACCATCTAGTTTCTGTTGCAGTGGTGTAGACCTTTCTACTGGAACTACTAATATCACAAATTTCATTGCACCTCTATGGACTGACTTAATTCAAACAGACCAAGACGGTGGTTTCTATACACAACCAATAGATTCTGATGGTGATGGTGAACCAGATTCTATGAGATATTTGTGGGATAGAATTGAAGAATTTTACACAACTGATAGAGAAAATACCTTTGGTGTAGAGTTGTTTGAAAGTGGTAAGATTGATATGCACCATGAACTTATCAATATTCAAAACCATGCAGTGTCTATTGCTATCAAGGGTAATGACAATAATCAGCAGATAGGTATTGATTATGGACAAAGTAGTATGTCACTCAACAATTACGCAAATACCTACAGTGACACCCCAACATTTGACTTAAACGCAGTGTGTGCTGCAAATCCTTTGTATTCACCAGAGTGTTCTGGTTATGCAGATGCGTATGCAGCGTATTTGTATCAACAACAATGTAGTGCAGACCCTTTGTATGACAGTGGATGTCCAGGCTATGCGACTGCATATTACAACCAGCAATGTTCTATAAACCCATTGTATGATACTGGATGCACTGGATACGCAGAGGCATATTACACACAACAATGCACACTTGACCCTCTGTATGATAGTGGGTGTGATGGTTATGCAGAAGCATACTTTGATCAACAATGCACACTTGACCAATTATATGATACACAGTGCCCATTGTATGAACAAACATATTATGAGACTTATGTTCAACCAAATTTGGAAGAACAAATTGCAGATGCGAGTGGAACATCTGATGATGTTACTGCAACAACTTCAACACAAACTGGTGGTGTAGAAGTAACTGCAACTGGTGTAAGAGATCCAGTTCGTTCTGCATCAAATGTGTCACAAACTGGTGATTCGACAGTTGACGAAATATTGAGGAACAATAATGATACAACAGATACAGTGGTTGTGGACATTACTCCAGTGGAAAGTCCAACAGTTGAAACAAGAGAAAATACTACGCAAACTGAAACGAGAGAAGAAAGAGAAGAACCAGAAGCAGAAGTAACAGTTGCTTCTTTAGAAAGGGAAGTAGACAATGAGGAGAGAGATAGAGAAAGTGAGTCCAGTAGTAATGTGGACGAGCAATTGGACTCCAATGGGGACAATGAAGGTTCAGATGCCGGACAGGAAAGTGATCCAGAAACCGAAACTAGTAGCGATGGGGGAGATAAATCCTCAGAGTCGTCTGGGGCTGGAGATGGAGAGAAAAAAGAATCTCGAAAAGAAAAAATAAAGAAAATGGTTGCTGAAAAGGCAAAGAACCTTGCAAACGATATGAGTAATGCTGCATCGTTTGAAGAACAAGAAAAGATTCAGGCACAAGTTCTTGCACTGATAGGATTTAATCCAGACTTTGGAACATATGCACAAAATATTATTCCACAGACTGCATTCTATCAAGACACACAAATGCCGGATACGACCATTCCTAACAGTGAAAGAGGGTTAAGGAATGGACTTGCACAACAGATATTGCATGAGAAAATGGTAGAGATGCAATATAACAGATAAAAAGAATTGAGAGAGAGATGAAAAATTGGTTACAAGTGGTAGGTGTTGTTTTAATAACATCTGTATTTACATATGAAGCGTTTGCTGAACAAGCACACGAATTTGATCGTAGTTTTAATAATCAAATGATTAAAGAATGTCTAGATGTTTGGGGATATGATAAGTATGCACCAATTGAAGAAAGACTAAACAACTTTAATTGGCAAGGTGCTGCTGGATGTGTTGCTAACTTCAGACTTGCAGAACAAAAGAAACGAGTAGAAGAAGACAGAGAGTTTCTAAAAGATAAGCCTTGGTTTAGAGGTAAAAACTGGAAGTGGCAGGAGAGGGCAGAATATACTTGCACCAAACAGTTACATAATGGTGGTATCACTGTGTGTCACAAACCAATTTATATTAACTAGGAGAGAGAGAAATGTCGAAAGACTTAGGAAAAGGTCTTGAGGAAATTGAGAACCTCAAGGACAAGGAGTTTAGACTTCTTGGTATTAAAATGACACCTACGACTATCGGTGCTGCAGTTGCCTTGATTGGTTCTGTAATCGGTGCTCTGTATGGTGGTTTTCTTATGTATCAAAAGGTAGAAGAAGTCGCTGGACTTGATGTTGGTGCATTTGAACAACGCATGGAAGTTATCGAAACAAAACTAGATGAAGCAGTCGATTACACAAGAGACATTAAATCTGGTTTGAGAGATGACATTCTTGGTATTGAAAAACAAGTCGACCGTATGGAAGATAAATTGCGTGAGACTGAAGAAGATGTGCGTGATCAGATTGCGTCAGCAGAGGAGCGTTTTGAAAATAAAAGAGATGCACTTCAGAATGACTATGATGAAAAGGCAAATCGTCTACAGGAATCTTCACAGAACCGTATGGATGATTTAGATACAAAGGTAGACAGAAATATCTCTGATATGGAAGTAAAAATTGAAAGAGATATGAAAGACCTTGAAGATAGACTTAATAAGAAGTTGCAGAGAGCTTTAGATAATCCACTTGCAAATTAAAAATCATTTGCAACAATTGATCTAGTTTTCTGATCTGGTTCACCCATAGGAACTGGCATAATTTTACCGCTCCCACCGCCACCTGTATTATTTACATTGGTGGTTGGGGCGTTTACAATTGTGTTTCCACCGCCTCCAGCAGACGCCATTTGTAGTTCACCATTTTCTTTTTGTGCGCTTTCCATTTTTGGAGCAGTGCTAGGTGTTGATGATGGAGTTATCTTTTCTGAAGTTTCACTACCAGAAGTTATACTTTCTAGAAGTGCAGATTTCTCTTTTTCAAGTTTAACTGACTGTCGAACAAGTTGAGTGTTTGCATCTTTAATTCTTCTTTTTTGAAGTCTTTTATATGGTGATGTATTATCATATTTTTCTTGTAGTTCTTGACTTTGCTGACCTAAGTCTTCTAGTTTGTTATTGATTGCCTGAACTTTTTCTGCATCTTCTCTTTTAACTACATGGGTTTTACCCTTGTATTTAATTTTGACCATGCCTGCAGGCACACTTTCATCAGTTGCCTTACTAACAACCGTATCTGCACCCACTCCATCAATACCATCTGCAACACCACCTTCTGGATCAAGTGTTTGTGGAGCAGATTGTTCTTTTTGTTCTTAGCAACATATGCCTTTGGTGCATCTTGAACTTCAATCACTTCACCAGTTGCATCTGCAACACCTTGTGCAACCGCTGGTGCAATACCAGCACTTGCAGCGATAGATGCAAATGATAATGCAAATGCAGCAAGTTTTGCCTGTCCAATAACGCCAGGCATTGAATCCATAAACTTCTCAATCTTCTCACCAAGTTCTTCAAGTTTATCTACTTTAGATGGATCAAGTCTGTCTAGTCCCGCCATCATTGCATCAACATCATCACCAAATCCACGCATCGCTGCACCCAACTGAATAACATTAGGTGCCGATTCTGCAAGTCTTACAATCTTGTCGATAGGAGATTCATTACCAAATAGTTTACCAATACCATCAAGTATACCAGAAACAAAGTTACCAGCAGACATTGCAACCAGAGCCGCACCAACTGCCGCAAGTGCAGCAGGAATTGCAAACATGGTTGATATAGGAACATTAGAGAATGCATCAAATGCCGATGCAATCTCTGTTAATGCAGGAGCCGCCATTCCAGCAGCATAAGCAAATGGAATCAACGCAGCACCTAGTGCCGCAATCGCAATAGAGCCTGGAATAATAAATGGTAGTGCAAAGGATAGTGCCGCAGCGATTACACCTAGTCCACCAATTGCAACAAATCCCATACCAATAGTCTTCCAATCAAGTTCTGCAAACTGTTGGAAACCTTTACCAGCAACCCATAATGCACCACCTAGAACACCGATTGCCAACGCACCAGTAATCATAGAACCAGATGCCTTACCAAGTAGGAATGCAACACCAGCAAGACCAAGTAGAGCAACACCCGCCTTACCTAGTGATTCCCATTCTACTTCATTAAACTGTTTTGCAGATATAGCAAAAGGAATGAGTGATGCACCCATAAGTGCCATCGCAAGAGCACCTTTAGCAATATTCGCAAGATTTTTACCTAGATATTTGAATCCTTGTCCAATAGATTTGATAACACCACCAACACCTTTGAGTGTTCCATCACCCTCTTTGATAGTGCCTCCACCACCACCGCCACCGCTTCCACCAGCGATTGCGTCTATTAGTTCACGGTGTCTTCTTTCTGCCGCTCTTTCAGATGTTCTTGCTTCTTCTACTGCGGCCGCAGAACTATCAGAAGCGCCAGCCCCACCAAGAATAGGTGAACCGCCTCCAGAAGGGGCAGCGTCATCTGCTGTGATGACAGGCATATTCTCTGTGGTTTCTGCAACTTTTTCTGATTGCTCTTTTGTTTGTTCTTGAACTTCATCAGTTTTACCGATAATAGATTCAAACTTGTCAATTTCCAATCCAAGCATTTCAGAGATTTGTTTATTCTTATTCTTAATCTCTTCTTCTTGTTGTTTTTTCGCCATCTCCATTTTAACTCGTTCAATGGCGGCTTGTTTTTCCTCTTCATTACCAAACTTCATACCAGATGCTTCAATTGCTTGAGTTGCCTGTTGTGTCTGAAGTTTATCTCTTTCAGAGTCTCTTCTTCTTTCTAAGAAACCTCTAAGTGGAGTTTTTTGTGCGGCAAGTTTGAAGAATGGCATTAGGAATGCCTTGCCAGGAATGGCATCAGCGAGTTGAGTTAGTGGGCCCATCAAAGTTTCTTTGAAGGTATCTGCTAATCCTACATTATTTGTATCAAGAACATTTTCTAAGAACTGAACTCTTTTTTCTCTTGTCGCATACTTTTCTACAGAACCAGTAAGTTGTGTCACTTCTGTTCTAAGTGTCACATTAGACTTGTTCAGTTCTTTAGTTGCCTGAATATTTTGTTCAGTTTGTTTTGATAACTTATCTGTAATATCGCTGAGAGTTGCCATTTACCTTAACCTTATTTTTTCTTATCAGTGTAAGCATTTGCCCCAAAGTAAGCAGCAACTAGTGCTGAAATTGCAACAAAATATGTTGGAGCAATATCTCCAATAATATTTGCCGCCTTCTCATAACCTAACATTGCAGTAATCAAAATCGCTGCTGGATATAGTAACATACCCGCTAGTGCGAACCAAGTCATCATTCTCATTGCATCACGGCGTGCATCAGCATCCTCTAGTTCTTTTCTTTTGAACTCCAAATACATTTGGTGTTCTTCTTCAGTAACTACGCCATCACCATTACTATCAGCAGGGTGAAAATCTGCCTTTTTTACTTCTTCTTCTGCCATGTTGACCTCTCTATGTTTTGATTTTATTATGTCTCATCTTCATATTTTCTTCTTCAATATGTTTCATCAACATACCGATGTAGACATCCCTTTCCCATGGCAACATAGTTTCTAGTTCTGTTAGAGAATATTTGTGGTGTTGCATTAAAGCAAAATTCACCCTCATATAATTCTCTAAGTTATCATGTGAAAGGGCTATCCGAAAAAATTCTGTAGCCCCTCAATCACGACATCACTCTCAACGCCAGTTTCTGGGTTTTTCACCTTCACTGTATGTTTGAGTCTAGGAGTTGTATTGAAGAACTGTTCAATCTTTTTGAACATAGTTGCATCCAACTGACTCAAAAACTCATCTAACTCTTTTTCGTCCATATCTTCACGATTATGAACATTCTCTGCATCGTAAATTTGTCTGATACATCTTTTGATAATAGTCCATGCTGCATCAGCATTTACATTCAAAAGATCGCCAGTCATATCAATACTTGGATAATCCAAAATCAATCCAATATCATCTGTTAGTTTGATATTGTTATCATGTCCTTCTGGGAAAAATACTTCCACAGAGTCCAAGTCGATTTCAGTCTCTACATATGTCTTTTCGTCATCTGGACATAGTAGTTTAATCCCTTGTTTTGAACCCGCTGCCTTTGTTCTGATTTTAAGAAAGATATACTCAATGTCAAACATTGGTGCTTTCGTAACATCAAATTTACCAAAGGTGCAGTTTCTTACAGTTTGCATTACTGCTTCACTGATTTCTTTGTCCTGCCCTCCTTCAAGTGCAAGAAGAAGAGTTTTTTCTTCCCCTACAAGAAAAGGACGGTATTTTAATTTTTCACCAGTAGATGGGACATTCAATTCATGTTCTGGTGTCTTTAGCAATGGTAAAGCCATATTATACTCCTATCATAATGTTATATTTATTTACTATTTTATGGTGCAAATGGCACACCGCCATCATCAACGCCTGGGCCGAAAAGGTCACTTATTCCATCAGAAATTTGTGTAACTGCTTCGTCTAAAGTTGGGTATGATGCTGCTGGAATATGCATAACTGGTGTAGTTTCTGGAATAGAACGATTTCTTGGTGCTACTAAGTTTCCTTGTGCAGAAATCTCTACCCATTCCTTAAATGCAAATCCAACTGATAATTCTTGGATTGCACTTACACCATCTTGACTATAGGAAACAGCATTTACAGTTTTTGGAAACACTTCTAAAAGTCTAACACCATAAGTTCTTTCATTTCTTTCGTTTAATTGATATAGTTCTAAATTTCCAATATAATCTTTATAAAAATTTAGAGCATAAGTTCTGGGGTTGTATATCCACTCTTGCCAAGAATCAAACCACTTTTTCTCTTCTAGTGCCGATGATAAAATAAATGTAACAGTAACTTCATCTGCATAAGTTAATCCCATAGCAATCTCATGAGTAGGCCCATATATTGTTTCGTTAGTTGTTGTTGATATATTTCTTCCAGGCATATCAATTGTTTTAACTCTAAGATTAACTTCAGAGTTAGTCATACCACCCAATCCCGCTGGGTAAAAAATACTAACATCAAATCTATTTTGTCTTGCAACACCTTTTGCTGCAATAGAACTTCTAAATTGATCTATACTCATTGTGGGCTCCTAGGCGTGTTAATAATTCTTCTTGAATCTGCATACACCTGTGTTTCTCTTGCTCTTACAAATCTTTGAACTGGTAACAGCACTGCAACCATCATTTCTTCTGCATCAATTCTACGGAAAGGTAGTTTGACATGGTCATACAAATATCTCTTAACCACTGGTTTGACTAGTGGATTTCTTTTAATACGATTCCAAGTCAAACGGATTTTAGTAGTCTCATCCATATTATCATTAGAAGCATATTCTGAAATGACATTCAATAATTTTAGTCTCATTGGAATAGATAGATAGTGAAAGTTCAAACCTAAGAAACCATCCCTGTATTCTTCAATGGGAAGAACCAAAGGAAACCTATCATAGTATGGTAGGACTTTTTCGTTGTTCTTATATTTGGGATCATAGAAAAAGAAGTTCATATTACCAAAGGTTGGTTTGGATGTCACATATCCTTCAGATACAAGTTGACGCTCGGGTATTGTTCCCAATTCTCTGACTTTTTCTCTGAACCATCGAACTGAGCGATCCTTACCACCAGATTTTTTTAGTATGTCATCAATTAGTTCTGCCATACATCTATTTATACGACTAACCTAGATGGTCTTCAGTCAGAATCTTAAATTCCATTCCTCTATCTGCACACCATTCTAGTGCCGCTTCCCACTTTGCTTTATTGACACCCCAAGTGCGAACTTCAGTGACAAATCTTTGGGTTTTGCGAGATGGTTGTTTTGGTGGGCCACACTGTGCTTTTGGTTTGACTTCAATTATCCACTTTTTGATAGAACCGTCTGCTTGACGAATCTTTACATAGAAATCTGGGAAATATCTGTGCATTCTACCATCCAATGGGGATATGTAGGGTATAATAAATTCTTCACTGCCCCATTCTAGAACAGCGTCATTTCTGTCACAATAAACCATAAACTTACGCTCCCATAAACTACGATAAATAATCTTGTCGGGATTGCCTTTATATTTTTGTGGTTTTGATGGGATGTATCTGCCTCTGTATGCCATGTCGATATAAATACTTTCACAATGTATAGGATTATTTAGATGCCAAATGCTAACGCAAAAATTAACGGTTCTTCTTACGGTGGAGATTTATCGTATCCAGAAGATGTTGCTGGTATGGAAAGAACTGGACATTATGTTCAATTTTTTATCAATGTTCAAGAACAAGCACAAATTCAGTTTGCTGCTGGCGACTTCAATGCAACCCCAACTGGTGGGGGTTCTACTGTTCAGTCTGAACCATCAACTCTAGGACTTACGAGAAATCCAACTAAAAGACTCGCTGGTTCTATTCAACTGTATATGCCAAACCAATTATCGGTTAGTCATTCTGCACAATATCAAGAAGAAGAAATTTCAAAAGTCATTACTGGTGGACAGGCATCAATTGCAAAAATATCATCTGGTGAACTAGATATGGATATGTTGGGTGATATGGTTGGACAAGGTGCAAAAAATGTCGGAGCTGCTGCAGCAGAAACATTGGGTGTCACTGGTGCAAAGGCGGCAGTTGCAATTTCTTCTGGTGCAATTACAAATAATAGAACTGAAATGAAATTTAATTCTATTGACAGACGATCCTTTTCTTTTGATTTTAAGATGATTCCTAAAAGTGAAGGTGAAGCAAGATCAATAAAAGACATTGTAAACCTTTTCAGATTTCATGCAATGCCAGAATTTTTGGGGGGAGATAGACAGTCTAGAACTATGATTTCTCCATCAACATTTGATATTAAATATATGCACAAGAATGGACAACATTCATATATGAATAGAATTTCTACTTGTGTATTAGAAAGTGTTGAGGTTCAATATGGTGGAGATAGAACACAGTTCTTTAGAAATACTGCACCAACAGTTACTAATGTCTCTTTGAAATTCAAGGAACTTGAACTTATCACTAAAGAAAGAATTGCAGAGGGTTACTAATGGCATATTTTAACAAATACCCAACTGTTCAATACGATGTTCTTGGAGATGGTGTTCTAAGAACAATGACGGATATTACTAGAAAAGTTAGACTTACTGATTCTGCAAGACTATCTACTGTTGAATTTGACTTCTATGATGTGGTATCTGGGCAGACACCAGAATTCGTTGCACACAAATATTATGGTGATGTTGGATTGCACTGGTTAATTCTATTGACAAATAATATTGTTGATGTGTATAATGATTGGCCTATGGGTGTAAAACAATTTGAAGATTATGTGTCAACAAAGTATGATGATGTAAATGCAATTCATCACTACGAGTATACACAGGAGTCGGGCAGTTCAAAATTTACTATTGAACTACCAAACGATCCAGCAACAACTATTCCTGCTGGTGCAACTGCAATTACAAACTATGAATATGAAGATAATCTACAAGAACAAAAAAGAAGGATTCGTTTGATTAAACCCGAATATATCCCAGCAATCAAAAAAGAATTTGCACGAAAAATTAAGGGTGTTTAATAATGACTGAAAGTTCTGCTATTCAGTATGCTAATGAGTATCTATTAGAAGAGTGTAAACTACACACTATCGGTGGACTAGAACTTGATTTGAGAGATTTGGTAGTTGGTGTCAACATATACGAAGACATCTTTAACAACTCTATCACAGGTGATATTTCTTTTATTGATACAAACAATGTTCTCGGCAATGCAAAAATTGTTGGACAAGAAAAACTAGCACTGAAACTTGCAACACCAGATGGTTCTGATAATTATGATAGATTAAACTCTATCGACTTTACAGAAATGCCATTCTATGTGTATAAGGTAAACGCATCAAATACTATCAACGATAGAACACAGGGTTATACTATCTCATTTACCACAGCAGAGATTATTAGAAACGGACAGATTCGTGTATCACAGTCTTTCAAAGGAGAGCCTGTAGAAGATATGATTAAGAAGGTTATCAGAGGTGATGAACTTCTCAAGTCCAAAAAAGAACTATTCTTTGAACCTACAAAAAACAACTACAAATTAGTTGCCCCAAATATGCGTCCATTTGATTTTATCAATATGGTTGCAAGAATTAGTCAGTCAAACCTATATGACAATTCATCCACATATCTTTTCTATGAGACAATTAAGGGTTACTACTTTAGAACACTAGACGGTATGATGGATCGTAAAAACCCTAGAATGATATATAGAGAAACGACTCCAAATGTTTTGAACGATGATGGTGTCCAAGACTTGATTGCAAACCTACAAAACATACTATCCTACAGTGTTGTTTCAGCAACAGATACTCTCTCTAATCAGAGGGCAGGAATGTATGCATCCAAATATCTAGAGTTGGATTTTTACAACAAAGAATTCAAAACATACGAATACGATTATGTCAAAGAGTTTCCCAAAAACATTCATGTCGATGAACATAACAAATACGGTTCTGCAAAGGCTCCAGTAGTATCTGAAGCAATTGACGATCATGGATACAAACTATCTCAGTATCCAGATGCAGTCTTTCATATGCAGAGTATCGACAAGACACCAGACAACCCACTAATGACACCGATGCATTTAGAGGGTTCTGAAAAACCATACAATCAGATGAACACCGAATACTGGTTGCAAACTAGAAAATCTAGATTCTCACAAATATCATCAGCACTTACAATTCGTGTAGAAGTGCCAGGCAATACATCTGTTCAGGCAGGAGATTTGATTGGACTAGAGATTCTAAATCGTGCATCAACCTCAGAAGAAAAATACGATGAGACTTTAACTGGTAGGTATCTGGTAAGAAGATTACACCATGTCTTTGAGAAGACAGGACAACAAGTCAAACATACAGTTCATATGGAATGTGTTCGTGATACACTAATCACTGCACTACCATCTGCTGGGCCATCGTTAACAGATGGTGGTTCAAGTGTCGAGAAAGAAATACCGTTGGGTTCTGCTGATCCTGGCGATGTATTATTTTAACTACTAGAATAGGAGGGCCAAAAACAACTCATTTTGTTATGATTTATTCAATATAGAAAGAGGATTCACATGACCCAAAAACTCAAAAACAGACTTCAAAAAATGAAATTTCAAAAAACACTTAACAGAAGGACTAAGATTGAGGAACAAGAGGATACTAAATACTATGAAGAAATACTTAAAAAACGAACGATGGAGTTGTTAGGAATACAAAATGAAAACATGGGAAGAACTGAAAGAGGGGGTCTACGATCCCAACATATTTAAGGCAATCTTTATGGCCGGTGGGCCTGGCAGTGGAAAGTCTTATGTAGCATCTAGAACTACTGGTGGACTAGGAATGAAAATGGTCAACAGTGATGACATCTATGAAAAGATGTTGAATGATGCTGGATTGGATACTACACCAGAAGATATTTTCTCTGACAAAGGACAGGAAATTCGTGGCAAAGCAAAAGCAGTTACAAAGCGTATGCAAGGTAACTTCTTAGACGGTAGACTTGGACTCATCATTGATGGAACTGGTAAGGACTTTTCAAAGATTTCAAAACAAGTTGCTGGACTAAAACAACTAGGTTATGAATGTTCTATGATTTTCGTAAACACCTCTTTGGATACTGCTCTAGAACAGAATCGTAAGAGAAAGAGAACTCTACCAGATAAAGAAGTAGAGACAATGTGGAAAGAAGTTCAGAACAATATCGGTGCATTCCAGAGACTATTCGGCAGTAAGAATTTTATTGTTGTTGATAATAACATGGCGGGTGAAGATGTATTTGCAAAAGTATGGAAAAGAGTTGCAATGCTGGTTCGTCCAAAGGTGAATAATCCTATCGCAAAACGATGGATTGCTGCACAACTTTTAATGAAAAAACGCTAATAAAATAAATTTCCCATAAAAAAATTCAAAAGCCCTTGTTTTTCAAGGGCTTTTTTTTAGCAAAAGTGCTTGACAAACTTGTTCTAATAACATATGATCAATGTGTAAGTTGAGAAAAAGGATATAGATTATGAAAGATGTAATTGAAAAAATCAGTGAAATTCAAAGTATCATTGAACGAGAAGTCGAGTGGCCCTTGACTGACCATGTTGAGTTGAAAGAGATTGCACCAATGTTGTGTAAAATCAATGCAAACTTGGGTATGTTACAGTGTGTCGCAGAAGAAATCGCTAAAAATATGCCAGAAAGTGCTTGACATTGTTCTCATAACATAGTAGCATGATTATAGAAATTGAGAGAAAGAGGTAAAAAATGTATACAGTAACTTACAAGATTTACGGAAAGTATGTCAAAGAACACAAGTTCGACACATACGAACAGGCAAAAAAGTTCTTCTATGTAATGACGAAGAATCCGAAAACAACTTCAGTAGAATTGGAGACTGCATAATGGTAAATTTCGTAGGAACAGTTGACGCCCACGAGGCATACAAGATGGCCCTTGCCACTGGTAAGATGGGTAACGACCTTGCAAACAAGTATGCAAACTATGTTTCAAAGAAACTGAAACAACAGAAAACTGGACGCCTCCAGAACTCTTATGTAGATAGTGGACGGAACAAAGTCTACAAATCAGAATGGGCAACTGAACGCAAGTTTCCAGAATGCAAAAAGTCTATGACTGAAAAAGAGGTGACTAAGTTTTTCAAACGAGTTGTCAAGTCTAAGACTTATCAGGCTCTATCGGAGAAGGGATATTCTAATCCTACTCTGGAGTTTATGAAACCAGTGAAATACAATGCTCGCATTGCTGGACAGGCAACAAGTGGTGGACGAGTTCGATTGCAACCATCATGTGGAATGAACAAGTGGGTTGTGTTACATGAACTTGCACACACCGCTGGACATATGCACCATGACTTACCGTTTCGTCAAACACTGGTGAAACTGATTTCACGATTCTTAGGAACTGAAGTTGCGAAAGAATTGAAACGACAGTTTCGTGAACACAAGGTTAAGATGAGTGTTTCTCAGACCATCAAGTCGCCTGAGAAATGGTTAGAAGATTATTATAAGATGGCCGCAATGCGGCAGAAAGTGAAAGGATAAAAATATGACATTATACTTAGATATGGATGGAGTGATTGCAAACTTCTTTGATGCATTTGCAAAACGATTCCAACAAGATCATTGGAAGATGATTCAAGACAAGGAGAAGGCCATTGCAGAATTGCAAGGGACTGACTTCTTCAATACTCTGGATGTATTTCCTACATCAGAAAAGTTGGTAAACTTTGCTCGTTCTACTGGAGATTGGGGAATCTGCTCTTCACCATTGCGTGGAGATCGAGACAACTCTGCATACTGGAAACGAGTATGGTTGACTGATAAAGGGTTTCTACCAGACATCAACAAACTGATTTTCACTGGTATGAAAGAGAAGTTTGCAGTTGACAAACTAGATGGTTCACCAAATATCCTAGTCGATGATAAACCATCAAACATCAGTCGATGGATTGACAAAGGTGGGATTGGTATCCTCTATCAGGCAAACGAAAACAGTGTAGATGAACTGATAAAAAAGATTGAAAAAGTGCTAAAAAGTGCTTGACATATGTTATAAGAACATCTATACTGTATATGTAAGTTGAGAGAAAGAGGTAAAAAAATGTTTCGTATTCCTAGTTTTTATGAGATGCCTGAGATGACTTTTGAAGTTGCAAAAGGTGTTTTGATTGGTTTGGATGGTAAGAAAGACTTGCTGTCTGCAATGGAGGCGATGAACGCCCGTTGGGAAGAGTATTGTAAATCTTCATTTACCGATACTCCACAGTATGAAGATGACGATGAATTCTTTGATACTTGGCAGTATGAAGTGAACGCCTATAATACGGTGTTTGAAGATATGTCAAAATTGTTTGCCCCTGCAAAATAAGGAGAGAGATATGATGAAAATAATTGGTGCAGTTTTATTGTTGTTTGGTTTGATGGCGATTGCTGGTTCGGCTGGTGATTGTGATGGTAAGTGTATGGAATATGCAAATACTGTCAGTGAAATGCTAATTTCTATTGGAATTGGATTGACAATGTGTGCGATTGGTGGTATTATACTACTAAATGAGAATAGTAAATAGAGAGGTATATTATGAGTAATGTGAAATTTGAAACAGATGTGAATATGAACATGAGTTCTTTGCAAGGTTATGTTACGACAACATATGATAAACTGGTTGAGATTTTTGGTAAACCAACCTACACTGATGCAGACCCTTATGAGAAGGTGAACTGTGAGTGGACTGTTGCCGCAGAGAACGAAGATGGTGATACTGTGAAGTTTTCTATCTACAATTGGAAAACTGGTTACATTCCTACTGATGAATATCAGTGGCATATTGGTGGTTACTCTTGTGAGGCCGATTGGATTGCAAATGAGATTATCAATGGATGAAGCAGAACTACTAGGCAAACGCCTAGATACATTAAATGAACTGTTGAAGCAACCTTTGTCTGATTGGGCGTTGAACTATTGGACAGGGGTTCATCAACAACTTGTAAGGAAATTAAATGTCCAGAATAACAAAGACCCTAACACAACTCGCACAAGAAATGGGCGAGTCGATTGACAATCTTCCTGTAGAAGTTTTAATGGAGGCAATATATAATGAGCGGAATGCATCTACTTCCAGCGTATTGGACAACCAACCGAACCAAACGGAAGAAAAAGAAAAAAATTAACCCTGCCAAATATGAGGCAGATTGGCGTAAGCATAATAAATTTCTAAAATCGTTGCGATGTCCAGTAATCACACTGGATGAATATATCGACTACAGACATGGTAGGAGTAGTGTAGTGGCAACACGGCAGTCTCCAAAACTGCAAACTGAGGTTCGATCCCTTGCTCCTGCGCCAACTTATACTAGAGAGACTAAAGATTATCCTAGTCTCTCCAATCAAATTCCTGTAGGCCATGCTGCCAAAAAGGAATACCCAGTGTATACTGGAAGTGCTGTCATAGGACAGGCATATAACAAAGGTGGACTACAAGTGTTGTCTGCAAGTGAAGCAAATGACCCAACTACGGGCAAAAGGAGATAGTATGAGTGATACTGTAGAATTTAAGCAAAATGAATACCATCAAATGACAATCTACAAAACCATGTCGGTTGATGCTAGTTGGATTGAAGAACAGGGCCTGACAGTAGACAGGTTCAAAGAAATCCTATCACACAAAGGAAGTGGATTTGGTTCACCAGAACCATATGGTGATGAACCTACAGACGAAGAAGATGATATGTTCATGGAAATCGTTTGGGGTGCAGACCTTATCGACTCTGAAGAAGATTTGTGGACAGACCGTAAAGGTGGTTATGACATTGATTATGAACTTATTGAGGATGATGAATAATGGACGGGCCGTTGAAATCAGCATTTGATAATCTAAAAACACAGGGAGTAGTAAGTCATTCCCTAGTGACATATCGTTATCTGAATGGACTATTGCAAAAAGAAACCGTTACTCGCAAATATCAGACTAACGGTGATTACATCGACTCAACTGTTGTTGAACCTATTGGAAAAGGAAGTAGTGTATAATGGCAAATCATGTAAGTTGGAATATTCATTTCCAAGAGATTAACGATGCCGCAAAGGCAAAGTGGGCAGAACTCTGTTCTCGTATGGAAAAAGAAAACTACGAATACTGGATGGGTGATATGTGGGTATATGAAGATGGCCCAGTATCAACAGACGATGTTCGACAGTATTCTTGGACTACTGAAAACATCGGCCCTAAGTGGTGTTACATTCAAGAGTTTGATGAAGACAGTTGCTATGGTTACTCTGCATGGAGTTGGCCTGAGCAAGGACTGAACTGGATTCTAGAACAGTTGTCTGCACTAGACCCTAACCTTATTACATCTGTATCGTTTGATGATGAGATGCCAAACTTCTACGGCACATATACCTATGATGGAACAGAACTCTATGATGGGTTTGAGGATGACTATGATGAATTGATGGAACGCATCTTTGTTGAATATCCACACCTCAAAGAGAAGTGGGATTCTGAAGAAGAAGAGTGGAAAGACGATGAGTCGGAAGAAGAGTTTCGTGATGTCATGTATGAAGTGATGCACAATGCTCAAGACGATGACATTCAAGAGAACATTCAATACATCAAAGAAGGCAGAGAAGAAGAGCCAGTCGGATGCTGATGAAACCAGTGGACTATAGAGTCGCAACCTTGTTTGTGCAAGAGCGGCACTATAGTCCAGTTATGCCCAAACTCACAAAACATTATCTTGGTGCATACCATGATGATGAGTTGGTTGGTATTCTCACACTAGGTTGGGGAACAAACCCTATGGGAACAATCAAGAAGATGTTCCCAGAACTAACCACAGCAGATTACTTTGAAATAGGTAAGATGTGTATGGATGAGAAGATGCCACGCAATAGTGAGACACAGATGATGTCTGCCACAATCAAGTGGATGAAACAGCATACACCTAATGTGTCATACCTATACACATGGGCAGACGGTATTGTAGGTAAGCCTGGATATGTCTATCAGGCAGGGAACTTCCTATATGGTGGATTTATTTGGAGTGATGTCTATGTCACTGATGAGGGCGAGAAGGTTCATTTTCGCACTATCCAGCGTAAGATGAAAAAGGAAATGAACCGCACAGATACCAAGTATGGCCCTCGACCTAACGATGCTAAGATGGGTGAACTAGGGTTCAGTAGGGTATGGGGTAAACAGTTTCGTTACATCTATCCTATGAACAAGAAGGCACGAAAGTATCTAAAACAGTCTAATATGAAGTGGGATTTGCCGTATCCAAAAGATGGTGACTTGCAATGGAAAATCAAACGCCCAGGCGAAACAGATTACACAGTCACATCAGAAATACCATACTACAATGGTGCATCTGTAGATCATAATAGTAGCAATGTAAATAAGGTTGCAGACAAATTTGGAACAGCAACGCTTGACAGTTTTTTTGGGTAGTGATATAAATACTTCTATAAGGGAGTATTCCATGGCAACACTATCATCTGACGATATGCGAAAAAATGCATCTTCTGGTTCATATGCCGGAACTGCACGACCAGACATATTTGCAAAAAAGATTGGTGACAATAAAACCTTTCGTATTTCCACACAGAATGGTAAGGAAATCTATGGCATTGAATACGACAAGAAAACCGAAACCCTAACCTATTACGAAAAAAACGATCCTAAGAAAAATCCAAAGACAATAAAAAGAACACAAATATTCAAAGACAAAGACTTTGGTGGTGGTTCTGGTTCTGGTGGTGGTGCAGACGATACCAAATACACAGAATCTCTACAGTGCTACTATTGCTCCTATGTGTTCAACTATGCAACATCACATCCATGTAAATCAGTATCAGACGCTCAATTAAAGAACGCTGAGACATACGCTCACACAGATGTGACACTTGCAGACTGTTTATCTAAAGGCCCTGCGAATTGGGTTGAAACAGATGTCTATCTGAAGACTGCAAATAAACTATACGAGAAGTTTGGTAACAGGGTGACAGGAAAGGTGCATTTTCATCGTGGATCACGGTTCATGAAAAATGTGTATGCTGCATATAAGAGTTGTAAGGCAAAAGACGCTGCATCTGGAACTCCACAAGCGCCAGGCAGTTTCTCAGATGATAAGTGGAATCCAGGCGACATTTGGATGTCTACTCTTGGTGTAGAGGCAACACCATTTGCAAACTTCACACAATCATGGGGCGAACTCAACGCAAAGGTTCTAGAACTTGCCGGTGGTGGAGTCAAAGGGACAGGTAGAGTATCAGTATTAGGAATATCTCTAAAGAAAATTCCTTCAACACGAGGCCATGCAATATTAGAAGAGTTCTCGACACCAGAACAGATGGCAGCAAGAAAGTCCTATACATGGAGTAAATGGAGTTGGGGTAAAACAGGTAAATTCTTTGATTCACAAGACATCTATGCCACAATCAGTGGTAAAGAGGTTCAGTTTAGAACATTTGGTGGAGACACCTCATGGCAAGGAGAAATCAAAGGACAGGCTGCTGCCGGTGGTAAAATCGGTGGTGGTAATGTCAACTTCTATACAAAGAAGGTTTTTGGTAAAGACATCTATATGGGTAAAACAGGTAGAAGTGCTGAGAAGCAACTATTAACAGAAGCAAAAAATTCTTCATTCAAGTTAGATGAAAAACTTTACGAAGGTTACAAGAGACATAATAACAACAGTAGTCCAAAGGTTGCAGAGATTAGTAAATCAGCATTTATGACTGAAGTGAAAGAAATGGACTATAATTTTAAGAATAGTAAGTTGATCTGTATACTATTATTAGATGCTGTTATGAGTGGAACTGAACAAGACCGAAACAAATTTGCAACAGAACTGTTTAGATACGCTAGTTCTGATACAGATCAATCCAGTTATTTTGTAAAATTGTATTGACAACATACCCTGTTTGGGGTATTATGTATATACAGTGTGATGAAAACAGGATTAAATGATGGTAGATACATTCGTAGTAGATAACATTTCTTTTGGTGACTTGTCATCAGAAGACCTCGCCTCCATGTTCAAAGATGGACGGCTCGCATCACATTTCCTAGAACGACAACTCACTAAATGGTATCCTTACTTGACCTTTGTGGACAAGAAGGGATATGACCATGTGGACACTATGAGCAACAAGTATGACCAGAAGTGTTTTACAAAAGGTGGACTAGGGTTTGCACCCTCACATATGGGTGGGAAAGGAAGAGTATTTGTCCAAGAAGAAGCACACAATCATGCGAAAGATATTACCTATATTTGTTGTGACATTGTGGATTTTCCTACTGTTAGAGTTAAGTTCGCAAGGGGTAAAGATTTAATTAAACACTATCCAAAATGTAAAATTCCATTCAAAGACAGAGGAGAATTTTTTGATGAGTGAACCATTGTTTGATGTATCAAGATTTGATATTGAACAAGAGATTATGCAGATTGGTAACTTTGCAGAAATTCTAAAGAACTATGCAGACATGGTGTATGATGGACAATGGACTTCTAGTAGTCAAGATGACATTCATACAACACTACATGGATTTGCAAATCTAATAGATGCTCATGCAGATAAGATGATGCATTCTCATATAAAACATTATCGTTTGAACCAATATGCAACAGATGAAGAAAAGGAACTACGAGATGAAATACTTGGAAGTTGATCCAGATGCATATTATGCTCTGGCAGACGCAATCGTGCCGAGTGCATTGTTTGAGAGTTTGGAAGATGCTGTAGACACCATCGAGCACCTACAGGCAATGGACGAACTTGCACCAAACCAACAACAGGATTTGGACGCATATGTATTATATGTTCCAGCACTGGTAAAGGTATTGGAATGGTGGACAACACCAGATCAAAAGAAACGCATTGAGGATATTATGTCATGTCTAAAAAACGGTTAATCATCGACCCTACACCAGCAGGGTGGGCATATGGGTTTCCTAAACCACTGCCAGAAGATGCAGTGATTCACTATGGTGGTGAATGGGATTATGGGTTGAAACCAGATTTTGACCTTGCAAAGTGGGTAGTCGAACAGGGCTATCCAGAAGAGCATTTTCAATATTATAGTATGTGGGTAAAGGATGTTGAAGAGGATGATCCTTATGTGACGCCAGGAAGCGACCCACAACAATAATACAAGGAGCAATATGAAAAAAAGACATTTAACATCAATCACCCATTATGGTGGTGTAACCAGACGGTATTATACCGATGGAACAGTAGAAGAGGAGAATGTTGTGACTATACCAGAGCGTATCGCATATCTAGAAAATCAACACAAGCGTATTCATGCAGAAGTTGAGAAGTTACAGAAGACTAATCCATATGACGCATCAATCAAAGACCGCAAGACGGAAAAGTTGATGATTAAGGATGAAATTGAACGGTTGACATCACAATATGAGTCTGACAGTGGAGTGGAGTATTTCCGATGAGTAAAGAAGAGTTAATCGTAGGAATTTTGGGACTATGGGCCTGTGCATTCCTACTAGGGTTTTTTGTATCATGAGCAAAAAGTATATTCATGTTAATCAGCACAAAATTCGTGCGAACAAGAAACACGGCACAGACGAGCCTGTAATAACCATCAAGGAAGGTAGAACAAATACATATTGTCATGAGGTTGCAATAAAGGGTGACAGTATCGTGCGATATGGTGGGAACGACAAACCTATTCTATCGTGTGGTGCAAGAGTTGTTATTGAAACAAATGCAGAGATAGAGGTTATTAAATGAAGACAATGAAAGAACTCTGGAGAAAGATGTTAAAGTCCTATGCCAGAGGAAAAGAACACAAGGCAGCAAAGTTGGAGCATAAGATGCTCAAACGAACACTAAAAGAAAAACAAGAATAATGTGGTGGATTGCCCAACCATTCTTTGCATTCTTTTTGATGATGGCCTATGCCGGACTGATGGGTAAGGATGGACTAAAGGAATATCCGATTGGCGATGAAAGATTGTTATGGGAAGAATATCTAATCATACTTGCAATTTTAATTGTTATCAAAACAACAAGGACAATCATTCATGCCAAAAGAAATCAAGATTGATGGGCTGTCAGAACGACAGAAGGGATTATTGGACATTATCTATGCTTGTGACACATATGATGAACTGGTTTACTTCACACGAAGACAACCGCCTGAGATACGAGAAGAGATATGGACTTTGACACAGATATTATTGTATGAGTCGATTGAACAAGAGTTAATTAAACCGATGACAAGTTATCCAGATGCAGAACGGATTATGAAGAAGATTATGAGTAAGTAATGGTATGGAATGTATTGAGAAAGGATTTTAATATGATGAGACATGATGAATATATGAAGGT
>Ga0213864_10000157_pt1 | contig 29983 bp, 27 predicted proteins | sample PICome_5_FD_160078 | JGI IMG/M metagenome (GOLD analysis project Ga0213864, IMG submission 160078) | Coastal seawater microbial communities near Pivers Island, North Carolina, United States - PICO247 | ecosystem: Environmental > Aquatic > Marine > Coastal | place: USA: North Carolina... | reverse complement strand
GTCTGCACGCCTTGCAGCATCGCGGGCAAGAGGCCGGTGGTATTGTGGCATATGACCCAGATGCAGGGTTCAATTCGGCCCGACGTTTTGGATATGTACGCGACAACTTTACATCCCAATCCCTGATGGAAACCCTCCCTGGGGAGCTTTCAATCGGGCATGTGCGCTATTCCACTGCCGGGTCCAAGGCCGCCGCGATCCGCGATGTGCAACCCTTTTTTGGCGAATTTGCCATGGGCGGTGCAGCTCTTGCGCATAACGGGAACCTGACAAATGCGGATGCACTACGCCGTGAATTGATTGAGCGTGGGTCAATTTTCCAAAGCTCATCTGACAGTGAATGCATCATTCACCTGATGGCACGCTCGCTTCAGCGCAATATCCCCGAGCGCATGGAAGACGCCTTGCGCCGTGTAGAAGGTGCCTTTTCCGTTGTTGCAATGACCCGCACGAAATTAATCGGTGTGCGCGATCCATTGGGTGTGCGTCCCTTGGTGATTGGCAAGGTTGGCGATGGCTACGCGCTCAGCTCGGAAACATGCGCCTTGGACATCATTGGTGCGGAATTCGTACGTGAGGTTGAACCCGGTGAAATGGTGGTGATCACCGACAAAGGGATCGACAGCAATTTCCCATTCCGCAAACAGGACCCACGTTTCTGTATTTTTGAACACGTCTATTTTTCACGCCCCGACAGCATTATTGGAGGACGTTCAGTTTATGAAACACGTCGCCAAATCGGCGTTGAATTGGCCAAGGAAAGCCCCGTTGAGGCCGACTTGGTCTGTGCCGTTCCAGACAGTGGAACACCAGCCGCAATTGGGTTTTCACAGGAATCTGGCATTCCCTTTGCCATGGGGATCATCCGTAACCAATATATGGGACGCACCTTTATTGAACCCACCGAGCAGATCCGAAACATGGGTGTGCGCCTAAAACTAAACGTCAATCGTGCGATGGTTAAAGGGAAGCGTATCATTTTGGTGGATGACTCTGTGGTTCGAGGAACAACATCACGCAAAATCAAAGAGATGATCCTAGATGCAGGTGCAGCCGAGGTGCATTTCCGAATTGCCTCGCCCCCAACTGCATGGCCCTGTTTTTATGGAGTCGACACACCGCAGCGCGAAAAATTGCTGGCGGCCACCATGTCCGAAGAAGAGATGCGCGACCATCTGGCTGTTGACAGCCTGAAATTCATTTCCCTTAATGGCCTCTATCGGGCGGTTGGGGAACAAAATGGGCGCAATGCATCTTGCCCTCAATATTGTGATGCCTGCTTCTCGGGGGAGTACCCAGTAGCACCATCAGATATGATTGAAAAGGGATTTGCGGTTAAGGCCGCTGAGTGAGGCTTTTATATAGATTTACCAAAAAACCACGGATCCTTCGTTAGCGTTTTCAGAAAAACCGCAAGCTGATATGCTAGAGATTGACCTGCTAAAAGGTGAGCGCACCTACCATACTTCAAAACGCCGCTACGTAACCTTCTATCTTCAGCCTATATCGCATCCGAAGAGTGGGATGGCGAAAACACACACCATGACAATGACGCGTTTCACATAGCATCGGGCGAAAGACTGCCCGTGATTTTTTGCCAAATTCAGGACCGCCATTTTGTTCGCACCATCGTGCCCTTATTACCCTTTCATGATATTCACTACTGCCTGGTGATAGGCATATGGGTACGTCTTGGATAAATCCAGTTTTATAAGTTTTACGAAACCTATCCCTGCGGAGAAAAGGGCGCGGCGTCCATGCAGTTTGGATAGATTGCAAACATTATCCCGACCTTAACTGGTCTGCATGCATGCTGCATTCAACCCTGCAATGCATTTCAATGTCCCATCACATACGCAGCATTAGAGAAAGATGCTAAATGGCCTGCAGCTGAATGGTATGAGTTATGAAATACGGATTACGAGGCTTGAGGAATATGGACATGCTGACTTCTCTAATCAGACAGGTTGACATCAAAACGCTTTTCTTGCACACGCGCTCCTATGGATCAAAAAATCGCACTTATCACTGGCGCTTCGCGTGGTCTTGGCGCTGCTTTGGCAGAGGCGCTTGCCCCCTCTCATCATATTATTGCAGTCGCACGCACGACTGGTGCGCTTGAGGAGCTGGATGATCGGATCAAGGCCAGAGGTGGACAGACCACGTTGGCACCTATGGACGTCAATAACACTGATGCAATGGCGCATTTGTGCCGTTCTATTTTTGATCGGTGGGGCAAAGTTGATTTTTGGGCCCATACGGCTGTACATGCTGCCCCAATCGGACCTGCGGCAACAATGGATGAAAAAGATTGGGAAAAATCCATTCAATTGAACGTCAAAACGGCGGGTACATTGATCCCCTATTTATCGCCGTTGTTGGGGGTAAATGGCTGGGCTATGTTCTTTGATGATACGCATTCAGGGAAAAAGTTTTTCGGCGCATACGGGGCATCTAAAGCCGCGCAAATCGCATTGGCCCAAAGCTGGGCGAAGGAATGTGAAAACACAGGTCCTGTGGTCAAAATCATGACGCCTCCTGCCATGCCAACAGCAACGCGAGCACGTTTTTTCCCTGGGGAGGATCGTAGTTGCCTAAACGCCCCAAGTGATGTTGCAGCGACCTTATTGCAAGAGTATCTTGCCAACTAGTCAGGTTCGCACACCAAAGACTTGCCCGAAACTGTCTGCTCCTCTATGTCCTAGATACGGAGCAGATATTTTGAGGGCAACTGATGCGCATTTTGATAACGAATGACGATGGAATTAACGCACCCGGGCTGAAAGCGCTGGAACAGATCGCACGTGAATTGGCAGGCGAAGCGGGTGAGGTTTGGATCATCGCCCCATCCCAAGAGCGTTCTGGCGTTGCCCATTGCATCAGCTACACATCGCCCATGTTGATCAACAAAATTTCTGAACGCCGCTATTCGGTTGACGGCTATCCCGCCGATTGCGTTTTGGCGGGGCTTTATCACATAATCCCTGAACGCCCAGATGTGATCTTGTCAGGGGTGAACCGCGGCAACAATTCTGCTGAAAATGTCCTTTATTCTGGAACGATTGGTGCGGCACTTGAAGGCGCATTGCAAGGCATCAAATCCTTTGCACTATCCCAATATTTGGGGCCAAAAAACTATGACGCTGCTGACCCTTTTGAAGCAAGCCATGTGCATGGCACCGGTATTTTGCGCGACTTGATTTCGCGTGAATATGACAATCCATCAGATTATCATATTTTCTACAACGTCAACTTCCCGCCGGTCTCTGCAGCGGGTGTAAAGGGGCACAAATTTGTAGCCCAAGGCCGCCGCAAAGGCAGCCAGTTTTCGGCCATCGCGCAAACTGCGCCGAACAATCGGGATTTTTTGTATGTAAAAGGCGGCGATCAGCACGTGACCGTGGGTGACACGTCCGATGCGGGCGTCAATTTAGACGGGTATATCTCGATCACGCCAATGCGTGCCGACTTAACGGCCTATGACATCTTAGAACAAGCGTAAATCCCAATGGATCTGGACCCCGAACAAAAGATGCAGTTCCTATTTACCCTGCGTTCTAAGGGGGTGACTGATAGCCGTGTTTTATCGGTAATGGAGCGCATCGATCGGGGTCATTTTGTATCAGGCGTTTTTTCCGCACGCGTCTATGAGGACATGCCGCTACCCATCGCATGTGGGCAAACTATTTCACAACCCTCTGTCGTAGGATTGATGACCCAAGCATTAAAGGTTGGTCCACGCGATAAGGTTCTAGAAGTTGGCACAGGATCGGGCTATCAGGCCGCAATCCTCAGCCAATTGGCGCGCCGAGTTTATACTGTAGAACGCCATCGCCCATTGGTACGTGAGGCCACACGTCTGTTCCAAGATCTGGATCTGAGCAATATTACGCCAATCCTAGCAGATGGATCCCATGGGTTACCCGATCAGGCTCCCTTTGACCGCATCATCGTAACCGCCGCCGCCGAAGATCCGCCCGGAACATTGTTATCACAGCTAAAACCGGGTGGAATAATGATTGTCCCCGTTGGCCAATCCGACACGGTTCAAAGCCTTATTCGGGTGACACGAACCGAAACTGGCTTTGATTATGATGACCTACGATCCGTTCGTTTTGTCCCACTCGTTGATGGAATGGGAAAAGATAGCTAGTATAGAGACAAAGAATAAAAACTGAGGCAGATTAACTATATTTATGGGGAACCTTAAAAGATGAGCATAAAGACCCTAAAACCCATTACATGGCGCCTTTCAGCCGCGCTATTTCTAAGCGTTAGTGCATGTGGCAACATGGATAATTTCGACATTGACTTGCGCGGTGGGCAATATGACACCACAGAAGCTGCACAGAACGCATCGCGTACGAAACCCATTGCCGATGAACGCGGTGTAATATCCTATCCCACCTATCAAGTTGTAGAAGCGCTTGAAGCGGACACTGTTGGAAAAATTGCCGCGCGCCTGAACATTGCGGCAGCTCCAATTGCGCGATTTAACGGCTTGCAGGTGGATGCGCCACTGGCACGCGGAACTATTGTTGCACTTCCTCAAAAGTTGGAGGATGCGCCCGTTACGATGGCCGAGGTGACACCGATTGATGTGACCGAGCTGGCCAATACTGCGATTGAAAACGCGAAAAGTAACGATCCTGCGAAGACCATTCCAAACAGTGAAGGTATCGAACCCATCCGCCACAAAGTGGTGCGTGGCGAAACCGCCTTTACCATTTCGCGACTGTACAACGTAACAGTCAGTGCCTTGGTCGACTGGAACAATTTAGACGGCAACCTAACCGTGCGCGAGGGGCAATATCTGTTGATCCCTTTGCCCGCAGAAACAGTAGCAATAGCTCCCCCAACGACAACCCCTGGTGCTGGAAGCCCAACGCCACTTCCACCCAGTTCAACAACTCCCCTGCCCGAGCCAGAACCCGAGGTTGTTGCGAAACCAGAACCCAAGCCAGAACCCGTTGCAGTCTCCAGCGGTGGACGCATGGGATATCCTGTTAAGGGCAAAATTATTCGGGAATATGCCAAGGGTAAAACCGACGGCATCGATATTTCATCCCCTGCCGGCACAACCGTTGTCGCCGCCATGGATGGAGTCGTAGCGGCCGTCACAATGGATGTTAATCAGGTGCCAATCGTTGTTGTGAAACACGAGGATAACCTGCTCACCGTCTATGCAAATCTATCGGATATTGTGATCGCGAAGGGAGACAACCTACTACGCGGTCAGGGTATTGCCAAGGTTCCAGCGGGCAATCCATCCTATGTTCATTTTGAAGTACGCAAAGGGTTAGAGAGTGTTGATCCGATGGATTACCTGAACTAACCGGCTGCCATTTGAAAATTTTTTGGCCGCTGTTTCATCGCAGCGGCCATTTTCTTTCAATCAGGACAAACGCACGCCTTTGCGACCTGCAAGGTCCACGAAATACTGCCATGCCACACGTCCCGAACAGGATCCGCGCGTGCGGTTCCATTCGATGGCCTCGGCGCGAATGACATCTTCATGCTCAACCACACCGTAAGCCTTACAATAGCCAAAGATCATGTCAAAGTAATCGTTTTGTGAACACGGGTGAAAGCCCAGCCATAGGCCAAAGCGATCTGATAGGGATACCTTTTCTTCGACTGCCTCAGATGGGTTGATCGCACTGCTTCGTTCGTTTTCGATCATATCGCGCGGCATCAAATGACGGCGATTAGATGTGGCGTAAAGAATTACGTTTTCTGGCCGTCCCTCGATGCCGCCATCCAAAACGGCTTTAAGCGATTTGTAATGTTCATCATCATGCGAAAAGCTTAGATCATCGCAGAACAAAACAAACCGATGGTCACTGTTGCGTAGATGGTTCAATAGGCGTCCAACCGTGGGCAAATCTTCGCGCTGTAATTCAACAATTTTCAAGGGATGGCCCTGCGCATTCATTGCGCCATGGATCGCCTTAACCAAAGACGATTTACCCATGCCACGTGCCCCCCACAATAGGGCGTTGTTGGCCGAATATCCTTTGGCAAACTGCAAAGTATTCTGCATCAATGTATCACGCGATCGATCTACGCCCACCAATAGGGACAGATCCACACGTGAAACAGACGGGACAGGGGCCAGACGATCAGGATCAACATGCCAAACAAAGGCATCGGCTGCGTCAAAATCAGGCGCCGCCGCAGGTGCTGGTGACATACGCTCCAACGCATCCGCAATGCGCTTTACATCAACTTGATTCATGGACCCACCTGCTAAATTCTTGGACTATTTTGTTTCTTTTTCGTCGTCTTCGTCGAATTCTTTCATCAATGGATCATCGAACTCTTCTTCGTCGTCGTCGTAATAGCCATCGGCGTGCAGCTGTTCTTCACGCTTTGTTTCGACACGACGCACAAGGAAGATTGAGATTTCATAAAGTCCGTAAACAACAACAAACAAGATCACTTGGGTAATCACATCAGGTGGTGTCACGATAGCTGCAAGCACCAGAATGCCGATGATCGCGTATTTACGCACATTGCCCAATCCTTCGGCGCTAACCAAACCCGCTTTGCCCATTAAGGTCAACAATACAGGCAATTGGAAACACAAGCCAAACGCGACAATAAATTTGATCGTAAGGCTTAGGTATTCTTGGGCAGAGCCTTGAAACGCAATCCCTGCGATGGCGTTGCCTTCTGTATCTTGGGATAAATCGGTACCAGCCTGCTGGAACCCAAGGAAGAAGTCAAACGCGAGCGGTGTTACAACGTAATACGCAAAAGATGCACCCAGCATGAACATGAAAGGCGAGGCAATCATAAATGGTAGGAAGGCATTCTTTTCTGTTTTATAAAGACCAGGCGCCACAAAGCGCCACATTTGAAACGCGATGTAGGGAAACGCAAGGATCAAACCACCCAGTAGCGAAATTGAAACCGCGACAAAGAAACCCTCCTGCAGTTTAATCAAAATCAAACCACAGTCCGCATGCCCACGGGCCGTCATTGCAGAACAGAGAGGTTCTGTTAAAAAGTTGAAAATCGGGTTCCACACCGTGAAACAGATTATCATCCCTACGATGAACGCGGACACAGAATAAATCAAACGCTGACGCAACTCAGCAAGGTGTTCGATCAGCGGTGCAGTTTTGGAGTCTAGGTCGTCAGTGCTCATTCACTATCCTTGGCGGATTTTGGTGCCTCTGCCGCTGGCTCGGGTGTCGCAGGCGTAAGCTCTGCTGGTGCGCTTTCGGCAGTAGCCGATTCTGCATCACGTTTTTCCTGTGCACGTTTTGCCGTTGCTTCGTGGATTTTCTTGGCCGCTTCGGCACGCTCGGCGGCCAATTTCCCAGTTTCACTCTCAGGGGTCCATTTTGTAAATTCTGACGCAGCGTCTTTGACGCTATCAAAGCCCGTTTGCATGGGGTTGGTTGCGGCCTTCAGCGTTTTACTGATGTCGCTGACGCCTGCATCATCGGCGGCCTCATTCATCGCACTACTAAATTCGCGCGCCATACCTTTTAGCCGCCCAACGAACTGTCCGCCCTTTTTAAATAGGACTGGTAAATCTTTGGGACCAACTACGATAAGCGCCACGATCCCAATGACCAGCAGCTCGGTCCAACCCAGATCAAACATGGATTATACCTTGTCTTTTTCTGTCTCTGGTGTGACATCTTTGGCTAGCTCAGCTGCTTCTTCTTTTGCGCTATCTTCGCCTTCTTTGACGCCACGTTTAAAGCTTGTGATACCTTTGCCAACTTCGCCCATCAAGCCACTGATCTTACCGCGACCAAATAGAACCAATACAACAACCGCAATCAGCAGGATGCCCGGCAAACCAATGTTATTTAGCATGTCTTTCTCCTCGTGTTCGCGACCTGGGCCGCATCCTTTGAATATTCCACATCTATTCATTAATTCTGTCGGATTAAAGTCGATAATTTCCCAAACAGAAAGAAAATTTTAAAAATCTTGCACAGGGCGCTCCACTTTCACCCAAGGATTCTGAAAAAGACTTCTGTAAGAAGCTATTTTGCTTCAAAAACAAAGCATCGGTCGCGCGGCACCGTCAACCACATCGCCTGTCCTGCTTTCGGCAAAAATACGCTAGGAACAGTGGCTATTATCCGCGCACCATCCGTTTCAAGGCGAAATTCAATCAGACTGTAACTGCCTAAAAATCGTGCACGTTCAACATGGGCACGCGCGGCGACGCCTTGGCTCGCTGTTGGGTTTGGACCGCGCCCTGCGCGATCAAAATCGATTCGCACATGTTGCGGACGAAATACAATGTCTACCTGTGATCCATCCTTGATCCCAGGTGCCAAAAACTGGCCAAATGCAGTATCGGCAAGCGATCCTTTAATCGTGGCGCGCACCTCATTTATATCCGAGAAAAAGGCAACAGCGCGTTTATCGACGGGTGCGTTATAGATGTTATAGGGTGCCCCGCGCTGCACGATTTGGCCCGCCCGCATCAATGCAATTTCATCGGCCATGCGCATCGCCTCATCAGGTTCATGGGTGACCAAAACAACGGCAGTGTTTTCGGCCTTTAGCAGTGCAAGGGTTTCGTCACGGATGTCGTCGCGCAACCTATTATCTAGCCCCGAAAACGGTTCATCCATTAGCATAATGCTGGGTCGCGGAGCCAATGCACGGGCAAGGGCGACACGCTGTTGTTCGCCCCCCGACAGGGTATGGGGAAATTCTTCGATCATATGTGCCAGACCAACTTTTTCAAGCAATTCAATCACACGGACACGTTTTTGCGCCTTGGCTCCGCCTAAACCAAATGCGATATTTTCCGCTACAGATAAATGGGGGAAAAGGGCGAAATCCTGAAACATCAATCCGATAGATCGTTCTTCGGGCGGGACAGAAGTACGGATGTCGCAAATCAATTTACCATCCACCCAAATTTCACCACTGTTTTGTTGATCGATCCCTGCGATCATTCGCAGCGTTGTGGATTTCCCACAGCCCGAAGGCCCCAGCAAACAAGTAACCTGCCCCGGCATAACGGACAGGGATACGTCATGCACCACATGCGTATCTCCAAAACGACGCGTCAGATTTTTAATCTCTAATCTGGGTATCGATTGCACTGCCTGCTGCCTTTTTCCGATAAAACTTATCAGGATTAGAGTCGTGGATATCAGCATCGCATGATCTGCGCAACCATCGCCGAGACAGTTTTGACGAGTGATACATCTCACCAAAATCATCATCCCCGCTTAATTGGGACGGGGATTTTTCAACGACCAATAGGAAGTAAGCCGCGTTACATCGTCATATTCGTAGCACCGCCATCCAACAGAACGTTTTGCCCAACCATGAAACCCGCATGTTGCGAACACATGAACGCACATGTGGCCCCAAATTCTTCCAAAGTTCCGTATCTACGTGCAGGGATCGTCGCCTGACGAGCGGATTTGGCCTCTTCTATCGTAATCCCTGTATCGAAAGCTACCTTACCATCCAATGAAATCGCGCGATCCGTCGCGTGGATGCCCGGCAGTAGATTGTTGATCGTCACACCGTGGGGGGCAACCTGGCGCGATGTGCCCGCGACATACCCTGTTAGCCCTGCACGCGCAGAATTCGACAATCCCAACTGTGGGATCGGCGCACGTACAGATTGCGAGGTGATGTTGACGATGCGCCCCCACCCTTGCTTCATCATTCCCGGCAATACCGATTTAATCAAGGTGATGGGCGTCAACATGTTGGCATCAATGGCCGCAATGAAATCGTCACGGGACCAATCGCTCCATAACCCAGGGGGAGGACCACCCGCGTTTGTGACCAGAATATCAGTAGTGCCAGTCTTATCGAAAACGGCAGCGCGGCCTTCGTCGGTTGTGATATCGGCCGCAACTGCGGTGACTTTCACCTGAAAACGGGTGCGAATTTCTTCGGCCGTTTTCTCTAAAGCCTCTGCGCCCCGTGCATTTAGCACCAAATCAACCCCTGCCTCAGCCAAGGCCAAAGCACAGCCTTTGCCCAATCCCTTAGAGGATGCACAAACCAGTGCTTTTTTACCTGCAATACCCAGATCCATCTCTATCGACCTCTCAAATTAAATTACTATTTTTTTTACTATGGCGCATTTGCCTTTTTAACAGTACCCCAAAGCCAATGTCCAAGATTCGAGTTTTGACAAATTTTACAACATAATTGGAATAAGAGCGAAGATTAACTGCGTTCGATGAATACCTTGAACCTGTTGCGACAGGCCTCTTCCGGTTAAAATTCGTTTTTCCAAGCATTCTGAACGCCCAAGAGTTGCCAAGAGAAGATGCGCGCAATATAGGCAAGTCATGACACAAATCGCCTCAAATCGCCCCGACCTACCGCCAGAAATTGGCCGCCGCCGCACATTTGCGATTATTTCGCACCCAGACGCAGGCAAAACGACTTTGACGGAAAAGTTTCTTTTGTTTGGCGGTGCTATCCAAATGGCCGGCCAAGTGCGCGCCAAAGGTGAGTCCCGACGCACACGTTCGGATTTCATGCAGATGGAAAAGGATCGTGGTATTTCAGTCAGTGCCTCTGCCATGTCTTTTGAATACCATGATTTCCGTTTCAACCTTGTTGACACACCGGGCCATAGCGATTTTTCCGAAGACACCTATCGCACACTCACAGCCGTGGATGCTGCCGTAATGGTGATTGACGGTGCAAAGGGTGTCGAAAGTCAAACCCGCAAACTGTTCGAAGTTTGCCGCCTGCGCGATCTTCCGATTTTGACCTTTTGTAACAAGATGGACCGCGAAAGCCGCGAAACATTTGAAATAATCGATGAAATCCAAGAAAATCTTGCAATCGATGTCACCCCCGCCAGTTGGCCTATTGGGGTCGGCAGTGAATTTTTGGGTTGTTATGATCTTTTAAACGACCGACTGGAATTGATGGACCGCGCCGACAGAAACCGTGTTGCGGAAAGCATTAAGATTAAAGGATTATATGACTCAAAACTGAAAGAGCATGTGCCCAAACATCTTTTGGAAAAATTCCTAGAAGAGGTTGAAATGGCCCGCGAGCTTTTGCCAACCCTAGATCCCCAAGCGGTGTTAGAGGGACACATGACACCCATTTGGTTTGGATCAGCGATAAATTCCTTTGGCGTCAAAGAATTGATGGACGGCATCGGAAGATACGGGCCAGAGCCGCAAATTCAATCCGCAGATCCCCGTCAAATCGCACCAGAAGAACCCAAAGTTTCTGGATTTGTCTTTAAGGTGCAGGCCAATATGGATCCAAAGCATCGCGACCGTGTGGCCTTTGTCAGACTGGCCTCAGGGCATTTCAAGCGGGGTATGAAACTGCTTCATGTGCGCAGCAAAAAACCAATGGCCGTGTCAAACCCTGTTCTGTTCCTTGCCGCAGATCGTGAATTGGCTGAAGAGGCATGGGCAGGCGATATCATCGGCATTCCAAACCACGGACAATTGCGCATCGGCGACACCCTGACAGAAGGGGAACAGATCCGCGTTACGGGAATCCCATCGTTTGCACCCGAGCTTTTGCAAGCCTGCCGCGCAGGCGACCCGATGAAGGCAAAGCATCTCGAAAAAGCGTTGATGCAATTTGCCGAAGAAGGTGCCGCAAAAGTATTTAAACCAACCTTTGGATCAGGCTTTATTGTCGGAGTCGTGGGTGCATTGCAGTTTGAAGTTTTGGCAAGTCGCATTGAATTGGAATATGGGCTACCCGTACGTTTTGAGCAGTCCCAGTTCACCTCAGCCCGTTGGGTGCAGGGTGATAAACAGTCCCAAGACAAATTCGCAGCGACAAACAAACAGCATATCGCAACCGACCACGATGGCGACATGGTATTCCTGACGCGGTTGCAGTGGGATATTGATCGGGTTGAACGCGATTATCCGGATGTTAATCTGACCGCGACAAAGGAAATGATGGTGTAAGTGTGACAATGTCTTTGGAATTACTGACAGGGGCCGTTTTGATAATGATGAATTTTTGTATGTGCCAAGTCACGCAAATGAGGGCATAATGTTAGCGCATATGTTCGACGATGTCATGTGTGCATGCGCCCTATCCGTAGATTATTTGGGACCAGACAAACATGATTAAATGGGTCCGGACGAGTTCAAAAGGTTGACCACGCATTTTTCCCGCCGCCGTTAAATCAGCACGCGATCCCATCCTGAATTTGGGGTCAAGGTTTGGGGTTGGCTCCGAAGCCATCTAGGTGGTAGGTGCTTTTTCCGCAACGTAGCCGAACTTGTGGCGCCGCGCATGCATTTTGCGACTATTCAACACTTAATGACACAAAATCAAACAATGGCTCATTAGGAATTGGCTTATTATAACACTGATAGATCGGAGAAAATTTAACGAGCATATCAACATCGCCTCGCCTCGGGATAATATCTTGAGGAAATTTGAAGCGACAAAGCATTTGAAATAGAACCTGCCCGCCTGAACGACATCCTAAAAGATTTGGAACAAAGCGAAGGTGTCGCAGGCGTGAAAAGACTGTGTCACGCATTTTGCATTGCCATGCCCGAGTTGGCTGCGCGATTTTAGTAATGTGATCTGTATTGTTTGTATAAGTTTAACTTGGACACCAAACGGACACAGTATTTTCCAAATTTTTCAATTTGATATGGGCCAAATGCCGTATGCATTGACGTTAGGATAGGTTATAGCGTAGAAGCAACGCATAGAGCGCGCCCTGTGCGAGGTAGGCCGCGCAACGACGATCAGACGCGCGGGCCAAAAAGTGTCCGTAACAAACGGATACACATGACCACATTTGCTGATTTGGAGCTAAATCCAAAAATTTTGAAAGCCATCACTGAGGCTGGATATGAAACCCCGACCCCAATCCAAGCGGGCGCAATTCCCGCCGCATTGAAGGGTAAGGACGTTCTGGGCATCGCCCAAACGGGAACAGGAAAAACCGCAAGCTTTACATTGCCGATGATCCATATGCTAGCGCGGGGGCGCGCGCGTGCGCGCATGCCGCGTTCCTTGGTGTTATGCCCAACACGTGAATTGGCGGCCCAAGTTGCTGAAAACTTTGACACCTATTCTAAGCATTTGAAACTGACCAAGGCACTATTAATTGGTGGGGTTAGTTTTAAGGATCAGGATGCATTAATCGATAAAGGCGTTGATGTTTTGATCGCGACCCCTGGTCGTCTACTTGATCATTTCGAACGTGGAAAACTTTTGTTAACAGGCGTGCAAGTCATGGTGGTTGATGAAGCAGACCGCATGTTGGATATGGGATTTATACCCGATATCGAACGTATCTTTGGCCTGACTCCGTTCACGCGTCAAACGCTATTCTTCTCTGCCACGATGGCCCCAGAAATTGAACGTATAACAAATATGTTCCTCTCGGGTCCCGAACGAATCGAGGTGGCACGTCAAGCGACAGCGTCCGAAAATATCTCACAAAGTGTTGTGATGTTTAAAGGCACCCGAAAGGATCGTGAAGGGTCGCAAAAACGCCAGTTATTGCGCGCCTTGATCGATCAAGAAGGGGACGCACTGACCAATGCCATTATCTTTTGTAATCGCAAAACAGATGTGGATATCTGCGCAAAGTCACTAAATAAATATGGGTATCAGGCAGCGCCAATCCATGGTGATTTGGATCAGGCGCAGCGAATGAAAACCTTGGATGATTATCGCGAAGGGCGCTTGAAATTTCTTGTCGCATCAGATGTTGCGGCGCGGGGTTTGGATATACCATCGGTTAGTCATGTCTTCAACTTTGATGTTCCAGGACACGCCGAAGATTACGTGCACCGCATTGGCCGCACAGGTCGCGCTGGACGATCCGGTAGCGCATTCATGATCTGCGCAAAGCGTGACGAAAAAGCGTTCGCCGCGGTCGAGGCATTGATCCAGAAGGAAATCACGCGACTGGATATCCCAGCGGCCCTAATAGAGGAATGGACGCCGAAGAAAAAGCCAGCGCATGAAAAGCCATCCGAACCTGCACAAGCACGTGAGCCAATAGCTGAGGCAGCCGAAAAGCCAAACAATCAAAACAAACGTCGCAAAGATCGGTGTGGTGGCGGCAACTCGGTTGTCGGCATGGGAGAGCACATGCCCAGCTTTATTGCTCTAAGCTTTCAGGAACGCCGCGCCAGCTAATTTGGCATGCTTTGATCAAAGTACTGATCAAACACGGTTTTACTATGAACGCTAGATAGCGAGTTTCGATGGCCATGCAACTCTCTAGTGAACTAGTACACATGACGCGAAACTATAATACAAGCTTGGCGCAATTACTGAGCGCAGATGACGCTAGCTATCCACAATATGCGGTTTTAGACCATATTTTATGCATTGAACCCTGAGCAGAAACCAATAGTCAAATTTCCTACACTATCGAAGTTTTGCAATCCGCGGTTACCAAAATTGTCAGGAAATTTTCAGATCATGGATTATTAAAAGTTTCACGCACAGAAACAGATCGCCTTCAGAAAAGCGTGTCCAATCACTACAGAGGGTGCCGCATTCATTGGTAACTTGCAGGCTATTTTGATATCCGACGTGCCAGAGTGTTTTTCAGATCGGCCCAAAAACTAGACAACTTTTTCGATCAAACTCACAACTTCCACACATGGCTAGAAGGGGCTCGCGTCTGCCCTTACATCAGACGCGAAATCACAATCGACACTTCTGGTTTTTTACCTATTTCAGTTTGACAGGTTTGACGCGCGATGCGTTTGATAGCATCTTCCAACTTATCGTCATTAGTAATTGTTTTTTGGTCTGCACGGCCAATAAACTGGCCTAGATCTTCTTCAAGAGCGTCAACCAACGGCGCATTCGATGCTCCGATCTCTGGCAATCCGCGCACTTCACACCACGGTTCACCAATCATCTCATCCTCTTCGTCCAAGATCACGGTCACAATCACATGGCCGTAGAGGGCCATACGCAAACGATCACGGATCACGCCATCTAACGCGCCAATTTGGGTTGATCCATCCAAATACATACGCCCTGTTTCAACATATTCTGTGACCTTTGGACGATTGCCAGACAGATCCAACATCATTCCGTTTACGCAAATCAGGGAAGCGTAGTCTGCATTTTCCGCAATTTTTGCATGTTCTCGCAAATGACGGTGTTCTCCGTGCATTGGGATAACCATTTGCGGTTCAATGATCTTATGCATTTCCATCAAATCAGGACGATTAGCGTGACCAGAGACGTGATAATCCCCCATTCGGTCGGTCACCACGTCAACACCTTGTTCCGAAAACTGGTTCATGATGCGAATAACATCGCGTTCGTTTCCAGGAATGGTCGAGGAAGAGAACAAAACCATGTCTCCCTCTTTCAGGGAAATGCCCTGAAACTTACCATTAGCCAATTGCGCCGTTGCTGCGCGACGTTCGCCCTGGCTGCCCGTGCAAAGCAACATCAAATTCTGGCGCGGGATGTCCTGTGCTTCATCCGAACTGACCACGGATGGAAAATCCTCTAAGACACCCGTTTCCAACGCTGCCTGCACCATCTTTCGCATGGCCCGCCCCATCAGACAGATAGAACGACCTGAACTGGTCGCAGCCTCGGCCAAGGTTCGCAAACGAGCCACATTGCTGGCGAATGTCGTTGCTACAACCATCGCAGGTGCATCCGCAATCAATTCGGCAATGGATTCTTTTAAAGTTGCCTCTGATCGACCTGAGTGCATAGAAAACACGTTCGTGCTGTCACATACCAATGCCTTGATCCCATTTTTTGCGATATCCCTGAACATCTCACGGTCAAAGGGTTCACCGACGCCTGGATCTGTATCGATCTTGAAATCACCCGAGTGCAAAACGCGTCCATCTGGAGTATCAATGACCAAGGCACTACTTTCTGGAATGGAATGCGAAATCGGGGCAAACCCCACCTTAAACGGGCCGACATCCACAGTTTCAGGCCATTTCATCACTGTTTTAACATTGCGGGGACTGTGACCGTGATCCTCCATCTTCATCCGCGCCAAATGCGCGGTAAATGGACGAGCAAATACTGGGGCCCCCAATTCAGACCATAAATGCCCCACAGCGCCAACATGATCTTCGTGTGCGTGGGTGATAAAGATTGCGTCAATCTGATTGCGGCGTTCCTTAAGCCACGTGATGTCAGGGAAAATCAAATCCACACCGGGGGTGCTATCCATATCGGGAAAGGTCACGCCCAAATCGACAACGATCAATCTTTCTTTGCCTGGTACGCCGTATCCATAGACATAAGTATTCATGCCAATTTCACCTGCACCGCCCAAGGGCATATAGATTAATCTATCGCTCATTTGTATCTTTATTCCTGATTATGATCGTGTATGAGGCGTAGACCATGCATGGTCAAATCGTCCTCGAAGAAATCAAATAGTTTTTCTGCGCCCTGAAACAATGGGGCAAGGCCGCCTGTTGAGATAACTTTCATCTTTTTCCCATGTTCTGCGCGGATACGTGCGCAGATCTCTTTAATCAACCCCACATACCCCCAGAACACACCTGATTGCATACAAGCGACAGTGTTGGTACCAATCACGGCCTGCGGTTTGGCAATGTCTACATGCGGCAGCGCTGCGGCCTGTTGATGCAGCGCCTGAAGCGATAGGTTCACACCTGGGGCAATCACACCGCCAATATAGGCCCCATCTGCGGCCACAACGTCAAACGTGGTGGCCGTGCCGAAATCAACAATGATTAGATTGCCACCGAATAAATCGTGACCAGCGACAGTATTCACCAAACGGTCTGGTCCGACGCTTGTTCCCGCGTCAACGCGCACATCGATGGGAAGTTGACAATCAGGCTTTCCTACAACCAAGGGTCGTGTTTTGAAATAGCGATCTGCCAACACACGCAGGTTGAAAACAACGCGCGGAACAGTTGACGAGATAATCACATCCGTAATATCGGCCTTTACACCTTGCAAATTCATCAAGGAACTGAGCCAGACAAAATATTGATCTGCAGTGCGCTGATGTTCCGTTGCCGTGCGCCATTTGGCAATAAAAGCCTTGCCGTCCCAGATCGAAAAAACCGTGTTTGTATTCCCACAGTCAATAGCCAATAACATTGTAGCGTCCTCTAGAAGTAGATATCCGCAGCCGCAATCGCTCGACGGCCGTTCTGTGTATCCAGTATCAGATGTCCTGACTGATCAACACTGTCAAATCGCCCCACGTACTCATCGCGCTGCGTACGCGCCGTGATCATCTGCCCGATATTAGCCGCACGCTCTAACCATGCGGTGCGGATCGGTTCAAACCCATAGGCGTTGAATTGCGCTTCTCTTTCAGAAAACGCAGAAGCGAGGGTGGGCAAAAACGCCTCTGGTGTGATGGTCTGCCCCGTTAAACCATAAATTGATGAAGGGGGCAGCGCACGTCTTTCCAAATTAGATGCATCAGGCGAATTTTTCAAATTGACCCCAACTCCGATAGCCAGTGCCATTTGCCCCGCAGAAAGGGCAACAGTTTCCAATAAAATACCTGCGACCTTGGCCCCATTTAGGAGTGTATCATTGGGCCATTTTAATTCGCAAGTGATCTGATTTGGAAAAAGAGCTTCAAAGCTGTCCGCAAGGGCAAGCGACATCACGAATGAGCGCAGCGCAAATAAATGCGGATCCCCCTTTGGAAAAAGCAGCAAGGTGCCTGCAAAATTCCCCTCAGGGTCCACCCACCTGCGCCCACGGCGACCACGTCCCTGCGTTTGCTTTAGTCCCAGAAGCCAAGTCGGTCCGCTTACCGTTTTGACAATCCGGAATGCCTCTGCATTTGTACTATCGACCGAAGCAAGAATGCGCCGGTCATATCCTATTGGAAAATTATTGAACAAGCGCTGCTGCTGCCGCGATTGCCGCGCCTTTTAGACCAAAGAAGTTTACAATACCCACAACCGTTGCAATCGCAGATACCGAAACGAAAGCCGTCAGCATAGGTGTTGTATAATCATCCAACACCTCGTCCTGTTCAGAGCCAAACCACATCAGATAAATGATGCGCAGGTAGTAATAGGCACCGATCACCGATGCGATCACACCCGCAATCGCCAACCAAAGAAGGTCCGCGGCATATGCTGCCTGCAGCACATAAAGTTTACCAAAGAACCCGATTGTGCCGGGAATTCCCGCCAACGAAACCATCAACACCATGACGGCCAATGACTTGCCCGGCTTGGTTTTTGCCAAAAGGTTAAGAGATTGAATATCTGTTACAGGTTGCCCGTCCTTTTCCATCGTCATGATAAAGGCAAATGTGCCGATGTTCATAATAACGTAGAACGTCATGTACATTAACATGGCCTCAACACCGTAGGCCGTACCCGCGGCAAGCCCCATCAAGGCAAATCCCATATGTGCGATTGATGAATACGCCATTAGACGTTTGATATTTGTCTGACCAATGGCAGCAACCGCACCAAGGAACATTGAAAGCAAGGAAATCAAAACAATAACCTGCTGCCAATCTGTCTTGGCGTGACCAAATGCATCGTGCATGACCCGCGCAAACAAGGCCATCGCCGCAACCTTTGGCGCCGTTGCAAAAAACGCTGTGACGGGTGTAGGCGATCCTTCGTAAACGTCAGGAGTCCACATGTGGAACGGTACCGCTGACACCTTGAATGCAAGCCCTGCGATGACCAAAACCAAACCGATCATCAAACCGATTGATCCGCCATGTCCCGCGGCATCAATAATCGTGGCGAAATCTGTACTGCCCGTGTAGCCATAAACCAGCGATGCACCGTACAGAAGAAGACCAGAAGACAACGCACCAAGCACGAAATATTTCATCCCTGCCTCAGTTGATTTCACACTGTCTCTACGGAACGATGCCACCACATAAAGCGATAGCGATTGCAATTCTAGCCCCATGTAAAGTGACATCAAGTTGCCTGATGACACCATCATCATCATCCCCACAACCGACAAAACGATTAGTATCGGATATTCAAATTTCATCAAGTTACGACGGCGCATGTAATCAACGCTCATCACAAGCACGGCTGCCGCGGATAGAAGGATGACCACCTTGGCAAAACGGGCAAAACCATCATCGATAAACATGCCGTTGAACGCGGTTTGCGCCGATACGCTTTCGGATGAAATCAAAAACGCAACGATTGCGAATAGTATGGAAGTTAACCAACACAGTGTCGTCGCCAGTTCATCTTTGGCCGTGTAAACCGCACCTACCAGCGCAAGCATCGCATAGACCGAAAGCATGATCTCAGGCAGGATGATATTAAGATCGGAAATGATCATGTCCTTCTAGCTCCTAATGCGTGTTTGCTACGTTTGCGACTTGGCCTAGGCCCGCGTCAAGCAATGCGGCGTTGTAGTTTAAAACAAGATTTTCGACTGCGGGCGCAATCACATCAAGGGCAAGCGCAGGATAAACGCCCAACAACAGTGTCATGACAACGAGTGGTGCAAATACAATGCGTTCACGTGCGCCCATATCTGTGATTGATTTCAGGCTTTCTTTTATCAGATCCCCCATCACAACCCTACGATATAGCCACAGGGCATAGGCCGCCGACAGAATCACACCCGATGTTGCGAACAAGGCAACCCATGTGTTTACCTGGAAAATACCCATCAATGTTAGGAATTCGCCAACAAATCCTGATGTCCCTGGCAAACCAACGTTTGCCATCGTAAAGAATAAAAAGATGAGCGCATAGGCAGGCATGCGGTTCACCAAACCACCATAGGCGTCGATTTCACGCGTGTGCATGCGATCATAAATGACGCCCACACAAAGGAACAATGCACCCGAAATAAATCCATGGCTGAGCATTTGGAAAATCGCTCCATCAATACCCTGTTGGTTGGCCGCGAAAATTCCCATGGTCACATATCCCATGTGCGCAACCGATGAATAGGCGATCAATTTTTTCATGTCCTCTTGGACAAGAGCGACCAGTGATGTGTAAACAATCGCAATTGCTGACATCCAAAACACCAGATCCGCCATCACTGCTGAACCAACGGGGAACATTGGCAAGCTAAAGCGCAAGAACCCATATCCGCCCATCTTCAACAGGATCGCAGCCAGAACAACAGACCCCGCTGTTGGCGCCTGAACGTGTGCGTCGGGCAACCATGTGTGCACTGGCCACATTGGCATTTTCACTGCGAATGATGCAAAGAAGGCCAAGAACAACAATGTCTGCATGCCACCCACGACGTGAATACCAAGGACGCTGAAATCCTCAGAAACGAACTGATGTGTTATCAATGTTGGAATGTCGGCTGTGCCTGCGTCTGCATACATTGCGATCATCGCAATCAGCATCAGCACTGATCCCAATAGCGTATAAAGGAAGAATTTAAACGATGCGTAGATGCGGTTTTTACCGCCCCAAATCCCGATGATCAGGAACATTGGGATCAATCCTGCCTCAAAGAACAGGTAGAATAAAACCAAGTCCAATGCCATAAAAACGCCCAACATCAACGTTTCCAACAATAGGAACGCAACCATGTATTCCTTGACCCGCGTGGTCACCCCCCAGGACGCATAGATCACCAATGGCATCATGAATGTGGTCAGCATCACAAACAGAATGCTGATCCCATCAACACCAAGTTTATAAGTCAACCCCATGACCCACTCTGCCTCATGGACCAACTGGAACCCAGTGTTCTGGGGATCAAAATCGCCCAGCATCAGAACGCTCGCCACAAAGGTAATAACCGTCGCGATCAAGGCAACCCAACGGGCATTGTTGGCCGCCGCTTCATCGTCATCGCGCAGGAACACCAACAGGATCAGTGCCGCAACAGCAGGCAAAAACGTAATAATGGAAAGGATCATGCCAGCCATCTTAGTGGGTTCCTCCGTTGAAGGTCATCCAAGTGATTAGAACGACAATGCCAAGCACCATCGCGAGTGCATAAGTAAAGATGTAACCAGACTGCGCGCGACCGGCAAGGCGGGTAAAGAATGGGATAATTCCCATTGCGACCCCGTTGATTGTGCCATCGATTGTGTTTTCGTCCCCACGCTTCCACAAGAAACGGCCAAAGGCCTTTGCAGGACGCACAAAAATCGCGTCATAGATTTCATCAAAGTACCATTTGTTCAATAGGAACATATACAATGGACGCTGCGCCTCGGCCCAACGTTTTGGCATTTCGGGGTTCCAGATGTAGCACCACATCGCTATGACAAAGCCGATCAACATAGCCACGAATGGGCTGACCTTGACCCATTTCGGGGCATAGTGCGCATCGTGCAAGACGTGATTGTCAGGTGCCATGAAAATCGCGCCTGTTGGAACGATATGACCTGCGTGTTCGCTGCCATGATCGTCCTTAGCCGCATGATCATCGCCATGATTGTCACTGCCATGCCCACCATCAGAGTGGCCGTCTTTCAATGTTTCAGAGTAATTCGATTGGATGCCAAAGAATTTGTTCACATCTGCATCGCTTCCGAAAAAGCTCTTGTACCAGATCATTCCAGAGAAGACCGCACCCAGTGCCAATACACCCAGCGGGATCAACATGACCATTGGGCTTTCGTGTGCGTGATCATGTGTGTGTTTGTCCCCGCGTGGCTCACCGTAGAAAGTTAGGAACATCAAACGCCAGCTGTAGAATGATGTGAACATCGCCGCAAACAGCAGCATCCAGAATGCATATCCACCGCCTGTGCCGGCCCATGCGCTTTCGATTACAGCGTCCTTGGATAGGAAGCCCGCAAATCCGTAGTATGTCAGCGGAATACCAACACCCGTGATTGCCAATGTGCCGATCATCATTGCCCAGAAGGTATATGGAATTTTCTTACGCAGACCGCCATAGTTGCGCATATCCTGTTCGTGGTGCATTGCATGGATCACCGACCCCGCACCTAAGAACAACATCGCCTTGAAAAACGCGTGTGTGAACAGGTGGAACATCGCAACCGAATAAACACCAACTCCCGCGGCCACAAACATATAGCCCAACTGTGAACAGGTTGAATATGCGATCACGCGTTTGATGTCGTTTTGCACCAAACCAACGGTCGCGGCAAAAAATGCGGTTGTTGCGCCCAAGAATGTAACAAATGCCATCGCCTCTGGTGCGTATTCCATCAAGGGTGACATACGACACACTAGGAATACACCTGCCGTAACCATTGTTGCGGCGTGGATCAGCGCGGACACAGGTGTCGGGCCTTCCATCGCGTCAGGAAACCAGGTGTGCAATAACAACTGCGCTGATTTTCCCATAGCACCAACAAACAATAGGAATGCCAGTAGGTTCGCCGCATTCCATTCGCTCCATAGGAAGTGAAGCTGCGTTTTTGCCAACATCGGCGCGGCAGCGAACACATCATCAAAACGGATGCTATCGGTTAAATAGAACAGACCGAATATACCAAGGGCGAAACCAAAATCTCCGACACGGTTTACAACAAACGCTTTGATCGCCGCTGCATTCGCGCTTGGTTTGCGGTAATAGAACCCAATCAATAGGTATGAGGCAACGCCAACCCCTTCCCAGCCAAAGAACATTTGTACAAGGTTGTCGGATGTCACCAACATCAACATCGCAAAAGTAAAGAACGACAAATAGGCAAAGAAACGTGGTTTATAGCTTTCGCCGTCTTTCCATGCTGGATCATGATCCATGTAGCCAAAGCTATAGAGGTGCACCAACGAAGACACAGATGTGACAACAATCAACATAATCGCGGTCAAACGATCCATGCGGATGGACCAATCGGTGCTAAGCGCGCCACTTTCAATCCAACGCAAGAGTGGCAAATGCTGTGTGTCTTGCCCCAAGTTTAGGAACAAAATCCAACTTAGCAAACAGGCCAAGAACAACAGACCCGTTGTGACATACATCGCGCCCTTTTCTCCAATTTTACGCCAGCCAAAGCCCGCAATAATCGCACCGATCAATGGGGCAAATAGGATAATCTTTTCCATGGTTTCACCCCTTCATTACGTTCACATCTTCCACCGCGATTGTGCCACGGTTACGGAAGAAGCTGACCAAAATCGCAAGGCCAATAGCGGCCTCGGCGGCGGCAACGGTTAGGACGAACAGCGTAAATACCTGCCCAACCAAATCGCCCAAATAACTGGAGAAGGCGACCAAATTGATGTTTACAGCGAGCAGCATCAATTCAATCGACATCAATAGAATGATGACGTTCTTCCGGTTCAGGAAGAGCCCAAAGATACCAATGACAAAAAGCGTCGCCGCAACTGTCAGATAGTGTTCTAAACCAATCATATTTTCCTCGGTTTCCTTGTTCTTGTTCCCTAGCAGACCTTAAAGGCCCTGCCCTGGTTTCACATCTTTGAGTTCCATGGCAGTGGCTGGATCGCGGTACATTTGCGCCAGCACATTTTGCCGTTTCACATCTTTTCTATGGCGCAGCGTCAGAACAATCGCACCCACCATTGCAACCAACAGGATCAGACCCGCCAATTGGAACAACAGGAAGTATTGATCATACAGGATCAGACCCAGTGCCTCTGTGTTGTGCGTATCGCTTGGTGTGGGTGCGCCCAAATGATCCTGCGCATGTTCTGCGAAATCCCATGCTCCAAATGCCATCGTCAATTGCATCAGCAAGATCACACCAATCAACAAGGCCAAAGGCAGGTATTGCGCCATCTCTGCCTTAAGAGCCGCAAAATCAATGTCCAACATCATCACAACAAACAGGAACAGAACTGCAACCGCGCCAACGTAAACGATAATCAGCAACATAGCGACGAATTCCGCACCCAGCAGAACAAATAGCCCCGCAGATGACAGAAACGCCAAAATCAACCAGAGCACTGAATGCACCGGATTGCGGCTGATGACTGTGAACAGTCCACCCGCAATCGTGCAGAGTGCAAACAGGTAAAATGCAAATGCCATTACGCTCATTTCTCTGTGTCCTCTTTATCTTCCATGACCTCTTGGGCCAACTGCATCGCACGTGTCATCGCTGGCAGCCCTGCAAACATCGACATCTGTCCGATGGTTTCAATAATCTCTTGATCGCCTGCACCCGCCTCTTTAAGGTGGCGCACCGTTTGGCGCAGGGCGATGTCGTTCTGTGCCCCTTGCATTGTTAAGCCTGCCAGGGTCAGCAACAAACGGGTTTTGGCGTCTAAACCTTCGGTGTTGAAGGTATTGCCAAACACCATTTCCATCATGTCCTTAGGCATTTTGGGCATCATCGCCTCGAACCCTTTAGGAGAGAACGTCTCAAGCGCAGGGTTCATGGCCTTTGCCATATCCTGTGCAGCGCGCATCATCGCTTCAAATGGGTTCTTGGCAGTGTTCATCGGTAAGGTGCATCCAATTCAAGGTTGCGTGCGATTTCCGCTTCCCAACGTTCGCCGTTCGCCAAAAGCTTGTCTTTGTCATAGAAAAGCTCTTCACGGGTTTCTGTTGAAAATTCGAAATTCGGACCTTCAACAATTGCATCCACTGGGCAGGCCTCTTGGCAGAAACCGCAGTAGATGCATTTTGTCATGTCGATGTCATAGCGTGTGGTTCGGCGACTGCCGTCATCACGTGGTTCTGCATCAATTGTGATCGCTTGTGCAGGGCAGATCGCCTCGCATAATTTACAGGCAATGCAGCGTTCTTCACCATTTGGGTAACGGCGCAGGGCGTGTTCTCCTCGAAAACGAGGCGACAATGGCCCCTTTTCATGTGGGTAGTTCACCGTTGCCTTAGGTGCAAAGAAATACTTTAGCCCCAATTTCATTCCGACCCAAAAATCCTGCAAAAGGAAATATTTAGCCGCGCGGGAATAATCGATCTGGGTCATCTTATCCTCCAATTGCCCAGCGTGCATATGCTCCGCCGAATGCTTCGAATTTTGCTAGGAACGAAACCACCACAACCCACACAAGGGATAGCGGTAGGAAAACTTTCCAACCTAGGCGCATCAACTGATCATAGCGGTAACGAGGCGTGATTGCCTTAACCATCGCAAACAAGAAGAAGAAGAACGCCATTTTGCCAACCATCCAAAGTGGACTATCGGGAATACCTGGGATTGGGGATAGCCAACCACCAAAGAACAACAATGATGTCAGCGCACACATTAGGAAAATCGCAATGTATTCACCCGCCATAAACAAGAGGAATGGGGTAGAGCTGTATTCCACCTGATAGCCCGCAACCAATTCGGACTCTGCCTCTGGCAAATCAAATGGTGGGCGGTTTGTTTCCGCCAAAGCCGAGATAAAGAACAAGAACACCATCGGCAAATGGGGCAACCAGTACCAACTAAAGAACCCATATGATCCATCTTGGGCGCGTACAATATCACCAAAGTTCATGGACCCTGTTGAGATGATTACGCCGATAATAATCAGACCGATGGATACCTCATATGAAATCATCTGCGCAGCAGAACGCAGCGAGCCAAGGAATGGATATTTCGAGTTTGATGCCCAGCCCCCCATGATTACGCCGTAAACCTCAAGCGACGAGACCGCAAAGACATACAATATCGCAACATTGATGTCTGACAAAACCCACGTGTCATCAAATGGAATAACGGCCCATGCTATCAGCGCCAAAACAAAGGATGTCAGCGGCGCCAACATAAATACCGTTCTGTCAGAACCCGCTGGAACAACGATTTCCTTGACCACATATTTCAGGGCGTCCGCCACAGTTTGTAGCAATCCCCAGGCCCCAACAACGTTTGGCCCACGGCGCATTTGGACAGCGGCCCAAACTTTACGGTCTCCGTAAACCAGAAACAAAAGGCTTATCATCACAAAGGCGACAACAGCCAAACACTGTGCCACGATAATTAGGGCAATTCCACCCTGCGTATTTAGAAAATCAGCCATCGGTCCTCACACCATTGGTATGTTGTCACGTGCGCGTGCATCCGCGACAACTTCTGCTTCAATTGTTTTCGTTCCCTGCAGAAGGGAACGCGATATCGTGTAAACGGCATCTGCGCTTAAGTGGTCGGCTTCTTGGCCGATGCGTGTGCGCACATGAAGTGCAAATCCAAGCCCACAGATCAGCGTATATTGTGCCGCTGCGCACTCTGCGTGGCGTGCCACCTGCTCTGAGGGTTTTGTGCCATTCAGCGTCACGTGAAATTGCACCAAATCATTATCCAACAGCCGGTTTTGTACGTCGTGATAGCGCACGAGCTCTTGGGTCATGGGCGATGTGCTTTGGCCTGCAGCCAATGTCAGCGCGGCCATCACCGGCAAAAAGGATATGTACGGGGCAAATTGCATCACTCAGCCGCAACCTTTTCCATACCGCGCGCTTTGGCATTGGCGGACAGTTCCGCCATAACCTCAGATGCGCGTGCGATCGGGTTTGTTAGGTAGAAGTCTGAAATCACATTGCGGAATGCTGCATCGCTAAGTTTCCCCGCGGCTATCGCAACCCATTCGTTTTCTGCAACCTGATCAACACCTGCCAAATGGGGATGTGCAGCAACCATCGTCTGACGCAATTGCGCAAGACTGTCATACGGCAATGTTTCACCCAATGCCGCGGACAGCGCACGCAAGATCGCCCAGTTTTCCTTGGCCTCTCCTGGCGCAAACCCTGCACGCATGGCAAGCTGTGGGCGGCCTTCTGTGTTGACGAACAATCCGTTTTCTTCGGTGTAGGCCGCAGCGGGAAGGATTACGTCTGCACGGTGCGCACCGCGATCCCCATGGCTACCTTGGTATATTACAAATGCGCCATCATCAATTTCAACTTCATCCGCGCCAAGGTTGTAAATGACTTCCGCAGCATTGACGCCATCCATCCCATTATCATTGACCGCGTTGACATCCATCGCACCAACACGTCCCGCAGCAGTATGCAGAACCATCAATTTACTATTTGTCTCTGCCGCCAATTGCATCGCTGCACCCAGCACAGCAGCTCCATCCGCCTCACGCAGGGCACCTTGGCCCACTATCACTAAAGACGGCGCATCCTTGACCACGCCATACTCTTTGCCAAGCAGGCTGTTCAATGCTGCGCGATCTGTTCCTGCATGAGCGTAATCATAGGTTAAACCTACCGCCTCACCGATAAGGCCGATGTTTGCGCCATTGGCCCATGCTTTGCGAATGCGCGCATTCAAAACTGGTGCTTCATCGCGTGGATTTGTGCCAATCAACTGAATGTATTGCGCACTGTCTACGTCTTCGATCGTGGCGGTGCCGACATAACCCGAACGATTACCAACTGGCAATTTGGCTCCATCTGTCCGGCATTCAACAACGCCACCCAATCCCTCGATCAGATTTTTCAGGGCAAATGCCGCTTCGGTTGATGCCAAATCACCAACAAGACCTGCAACTTTTTTTCCCTTCATCGCGCTGGCCGCGGCGGCCAATGCGTCGGGCCAGGATGCGGGGCGCAATTTGCCATTTTCGCGGATATATGGGCGATCCAAGCGCTGACGGCGCAGACCATCCCAAACGAACCGTGTTTTGTCGGAAATCCATTCTTCGTTCACACCATCATGGTTGCGAGGCAGGATACGTTTTACTTCACGCCCTTTGGTGTCAACGCGTATGTTGGCCCCCATTGCATCCATCACATCAATGGTTTCTGTTTTCGTCAATTCCCAAGGACGCGCAGTAAACGCATATGGTTTTGAGGTAAGCGCACCAACAGGACACAAATCAATGATGTTGCCTTGCATGTTGCTGTCCAGTGTTTGGTTCAGATAACTGGTGATTTCGCTGTCTTCGCCACGGCCCGTCTGGCCCATCTGTGTAATACCCGCAACCTCGGTCGTGAAACGAACACAGCGCGTACAGCTAATGCATCGCGTCATTGTGGTTGACACCAAAGGACCCAAATCCAAATCTGTTGAGGCGCGCTTGATTTCTTTATATCGGCTGTCGGCCATACCATAAGCCATTGCCTGATCCTGAAGATCACATTCCCCACCCTGGTCACAAATAGGACAATCCAAAGGATGATTAATTAGCAAAAATTCCATCACGCCTTCGCGCGCCTTTTTCACCATAGGTGAATTGGTTTTGACAACAGGCGGCTGTCCCTCTGGTCCAGGACGCAAATCACGCACTTGCATAGCACACGAAGCCGCGGGCTTGGGTGGGCCGCCAACAACCTCGACCAAACACATGCGACAGTTTCCCGCAATCGACAAACGTTCGTGATAACAGAAACGTGGCACTTCGATCCCTGCGAATTCACAGGCTTGGATCAGCGTCATTGCGCCATCCACTTCCACTTCGTTCCCGTCGATGATGATTTTCTTTAGGTCTGTCATCGCATTCACTTCTTAATCTGCCGCATCCATTGAGGGCGGTCGTTTCTAGTTGATATCACGCGCAAATAGCGTGGACGCAAAACAGGCGCAGGTTGAAAAAACGCCTCAACACGCGCCATACATCTCCAAAAAATACTAATCATTTTGGATCGCACCTTCCGGCTAGGGTCAAAGATCTGTTCGACAGTGAAGCCTCGTCATCGGGACCAATTGACCAAATAATGTCTGATGTTCCAAACTGCTCGATGCAGTAAATTGTCGCCTCATAACGGGCCGCTTCACGCGCGCCAGAAATCGACTTGGCGGCATTGCGGATACGCACCGTAAATCCAACAGGATCGGCCTGAACTTTTGAAGCGCGCCCTGCAAAATAATGTCCGTCAAACTTCACCGCATTGACTTTGCGACTGGTACCGTTACAACCCGCGACCAAAACCGACACAACCAAAGCAAAACAAATTGCGCTACGCATTTTGCAACCAAGTTTTGGTTTTTTCTGTTCAAATAATGTTGCGCCGTTCTGTAACATCTGAACTTACTCTGCCGCCATGGCACCCAAGCGCCCTGTTTTTTGTGCTTTAATCCGATCTTCTATTTCTTCACGGAAATTTCGGATCAAACCTTGGATCGGCCATGCCGCCGCATCGCCAAGTGCGCAAATTGTATGTCCTTCGACCTGCTTGGTTACGTCCCATAACATGTCGATTTCTTCTGGGTTTGCCTCGCCTTTGACAAGACGGTCCATGACGCGCATCATCCAACCTGTACCTTCACGACAGGGGGTACATTGACCACAGCTTTCATGTTTATAGAACTTTGATAGACGCCAGATCGCCTTGATGATGTCCACGGATTTATCCATGACAATCACTGCAGCGGTTCCCAAACCCGATCCCAAATCACCGCGAAGATAATCAAAGTCCATGATTGCATCGCGCATTTTTTCACCGCGTACGCATGGCACCGATGATCCGCCTGGAATTACTGCCATCAAATTATCCCATCCCCCACGAATGCCGCCGCAATGGGTTTCGATCAATTCTTCAAAACTGATCGACATCGCTTCTTCCACCACGCAAGGATGGTTAACATGGCCTGAAATCGCAAACAATTTGGTGCCCGCATTGTTTTGACGACCAAATCCTGCAAACCAATCTGGTCCACGGCGCAAAATCGTTGGAACAACAGCAATCGATTCAACATTGTTCACAGTTGTTGGGCAACCATAAAGGCCCGCGCCCGCAGGAAACGGAGGTTTCATCCGCGGCATGCCCTTTTTACCTTCAAGGCTTTCGATCAATGCGGTTTCTTCGCCGCAAATATAGGCTCCTGCCCCGTGGTGTAGATGCAGATCGAAATCCCAGCCTGACTTGGCCGCGTTTTTCCCAAGAAGACCTGCCTCGTAGGCCTCATCAATAGCGTTTTGAAGTGCTTCTTTTTCGCGGATATATTCACCGCGGATATAGATATAGCAAGCATTGGCATTCATCGCGAATGATGCAATTAGCGCCCCTTCGATCAGCGTGTGCGGATCATGGCGCATGATTTCGCGGTCTTTACAAGTGCCGGGTTCTGATTCGTCGGCGTTGATCACCAAATAGGCTGGACGACCATCACTTTCTTTTGGCATGAACGACCACTTAAGCCCTGTTGGGAAACCCGCACCACCGCGACCCCTCAGACCAGATGCCTTCATCTGATCAATAATCCAGTCACGACCATTTTGGATGATATTCGCAGTTCCGTTCC
>Ga0213864_10000151_pt1 | contig 30081 bp, 41 predicted proteins | sample PICome_5_FD_160078 | JGI IMG/M metagenome (GOLD analysis project Ga0213864, IMG submission 160078) | Coastal seawater microbial communities near Pivers Island, North Carolina, United States - PICO247 | ecosystem: Environmental > Aquatic > Marine > Coastal | place: USA: North Carolina... | reverse complement strand
GACAAAAGGAAAAATCATAAACGTAAACTAAACGAAAAGGAAATTGTATATATCCTTACATCTTATGAAAGCAGCAATAAACTAGCCAAAGAATTTGGTATGTGTAGAGATGTTATTCAACGCATTAGAAACAATAAGTTATACAAAGATGTAAGGCCTGATATTCCACGCACGTGCAATCAGTCTTGCAATAGTTGTATGCATTTTAAAAATGATAAATGTTTATTGGAGATACCTGAGTTTAAAGAGTATTACACAAGAGCAGCTAAACAATGTAATGTATATTCCTCCGCTAAACCAATCATCAGACGATCTGTTCCAAGGCCACAGGTTTATGTCAAAGGAGAGCAACATGGTTCTGCTGTACTAACAGAACGTGATGTATTAAAGATAAGAGAAAATTATGCTAATGGTATGAAGACAAAAGAAATCATGAACTACACAGGGATGTCCAAAAATTGCATTCGCTCTATCATTAAAAGGACCACCTGGAAACACATCTAACCATGATCAGCAACTTCAAATCAACTGACCACGAAACTGAATACTACAAAATCTATGATCAGAAAGTAGAACAACGGTACTACATGTTGCAACAGTTGCTTCAAGCTTTTTATAACAGGAGTGACTACGTACGCCTTGAAACTGTTGATGGCAAAACGCTTCAAGTTCTTGTAGATCTTGTAAGTACCTTGACCTATGAAACAGATTCAGATTTTAAAGATGTCCATCCTGAATACAAGGATGATATTGATGGAATGTTTTTTACTAGGGATCAAGTAAAAGAGACAATCATTGATGCTATTGCTGAAGCACACAAAGGAGAAGAACAATGACTGAACCACGCGATTCCAAAATCACATTGACATATAGTTCCAAATGGAATGATATGTCATCACGATCAGGCTTTGAATGGGGTGAATCAATCCCAGAAGAAAGTATGGCAATGGTTCTACCAGAACCTGAAGAACTGACCATTTATCAATTACTTAAATGGTATTTAAAATTCCTCAGGCACTTTGGATTCAATGACAAATTAATTCGCAGGGGATTAGCCAATCAATTGTTTGATGAAGAAGTCACTGATGATGATCTTCGTGAGATTGGCAAGGAGTATGGATTTGTTACAGAATCTGATTTCGCTGACAAGGTAGAAGAAGAAGCTAAAAAGAAAGTTGAAGCCAAAGAAGAATGGGAACGCCTTAAGAAAACACAAGGTCCCATGGGTACTGTGGAGTTTATTAACAATGACTGACACTTGCCCCATGTACGCCACTTTGATTCTCACTGTTGTTCACAAAGTCCCTTCTGGGGATCTAGTGACTAACCGCTATTGCGTTGGCTTCTCTTTAGATGATCCCCGGTTCCAAGGATTCGACATTGATCGTTGGGCGGAGCCAGAGATGCGTGCCATATTGATGCGATCTCTGATTGATGAGTGGGCCGAACGGGCCTTGGGCATCACCGGATGCGAAGAGATCTCTGGATCCGTTCAATGGCAACAACGCGCTATTACGCCATGACTGACATCACAAGCGATCTGATTCAGCCCGAGCCTGAATATCCATCAGATAAAGAGTTGCTGGAACTGATGCCCGAAACTATGCAAGATGAATTTTCCTACGCAGCAAAGGTCTGCTCTGATGCAACAGGCGGTCAGATTAAGCCACGTATCTTCCGCGTGGCACTCAATACCGCTGCGCTGGAGTACGCCCAAGTTATTCTTGCACATTACACTTCCTAGTGGAACCCACTTCTATTCCCATGACTGAACACAACCTCCCCGACAAAGACGATGCTCCTTGGCTCGACTGCATGGATGGGTTTCAAGTCACTAAACAACAAGTCAATGTCATGAATAATTTTACTGACTTTGCATATAGATTATTTTGGTTTGGTGTATGCATTATCGTTATCATTATGATGTTATATGTGATATTGAATCCGCCACCAAAAACTGTTGCTCCTAAGTTTGAAGTGGTTGATACCTATAAAAATTGTGAGGTAGTCAGATGGACAGACCCCTCACAACGTTGGCAGTATTTTTTGGATTGCATTAAATCAAACCATTAATTCACCGCTGTGTTGAGCTTGGTCACGCTTCAGCTCTTTAGCCCGAGTTTCTTGCTTGGCTTTTTTATTCATGAAGTATTGAATCAAACCAGCATCCATTGTGTAGGGCTGGTATGAAACTCCACGGTACACACACTTACTCATGACTTTGTATCTATAACTACAAAAAGATTATAGATCCATGTCATAATGTCATGTCGTTCAGCATGATACACTGGGCATCTTTATAGTGTAAGTCCCAGGCTTGTCCGTTTACTTCACTCCAATGCAACTTCTTTCTTTTTCCAAAGGTAACGCTAAGCTTTCTAAGCGTCTTATCTTTTCGTTGCCTGCAGGCTACACATGTAGACAAGCAGGTGTATGTAAAACATTTGCTAACAGGATTACAGGCAAGATCATTGACAGACCTGATCTGCTCAGCAGTATTAACCCTGAGTACAGATGCTTTGCTGCTATGGCAGAGACTCGTCCTTCTGTACGTGATTCCCGTTGGAGTAACTGGTGTGCTCTGAAGAATGCAATGTATACAGGACATGATCCTGTTGCAAGCATGGCATTGCTTATCAAGTTATCTCTTGCTTCCGCACCAAAGCTGGATCTTGTACGCATTCATGAGTCTGGTGACTTCTGGTGCCCACAATATTTCTTGGCTTGGCTCCAGGTTGCAAGATCATTTCCTTCAATGAAATTCTATGCTTATACCAAAGAACTCCAACTGTGGCTTGACCATTATGATGAGGTACCTGACAATTTCTATCTCACTGCTTCTGCTGGTGGCAAGCTTGACCACTTGATCGAACCAAACAAAGACAAGTTCAAACGTATTGCTTATGTGGTTTACACAGAGCAAGAAGCTGCTGACCGTGGTCTTTCAATTGATCATGACGATAGCCATTGCTTTGGTGACAAACCGTTTGCTCTATTGCTCCACGGGGTACAGCGCAAAGGTACTAATGCAAGTAAAGCATTGTCTCAACGCAAGAAAGCTGGGACTTGGACTGGGTACAAATAAATTGATTTGCTGACTTACTTGCTTTTTCAGAAGGGCAGACTATCATTGATCTGTCCTTCTTTCACATCATGTCTTACGTATTGTGCACCAAGATTGAAAACAAGTTCTTTTGTATTTCAACCAATGTTGAAGACAAAAAATTTGAGCTGGTTGAAGTAAGATCAGAAGCAGATCTATCCAAGACTTTCAGTACACCACATAAGTCTGGAGCAATGCAAATCCTTCGTTGGATCAATGAGAATGACCCCGAGCTTGCCTGTCAAAACATCGAAATTCAAGAAGAAGCCAGGCACCGAACAGGAACATTTTCTGGTCTTTGACCTGGAATCAGATGGTTTGTATGATGAAGTCACTAAAGTTTTCTGCATTGTCATCTATGACATCAATAGAAAACAAACTTTTACTTACGGGCCTGATCGCATTGATGCTGCTCTTAAGCATTTGGCTACCGCTGATGCTTTGATAGGACACAATATCATCAACTACGATCTTGCTGTTCTGCAAAAGCTGCATTCATTTGACTGCAAAACACACATCATTGATACGCTTATTTGCACCAGGCTTATCTGGCCCAAAGAAAAACTCTATGAGTGTGACGAGAATCAATATGATGCTGTGCCAAAAGGATTGAGGGGCAGTGCTTCATTGAAAGCATGGGGTTATCGCTTAGCTGATAACAAGATTGACTTTAAAGATTTCAGCGAATACTCAAATGAAATGCTTGAGTATTGTATTCAGGATGTATCAGTAACTACAAAGTTATATCATTTAATTGTTGAACAGAATACAGCAGAGTCTGCCTTAAGACTTGAGCATGGCTTTGCTATTGCCATTGAAAAACAAATACGCTCTGGCTTTCCATTTGATACGGACAAAGCACTAGAACTTATTGATCAATTGCAACAACGTAAGCAAGAACTAGAGACAGAACTTAAGCAAGTCTTTCCACCTATTGAGCATGAAGAATGGTTCGTGCCAAAGGTTAACAACAAGAACCGTGGCTATGTAAAGGGCGTACCATTCCGTAAGGTAAGGCAAGAAGAATTTAATCCTGGCTCCAGGCAACAGATTGTTGAACGACTCAAAGCTAAATACAACTGGACACCTGATAAAACAACAGAGAAAGGTAATCCAATTCTTGATGATGATGTTCTTGAAAAGCTTCCGTATCCAGAAGCAAAACCATTAGCAGAATATATGCTAATCAAGAAGAGACTAGGTCAATTACAAGAGGGTAAAAATGCCTGGATCAAACTCGTTTCTACTGACTCTGTTATGCACGGTGATGTTGTTACCAACGGTTGTATTACAGGAAGGTGCAGTCATCGGAACCCGAACATGGCTCAGGTACCAGCAGTATACTCACCCTACGGTAAAGAATGTCGTGCGCTCTTTCATGCTCCTGATGACTGGACTCTTATTGGCGTTGATGCAAAAGCGTTAGAGCTTAGGTGTCTTGCAGGATATCTAGCTAAGTGGGATGATGGTGCATATGCAAAGCTTGTTGTTGATCCTGAAGTTGATATACATACCTACAACCAAGAGATGTTTGGTGTAGCTACCAGAGATATTTCAAAGCGTTTACTTTATGGTTTGCTATACGGATGCGGTTCATTAAAAGCAGGAACTATTATTGATTCGAATGAAAAAGATGAAGCAGTTCTGCGTAAACAAGGAAGTACTGCAATCAATTCATTCATGCGTGGTGTTCCAGCACTTCAACAACTGAAAGATAAACTTGCATTGAATTTGACACAACGAACATATCTCATTGGATTAGATGGCAGGCCACTGTACTGCCGTTCAGAATTCAAAGCTTTGAACGTGTTGCTCCAAGCTGCTGGTGCACTGATTATGAAACAAGTCGTAATCAATCTACATAACAACATGCATAGCCAAGGGTTTGTTTATGGCGTAGACTGGCACCAACATGGAATGATTCATGATGAGATCCAGCTAAGCTGCCCGCCACACCTAGTGGATGCCGTAACAGCACAAGCATTAAAGTCATTCCCCCAGTCTCAGGAATTCTTTGGATTTGCCTGTCCAATAGAAGGTGACGCTAAGACTGGTAAGACTTGGTTTGATACACATTAATTAACCCGGTCCTAAGCATGACCGTGTAAACTGCTTTAACACACTCTCTACCAGATGTATGAACTTCTCTTCATTCTGCGCTCAACTCACTGAAGATCCACGCGAAGTATTTACTAGCGCTACATCAACAGCAGTACGCTGCAACGCAGTGCTACCCCCTGTTGGTAACAAAGCTCCAGCTCCAATTGAAATCAATGCCTATGGCAAAAGTGCACAACGCTTTATCCAACTAAAGAAAGATGCACAGATCTACTTGCATGGCGGCAAGTTGCGTCATGATCTTGAATCACGTACCTACTCAGTGCATGGTGGTGTCATTGCTGTAGTCAATGATCAGTTCCCCATTCTGAATACAGTTATTCTCAGTGGACGTTGCATCAAAGATATTGAGCAGGGTCCCAAGGGATTTAATACAACTGAAAGTGGTTTGATGATTTGTAATCAAACACTGTCAGTAGTTAAAGGCAAAGGTCAAGCAGACCTATTCAACTTCTACGCAATGAATAAAGCGGAAGACAAGTTGAATCATGCAGAACTACTGTGTAACTTCACACGTAAGGGTGTGGGTCTTACGCTCCAGGGGCGTTTGGTTGCTGATGCCTGGAACGATAAGAAAACTAATGAGCGTCGCCTTAACCTCAAGATTATGCTTGTGGCTATGACGCTGGCACCAAGGGCAAACAACGGTGCTATCCAACCACAGAACACAGTGCCAGAAGATGCACCTGTCAAAGGGCTGTGGGGTGGTAAGACTGCTGATGACATTGCAGAACCCTGGGGTGTCAACACAGGCACCATGCCTGACTTGCCCGATCGGTTTGCGAATAGTGACAATGAAGAAGAACCCTTCTGATCATCACTAGACTATGGTCCTGAGCATGACCTTAAACTGCTCAGCTTTCTACTACGAACAAAACTACGATGCCAACCAAGTCATCCAGTGCACTCGCAACACGAGGTCTTGATTCATTCTTGATGTTCCAGGACAAGAAGTTTGTTTCTGGATATCAACCTCTTGTTACTATTCAACCTCTCAACAAATCAAAAACACGCGGATGGTTTATCCGTAAGTCTGATCTTGATAACTGCGGTTGGACTGCAACCGAAGATAATTTCACTCCCAACACTGTGATCTGGGACTATGAACAAGTCTTTGGTATGCCACCCAACACTTCAAAAGAAGCAGGTCTTAACTTCACTGCACCACGTTTGCAAATCCTTTTGCGTTCTCCACTGATGGTGGAAGAAACGTCTGGGATGCGCCAGACAATCGGTACGTTTGAAGATCCTTCTGTTAAAGAATTGTTTGATGCAGATAAAACTGCAGCAGATCTTGCTAACAGTAAAGGTGAAATGTACCGTCGTAAATACAGTGTACGTACCAAGTACCTGGTCTATGTGCTGACCAAAGATAATAAGCGTGCACATAAGACACCTATTGTCTTGACACTCAAGGGTCTTAATGGTACGGACATTTCTGAAAAAGTAAAAATCTTTGAAAAAGAAATGTCTAAGTGTCTTAGCAAAGCATTGGACTCTGAAGTGCCAATGATGTTTAACGAGAAGTTCTATGCAACAACTGTGTTCATGCCTACGCTTTCAAGTGATATGCGTGGCGCAAACAATGTAGAGATCTGTGCTGTGGAATCGTTTGAGATTCCTGATTACTCAAATCAAGACACAGCAGTTCAGTCACTTAATCAATTCTGTATTCCTGATGACGATCGTGAATCAACCTGGAAGTTCCAGGAAATGTACGAAGACTACATCAACATCCACTCCAAGCAAGATGCTGATCGGCTTAATGGTGCGTATGGGATTAAGGATGGAGTACAAATTCTCCCCGAATCTCGTGGTAACAAGGGAGGAGACATCGATGTAAAGGTGTTACCTTCCAGGGATGAAACTACTGGTGAGGATTTTCAATTCTGATCCATGAGTTCTTTGGCCTCACTGTAAAGTGGGGCCTTAAACTTTTCACTCATTAGTTCTAGTGAGTCCTTAACCAAACCTTTAATTGCAATTTGTCTGGTTGTTGCTATCTTGGTAAGCAGCTCAGCAATTTTCTTTAACTCATCCACTGAATTGCAATCCTTAATATGACGTAACATTTTTTCTTGCCAGAACAATTCCTCTGGACTCATTTCAAATTTCAACATCGAATCAACTCAAATCTATTCCATCACAATACAATGACTGAACACACAACTGCAACTGAACTAAACACTGCACAAAAACTTATTTACTCACGTACTAATATCAGGAGAGCGTTCCAAAATTTTGATGAGAGTGACATCGCTGGTCTTTATAAGTCAGGCTCTAATCTCCTTGTTGTTCGCACTGATGGTACTGAACAACTTCTGCCCGAACAACCAATTAAAAATTCCTACGGTGCCTTCTCAAGTAGACTGAAAAACTTCTTTGCATATCTAGGTCCTAACTACAGAGGGCCTAGTATCTGGCATCATGGTGCTTATGTCATTCTTAAAGGTTGGAACTATGCATCTCAACTCAGCCACAAGACTTCGCCAGCCCTTATGCAAACGAGGTGGATTGATAAGTTTGCTGCCATACAAGATCAAGAAAAATTACTTGCTTTGCTCCAGGGAGATCAGACAGACCTTGGCCATTTGGTGGCTCCTGATGGTATGCGGTTCAGTATGCCTGGTGCAGCTCTTAATCGTCTTGGTGATGATGAAGAAGATTCTGGTAGCGTAGCTGAGGACAATGACATCCATGAACCATGGTGCAGTTGTGGATCTTATCAATACCAACTCAATAACTTAGCTGAGTTCCAGGCTGAGATAGAGGGCTTCAAGCCAACCTGCATTCATCTGTCGTGGTTCCAGCGGTACCGTCAGCTGCTTGTTAAACGGTCAGAGCTGCGGTCTACGCAACGTGGTCAGACTGCGCAGAAAGCAACGGCATGGGCTTATGCACCACCTGAGGAGGGGCAACAGGATGGTAAATTCATGATCATTTATACAACACAAGGGTCGATGGCACCGCTAAATTGCTGGAAGGTATACAAGCCAAAAGAGAACTTTACTCAGGATGACGCTTGGGATCTATTTGATTCCATGCTTGATAATGAGTTTGTTCCTTTCCCTGCGTTTGCATTGCCTCAAGTCAGCCACATCTTCAAGAAAAACAAATGACTGATCTTTTCAAAACACACTTTGATGCCATTGAAGTTGGCAGCATTCCAAGCGGCAACCGTCGTATGCTGGTTGCTATGATTGCTGACACAGCACCCAAAGAGTTTGAGTACGATTGTATTACTGCGTTAATCAAACTCACCGTGGATCAGTACATGGACCAGGAGACGCAGTATGGTCCTTATGATGAATCAGTAGAACCTGACTGATCTTAACTAGACCTAAGCATGTCTCTAAACTGCATACTATTCCATTAACTCACTTCATCCAATGTTTGACTTCATCATCGCTTCTGTCGTTCCTGTTGCACTTGAGCTGGCTAAAGAAATTGTGTGGGCTGGTCTTGGTGCAATCTGTGCCTATGGTCTAGGTCAAGTGGTGAGCTGGTTCCAGTGAAGTACAACAAAGAAGTCATAAAGCTTGCGTCGAGCTATGGGTTTAAACTCCTGCGCTTACGTAAGCATATGATCTTCAAGCACGAATCTGGTGCACGTCTTGTTACTGGTGCTTCTATCAGTGACAGGCGTGCATTAAAAAACATTGAATCTAACATCAAAAAAATCTTATCCAACAATGACTCAACAACAAACAAACACTGACCTTAAACGGTTAACAACCTTTGAATTAATTAAGCATCATGCTGCCTTGGAAAGCAGTCTTCCTTTACTTACTCCTGAATCCCAGGAGCTGGTCAAAGCTGAGATGGAGCTTTGTGCCGCCTTCAAAGCCAAAAAGCTTGATCAAATTTATTACGCATGGGTTAACAACGAAGACGCCATTGAACGTGCTAAGAAAGAAGAAGAGTTGCTAAAGACGCAACGCAAGCATCACGAATCTCAGGTTAATCAAATCAAAAGCCTGTTGAAATACCTGCGTAACTACGTACCAATGGACGGTAGTACACTCCAGGGGGAGAACTATCAGTTCACATTTACTAAACTGAAAGATCTTAACGTAGAAATTAATTCAGATATTGAAGACTGGACCGAGCAGGAGCGTGAGAAATACTGTATTGTACAAACAGTTACTACCACCAAACACACTGTAGTAACATCCTTGACGGGCGAAGTGCTTGATGAAAGCACTAAGCCTACAACAAAAACTGAAACCATACCCAATGTCGATGCAATCCGTACAGCTTATGAAAAGGGAGAGCAACTTCCCACAGGTGTCAAAGTCCAACAAAACTATGCAATCAGGTGCAAGCGATTACTCAACAAACCAGTGGACGCACTTTCACCCAGCCATTCAACAGAGCTTCTATCAGAACTTGCAAGTGCCACAGGGTCTTGATGACGCTCGTGTTTGTATGCAATGCCATAACCAAGCTGTGTCTGACTTTAATCTGCAGCTTGAAATGGTAGATCTTGAACTGAAGATGTGCACGGATGAAGAAGGTGTGTTGCCGTACCAGGAGAAGAAAGTTGAAGAGCTTGAAGAACGTAAGCTGAAGTTGCTTGGTGGCAAACGGTTTCATGCCAATGCAAGTAGTTGCTATTGGTACTATTTGGCCAAGGAGAAAAACTAAGGCATGTAGGATGGTGGTAACGCCAGGGGTACTATGACTAACGACGAAAATTTAATTAGGTTGTTAGCTGCGTTTACGCAAGATGGTACCCCATTGCCTGCATTAATTGGTAACAAGTTGGAAGGCCAAGTCACAATTCTAGTGGCTGGCCTTCTTGCTAACTCAAATGTATGCTCTGAGCTTGATGCTACCGAGATTGTAGATGCTGCAATCAACTATGCAAATGTTATCCAAGAAAGATTAGGGCATTATCAAAATACACAAATCAATTCTTTAGAAAGACTTCTTGATCAATAAATCTGGTATCCTATTAAAAACCCATTCACATCCATTAATGGAAACAATTGCTAAGCCGTCAATTACGGTTTCATTTCAAATTGATATTGACCTTGAGTTTGATTCATTCAAAGGTAAAACACCCGAAGAGTTTGCTCAGAATGTAGAAGATGATGCAATTGATGCATTGCTTGAGCTGCGCCCCGAAGTGCTGGGTGTTTTTACTACAATCAATAACGTTGAAACCCACAACTGCTGATGGACACGCAATACTTAAAGAACTGGGACACCAAAGCTGAACAGCGTAAAGCTGACTTCATGGAGCACATGTATCGTTGCTCAGGCCGCACCAACGGGCTCTATACGGGCCTATGGCAAGCGTTCTGTCTGCAAGAAGCTGGGCCGCATTGTCGTAACCTTTACTTTGAGCAGCAGCAAGCATTAAAAGAATATCTGGATTACCAAGCAAAGACTTGATCCTTCTACTTGCCCGCCGTAAGGTGGGCTTGTTAGTACTAGGCTTATCAATGACTGACTACAAAAATCATCTTGACCTTAATGAGTGGTACAAAAACCATTCAATTTTTGACATGGAAGAAACTACACCAATGACCAAAGACAAACACGAAAGTCTTCACGACACTACTAAGTTCACACGAGATTTCAAAAAGGTTTTTGGACCAGAAGAATCCAGTGTTAAACAACGTAATTACAACCAAATAAAAGATCAAGTACGTGAGATTATTGCTACGTATTTAACTAGTGACTGGGAAGAAGATGAAGATCTGTCTCCTGTTGAAGTTTTTAATGCAATAAAAGAAGGTGTAATGGAAGAAGCTCATTGGTATGACAAGCATAAGAACCGTTGCAATGATTTGTGCAGCCTGTTGTTTGGTCATAAGCCAATTAACTTAGGATAATAAAATTGTTCCCGATTGATGCAATAATCGGATTTTTTCCGATTTTGTATTCTTTTTTGATTGATCGGGAATAAAATAAAAGAAATAACGCAACAATAGTTCATGTCTGATATTAGTATTGATAAGGTAATTAATGCTAAAGGTCATCCGATTGAGGTTACAACCGTATCGGGTGACTCTGTTTATGTGCAACCTGCAACAGTGGCAGGTGATGCATTTGGTAGGCTTAGGGTATCAAGCCCATACACATTATTTGACTCATCTCAACGTTATCATGATAACGGATTATGGGCTACATCAACTGGTGTAAGCGGAGCTGCAACCTTTAATGCAAACCAGGGTCTAGTTGACATGACTCTTGGTACTACATCCGGTGATTTTGTATTACGTGAAACTTATAAGGTGTTTCCGTACCAGCCTGGTAAATCACTTCTGACAATGAATACATTTGTCATGGAGTCTGGTCAGGAAAACCAACGGCAACGTGTTGGTTACTTCTCTTCAGATAACGGCATCTTTATTGAACAAAGCGGAGTAGCTTCACCTGCAATTGTAAAACGTTCGTCTGTATCTGGTTCTATTGTTGATACCAGGATTGGACAAGAAGATTGGAATATAGATACGCTCCAAGGCTCTGGGGAATCTGGATATACTCTAGATCTAGCCAAAGCTCAAATCTTCTGGGCAGACCTTGAATGGTTGGGTGTTGGTACTGTTAGAGCTGGCTTTGTTATTGATGGTCAATTTGTACATTGTCATTCATTCCATCATGCAAATGAAATTGAAAGTACTTATATAACAACAGCATCACTGCCATGTCGTTATGAAATTGAAAACTTAGATACTGTTAGTGCCAGTGGTACGTTAAAGCAGATTTGTTCAACAGTATTGTCAGAAGGTGGTTATCAGCTTATAGGTGAGCCGCACTCAGTGGCGACACCTATTACATCTCCTTATTCTTTATCAAGCAGTGGTGTTAACTATCCCGTTGCATCTATCAGGTTGAAGTCAAGTAATTCAGATGCAGTTGTAATCCCTGTTGGAATTAACGTGCTTGGTATTACCAATAATAGAAACTACAGGTGGTCAGTTGTTAAAAATGGAACAACCTCTGGGGGCAGTTGGTCTGATCTAGGATCAACTTCATCAGTTCAATATAACCTCAGTGGCACATCCTTTAGTGGTGGAAATGTATTAGCCCAAGGTTATGTTGTTGGTTCTAACCAAGGTTCAACTGCTACTGCTGTAGATCGTACAAACTTGTTTAAATTTCAACTTGAACGTGAGCCCTTTACACCAACACCTTATGAGTTAACAGTTGTTGTTACTGCTGACTCGGGCAGTTCTGATGTTGTAGCAGCAATTGATTGGGAAGAAGTTTGATAAAATAAAGACATCAAACACATAAGTTATGTATAGTCCTGCACCAGGGATGCAACCTACTGATGTTGCCTTAAAGCAACCTGAGGAAGCTGCAAGTAAACCCAAAGCATCATCGAAACAAAAACCTAAAACAAATCTTGACCAATTCATTCGTGAATTGACTGGTCTTGCTTCGTATATGAATGAGCTTAGGCTCCAGGCTCACTTAATTCATTTTAATTACGAGGCCGGTAATTTTCTTGGGGTGCATAAATTCCTTAAGAAGCAATATCTTGCTCATGAAGAACACTTTGATCGCATTGGTGAATTGATCCGTTCTATGGATTATTTTCTTCCTATGTGTTCAGAAGGACTGCGTGAAGCATGTCCTTCGTTTAAACATGTGAAGAAGTACCAGGCAAAAGATATGTTACTTACGTATCTAAGTAACCTAGAAGATCTTGGTATGGCAACTAAAAAGACTGAGGCTGCTGCTGCCAAGATCAAAGCTATTGACGTTCAGAATTATCTCAGTGAGTTGTGTGAACACGCATTTAAATCCGCTTGGATGGTAAAGGCCTCTTTAAGAGGTGAATAATTTAGCCAAATCCCTTGCGGTAACTGGGTTGTTTGGCTATCGTGTGCCTGTTGTTTATTAAAGTCAGGCGTCCCAGTCGGCAGCTGGGTCATCAAGTCAGGTAAGGTGCGCGAGCCTCTGACGCTTCTGCTACTAATAAGCCAGGGTGTATGACCTGGTTTTTTTGTGTCAAGTAGAATGAACAATCCTATGGCAGTTGGCACATAAAACTTGGCATTTCTTAATTTCTTTTTCTATGGTGTTCCAGCCGTAGCCATGCGCAACTAACCTAGATATGCTTTCTTTTTTGTCATCGTTGTGGTGGTGAAACTCCAAAGCTCTGTGATCATTCCAGCCACACTGCTGACAGCTAAGATTTTGTTTGTATTCCAGGAATTGTTCTCTTAATTGCTTGCGACGTTTAATTTTTTTGTTCACGCAAGAAGAACTATCTTGTTTGATTATATACAAAAAATCCCGGTAGTTAACCGGGAAAGGTATCCGTAACCACTCCAGGAACTCTTTGTTCAAGGAAGGGATTTCGACTATTATCCCTAGAGCTTTATTGCTCCGGTGTCAGCATATCATGACATTGGGGAATTACCGTCAAACTTGATGTGATCCAACAAGCTACCAGTAGGTTTAAATTGGTTGGCCGCAAACTTTTCTACGGTTTGCTCCAGGGCTTCAATCGTTTCGAGCCGTGAGACGCAATCAACCAATGCGCTAAGGGTAACTGGGTGCTCAACACGGGAACCAAACGCTACAGCCTCACGGAGGTGTGCTGCAGCAGCATTGATTGATTCCTTGACAGAACTGCTAAGGGCCATGGATAGTTGTAAGACTATAGTTAATCTAGTCTAAGTATTACAGTTTAACAACAAAAATAAAGTCGTCATACCGACCCTTTGTGGTACGGACATCATACAACTGAACATTCTTTTGCATATCTTTATCCAAAGCATTTGTTAATACTTTGGCATCTTCATCTGGGTTTTGAATATCTTCAATTGCCAGTACACCACCTGGATTAAGTAAAGGCAGATACTGCTTAACCGTAAACAATTGGCTTGTTAGCGTGTGAGGACCATCGTCAATAATGACATCAAACCCACCCCACTCAACTTTTAAATCCTCAACAAACTTAGTGTCATACGCATTACCTTCATAGAATGAGTAATCGTTTTCATTTTGATCCATGCACTGCCAAATCCATGGATTCACAATATCAACAAGATCAACAAGGCATAAAGAAAACTTCGGTAAATAACTTTGCCACAAGAGTGATGACCCTCCATGTTGCACGCCAATCTCAAGGAGCTGACCTTGCTTGTCAACAAATGGAGAAAGGATTTCCTCATAGATCCCTGTGTAGTTGTGAATTGTATTCTTGTCGGTGCCACCAGGCTTACCGAAGCCATTGATGTTGTATTCATCAATGATGTCTACCAGGGTATCAGACGGTTGCATCCACTTGGGTTCAGTCATTAGTTGATCTCCTTAACTTCAACGGTGGGAAGCATAGTGATGATACGGCCACGATAGCGTGGACGCAGGGAAGATTCAATAAAATCTTTAAAATTATGTGCCAGGACAATCAAGTTGTCTGGTTGATCTCGATACAAATATTCACGATCTTTGATTGGAAACCCTGTGCCACCAATGAACTTGCTTTGTTTTGATGGCGTATCATCAACGACATACGCACCAGGGACATTGAGGTAATTGAGACCTAAAGCGTTGAGATACACTGTGCCTTTAGCTGCTGCACCAAAGAATGCGGTACGTCCTTTTAGTTGCTGGATCCAATCAAGATCATTGACAATTTTTTCTTTTACTTCAAAATCAAAGATGTCGTAATTAAAATCGGACTCAGCAGCAACAAACCTATTGGCTGCTCCATCTGGTGCCGACGCTTCTTTATTGGTCATCCATAGGAGCATGCTTCCGCCATGAATGTCAGTCTCTTGGGCATGAATAATTTTTAAACCGTACTGTTTAAAGAGTTTTACCAGGGGAGTAACAAGCCAGTAATAGTAATGCTCGTGGTAAAACTGATCAAACTGTAATGTCTTTAACGTATTTAATGTGTATGGAAACTCCAGGATCCAAACACCGTCAAGGTATTTTTGAATACCACGTAAGAATTTGTGGATGTCTTTGGTGTGCTGGAAGACATTTGTTGATGTAATAATGTCTGCTTTAGGTAGATCTATCTCATCTGAAAAGAAACCATGGACAAACTCAATTCCTTTTGCTTCGTTGGTTTCTTTGAATGACTCACTGGCATCAACGTTGATGCAACGCAACTGTTTTTTACCTGCACATTCTTGAAATGTTTCGAGCAAGGTGCCATCATTGCCACCAATATCAATAACTACATCATGCCGTAAATGTGTTAATGAACTATAAAGTTTTTTGCAGTGATCCTTGTAGGGTTTGCTGACGCCTGAATTATAAACATAATCTTTATATAGCAATCGTGGGTTTACTGCCGTATCCAAATGAATGCATTTATTGTCATCAATAATTGCACGCAGCGGATACCGTTTAGCAAGAAGAGATTCTTCCCTGGAATTGTGCAGTTGGTTTGCCAGGGGTTGGTATCCTAAATCCAAAAACACATCATTATCACATCCATCGCAATTGTTCTGTTCGGACTGGGTCAAACTGCCAGTATTGGATTGGATGGCCTTTATGAAAAGGTGTTCGATAAATTTCATTGCCAGGTAAACCGCCCCACTTCTTCGTATAGTAGTCCAAATTTGCTGCGAATGTATACTGATTTTTTTGTTTAAAAGTTTCGCAACTATTAAGAGTGCTGCTACGGATGTGACAATTATTTAACGGAAAAGATGTCATTGACACACCAGCAAGCTTCTGTCGGTAACGGTAGTCATTGTCTTCGAAATAACCTGGGTAGAAATTCTCATCAAGAAGACCAACCTTTTGAATTAACTTTGGGGTTAAAACGATTCCACACATTTCATCATCGCCTTGTCCCAGGGTCATGCCATTGGGGTGGCTATCAATAGCAATAGACAGACGCTCAAGTTCACCACGGGCTAGGTACCAGTCAAATCCAGTAAATAACCAATAGTTGAAATTGGTGTTTTGCTTGATTGCTAGGTTGACTGCACCAGGGTAGCCAGTGTTCTGATTAGTTGTTAGTACTTTTATGTCATCAATGTATTTAGATTTTTTATCAAAGATTTTTTCTAGGGCTTTTTTAACTGTTTGATCTTGGCCGCAAGAGTTGTCAATAATAAAGTATGTGCCAACGGGATAGTCAATTGACTTAAAATGCTGGTACAGTTTACTGCCATCGCGCAGTACTGCAGTACAGATGTTCTCAATCATGGTGTTGTCAGCTGTATAAGTGACACATCAATTGTTGCCACACACAGGAAGCATACCAAAAAGAAACCAATAATCAAATCTACTTTCATTTAAGTTCTGGTATAGAATAAAACCAATATACGCAACTTCTAATGGTTGTCGCCAAAGACTCTGAAACTGTTCTAGATATTTACCAGCGCGATCCAGAGTTATTCAATCAACTCAATCAAAAGCCTGCGCGGATCACACTCAACGGTAAAAGGCACTATAATACTCCGTTTTATACTGGTCCAGCAGCCAGTGTTACCACCATAATTTCTGATACTGCATCCGAAGCAAACAAGAAAAAGCTTGAGATGTGGTCCAAAAATAACCCAGGAGTTAAAGAGCAAGCTGCTGAAAGGGGTACTGCAATCCATAGTTGTATGGAGCATTACCTAAAGAAAGAAGAGTTTGAGGTGCCAGAAGACTATATGGACTTCTGGGATGGTATGCCTAAAATCTTGGATCAGTTCCAGGAGGTGATCTGGGCTGAAACTCCTCTACTCGACAAACATCAATTTGCTTTATCAGCGGATGGTGTGGGCAGGGTTTGGGGTCGTGACCATGAAGACAGGCCGTGGGTTGGTAGTCCTGACATCATTGGTATTGCAAATAACAAACTTACACTTGCTGACTTGAAGACCAGTGTCAAACCTTATAGTAGGTGGTGGCCCAAAAATTTGGAAAAAGGTAGTACGCAATGGCGAGATCTCCTTTCAGGTAATATGAAGTTTAAAAAGGCTTGTCTCCAGATGGGAGCATACGACTTGGGTATCCAACAAACATTGGGTATGAAGGTGCAACAAGCTGCTGTAATTGTTTCGACTCCAGCAAAAACACAACTATTTAAGGTATCGCGTCGTGCATTGGACGCATATAATGAAAAGTGGTTTAAAGTAGTAGAGCAGTACTACGAACAAATCAAGAACTGTACGGTCTATGACCCCGACTTGGTGTAAGTATGATAGAAAAAACCTGCAAAACTTGTAAAACTTTAAAACCAATTAAAGAATTTAATAAAGCGCCAGGAAACAAGGACGGTTATAACAACTCTTGCAAATTATGCAAAAAAAAATACGCAAAAGAAAGGGGTCAAAAAAATAAAGAAAAAATAAGTCAGAAAAAACGTGAAAAGGATTTAAAACGTAACTATGATTTTACGGTGCAAGAATATAATTTGCTTTTACGCAAACAAAAAGGCAAATGCAACATATGTGGATCAACTGACCCAGGGAAAAACAGAAAATACTTTCCTGTAGATCATTGTCATTTAACAGGAAAAGTAAGAGGATTATTGTGCAACAAATGTAATTGCGCTTTAGGTTTGTTAAACGATGATTTAAAAATGCTGGAAAAAGCAACTAACTATTTAAAAAAACATTATGACCCTGACTTGGTATGATGCCCTGGATCCGTGCCTTTATATCTGACTGTATCGATGCTGTTATCAAGTGGATCAAACGTGTTTGGTTTGAATCCAAGCTAAAAGCACGTCTAACAATGATCGAATGGCAACATAAGATTGAATTTGAAAAAGAATTGGAAGACAATTTTAAACCCATCTATAGTGAAGAGCCGCACCAGGAGCCTGGGACTGAGGCTGCAAAACTGGGTGGTCCAATGAGACTCACTGCAAAATGGGTAAAAGAAAACAAAAACTAAATTTAGCAAATCCTTAGTCGAATCTTGGCTAGGGTTTCGTAGGATGAAAGAAACAACCGAAGATGTCCCCATGGAAATCACCGTGCATGAGGGGCAGTGGATTGCGTCAATAGAGCAGTTAATGGAGACTGCAACTATAGACGACATCTTTCTGCTGCCATCAATTATTCATCTTCACGCATTTGAGGAAGTTAACAAAGAATTCTTTCCAGACAAAACCTTTCGAGCTAAACTGAACTTTTAATTCAAGATGATGAGCCAAAATTCACTCTCCCTTCGTCCTGGTGAAATTCGTCTTGATCTTCTCAATATCGATTGGCCGCTAACTGCGTTAAACGGAAACAAGGCTCCGTATATTCCTGGATGGCAAAACAAACCACTTTCGCCCCAGGAGATTGAAACTGAGATTACTGAGGACAGGTGTAAAGCTATTGGCCTGATGGGTGGTCCTGTCTTCAATGAACCCTATGGTCATGTATGGGTTGATATTGATGGTGCATCAGTATACAAAACCATTGAAGAGGTATCACAACAAACAGTTGAAGAAGCCTTACCCAAAACACTGACCATTTGTAGTGGTAAGCCTGGTCGTGAACGAATGCTATACAAGTTATCCAAAGATAACTGGAAGCATTTTGCACGTAACAAATATGTATGGCATGCAGAAGGTGATAATGAAAAACTAGAAATTTTATGGAGGCGGCACCAGGGTGTGCTGATGGGCCTGCATCCCGAAACTGAAGGGTACTACACCAAAGAAGGCTGTGACTTTAGCTGGGTAGATAAACTACCTGAGCTTCCGCAGTGGTTAATGAATGACATCATTAACAAAAACGTAAGGCAAGGTAGTCCGTTCCAGCAAACATCCAGGATTGTTGGCTCCAATTTTGCCATCAACTCCTACATGTCAATTGAACGGGAGATGAAAAGGGCAAAAGAAGCGTTATGGGCCTTGCCTCCTGATGCAGCGGATGATTATGACACCTGGATCATTATTGGACAATCACTACATTCATTAGACGAAAGTTTACTTGAGGAATGGGATGAGTGGTCCAAACAATCCGATAAATACATTCAAGGTGAATGCCAAAGGCGGTGGCAGTCATTTTCAAAAGGTGGTGGCAGGACCATGGCATCGTTGATTGCTATGGCAAAAGAAAATGGCTGGCAAGATCCTGAAGCATCAAAAGAACACATGGTTACCAATGTAGATGACGATACCGTTGAACGTTTAATCCGTGAACTGGAGGAAGGAGTTGGCATGCCAGATAACAAATCAGTATTAGAAAAACCAAAGAAAAAGAAAAAAGAAAAGCGTAATGATTGGTTTACTAATGCAGTAGAGGCAAATCAAGAGGACGATAAGAAACCAAGTCGTAACCCTTCCAGTGACACAATTGCTGCAATGTTATTGGGTCAGTACCAGGGGAATCTGTTGTACTCGAAGATGCATGATCAGTTCTTTATGTATGGTGCCAAGGGGCCAGGGCTTTGGGCTGGTCTAATGGAGATTGAAGTTAAGTCTGACATCAAGAATAAGTTGGATGAGATTAAAGGTGCATTGCTACCTCGTGGTTATTCCATGAATCTGATCAATGACATTTATCTGCAATTAAAGTTGGCAGTGCCATTTGATGACTGGTCGGAAGATAAAAACTTGCTTTTGTTTAATAACGGTGTGCTGAATATTAATGAACGCAGGTTGATGCCATTTGATAAAGAACTATATATGACCCAGCGTTTACCCTATGATTACGACCCATCTGCTAAGTGTGAGCCAATCATTCAATGGTTGAAGAATACGCAGGATAACAACTGGAAGCGCGTGCAGGTGCTAAGGGCATGGCTTCGTGCTGTACTTCTTAGTTGCTCTGATATCCAGAAGTTTGTTGAGATTGTCGGACCAGGGAAATCAGGGAAATCTAGTTATGCCAACCTTGCTCACGCATTGGTGGGTGATCAAAATGCCATGATCTCTAGCCTTGAACACCTTGAGAAAAATAGGTTTGAGACAGCAAACATCTATAAGAAAAAACTGTTGTTGTTCAATGATGTTGAGCGTTATGGCGGATCGGTTTCAGTACTGAAAGCACTGACTGGTCGTGACCTGATCCGTAATGAACAGAAGTACCAGACTGATAAGCAGAAGCCATTTAAGTTTGATGGTTTGGTCATGATTACTGCTAATGAACCAATCCAAACAACGGATCCAACCTCTGGTCTTGCTAGGCGTCGTCTTACGATTCCATTCAACAATCCATTCAAGGGCAGCTCCAGGGAGCAGAAGGTGTTGATTGATATGGATGATAAAGGAAATGCATTCGGGGAATTTGCTCCGATGCTTCCCGGTTTGGTCAACTGGGTGCTTGATATGCCTCATGAAGAAATGCGTGAGTATCTTATGGAAACAGCAAAGAGTGTTCCTTTCTATGCTCAATACAACACTGAGCAAACTCTTAAATCCAATCCTGTAATGGACTGGTTGCATCACTGCATTGTGTTTGACGTAAACGCTCGTGCATCTGTTGGTCTTGCAAAGCACGCACCACGGGAAGCATCAACACTGTATGCAAACACTGACAAATGGTTGTATGCTTCTTACTGTGAATTCACTAAGAATTCAAACGGTAATGTATTGGGGCGTTCCAGGTTTGAGACGTTGTTGCTTGACATCTGTAACCACCAGCTAGGTGTCAATATCTACAAGTACCGTAATTCTCGGGCAACATTTCTTGTGAATATTGCAATACGCAGCAGTAATGCTAAGTATGAAATCTATCCTTCCATCGTTGAGGTGGGTCTTCACAAAGAAGAGTATGAGCAGTTTTATGGTCCAGGGGTGATTGCCTATATTTCACCTAATGAAAAGTACAGCAAGGAGGCAGAGGAGTGACGGTAGGTAAGCACCTTATTCTTGACCTGTATCAATGCGATACTGAGTTTCTTAATGATTACAACTTTTTGTATAAGGTGATGTATGAAGCAATCGAGTTGACTGGTGCTAAGATTTTGAATCACGTAGGGCATGAGTTTGAACCCCAGGGGGCAACACTATTGTTCCTGTTATCAGAGTCACATGCATCCATTCACACATGGCCTGAAAAGGGCTATGCGGCTATTGACATATACACATGCAGTAATAAATGTTTGGTGCAGAATATCATCAACTATCTGCTGGTAAAACTAAAAAGTACTAGCTATCAGGTAAAAGAATTGGATAGAAGTACCGTAAGGACTAGCGATAATTAAGTTGTTGTTCTAATTCGCGAATCCTCTTGTCTTTAGGATTTTCAATACCCATGGCAGAACTAAGTGCACCACCTCCAGCAAGACCGGCGACAATGCCAATCTCATCACCAGCAAAACGGCCTATTGCTCTACCAACATTCTCACCAGTAACAGCTTTAGCATCATCAAGCAAGGATCCAAAAACACGACCCATATCAATTGATGTGCCAGGGATGGTTTTTCCTTGTTGTAATTCTGCCATTCTGGCAATGTTTTGATCGAGATTTTCTACAGCTTCTCTTGCAATAACATTTTCAACTTTTGCATAATTGGTGTTAATTGCATTAGCCATTTGGTTTTTGAGTTGAGTTTTTAGCTTGGGGTCCAGTGTTTCATATGTATCTAATACAGCTTTTACCTGTGTTCCTTTTTGGATCATTGGTAACTGCTGTTGGAACTCTTGTGCAGTAATGCCATATTTTTGAGCAAATACTGTTGGATTAGAAATAGCTTCTTGCGCCATCTTGGCTGAGGTCTGTTCAATAATTTCTTTTTTAACCATCCCTTTGCCTTGACGCATTAACTCCTGGCCTCCTTTGGCTAAAGTTTTTTGACCAGCCGTCCTACCAAACATTGCCAAAAGACCTTCTTGATTTTTTAATGCTTGTGGATGAATGGCTTTGCCAATTCGCGCACCAAGCCGTGTTCCTAACATACCAAGGCCAACACCACCTGCCATAGCACTTAAGGTTTGAATACCTACTTGTGGCAGTGGTGTGTCAGTGCCAAGCATGCCAACACCTGCTAAACCGCCGCCAAGAATACCCTCCATTGCTTCTTGGGCCAACTCATTATTCTGAAGCTCTAAAAACTTACCAGCTAAATTCATATCTGTTTGTTTTTTACTATTCTAAACCATTCAATCAATGGTTATACTTTAGATAGTTTTTCTATCTGAAATGTCTAAAAAACCTAAGATTCTTTGGGTGGCGGACTTCGCAGCCATGACAGGTTTCGGTCGAGTCAGTGGTGCTGTTCTCCCCAGGCTTAAGGATAAGTATGAAATTGTAGTGCTCGCTTGCAATTGGCATGGCGATCCGGTACCAGAACAAAAAGAATTTAAGATGTATCCAGCTGCTAATAAGTTCCAGCAGGCACCCTTTGGTGAGCAGCGTATCCGTGAAATCGTAGAAAAAGAACAACCAGACATTGTGTTTACGCTGAATGATCCTTGGATTGCTTCTGCTCAATACAATCAAATTAAAGATCTGCACCAGCAGAAGAAATTTAAGTTTGTTGGCTACCTGACCATGGATAGCTACAACTGGATTGGTGGTATTGATCCACATATCAATGAATGGGATTCGCTGATTGCATTTACGGAGTTTGGCGCACATGAATTTTTGAAGGCCGGTATCCAGCGGCCTGTCACAATCATTCCCCATGGCCTGGATACTGATGTGTTCTATCCCATGGACAAAGCAGAAGCACGTAAAAAACTAGGTTTACCCGAAGATATCTTTATTGTGCTGAACGCAAACCGTAACCAGCTCCGCAAGCGTCAAGACATCACTATCACTGGCTTTTCAAAGTTTGCTGTAGGACGTGAAAATACCCGTCTTTATATGCATTGCGGACTCAAAGATCAGGGCTGGGATCTAATGCAATTGTTTGGTAGGGAAATGCTAAAGCAAGGTCTTGATCCCAATAATAGGATCATCATGACAACCAATAGCCCTAACCCTCCAAACGTATCGGTTGAAATGCTGAATACGATTTATAACGCAGCAGATGTTTCTGTCAATACAGCCAAGGGAGGAGGATGGGAGCTTGTCAATTTTGAATCTGCTGCATGCCGAGTTGCTCAGGTCGTACCAGATCACACCAGTACCAAAGAAATTTTTGAGGGGTATGGCAAGTTGATTCGCACTGAGCATGTAGATGTAGATCCCAATTACGCAAGGGAGATGCATTGTCCCTCCAGTGATCACCTTGCTGAGATCCTCACTGAGCTGTATGAAGACCGTGACCTACTGGATGCCACTGCACAGGCCTGCTATGACCGTGTGACAAGCGAAGAGTTCAGCTGGGATACGATCGCCCATCAATTTGATGAGGAGTTCCAGGAGGCCCTGAAGGTACCTGCAGTAAAGCTGAAGCGTTCTTCCAAGAAAAAGAGTAAAAAGGATAAAGAACTGGTTAACGCATAACGTCTTAAACAAGACTCATTACTAGACCCTGCCGCAAGGTGGGGTTTTTTAATGCAATTTTAGTTCAGGTGTACCAGGGAATGGGTGTAGGGGGGTGCAGAAGTGTGGACTTGGGGGGCATTTTCCCTTATATAGAGCCAAACGATAATTTGGGCAACGATAATTTGGGATGAATGGCCCTGGTGCTGAAACATCCGAATTTCGGTGGTTACAACAGGAAGGCGCTGAGTCCCATGCGTCTAAAGCTAATAACCATTTTTGACGCCCCAAATTATCGTTTACTTCAATAAAGAGAAAAACATACCCAGATCTCCACTTCTACACACCCAAACAGCTCAAACCATCGCAATATGCGTTAGAATGGGACAAAATACATGGTTTTTGTTACGTGGCGAACCCTTTCAGTGACCGAAAATGTCGCAGGCGCTATGCCAAAGAAGCTCTGAACTACAGACCTCTGACCTCCCTGGAACCAGAAATAATGGATAAGGAGGGGTACTACTACGGTCACCCATGCCCCCTGGGTCACAACATCAGGGATAAGGCCAAGCACTGGTGTTACAGGTGCGTATGGCGCATCAGAAGCAATATCTGTGGGATAGACGTGAACTACATGCATATGGACTACAACCGTCTCGCTAATTCAATCTGGACCCAAATTGAGACTGGAGATCCAGGGGACTGCTGGGACACTCACACCCTTTCTGAGTATGTTTACTCATCTTCTTACAGGACTCAGTCCAGTGGAAGGCGTACAGATCGAATGAGTGCCCATAAGGCCATCTACAACATGACTTGGGGGGATGTCGGCTCCATGACGGTGACTCGCACATGTGGAAATAAAAAATGTCTTAACCCTCTTCATTTGGTCTCAAGTTGGAATAACCCAAATCGACTCAGGAATCTTATGTACTTCGACACCGAGTTTAATTTTGAAAAAATCAAAGCTATGCAAGAGCGCACACAGAGGGGTGAGTCTACAGATCCTTTGATCATGACCTATAAAAAGAACATTATTTCCGATCCCAGGCATGTTGAAATTTCCCAGTCTTACAATGAAGAATATGTAGAAAGCACTTAATGGCACGCAATAGTTTATCAAAGCAAAATACAAGATCAGCTAAGAATCCATTCAGCTTAGGTTCCTTTGGTGAACTGACGCTTCGTTATCTGACCGGATCCCTGGGACCAAAGAATAAAGTAATCAGTGGTGGCTATGGCGAAGGTGAGTACAACCATTGGTATAGCATCACACTGACTCGGCCTGGATGGATTGTTGTTATTAAGGGTGGCACCAGGCCCAAGTACATCAATGTTTCTGCGTACGATCTGAATCGTAACCCTATTGAAGGCCGTGGTATTTTTGATGCTGATTCAGTAAAAATTAATGGCCAGAACGGTTTGTATTTCCCGTATTTAGACACAATTATGTCTGCGGGTTCAGATCTTTACAACACCTACAATCGTTATCGTCTTGACAAAGGTGACGAGCGTTATTTTCCATTGGAAGCTGGGTCGTATTTAATTTGCGTTTCTTCTGCACGCAACGAAAAGATTGACTACACAATGGCATTGGTGGTTGAGTTTCCACCAGATGAGGTTATTATTGCGTTAGAAGATGATGAACGTACGTATCTATTAAAAGAAACTGCAATTGACTTCAGTAGAACAATTAATGTAATTTCTCCGGTTTCTGTTAATACAATTATTTCTCCTAGCGCAGATGTACCTAACGGTTTTACTGAATTAACGTGTACAATAAATTCTGGTGTTACAGTCACCATCTTTGATGGATCTACCTGGTTGATTGGTGAGCAAATCCCTTCTGCACAATCACCTTCTTTTTCTGTGTTAGCAGAACCAGGTAATGAGTTATATTTTGATACTATTCATGACCATTCCTTGTCTGAATGGAGAGATGCTTGGAATGCAACTCATAAAACAGATAACGAACCGTTCCCCGCAGAGTTCGTACCCTACACCAATCGTCCCTAAGATTTGTTAAGGTAATAAAAACAGATCAAGGTATGGCATCTTTAATTGCAAACCTTCCGCCAACCAAGGTGTGGGTTAGAAAAGAGCACTTGCGCGATATGCGTGACGGCTTTGGTGAGTATGTGCTTGGCTATTGGGTTTCTGTTAAATCTTTACCAGGGCGAACATTTTATTTCGAGACGTACCTACCTGAATATTGCGCCCTTTACGACAAGTTGCCTATTTCTGCATTCTTAGCATGGGATTCAGATTCTCCTAAAGAACCCCAAAAGCCTGAACCTGATTTGCCTTTACAGGAATTACAGTTTTGGAACTGTTTTAGTTATGACATTACGTTACTGGAAAAAAATCTTACTTACACAATGGGTTGGGAAGTGCGTACCAAGACACATGGTTCATTGTCTGGCAACTATCTCTTTACTATTGATAGCTACAACAGCGACCGCAACAGCGCAGATCTTACCTTCTCAGAGGTTTCTGATGAACACAAATCCTTCAACATTATTGAGCTGCAAAACGGTCAGTATGCGGCGTATCCAAACAACCGATGCCGTATTGTTGATCCTTCTCTGTCGCCCGAAACAACAAAAACCCCCGACTTCCTCGTCTCCACCCGATATTATAATGTAGAATTTCCCAACGCAAAATGGGGAAGGTTAGGAGAATCAGAAGAGTATTTCTGGGAAACAGAAACAGAAAAAAATAAGCATAAACTCTTTGTTCCTCATGATGAAGAATTTGATAGGTGATTATAGAATAAAGGTAAACCTACAGGTTACCCATGGACAAACTTAACGAGATTATTGAGCTTGCTTTAGCGCTCCACGCTGCTGCATCAATCATTGTTGCTGTCACCCCCACACCTAAAGACGATCACATCCTTGGCAAGGCCTACAAAGTAATCGAGTTCTTTGCTCTGGCTATTGGTAAGGCTAAACAGAAGTGATCAGTTGACAGGCTGGTACCACCAAACACAACCATTCTGTCCTTCAATTGCTTTACGTAAGGCATAAGCCTCATCCTTTGACAGGGTGAGGCATTTCCTTTCGTCTTTTAATTCATAACAAACGTTTACCTTAATGTCAGGATTTTTTGTTACTTTCATGGCTTGACGGCTAGGTACCACCCGGTTGACCTGCCTTCCACTTCCCAACGGCGTAACCAATTCTTGCGGCTGTATTTTACCTTAACACCACGCTTGGCTTCAGTAGAAACGTAACCGCCGTTCACAAGGTCAGCTTCACCGTAAGGATCATTCATGATGATGTGATCTTTATCGAATCCAACACAACATGTCCAGTGCCCACCACCTTTTGGCGCAGTAGCAGATCCGTAGTGCAACCAACCAACTGCAAAAGGGTGGCCCTCTTTGATTTGATTTTCAAGAAGCTCTGTATTTCCCTTGGTACCAAACCACGCTGTTAGTCCCAGGTGCTGCAGGGCTTTTACCTGAGCTGTTGATTCTGTGCTGTCACCAAACTTTGCACGGATTTTATTATACTCATCATCCGTATCAACCAAACCATAGTAGGCAGCAATCATTGCACAGCTAGATGAGAAACATTCTCGATAGCCATATCCACTTTGGTTATCAAGTTGATAGAAATATGGAACCCTTAGGATCTTGCCCCCAGGGGGGTTGGCCGTACATTCACGATCCATGATCTGCATCAACTTATCTGCATAATCAGGATCCGTTGCATAGCCTTCCCTTACAAGAAGCTTGGCGCATTCATTCCGGTTGGCTGCACGGTTAACGCCCTGGTAACCATCAAAATCTTTATACCAGCGATTAACTAGGTATTGAACGCAGGAATAAAGATCAGGGAAATTAATAAAGCCATCTTTAATGGTGACCCATTGCCCATCGATATATTCTTGGGTGTCAACAACGGTGCCGTTTTTACCTTTCAGGCCAAAGTAATTGTGTGTTCCCGTTCCAGGGGTGTGTTTACCCCATCCAGATTCAAGTGCCCATTGCGCTGCAACAACTTCTGGAAATTTCGCACCAGCATCTGATGCCGCTTGCCGGATCCCATTCCATGTGTTTTGATATACAGGTTTGGGATCTACAGCAGAACGATAAAGATCAGCAAATTCGCCAAGCTGTTCTTTTGTCAGTTGCTCTTGCAACCAATTCCAAGCAGCAATTTGATGCGGCAGTTCCTTATAGTACTTTGCCGCATCGGTAAGTTTAATTGTCATTTTAAGTAACTGCTATGTCACTTAAACTATAGCTCACTTCTTATCAATCTCCAGCAAATTTACGGTAAGGACTTTCAGGATTGACAGTAAATCCACTCCAATCAATATCTTCAGCAGATTTAACGTTAACGTGCCATCCCTCCATTGGCGTAGGAGGCGTCACCACTTCACCAGTGTCGGGGTCATAGACGCCATCGTCGTTATAAATGGTGCCAATTTCATCACATGCCCACTCGTGGGTGTAGTAATGCCACGACCAGTTGTCTTCATAGACAGCAGGGATGATATCGCCAGTGTCGGGGTTAATTGATTCCTCTTCAACGAGGATAGGGTTGTTGGTGCGGATGCCGACTGCTTCAGCGGCTTGTTTCCACACTTCTTGAGAAGGGAAACGAAGGTAAGTAGTAGTCATTGTGCAACTCCATTAAGGGTGATTGTCCAACCACGGGATTTGAGGTTGGTAACAGCAGTTGATACAGAAGGCGTACCAGTACCAGCATCGTAATCAATGGTGATGTCTACACCAGAAGCAGGAGCAGACTGACCAGAGGTGTCAATGCTGTTGAGGATGTTTTCGACGGATGTGGCGGTGAGGGAGGAACAGTTGTCCCAGGCTTGGACGAAGCAGTTATCAACGGGAATGCCAGTCCAAGAGTCAAAGAATCCCGCAGGGAAAGTGGTGAGGCTGCTACAATTGCGCCAAGCGTGGTAGAAATTAGTCCCACTAGACGTATCAAGAGCCGGGAAGCTGGTGAGGCTTGAGCAACCATACCAAGCATTTTGAAAGTTTGTCCCTCTGGAAGTGTCAATCAATGGGAAACTAGTGAGGCTGGAGCAGTTGTACCAAGCAGTTAAAAAGATTGTCCCACTAGATGTGTCAAGCAGCGGGAAGCTAGTGAGGCTGGAGCAGTATTGCCAAGTTTTCTGAAAGTTTGTAACACTAGACGTATCAAGCAACGGAAAACTTGTAAGGCTGGAGCAGCTGTTCCAGGCACCGAAAAAATTTGTCACATTAGATGTATCAATTAACGGAAAGCTAGTAAGGTTAGAGCAAAGGTTCCAGGCTTCGTAAAGCGAATTACTTCCATTTGGATCAATAGTAGCATCAACTGTCTTAAGATTGCTGCAACCCTTGAACCCCCTTTCTCCATGTAATTTCATACTTTCTGGCGCAGGACCAAGTGCTATCACTTTGTCTTTATGTGTTGCATTGTTGTTGATCCAAACACGGAAATAAGTTCCACTATCAAGCCTAAACCCAACATCGTGATACCCACCACCATCAGTGAACGTATGCTCACTTGTAGTCAATGTCTCAACCGTTCCATCGCCCCAGTCAACAGTAACTTGACCATCGGTAACGAAACCAGGAAGAGCAAAGCTACTACCAAGAATTCTCCACCGCCAAAACTCATCATCTTTTTTGACGAGAGTGTTAATTTGAGACTGACTTAACTCTTGGTTATAGACAGTAGTACGCTTAACTGGTGTTTGACCGCCGCCAACAATGTTCAATGTAGAACCACCAGCAGCAGCACCGTAGGGGTTGTTGAGAATGGTGAAGCTATCCGTGTCGTAGACGTTGGTGTTGGTGAGGCTTGCTACATCTGCTGCACGGGTGACTGTTGAGCCTGCGGTGGGGATGTAGCTGGTGGGGAAGGATCCTTCTTCTAGTTGGGCACCCCAAACGTAGATACCAGAGACACCATCAGCGCTATAAGGACTAAATTCTGTAGAAGCTTGATCAATGCAATTCCAACTGATGAGGGTAGCTCCGGCAACACCATAAGCGACACTACTTGGGACAACACATCTATACCAACCATTTCCGATATCCTCCATATAAGCGTTTACTGAATTAGCGTCAGCTCTAGTTACTGTACCAGTAGACAAATCAAATACAGTTAGATCGCTAGAATAACCGTTACTTATAGAATTAAATCCAATCGCAGTATATCCAGCGGCTTTTGCGTAAATTGATGCTGTTTGTATAGCATTGGTCACTCCACAGTCGGTCCTACCAAAATTCCTAGTAGAAGATCCACCTGCTGAAGGAACCATCAAGCTGGCAGTATTTAATCCGTCTGGAGACGGGTAAGATGGCGCTGAAGGCGTAGTATTGCCATAAGTAGATTGTGACAAATCAGTGGAATAAGGATATGTATTTGTCCTACTCTCCTCCACCAACAACCCCAATGATTCACCAGTCACTGGATCGTGATCAAATCGTGCCTCACCAGCAGCAGCAGTTTTGATCAATCCATCGTTACCAACATATGTGCCAACAGAAGCACGAGTCAGTGAAACACGAGGATCAAGGCGTTTAGAGTTGGCAAAATTAAGATCCAATGCTGGACGTTGGGTGGGATACAGATTCTTAATAGTCATTAGGAAATA